>Ga0210059_1007488_pt1 | contig 17340 bp, 7 predicted proteins | sample Ectturendosymbi2_FD_188042 | JGI IMG/M metagenome (GOLD analysis project Ga0210059, IMG submission 188042) | Ecteinascidia turbinata endosymbiont from Florida, USA - Sample 2 (SPAdes) (version 2) | ecosystem: Host-associated > Tunicates > Ascidians > Unclassified | place: Key West, Florida...
ACATCATGGCAGTGACATCATCGCACAGGACACAACAGATATGTTGCTCACAAATGACGTAAGCATGTTCCGCCAGATCAAAACGAAGAGATTGCGCGCGGTTCGCTCCTAAGAAGCGGCTCCAACGTGAGCAATAAACTATATGCACCAGCAAAAAAAGTGACTCTAGTGCGATGCGTTCTGTGTGTCTTGGATGATGGTGCGGTCGATCGCGCCAGGAAGTTCGCAGTAAACGATGAAAGAACCAGTTGTAACTTCAAAAGGAGCGAGATATATTGCGCGGGGCGAAACATTGCCCATGGTTGCATGAAATGTTTTCCTTCAAAGTTTGTGCATATAAACCGTGAAGTCCTTAGAAAATTTAAGGGTCCGTAAAACCTTTTCTTCAATGGCATTTAGCGGATGGGGCAATCACCTTCTCTAAAAGATAAAACATTTTACAGGCGCCTTCCGCCGCGCTGCAGTTTCGTTAGGACAACGATCTTTGCAATATGCTGCTAGTTCAGCAGTTTTCTTTGATTGGATTTTGATTTGATCTTTTTAATAAGCATCGCCAGGCTTAACACTTTGCTGTAGTTCGTCGTCGAAACTGGCTTGAAACTGCTATAAAACCCAAATTATGTCCGAATGGATTATTATTTATTGACACGTGAAGAATACGCAGCAGAGTAGAAGAACGACGTTGCGTTGGGGTACGAGAATCAAAGAGGTGAAAGTAGGTGTACCCTGGACAATTGCAATATGTTAATAAAAACAGAAGAGTCTCTTGTATCACGTTCCACTTTCAAAATGATACTTCTTTTAAAATAAAGATTACAATGGACATCAAATTACATTTTCCGGGAAACCGCTATTTCGTTTTTAAGGATTGATTTCAGAAAATCATCTGTTTATTTGCTTCTTGTTCATCATTTCGATTCGACACGAATATATCAATCAATATCAACAAAAAGATCACTGACCACAAAGATGAGACAGAGTAAGAGGCACAGGAAAATAGTGAAACCAGCAAAACAGAGAATGCTGTCAAAGTTCGTAACCTTAAACACGACTGCACCCACAGGAAACGGAATTGAAAGCACAGCGAAGCTTTTAAGACGACCAACTGGCCAGGCACGGGTGATCCGTCTTGAACCATTATCAAAATTGGCCACGTAACGTTAACTAGTCCACTGGAGAAGTTATCTGACAGGTGAAAAATGTTTCGTTCTTGCTGGAAACGTTTTCAAAAAGATTACACTTTGACGACCTTGTTGAACCAGAAGGTTTTCATCCTAAATTTTACGCAATTGTTGTGGCGTTTGTTGTGCAAAAGAATTAATAGAAAAATCCAGTCATATCCGATCACAGCTATATCCATTCGTCATGGTTGTCAATGAGGCAGTGTGCATAGTTTGATCACTTGAAAATCGTACTTTTCTTAAAACGCTCTTTCAGCTGAGACTTTGAAATGCACTGTTTCTCCAACTTGGGCTTGTTTGTGATATGGTCCCTATGGTCTGTCTTACGTCTACTGAGTGTTCCATATAGAGCCTTGAAAACTTTTTGCTAACGTTTAGTGCTTCTTCTTATGAAACATTTTTTGGCTTGTTTAAAGTTTTCTTTGCAGCGTAAGCAGCGTTGTATACACATGGAAATCAAGTTGACCATCATCAACGCAAAAGTCTGCAGCGTTGTGAGCTTCTCTGTGTAGATCTAAAAGTATCAGGGGGGGGGGCAGTGTGCAAATCCGTGAGAGAGGTGCACCCCTGGAAGACGGAGGAGCGCAGGGGGTACCGGGGCGTCCTGCTGGAGAAATCGCGCGACATAGAGGAATAAGCATGAACGTGAGGCGTGTACTTGCTCTATCTCTGTTGAAAATAAAAACGAGACGTTTATCAGTTTTGGAAAAAAAACAAAAAGACGAGAATCGCTCTGGACGCTGAATCTAACACTGAGCTTGGACTGATTTTGTTCAGATCGAAGCAATCTCAGACGTCTCAAATTTATACTTTTCGAACTTACATTTGTTGCTACATTGCATGTAAAACGCATCACTACCTGAATCGGATCGAACGAACCGCAGTGAACGGGGATAGGGAACCGAATCTTGTCTGAAATCCGAATCGGACGATTGTCCTTTCTCGAGCCAGCTGACTCTTTCTTGAACTGCTTCATCCAGTGAAGAACCGCTTGAGGAGCCTGCGGAACAAACACATGCAAAGCTTTCTCATGGACTTGCGTCGAAAACAGCCTCGATGAGTTTCTGTGCTTGGTGTTTAAGAATAAAGCAGCCTGGGAATCGTCGCAAACAAAACAAAGTGAACATGGCGAAATTCAGGGTCTGATAACATCAGTCAGGATGAATTAACAACTTGGTTGGGTGCATTGGTCTAAGTAGGAAAATATTCATTCGAGTGACGGTGTTTTCAAACTGTTTGCAGCAAAAGAACAAACTAGGAATTTAGTCAGGTTGTTCATAAACAGCATAATGTTGATCAAACGTAGAGGAAATTAGCAATTCCAAGATTTCGGTTAAGCCTTAGCCGGAACAAAACATTTGTGGCCGTTTGGGGCTGTAGAAGTTAGTGGCCCATTGCGCTTAAAAAACTACCTGGAAATAAAGTAATTCATCTTTTCGTTACGCCATAAATGCACCATTCCGGACGATTCTATACCTTAAGCATCATGACCAAAGGCTCAAAACATTTGGACAATGGTTTCTACATACTATTATCAAAAAACCTTTACCCAGTGGAACGTAAAGTATTCCTTCGATTGTTTATTGGCAGGGGTAAAACGAGATAAAAATTTCCTGAGTGATTTGCAAAACAGAATTTTTTGTTGGGCTTCGCGTCGAAGTTACAGGTGATTTCGTACGTTCACACTGTAATGCAAACACTGGGTAGAGGTTAGAGTTTCTAAAAAAGTTCATAGCTGTAGTCATCACAGCTTGTCAGTGTCGAACGTATTTTATCGCGTGAGCTGGACTGCACAGTTACCAAGCAGAATCGTAGATATTTTTCAGATGCATGCTGCTTCCTTCCTTACTGCTATACTCACCATCGTCATCGTCATGCTCGAAAACACTTTCGGGGTTGGACAGTGGCGATAGCGGTGACGTCATGCCTCCGACGCAACTGCGCAGAATGGCAAAAGGGCTTCACTGAGGTGCCATCAAGTGGAGAGAAAGCATTAGCCTCGAAATTGCTTCCAGCGATTTTAAATTAATAACTGTTGACTCAAAAGTTTATGTGGTTGTTGGCATCTAACCCACATTCGTAACCACTATTTTCCAGTCTAGCAGCTTCATCAAAAAACGAACAATCTCACATGAAACCGAAAGCAAAGAATTCTTAAAAGACGTGGTAAAATGCGTCACTCACCTTGAGGCTGGGGACGGCGAAAACGACGTACTCGTGTGAGGGTCTTTTTCCATCTTTGGAAACACTGATTGTCAAAAAGCAAGTAGGGTGTAAGCCAAAACTGTGTTATTTCCTCTCATTTAACAGCGATTATACATGAAATTGAAACCGAGCTAAGTTTCAAGAAATAGCTGAGCTGCTGAAGCACGTGACTGAAGGTTTCAGCAGCAATTAACACGTTCAGTTTCATGGGTTTGAAATCGTAGAAACTTTGTGGTAATGTTCGACAAAGATGGGCACAGGGAAAAACGCACACGTATATCAGCTTGTAAAGTAGAACAAGACTGTATCTTTGAAGTTTCTGGGGTTTGGTGAAAAAACTCTTGTCATGTCCATTTGCGATAAAAAAACCATTACTTTGTCTCTAAAACATTTGCATATAATAAAGTATTAAGCTTTGTAAAACCAGCTAACATGAAAGTTTTGTTATCGGTCGCAAATTAAGGGCGAAGTCGTTAAATCTGCATCTTGAGAAACCATAGTTTGTGGGCTTTTCACACAATTACATCCGACAGCGGTTTCCTAAAATTAAAATTGACATCGGAAGGAACATTCACGATGAAGCCTAAAATTGACATCGGAAGGAACATTCACGAAGATTGTAAATAAGTTTCGCTGGAGGTTGAAAGATGAAGGTATCGAAGAGATCCTTGGGTCAACTCGGTTCCTGTGTGAAGCATTGGTGCTGAAGCAGACGCCTGCAAGAGCTGGAAAGTGATCTGGAATCTTCTCTGGCATGCATCACACGACAACCGCTGTGTGTTTTGCCAACAAAGTATCCAATATTCATTTGCTTATTACGTTCGCCAGCCATGCCTGTTGATCATCGTTTCTTTGCATTAATAATTCATAAAAGCGAAAGATTCCTGCATTTCCGAAAGGTTACAGCGACAATGCACATTCGCAGACCTTTCGAACACGATCTGACTCGCAATCGCTATCGTTGCCGCAAAGAGATGTTCAACATGTTGCAACCACTTGCAATCCATAAACGCGCAATGCCATTCATCAGTTACACAATACCGGCGCGGCCGCAACGAGAAGTAGCGCCGAATCGTAGATTTGCTTTTTGCGAAGCTTGAAGTTTTTTAAATTTCGTTTCTCATTTTTAGTTTTAGTAGTAATCTGGTTTTCGTGCTTTAAAAACAAAACCACCCATCTCAAAATCATCTTACCAAACGAGGTGTTTTTAGGTTAGTTTTATTGACCCCTCCGCATTTTAGTAACATTTGACTTTATGAGGAACAAAATGCTCTTTTTACTGGTTTTAGTAATTTGAATGATGTTAGTTGTTGCTCCCTATGCATCTTTTACTTCTTTTGTTTGTGATTCTTTCCTATGCGCATCCCAATTTTGCGCGTAAAATTACACTCCGTAGCTTTTTTGTTTTTTCTTACATTTTTTATGTACTTCATCAATTATTTTTTTGCTTTTAATAGTGTATTTAAATTTTTTTGATCACGCCAAATTTCCTCAAACAAGTTATATTCAGTCCTTAGTGTACATAGGTAAGCTCTCTTTATCTGTAATTTTTCCTCACCTTGATCTGTGCTTGTTTGCTTGTTTTTCCAACTATTCTTATTTCATTTCCAACTGTTGTTTTATAACACTCGTCCATAAGTAAGAAACGGGTTGGTTGACTAGATGACAACCAAGGTAATCTACCGATCGTATGTGACATGGTGACAATCTTTGTTTTAATAATGTTAAATCCTCTTGCCATTGTGTTTTCATTCATTCTAATTTCCACTGGCAATTGGTTACTTGTTTGCAATACAAGATAAATCACTTTCAGAAATTTTTTCAGAAATTGTGTTTGGTGTCGTGGCGCAGATATTATTTGTTTTCTTAATCTGCCATAACAAATGCTTTTGCTGCCTTTTCGTTATTTTCTGATAGGAACACAAAATGCGAACGTCTGCATAAAACACTGGTTTTCAAAGAATTAAGGCATGAAATGCAAGGGGTATATCAAATCTCCAATTAATTTACAAGGAAGGTATTTGTGCATTCATGCATGTCACAAAATGAAAAACCATCCGCACATCATGCTAATATAGCTTGCAAACACATACTCCGAGTTTTGATCTTGAACACAAGTGATAAGAAGAATGCTTTGAACTGTGTGTGTCAACCTTGAGTTGATACACTCTTTCCTGAATAAATTGTGCATTTGCTGAAGACATTCAGTCAGCTGAAGCTATTTTTCATAGGTCGCCAAGCTTTCCAACAGCACGCACATTTTGCAGTGGATGAGGAGAAAGGTTTACGCTTGTTCGAAAAGAAGCATCCTAATACAAATATTACACATTTGAAAACTAACTTCACGTTTTCATCGAAGTATCTTCACTCCGTATCCTGATCAAGGGCATAGGTTGTTTTGTTTGACAACGATAAAAAACAACTGGCAATTGCTGTTTCAAGAATAGCTCAAAGTAAGGAAATAGTTGGGACTCAGCAGTTTCCTTACTTCGGTTAGAAGCGATGTCTAGTCCTGGCAGTTGCGCTCTATCAGCACGTGGGTGCTCCACGACGGTGTCATCTGTTGGCAACTCGGACAGGGATGATTGCGCTGCATGCAGTGCAGCCAATGATTCCTCGATGGACGTCATCCCTGAGATCCCCCGTCTGCTGACACATCAGGAGAATAGTTTAGAATGGAGCAAGCATGGCTAAACTATGGATCGCTGGCCACATACGGCCAGTTAAGTTCTTTAATCAGGCCCACTGCATTTGTTCAAATCGAATTAACAAAACCAATTAATATTTCATATTTCTTGCAATGTCCACGTATACCCAGTACATTTTGGGCAACCGTACAACACCTCAAAGATGAGTCTTATATTGTCTTCGGCGAACAATACCGACCATTTTTGTTATTGCAATATGAATACAAGGCCGAAGATTTTACTATAAGCTGATACTTCCTGTATAATTTTTAGAAAATGTGTGTTCACTTTGTCAGTCTTGTCGTTTGTGATTGGTTGGCATGTGTTTCTGTTTGCTTGTGTGGTTTGTGGCGTGGCTCTTGACATATAAAAGCAACTAAAGCACTGATCTGGTCCTTATCGCAGGTTTGGTTCACTTTTATGTGTGTTTTTGTTTGTATTCTCATATTACACAACTATTAATGAAATGTTTCATTCTGCTCGATAATCCCAAGGTTTTTCGTTGTCCTGGCTGCAGTTTCACTTTGGGTCATAGTTATATTGGGAGAATGTGGCCATACTTGTTGAGGTTATTATTTTTGGCTGTTTTTATTTGTTTTCTCGCAATGTACTAGTGGTCATTTACACCTTTATCCTGCAGCCAAATGTAATACACTACAAAGACCGCTCCAGACCAACTGACCTCGGTTGAGACGCGGTGTACTGATCCCCTCCACGTTACTTTCATTCATTCATTTTCATTCGCGTTTTACCTCAGGCGAGGTTTGCGGGGGCAGAAGCCACAAGAGGAATAAAACTATCTCACGGGTTTCAGCAATCTCTTATACTGTACTTCTGATAGCTGCACACCAAGAGGGAATCAAGCAAGATCGGGGATTTAATCAAGCCACCTGGTCCATGCTCGACCACCGGGCCGCTTGCCCGTGGTTGCAGCCAGCAGGACGTGCCTCGCCAATCTTTTCTGGGGAATTCTTGTCAGGCGGCCGAACCATCGTAGCTGAGATCTCTTCATTTGGAGATGTGGCTCGACATTCAGGGCTTTACGAATTTCACAACTGCGCACTTTGTCGCGAAGTGTCACACCGTGAACTCGTCGCAAAAATCCCATCTCTGCCGCTTGCACTTGAGATAGCAATATTTCACTGATTACACAAGATTCATGTCCATAGAAGATCAGAGCAAAGATTGATCTAAAAACTGACGGCTTTGCGGTGTTTGAAAGCTTCCGTTCTGTGAACACAGATCAATAAAGCTCAAAAGCCTTGATGTAGAACTACGTTTTCTTTACCAATTCCTTTATCAATCCCCTTACTCTATCTTCCGTCACTGGTAAATGCCATCCCGAGGTACTTGAACATCTCTACCTGTTGAAGTGTGTCGCTGATTACATGCAGCGTACACTGATTTGTGTTTCTGGAGAGACATAATACCTCGGTCTTTTTAGTGCTACTTTTCTTTCCCGCTTGCTCGCACGCAGCAGAAATGTCCACCTTGTGGCAAATTTGTTTACTATTTGGCCAACATGCTCTTGACTGGCCATCGCACAAGTCGCCAACTATTTGCCATAGTTTGCACATGTCAGGTTTGAATCAGCGGGAATGTTTTATTTTTTGCCTGATATGTGAAACGGTTGGTACCATAGATTTGTTGTATTTTCCATGGCAACCAAAAAGTGCATAGTGCTTTCAAGGCCCTGACAAACCTTCGATTTTTTCGTTTTATTTAAAGCAAGGCGCTTGTATTCGTCTAGACTTTTTGCTATTGTGGTAGGTCTTGCAGGTAATTATTGCCTTCGTATTTAGGCCATTTTCGTTCTGTGATAGAGTTAACAGTTTGAGAATTGATATATCCCTAATCTATGGGTCATCTTCCTTGTATTTTGGGAGGAGGGTGCAGTTTCTTGCCATTTTGATGCCACTGCTGTCACGTAGGCTACAAGGAAAGCTTGAGCGGATCGCTTTTGGTATACGTCGGTTTAGGCTGGTGAGGTAGTTCTTTCTTATGGTTGAATCGCCTCAATATTACTGCCTCTCCGAATAAGATTGACTTACATGTCGCGTTTGGGTTGTGCGATCTACCGTTAAAACATTAATGAACTGCCATGTTTCCACTGTGGGTTTTACATTATCTTTATTGACAAACACAAAATCATCGTCATTATTCGTGTAAAGATTAACGTCAATGAATTATACTTCGTCTGTTTGGTCAGCTGTGCAAGCTTGGCGCAACGTTAGTCCCAAGCTACTGAGGGCAAATGCTGAGGTTAGCGCCTGTCGAATCCGTCCATTTAAACGTTTCTGATGTGGTCAGCCGAATTATGTCATCGATGAATCTGCGAAAAAGCTGTGCCTCACTTAGCACACCAGCAATCGGCTGTAGGTTGGAATGCCCTTTAATGTTTGCAAATGAAACAGAGTGATTATTACCGGTTGTAATTCCGTTTTTTTGGGTATATAACTATTTGCCACTTCCAATATTGGGCGACAACGTTGTTAAGACAATTTGTTTGCAGTTCAACAATGATTTTGCAGGTCTTGGCGTTGAAGATGGAAAGCTTTTTCAGGGCATATTCAAGAGATTTATTCGCAGTGTGTATGCACAATCCAAGATAAAGACACTGCAGTGCTTTTGCATCTGCCACCACAATGAGTATCGCGGGCTTTTGCCTTTCAGTTCTTAGGTTTTTAGTCTGGCAGTACTGCCAGTTGAGATCTCCAATGTATTGACGGATATCTTGACAAAGCTCGTTTGGGCCGTTTTTCGTAAACGTTTGCGCTGATTTTACTCAGGATGAATTCTAAAAATGCAGTATTTTAACACGATTTCAACACTGAAGATCGGTAGAGTTACTTGAAACGATTTTTAAAACATTTTAGCTGATTGATTCGATTGCTTCATCTTTGTGGAGTCCAACTACTTGGAGATTTACATAAATGTGAAAGCCTTCAAATCCAAGCTGGATTCTTTTCCAAGCAAATTTTAAACAACTCATTCGCTCATATTCCCACACTGACCACTACACCGAAGAGTGCCAGCTGAAAGGCAAAGAAATACAGCAAGATATTGGACGACCTGCACGAAATTATCCCGTCGGTAGGGTCGGTTTTCCAACTTTGAAAAAATTTCCATGTCACTCCAGCTGGTGGCTTGTGACCTGCCCCAAGACTGACACAGCACGACATGTAGGGACTACAAATCTTATTGTGATTGTTCAGTTTGATCTTGTCGTTATGAGAAATTCAATTCTCCTCAACCGAAAGATTTTTACGTTTAGCTTATAGGGATGAGAAAGTCAAAATACTTTACTATTGCAGAATTATTCCGGTATAAGTAACTTGAATCCAGAATACTAAATCCTATTCTGAATATTTGAGCTTTTAGCAATGCAGCAAAGCCGGTATGAAGACAATTTATTATTCACAACATAACAAACACACAATCAAAGCACAAGTTATTTGCGGTGCAATGCAGTAATGTTTTCTAATTCTCCACTCGTTAGCGAGATCGCTACTGGAAGGTAATCCCGCACTGCAAACAGAGTTTGCAGAAGATGCTGACGTTGCAGGTATGAAAAGATATTTTAAAGCCAATTGCTTTATAGAAGGCAAACATTCAGCATTGCTGCGTCACCAGCCTGGCGTGTCAGCATTATTTGGTTGAATTTTAGTTTCAACAAGCTTGCAATTTCTGTTTTCTTCGATGGCGCATAACATGCAGTGCGAGCGAGAATGAGAAACGAAGCAGAATGTCGACTAAAATGCGGCATTAGATCCACTGTTGTTGTCGTTCGCTCGGACAGGGTTGCCAGATGCTTGACAAACAATTTGGCAAGTGTTTGTCCAGTCTATGGTAAATTTTTGGCAAAAACATTTTGACAATGGCAATGTTATTGGGAAAATTGATTTTTTGATACTTAATGTTTTTTGACATTTATAGTTTTCCATACTTTCTAATTTTTGACAATTGAACTGAACTTTCGCTGTAAAGCCCAGTACCAATAACTATGCTTTGCGGCATTTGGAGTGCGATCAGAATGATAATTCGCAGAACACTGTCTATGGAAAGAAATCCTTTATCAGCACAGAATAAGACGCTAAGATCTTACAGAGCATATATTTCGCCTTATGCAAATAGAATGATAATTCGCAGCGTTTAATGTTGAGCTGTATTTTTTCTCTGAAGTTTGGGTATTCATTTAATAAATGATCCAAAATGGATTGTTTTGTCAATGCTGACAATTGTTATTTTAAAACTGGCAAAATTTTGGCATTAAAATATTGCCCATAAAGTTGGCAAATTTTGTGGAAAACCGTGATTGTCGGTAATATTTGCCAAATTTGACACCATCTGGCCACCCTGGTTATAGACTGTGAACAAAACTCGTGTAACAATTGTTTTCACGTGTTGCACACACGTAACAATCGTTAACACGCAGGCACACACGCAACAAGCACGCGCACAGATTCATTTCTAAAGCCCTTGTAAAAATCTTCAAGCTGGCCTTATTATCACGTTTGCATTGGCATTGCCTATTCTTTTCCGATGATTTAAAGATCCGATTTTGCCCATCCCAATTCATAAACGAAATTGTGTTTCCGAACTCACGCAGGGTGGCATGGCTGATGCATCATTTGGTTCGTCATATGTGTGTGTGCGTGCGTGTGTGTGTGCGCGTGAGTTGCGTGAGTGTGTGTGTGTGGGTGCGTTGCGTGTGTGCGCGTGCGTTGCGTGCGTATGTGTATGTGCGCGCGTGCGTTGCATGAGTGTGGGTTTGCGTGAGTGTGCGTGCGTTGCATGCGTGCGTGTGTCAAGCTCCGCGTTGTGAACATTAACGAAGTTATTTACAGTAAACTTTAGTAAACCTCCAACTAAACTTTAAAATTGCCTCATATCTGCCATGAGAATCGCCACAGCTACTGCAACAAAACTCCAAACCTTGATGCTTGGCTGAAAAAAGAGACCAAATTGCCAAACTGCTGTTTCCAGTAAAAGTGGGGGTGACTTTCTTTGCTGTGTGGTAAAAAATACATTTAAAAAATGAAGTATGCAGTAAGTATCGCAATAGCATACTCTTGTTGCCTGTTGATTGACAAAACCTTTCATGTTGTGGCCTTTGTCCAGCTCAGTTCCTTGTGGAACTGGTGCACCATAAGCGTACGGCATGGGGATGCAGGGGATGCGGTCGCATTCCCAACGCTGAAAAATTGGCCATTATTCGGGCAAAAAATTTTCAACATTTGGGCAAAGTATGCAGCTACATTGACATATAAGTGAGGTAGTGTCTATTTTCTCAACTAAGGCAAAATAATGGCCAAATCAACGGCAAAATAGTGGCCCAAACAGCAAAATAATCTAAGACTATTTTGCCATTATTTTTGCACCTTATGGCAAAATAGACACTGCCCTTGAGTGAACTGGAATCATGTGGTAATTCGAACAGCCTTCATCAAATTTATGCTAACTAAAAAATTCATTCAAGTTTGGGTAAAATTAGAAACATTTGAGTAAATTAGGAACATTTTGGTACGGTCCAACAGCTTCAATTAAATCTTGACAAATGAGAAAGCTTCATTCAAATTTTGAATGAAAATAAAAACGTTTAGATAAATTGGAAACATTTGTTGAAGTCCATCAGTCAAATCAAACTTTGGCAATTTGTAACAGCTTCATTCAATTGTGGGCAATTTCAAACATCTTGTAAAAAGCTGGGCTATATGGAATAGCTCCTTTGAAATTTCAGTACATTTAGAAATGTCTAAGTTAACCATAAGAGCATTATTCAAATTTGGATAAAATTAGAATCATTTGGGTAAATTTTAAAAATCTCAATGAAATTTGGGCAAATTGGGACAACTTCATTCAAATTTGGGTAAAGTTAGAAATGCTTTCATAAATTGGAAACATTTGGCTAAATTCCAACAAACTAAATCAGCTCTGGCCAAATGGCAATAGCTTCATTCAAATTTGGGCCAAGTGGAACATCTTCACTCAATTTTGGGTAACTTTAAGCAGCTTTATTCATTTTTGGGGAACTTCAAACAGCTTCATTCCAATTTGGGCAATATACAAGTGCTTCATTGAAATTTGCATACAATTAGAAACATTTGGGAAAATTCCAACAGCCTCAATCATATTTGGTAGTTGAAACAGCTTCATTCAAACTTGGATACAATTGGAACCATCTGGGCAAATTGGAAGTTTCATTCAGATTTGCATATGTTATGAATATTTGGGCAAATTACAACAGCTCAAATCAAATTTTGGACAACTGAAACAACCTCATTCAAATTTGGGTAGAGTTAGAAACATCTTAAATTAGGAACACGTACTGGTAACCCATTATTACAACTAACGCTAATTTTTGTAAAACTCAAATTATTACTGCTATAAAGTGTAAGCTTACAGCTAAAATGTAGCTGTAGCTGCAAAATGTTTTTTGGTAGTAATGTGGTGTGGCTGTGATATGATACTGTGAAGATCTCGTGTTTCAAACTTGCTTGATGTTGTGAGATTTGCAAGTGGGAATCTGTTACCGCGAAGTATTCATGAACAGAATTAACTATGTAACTGCAGCTGTAGGCTAATGTGTTGTGTGGTAGTAATGTAGCTGTGATTTCATACTCTTTAAGTTTCACATTTTCCGTTTGTTTCATGTAATGAATTCTTATGTTGCATCCTGCCAAATTTAATGTTTCAATTGAATGCTGTGAAGTGAAGCTTTCAGGAACAATAGCAATTGTACTATTTGTTGCACTGCATAATTCACTAAGGCTAATGCAGTCCAGTAAAACACTGATATTTTTATAAAATATTCTTATTGAGGTTATAAGTCATTTGTCATTGGAAATGTGCATTTGTACACATTCCCTGGTAGTTGATCATATAGGCTGCAGTATTTGCCTGTATCAGTCCCATATTGCTATTTTTTCTTAGCATGCTGTGTTTAGTGCTCATTTAACTGTCTAAACTGGAGTGGATTTTTGTTTTCATAATGTGACTTTAGAAGCTGTAAATCAGGGATCACCAACCATTTTACGCTGAGAGCTACTTCTTGTGTTCAGATTAATGCGAAGAGCTACCAGTTTGATACACACTTCTGAAATGTAAATGTTGCTCACTTTATCTTTAAATTATTTTAGTATTAACAATTAAGATATTCCGCAATGTTAAGACACTGTTCACGCCAATGTTATTTTTAGAACAGGACCGCGGGCGGTAGCATGGCCAGCCCGAAATTTTTGGGGGACCAAATATTTTGACTTTCAGCGAGCTGCAGTATTTTGTTTGGGACAACACCTCTCAAAGCACAAAACGACAAAAAATGCTAGAATTTGAGAATTCCTTTCCCCGTGGCTACGCCTGTGGCCGCGGGCGACCTGGCGCCCCCACGGGGCACCACGTTGATGACCCCTACTGTAAACGTTGAAGTAAGTTGTAGTGTTAAATGTGGAAGGCTAAGCTATATGCTATGTATTAAATTCCCTCTTTCCTTCTCCTTACTTGAGGCTTGACCTATTTGCAGCAATGTAATATTTCAGATCGTAACCTGATATTTTACTCCTTTTCCAGATTGAATGCGATTGTGGCTAGTACAACTGCACACATCTATGCGAGAGAAAAACAGATCTTAGCTATTAGGATGATCGTGTTGAAAGAATAAGTTTAAAACGTATATATTATATAAAAACTTGAAAATGCAACTGCTGAACACCTTCCACACGTGGTGGCATGAACAGCAATTTTTGGGGCGATTTTATTGTAATTAACTGACATTTTTCAACACAATAAATATTACCATTGTTCACATGTAGCTATGCAGAATATTGATTGTTAGTTGAGGGCGTACGGTTTTGAACCCCGGTAATTGGTAATTGAGGCATGCAGACACCTTGACTTGTTTACAATGGTGCGTTTTGGTCTTAACATTAAGACTTGCTGTTTATATGTTATTTGGGAAATACAAGATCAAATTTGGGCAAAAAGTTTTTGCATCCCCAAAAATATGCACTCCCGTACACCTATGTGGTGCACCCTAACGAGTTAAACCAGTTACAACCCAGCACTACCTTCGCAACTGTGTGAATCATCCTGTAAACACCCTTCTTTGACTGCGCAGCATGTTATCTTTTTCACACGGCCTTTTCATTAACCGAAATTTGTTTTAATGTTAGCTTTTCTAGGGACACCTGACATGATAACCATTCTGGCTTTTTCGGTGTCCTGGCAGACTGTTTATTTTGGAAATGTAAATATACTACCTCCCTTATCGCCAATAAATTACTACTAATACTTTGCATCTTATTTCTTTATGTTCACAAAAGCAATCCATCCATCTGCTTCAGATCTGGCTACTGTCAAAATTTTTAATCCAGTGCTGCCGGCAAAGCTTCGCCCTCACTGGCCTGGACTAAGTTTTTCAAAGCGTATAAATTTCACCGTGCACTTGTCACAGAAAGACCGCTCGCCCGCACAAATGCTACTTCCAGTAAAAAGACACCGACTGCTTTAGAAATATCACACTTCAAATGGCAACCAAGTTTTCGTTTGTCTTTCTACTTCTTGAATTAAATTAATTCATGTTATGACAAAAACAACTGAAAATTTGAAACTGGCTGTTTTGGTCACTCTTAACACTTTTGCACCGTAACACTTTCGGCAAACCAATCAGAGCAGTCGAACACTTCCATGCATTGTGAAGTGACAATAATTCAGGAAACCAAACACAATTCCGATTCGAATCGGGATGTGACCAGATGTTTTACACACGAACCGCCTGACCTCAAAAACCGAATTTTTCATTTAAATATTTAGTTTTCAAATATTTATTTAAAAACAAACTTAACTTGGTTCAGATTCGATACACCAGCATCCTGATGATGCGCACCTTGTCGGTTTGTTTTTATAACTGAGTCTTGCAATCGGAGGTGCTGTTTCACGAAAACGTGTGAAATACACATAATTTTGAAAAACAAACAAACTTCTGTGATGTAACTATGGGTAACTGTTGATAAACAAATAAGAAGTTTATATACTTACGTGACGTCCGCTGCTTCGTTGTCAGAAATGCAGCACTTCGTACCTGGAAAACGAAAATAACTATTTTTGCACAAAAACTCTTAACGCCTTCACAAAAGACGGAAAAAGCACGATGTGACGTGTAAACGAGCCATGCACAATCGCACAAGGGTTTGCGATGCATTTAAAATGGCGCAATGCCAAGCGAGCAGATTTGCAGAACAATAGTGCTTGGCTAACTGACCACGAATTCAAAAGCCAGTACACTCGTTGGGCATCTTAATCCTTCTGCGCTTTGACAAATTGACTGTCAAGGCCGAGAAATCGTCTGAATAACGGGAGCTATACACGATGGAAGCTAAAGATCAGAATTACTTGTTGAATGGCGAATGTTGGTTCGAGGCGGTCAAAAGTTGCAAATCGTGTATATAGCTGAGCAGTAGAATGCCGCAGTTTGTTACAATTTTCATATCTGTACCGACAGCGACTCACACTACTTCGTCCCCTACTGACCGTAGCCTTTACCTTTGCTTGGGACGTAGAAGATCCTTCCTGTTGACTTGCTCTCGCCAGCAGAGTTTTTAACCTGCGCAAAAACAGTAATATCGAGCGTGGTTACGGAAAGCGGGAGGACTGCTGCAACGCGCTGGGTGTTAGTCACCAGACGTTTGTCAGCGTTGGTTCCAAGCAAGTCGTAAAGGACACGGGGGGAACAGCGCAATTACCACGGCTTCTTGTCTAACGGAGATCTTCTGAGGCAACAGATCATATTCGGCCAGAGATTAATCGCTGGGCGACATCAGCTAATCAGTCAAGACATCAGGTGGCGATGAGTCTTTTGCGACTTTTTTGAGAGACCAAACGAAAAAGTAAAAATATAACAAAAAACGCATCCTTGACTGAATAAAGAAAAAAAATTAAAAAACATAAAGAAAAATAAAAGAAATAAAAAGAAAAAAGAAGAAAAAAGAAAAAAAATGGGCGGTAATAGCTCAATGGTAAAGTGTCCGTGTCTCATTCAGGAAGTAGGGTGTTCGATCTACGGGCACTGAGTGAATTGCCGTAGCGCTCCTTTGGAAAGAGATTCGCCTCGGTTGCCTTGGTGACAAGCGAAATTCAGGCTTTGGCCTGCCGCCAATTGCCGTCACCAAAAGTAACAAAAAAATAAAACAAAGAAACGCATCCCTGACTGGAAAAAGAGAAAAAAAATTAAAAACGAAAAATAAAAAAAGGAAAAAAGGAAAAAATATAACAAAAAATGCATTCCTGACTGAAAAAAGATAAAAAATTTTTAAAAAGAAAATGAAGAAAGAATAAAAAAACAAAAAAGGAAAAATTAAGAGAAAACAAAAACCCATCATTGACTGAGAAAAGAGAAAAAAATGAAAAATGAAAAACAAACGAAAGAAGAAAAAACAAAAGAGGTTAAATAAAAAGAGAACAAAAAACGCATCCCTGACTAAAACACACGACGTCGATGACAAACCTCGCACGTGTAGCATCCTATGTCTTCCGGAGTGACGTCGTGAACGAAAAGCTCAACACGGTTTCCTTGTATCACGATGTTGTACTTGTTGCTTTGCTCCAAGCGCACATTTTCTTCGTCTTTGTACCACGATATTTCCGGGCCGGGAAAACCGCGCACCTCGCAATCCAGCCTTCCCACGAAGCCGAAGTGGCAGTAGGTGTCAGTGACGGCCCGTTGAAAGTACGGAGGGACTTCTTTCGCAAACAAAAATTGTTAAATGTTGTTAGCAAATAGAAAACACGATGATTGTTGAAAGCAAACGTGAAGTGTTGAAGATGCTCTCTCATCAAGTGTAAAACTCCATTACAGTACTTTTCGTGAACTGTGTTTAAAATGAGTTCAACTACATCAGTGGTTCCCAAACTGTGGTACGCGTACCACTAGTGGTACGCGAAGGCCATCAAGGTGGTACGCGAGACCCTTCTGTTCTTCTACACAAAAAGAAACCATTTTGTTTTTGTTTATCGAGTTCTGTTAATATATTCCTGCATTTTTGTATACTTCCCTTATTAATTTTGAAAAATAGCCATTATAATTTCTCACAGGCATTTTGTTCATGCCGCATTTGTGTCTGGTTTGCCAAACGTTTGATCGAATGATATTGGGTAGACTGAGTCTTCCTGGAGCAACGTGTTTTCAAGGTGGTACGTGGTGAAAATACTGGACCCACAAATGGTACGCGATCAGAAAAGGTTTGGGAATCGCTGAACTACATCAACCGTTA
>Ga0210059_1007489_pt1 | contig 17340 bp, 13 predicted proteins | sample Ectturendosymbi2_FD_188042 | JGI IMG/M metagenome (GOLD analysis project Ga0210059, IMG submission 188042) | Ecteinascidia turbinata endosymbiont from Florida, USA - Sample 2 (SPAdes) (version 2) | ecosystem: Host-associated > Tunicates > Ascidians > Unclassified | place: Key West, Florida...
GACAATGAATGCGAGTGCAGATGACAATGAATGCGAGTGCAGATGACAATGAATGCGAGTGCAGATGACAATGAATGCGAGTGCAGATGACAATGAATGCGAGTGCAGATGACAATGAATGTGAGTGCAGACCATAATGAATGCGAGTGCAGACGATAATGAATGCGAGTGCAGACGATAATGAATGCGAGTGCAGACGATAATGAATGCGAGTGCAGACGATAATGAATGCGAGTGCAGACGATAATGAATGCGAGTGCAGATGATATTGAATGTGAATGCAGACGACAATATTTTCTGAAAGAACTAAACGGTTGTTTTCCAGGTGGAATACTGTCAAATCAACCGGATCTCAATCAACGAAACCCACCAAAAGTGTTCTTCGACAGACAATACTTTTATATCGCGACGTCTACAGAACGCAACCCCTCCCATGTCGGGAAACTTTGAATTAACTTTTGAGGCTCCTGGACAACCATCGCAAACTTTAAAAAGTAAGCCCTAACCGACCGTGTGCCCAGCGCACTGATAGCATGCATACTTCGTACAAAGCAGCAGTTGTGTTGATGCTTCTGTCACAGTTACTTTTACCAACAAGCTAAACAGGAAAGCTGTGATGCTCCGTTACCCAGTTGTTCAGCGATGTATTGTTGTATTGCAATGGTTTGGTGGCGTTGAAGTATCATATGGTGGAGTAGTGGTAGGAACAGCCCATCATGGTGGCCAGAAGTTCAGGTGGGGTTTCCCCATACTGGTACACAGACGCTGACCCATATTATTTTTTCAACTTTTTTTAAAGTTGTGCTTGTGAGTTTGTACAAAATATTTTATGTTATGCAATATTGCTTTCAAGTTTATTCAACTGCCTCTAGCTGACATCAATGGTTGCAGGCAGGTTAGTGTGTCAAGGCGCAAGGTGTGACAACCGACAAGGCAGACTCAGTTGGACAAGCGTAAAGTTTAACCGATTACCTGCAATCTGACAAGAAGAAACTTGATTCAGACCCATCTGGGTATTCCATCAAAAAACTTTTTGAAGCACATGAAAACCACAGACTAGGTGGAGACTCAAAACCCATAAAGACCCCAAATCAGATTTTTAATCCTTTGACGAAGTTCTGTTGTTTGGCCATAACTTTCGAACCACAAACGCTAGATGGTCAATCAAAAAGATTCGGATTTTCGTCTAGTTTTTATTAAAATATGGAGTGAAAAATTTGCTCTTGGGGTTTGGGCCCAGTGACCGGGACCAAAAATGCCTAAACCTACCCCTATTATGAGGTAACCAGTGATTTACACCACGTGCCTGTGATATACACCACGTGTCTGTGATATGCACCACGTGCCTGTGATATACACCACGTGCCTGAACGAAACACTTGCTGCTTACTTTCTCCCTAATTTCCAAAATGTATGCATTTCTTCTTATTGTTAACAAAACTACAATGACCTAGTCAAGAAGGCCCATATTAATAATGTTTAAGTAGGCTAGCAACAACCTGGGCAGTCTTGGCTGAAATGTTTACTATAGCAACTTCATTTGATGCAAATTACATAGTCACAGCATGTACTGTGTGCAATATGCATAATTCAGTTTTCATGACCACTGTGTGCTCCCCTTAAAAGTCATCTCCCAATATGATGTATCCTTAGCATAATTATAGATATAGGTGTTTTTATTTATTACATGTTACTGATTAAAGTGCAGTTGTTTGGTTGCCAATAGGTTACCACTTTCGCAAATGATAAGCAATCATCTAACTCTAGTCTGCTTAATCTACACATGTAACCCAGGCTTGTATAATGTGTAGAGTATAAAATGGCCTACTACTTTAGTGTGAATCTCACTCCTACCCAAGCTTTATACAAATGTCATACACTATCTATCGCCTACAATCCATAGCAAAATAACGATAAATATCCCTAACTAATCTACACAAAACCTATAACCATATTTTGGATTATCCAAACAAACAAAATCACAGTACTACTAGTTTAGTAAGCGCATATTTTTCATTTTAAGTTTTCTCAGGTGTCCTAGAAGACATATAACCAGTCGTGCAACTAGGCACACAACACGGTATTCAGCGGTATTCAACTGTTTAAAGTTACACATTCAATAGGATATTACCATTTCTTAACAAACGTATAAAATCAATAAGATTACAATTTGCTTCTACCATGGTTGAAACACAGACAGACAGACAGACAGTTTATTTATGATCTGTCTGATTTAATGAAAGTAAACGGTGGCAGACTGAGATACATAATTTATTCCCCATATGATTCCTCCATTGAACAACTTACACGCATGCCTAAACAGTCACAGTATAGTATGCTTGATGATTTTGCCATGTGCATTACGTATCCCATTCTCAGCTAATTGACTCATACGTGTATGTGACAACGTACTGTACTGGATACTTCCGTTTTTTGTCCTATTCTTTAACACTACACATCAAGTTAAGATATGAGTTGTCACACATAAGCTACAGTTTTATAATTTGTGTGTTGAAATAATGCTTTGGTATCTTGCTACATATTTCATCACACTTAGCCTACTGTATAGATGCATTTCAATGTACTTTAACAATTAGCTACATTCGCAGTTTACTTATAAAAAACAATTGAGTTTCTGTCACTAGTAGTACTAGTAACGTTTTCAGGAAACACAACATGTGACTGAAGCCCACTTGCCAAGATAGATATCCCTGACAACTCTACACACAAACTATAACCGTATTCCGTGTTATCTAACACAAATAAACAGAGGTGCAGTATAACTATGTCCATGGAAAGAAGTCCTTTCTCAGCAAAGAATCAGACACTTTAAGATCTTACAGAGTATATATTTTGCCTGCGATGTAGGCGTCATCAGCTCTGCGAAGTGCAAAAAGTATAAATAAAATAAAATAAAACCCACAAACAGTGAAGTTATCAATTAAGAAAATCTAATTAAAATTGGAAACCCAGCTGCCCACTTTACATTGGCAAGGAAAAGGTCACAGTAGCAGGGTTGCCAGTCATCTCTTGGGAAAAAAAGCCATGTCAGAAAAAAAGCCGAATTGTTAAATAAGCATGGAATTCAAAATTCTGTATTAGTTGTAGGACATTTTAGAAGAATGAAGTTGTGGCATTAACTCTACACTCTATAGAAACAATTCCTAATCTTCATCTTCCACATTTTCTAGTGTTTCGACTCGAACATTTGGCATTATGAGTTGCCAGATATGCTATAACTTTATTCTTTTTGAAAGGTTTCCAGATAACATTTGAGAAAATACAGCAAGCAATGTCTAAAAAAGCCCAATAATACTTTTCAGCAAGACATTTAAAAAGCCAAACACCAGTCTGATAGTATGTGCCAACTGCCTCCAAAAAAGCCAAGCAACTTTTTTTGACGCTACCTGCCTCTAAAAAAAGCCAAATTTGTGAAATTTGGCGTCAAAAAAGCTAATCTGGCAACTCTGCACAGTAGGAACAACTGACCAAAACAACTACCAAGTGTGCAGTGACGTAAGAAACAAAATAACAGTCCAGTAGGTTACACAGGATGCTTAACTGGTGTAGGCTAACGTGCTTGCAAGAATTCAACGACACAGCCACGCGTTGGGTCTACGGATGGTCGCGACTGGTCACAGGCCATAAAGAAGCCTAAGTAGCGGAAGTAAAACCATCCCAAAACCTTCCGTTACATAGCAAGACTGCGTTGAAGCCATCCAAATTCGACAACAAAAGCCAAGTCAATCAGCAATAACGACAACAAGAAGTAAGCGAAGCAACAAACTTCTTCGTTCTTCCAGCTGCCAAGGCACATTGAGGGGATCTCAATGCAGATGGAAACCATGGAGCCCGGCCTGTCAGAGCTCAACACTGACGTTCTGCGAAGAGTCTTGATAACGATGTAGTGGTTAGACAGTCCTCGGAGCGTGTCGCTGGGTCGTAGCCATTCGTAGCACAAGCTTACCAGTCGTTTGTCTTGTACCCAACCTGAAACACAGGGGGACTGCTGGCAGTATTCATGTAAAAGAATATGAGCGCTAGTAATGCTGCACAGCAGTCAACTAAGAACCCAAAAAAAGGAAAAAGAATAAACAAAAGGAACACCCGAAAACAAGAAAGAAACACATAATCATGCCCGCACAAAATGACAAAACAATCAAAAAAACTTAAAACGAAGACAAATAGAAATGAATCAAAAAGAAAATTAACATTAAGCTGAAACCTCCGTACTCAAACATTAGGAATATGAAAATGAAACAAAACAGAAGAAAAGCATGGGGAATAAAACAAAGCTACCAGGTGGAAAGGGTCCAAAGAAAGCGGTAAACAAACCTCAAAACCAAGCTAGGTGATTACATCGAAAATCAGCCAGGCAGACCATACAACTAAGCACGTACAGTATAACTAGTTTACTAAGCACGTTTTTTCCGACAAAAACATAACTTCTTTGCCAAACGTTTAAGTTGCACAGAAATTCAAACCAAAACTGCACGCCCTTGTCATTGCCAAGACCTAAGCGAAACTCAAACTGCAGACGTCAAAGTCACCCCCTCCATTTGTCCGGCTGTGAAAAAACTGGCGGAACTTCCTATCCCGAAGTTATAGATAATATCTCTGACCAAATATATGTTTTCACTTGCAGACTGATGGTTCAATAATGTCCGTGCATGCAGGGTTAATCAGCTCAATACATTTTTACTTGGTATTGTGTTCAGATATACCGGTTTCTGTCAGCGAGAAAGACCTGACTGCGCAGCTGGAGTCTTTGAGTGGATTTGGGAAAGCCAGAGTGAAGGTCACGGGCGAATGTCATCAGAAAGATTATGACATTGAGTGGACGACGAATGGTGGCTGGAAGAAATTACTGACGGCAAGTAACCTACTTATAAAATAAACTGTCAACATTTTGGTCAAACTGTATGTTGCCGGAGGCAAAGGTCTTGTTTATCCATTTACTACATTATTAGAATGTCGATGCGGGGTTAGTGGGAATGACGTGCTGATGTTCAAAACGTATTTTTTGTCAGTGAATATTAGTTCGGGTATATCTGAGTTCTAGAAGTCTACATTATTTTAAATATTTTCCTTGACCAAGCGCACGTGCTGAGGTAGCCAGCTGCCACGTGGACACGCATCAGTGAAAATGTACAAGACATCTGTAACGAGCTGATTGGAAGACGATTATTAGTCAACAGCGCCAAGTGCAATATACCGAGTATAGGTAGTGCGAGTTAATCTGGGTCTAAGCCCAATTATGGGACTCGACCGGTTGGCAACAACCTGTTCTTGGAATTTCTTTAATCCCGAGAACTGGTTGTTGCTCAAGTCAAGGGGTTCTCAACTTTTCCCCATGAACACTTTTTGCTTAAGTTATTTTGGCAAACCTCCCACAGACCTGTTACTAACTTTCAAGACTAAAATATGGGAAAATATCTAAAATCAATAATTTCCTTTGCTAGACTTACCAGTTGCCAACGCAAAGATCAACCTTTGCGCTTATATAGGGCCAACCAGCATGGTTTGCCTCTGGACAGTATGATAATGAGAGAACTTGTTACTGAGTCATGGAGTAAGTGAACCTGCTCTTAAAAATTTGAATCCCACCACTGTCTAAGGTGAAAGTCAGTCTGTGGCTGTACTAAGTGCACTGTGCTTTATATTAGCCCTTTGTGAATGTGTGAAATTTTTGCTTCAAGGCCATTCTGCGGTACGGAAGCCGAATTAGACAAACCTGAAGTGTAGATGTGTGAGTGAAAAATGACTCTTCTGGATCGTTTTTCAATGTTACCCCAGGAATTTTACGTCCAGTTGTTGAAACAAAAGTAAAGGCCATCGTAAAACCCAATACTTGGTCTGACACACTATTTTGTGTTCATGCAGCGGCCACCAACCTTTCAAAGCCTTTCATCAGCTGCTGCGGCCATCAAAGTAAAAAGGCTGTTTCCTTTGATAAGTCGAGTGCTTTTGTGTGTGCACCTACATAGTAATGCAGTGATTTAAAGTCTTCCACAATCATTCCATCGCTTTGCAGCTGAACTACACAAATGTACGAGGAGGAACGGGCCTGACTGCGGCCACGCGACACCTCCGTCCTGGGGGGGTGTTCCATGATCCTATTCCTGGTGATATGCTGAGGAAACCCTATACTCAACCACAGGTCGGCAAGCGTGATTTAAACAAAGGCTATGACTGCGTGATGCTGATGCAGAGTGCTTTGCACTTTCAGGTGGAAGTCATCGTGAATGGCATCCCATCCTTATGCACGGCCGATTGCACTTTCATGTGGTCGGCAGAAAAGACTCCAGTAATCCACAGCTTCACTCCCAAGTCCGGTGCGCACGTTTCAAACATTTCGAAAAATTTTTTGTTTGAAATTTTTAAACTTATTTGTTGGAGTTAATCTGAATAACCCGACGTCTTTAACCTTTGATAGGCTTTAAAAAAAGCAATATGGCGGTTTGGTTAAAACTTAGTTAACCCACTGTAAATGAAGCATTTTACTTCTTCGATATCGTTACGCTATATAAAATACGTTTTGTTGCTGATCGTGCTTCTGTGTAATCGCAGAAGTCATTTCCAACCTTAAAGTTTAGTTTTCTATGATCAGCTTGTTCATAAACTGATTGTGTTTATGGATTATAAACGCATGGAGCAATAATAGGCCTCAGGGACTTATAATCATGTTAAATGTTTTCGAAATCCTAATAGCGTTGCTTTCGAGACATGTGATTTGAAATTTTATGTGACCGGAATCTGCTGGAAAGTTCGTATGTAATGTTTATTAAATATTCTGGCGTGCGGAGCGAAGTTTAATTTTCCGTTGTCAGTTTCAAGCACTTCTTTCACTCGGCCACTTCCTCAGGTGCTGAGAACACAACCATCGTCATCAGTGGAGAGAAGTTCGGGGATGCTCCTTCGGAAGAAGTGGTTGTGATGGTCGGGTCAACACAATGCTCGGTGCTGCTTCATCAAAACACACTAATCCGTTGCCAGGTGACCCTGCGATGGTCGTTTATGACGAAATACTAGCCACCGCGCCACACACCAGAGCTGCCACGCACAGATCTGTTGCAGGAAGTACTCACATGCACGAATTTCCACCCGAGCCTGTTAGGGCCAGGCTTGCGGTACTGAGGCGGTCATGGCATCGCACGGTGACATAACAATCAATGTCGGTCAACATTTATTGGCAGAATGAACGAATCACTGAAAAATTAGCCGAAACTTTATGACCCGGCAATTAATTTGTTATCCTTGAATCTACCAATGAACGAGGCTGCAAAATAAAATAAAAAAAAACAAATTTTTTGCACCCACAGTGGGACGTCAATGAGCTTTATCTGGCAATTGTCTGTCAGACAAACAAAACAAATGTTGTGGAATTCATATGTCGCCTGTCAAAGTTTTTGTGGTAGGATTGCAAGCGTCAATGTGTGACTAGCAGGTGATAAGCTTTAGGTATGACGTGAGTAAATCTTGGTCCCTTGGTCCAGTTGGAAGATTGATTGAATATGTTTGGAAGAGTGATTGAATATGTGTTTTATAATGGTGTAGTTTTCTTGTTTTTAACAGTATTGATAAGATGATGAAACTAAGAAGCGTTTTAAGCACAAGTAAATGTTCTTACAAAGAAATGCGAATATTCGACGTAAGTGGTGACGTCACAAATGATAAAGGCGTTAGAGAATTTACACTGGTGCTAGATAGGTTCTGCCAACGTATAACTATAGTCTTTACTGGAATAAGCGATTTTTTAGTTCTAAAACTGGACGAAAATGTTTTTTAAGATGTAACGTTCACGCAACACCCACCCAAACGTTAGCATGGCTTCTGCTATCGTGAAATACAAACAGGCGGCTTTAATGTGTTTTGACGTTTACTCAACCAACCGTGACTTTTAAACTTGACTGATATTTCCAGTTGATGAGTGGTCCGGCCGGGAACTTCGAATTATCAGTCGTTGTCCGATCTCTTGGCAAAGCCTCCTGCGATGGGAGCTGTAGTTTCAACGTCGCCACAGGCCTTGACCGCCTGCACCCCGACACAGCTTTCACCAGCGGTCAGTTGAAGTGCCGTACACTCCAAACCTTTCATCTGCTGCAACTAACTCAGCCCTAATTTCTGTGCAGGGGAGACGGAAGTGATGATTCATGGTTTCGGTTTATCTGGTTCTCTTGATGTATATTTTGGGCAGAAAAAATGTTTGAAGTTAGTCCCTCATTCTGCTTATCCTTTCAACAAGTTACTTTGCACTGTGCCGCCGATGGAGACAGGAACAGGTTTGGGCGATGGATCTGTGCTGTAATGAAGTACTGCAAACGCTGTGGTGTTTGAAGCAGATTTTTAAGTTTCTTGAAATCGAAATCAAAGCTAAAGTGAATGTGAAGCGACGGTTTTAATCTAGAAATGAGTATCTTCGATAATGAGCATCGGCTGGGATTGATTTTTGTGCAATTATCTAAATAAAAGTCGAAATTTGGAACAAGATAGACCATAGTTGTCTTGCAAAGCTGCATAAAAACAACGCCATTTTTTAGTAGGAACCTTATCGGGAGTTTCAGAAAACCATCGATTTGATTTTCAGCCTTTAATAAAGTTTTGTTGACAGCTTTAATGGATCTTGTTAATTTTAGCCAACGGTGAAATGTCGTGCTGAACTGCGGATCACCTTCGCCGTTTGACCTCAGGGCTCGGCCGGTCCGCATCCATAGGCACAGATATTTTTTGTTCTATGAAGAGAAAAATAGAAGAACATCTTAGAGCGGCTTTCCCTGCCAAACAAACCTCGTATCAATTTTTTACATTGTCTCATCAATAAATGTGATTTTTGTGCTTTTGTTTGTATATAACTCATTTTTATTGTGATGGCTGGTGAGTCCATCGCTTATTAAATCAAAAATCGCTTGGGTCCGATGAGGTTTTGTGGATGTATAACGAATTCGATGATTTTTCGACGATGTTTCTAATTTTAGTAGCGCAAATATGATGCCAACATTTCATGTGCAACTTTGTACCTGCTTTATGTTGGTTGTTTTTACGAAATCGGATTTTGGCCGAAAACGTTTCACAATGTCGTTTTAGAGTTAGACAAACACTGCTGTTGGGCATACAAGGTTGAATGTAGTGGTAGTTGCTGGTGCGAGCCTTCAGGATCAGGATGTCTCTTTCAGTGATTTTCACTTGACGATACGCTGCATTTCTCAGAAATAGGTGTTGGTCCAGCACACCGGCCAGGACGCGTTTTGCAATCAGCAAAATATCAACGCGTATAAACAAATGTGTTTAGTGCAGCCTTTCCATACAGTAGATACAACTCGCTTGCCGATTAGCTTAGCCTAGGCCCTGTACTAGTAATGTTGCAACCTCTCCGGTGGTGTTGCGTTGATTGTGTGATTCACCACGAACGGGATGCGCGCGAAGAACAAAAATATGTATGCGTGGAGCAAGCAAGCAATAATAAGAGAGATTGCGAGCATGAACTCTATTGTTGCTTGCTGCTACGGTGCGGAAGCTTTGCGCACATGCCGCTCGGGCTTTCCGATCGCAACAGTAACAACTTACTCCGTGTTGCCGGTTATCAACTGGATTCGCCAACGCGTTACCAGATTAGTTTGAGTGCGCATTGCAGATAGTGCTCTCACATTTCTCACTTGCGGTGTATGGCAATTGTATCAGTATGAAAATCGCTTTCGCAAATTATTTTTCAAATTATAAACCATTCGTTTTGTAAACAAAAACAAAAATATGTAGAACTGTTATCAACCATAACATGTCAAAACTGACAAATGCGCTTATTGGTCAGGTGGGCAGTGATGTCACGCAATACATGCAAGACGCTGCAGAATTGTTTCGAAAAGGACGAAGTGAAAACTTTGTTTAAAAGTGAAACTCCTGAAGCACCTCCTATACGAGCATGTGAATACAACAGGCTTGTCAGTGAAATCGCGTTGTCAAAGATGTATCGATTGTTGTGGGGTTACCTAACGGAATGTAATGAAGTGACAGATGGCAAGGAACAAAGTGACAGGTGGCAAGGAATATCATGCGGATGAATACATCTCAAACTTCAAGCTCGACCACATGGTCACAAGACATAAAATAACATTCCTTGACTTTTCTCGCTGCTAGCACTGAACGTTGTTCGGTTGTATCGGGCTGGTACTGAAGCATTGCAACGATTTGACTCATGTGAGATTTTTTTCAGTTGATATTCTTCTTAAAGACGGGCAAGGGAATGTTGTTGGCAACCTAACATCAGCTTTTACATACAGCGACCAAGGTCTACCTGTGGTAGCATCTGTCAATCCAAGGGAAAGCTCAGTTTTGGGTGAGATGATCTTTTGTTTTTTTTCAGAACAGCCAGCATTAATTTATGTGGGCGTCACATGTTGGTGGTCGATGATTGGTTGAAATCCTCAGAATTATTGATGTCCTTGTTACCTGGCGACCCCCCATGCATTTCCGTTGGACGTACATAGGCGAGCACACACACACGCTCATAAAGTGGCATGCCGTGTCAGTGCGGATGCAACGCAGCTGTTATTCTCTCTTGGAGACGTCTATTCGAAGTTTTGTGATAGGAACGCCAAAGTGTTGTCAGATTGGTCACTGCACTTTTGTTAGTTTGTCTAGTTACGCCTCAGTGATTTCGCATTATCCGGTTGTTACGTCATTAATGGATAGGAAGTCTCTTGCATTGCTGCGCTATGTGTTTCGTCACTGCTTCTTCTGTTCCGATTGCTTTCATCCATCAACGGGTTAATGAGCGCTTCTTAGAAAAAAAAAATCAGTTTCAATGCAGGCACACTGAAAGGTTTCACAAACATGTCACAGCACCTTGAAACAGTCTATTCTTGTTTATTCGAATCCCAGCATTCATGGCATCAAGGGGAGTGTGACAAACGTGGACAGAGTGTGTTTATGACCCTGTTGAAAATTCAGGTAACTGTAAAAGTAAGTAGATCGCCAGGAAACGCTTTACAACAGTCGCTTTTGTAAAGTTCAAAGCCATTTATTTCGTCTCTTGCTAAATTATCTCGTGGAAAGCTAAGGGTACTAAAAAAATAATGCGATTTATTTTGGTGGGTTATGTGAAAGTATATTTTTTATGCGTTTGTGATCCTTATTTAGGTGGCACCAACTTAACTATCGGTGGAAATGGTTTTGGGGCGGTGCAATTGGATGGGAAAGTCTTGGTCGGAGACAAGCCATGTTCTGTTGTTTCTTGGGCGCAGAGCTCCATAACATGTACCCTGCCTTCGTCTCCTCCTGGGCTCAACAAAGTTAAAGTTTTTCCAAGGAAAGATGTCCTCGCTGACAACAAGTACGCCCGCTTTCAATTGTTGACAAGTCCTTTATGTTACTCACAACTTTGCATTTCTACTCTCCACAGTATTGCGGGTGTGCGGTACGTACTTGAAGTTGATGACGTCACTCCGACACGTGGGTCAGTGTTTGGCGCAACGCAGTTAACCGTGACGGGGAGGGGGTTTGAGGACCACCCAACGATGAAAGTAAGTGCTGCTATGTGCAAAGCAATCGTTGTCGGACATAACCTGATCAGCGTTCTCTGCCAAGGTCTTGGTCGGGAGCGCACAGTGTGCATTGGAAGAACTGACGTCTTCTCAAATAAAATGCAAGGTTGCTAAACTCACACGCCGCCATATCATCTCTAATACCGGCGTTCACCCAGGTCAGTCACATTGATATCCTCTTGCTGTTGTTTTTGTGTAAAACGTTTGTCCCTGATAGTGTCAGGAGCCGTTGGACACAGGAACCACACCATAGGGACAAAATTTGTTTTGTTATTTCATAAACAACGCTGTAGGTGACTTTGCATTCCTTCTATGTGGACCTGCAACAAATTAGTTACGTTGTGGAACACACCACAGTAATGAACAGTGCTTTCCTGCCCAACACTGTGTAGGAGGAGTGGAGGTGGCCATCAACCCTAGTATGCATACCTTTGTGCAGGAAATGGTTGCAGTCGCGGCAAGTTTTTAACCTGTTGCGCAAGTAATGTAGAGGATTTTCACATAAAGCGACCCCTGAAATTCAGCCACAAAGTCCCGACTAGTGCCCATATTCCCCCCCCCCCTCTCCCCGCAATGTTCTGATAGCCAGAGGTTTTATTGACGTCATTCCTGGTGGCGCTGGAGCAACAGCAGCACCTGGTTGTGACATTGCTGCAACTTGTTTTCCAATAATAGACCGAGGAAGTGGATTTGCTTGGAATCCAACCAATGTGAAGATAAACTATGGGGACACGGTTGAGTGGAGATGGGGGTTCAACGTCTCGGCCGACTCCAACCTTGTCATTCGGTTCTTCACGACAGTGAACTCCACCTCCGAAGAATATGACCAGCGCGGGTTCAGCTCCAGCGCACACAGATCAGCGTCTGGTTAGTGCGATGCAGACGTCTATGAGTTGCTGTTATTGTAGATTGAGTTATTTGCTGGTTTCATGTTTTTGCGGAAAAGTCTGACGTGAAAGAATGCACCAGTTTGACTCGCGGTGGATCTGTAACATTTGAGTAGACTTTTCACTTCAATGCATGTTATGTTATTGCTCATCAGTGGCTTAGAATATTGTTCAACAGATTGTTTTTCTCTTCAACAACTGTATTTATATTTATTTTCCCCATTCTAAGCAGCAAACATTGCAAGAAGCCATGACCGTTCACAAACTGCTCCATGCTGAGTGAGGTTCTGTTGCTCCGGAACTGGGTCGCTCCTGTAACTTGTATGAGTGTGTTACGAATGTGTTCGAAACGTGTTGCTAGTGTGTCTGAAGCGTGTTACGAGTTCTGCGGCCTGATGTGTGGTTCCTGATTGGAAGTGTCTTTGTTGATTAGGCCAATACTCCCACCAGTTCAATCGGCCCGGTTTATTCTACATTTCTTCCGGAAATGTTGATGGTTCTGCGGGAATTGTCATGCGTTGTGTCGTTCACGTGATGGACAACCAACCAATCAAACATCGCATTCGGGTCTTATTAGATGGCCACCCTGCTACGGCTGCTTCATTGCGAAGTAAGTCTTGGTCTAATATGGCGACACGCAGACCTGTTATTTCAGTATAAACGTCATTTCAAAGCTGATCTGATGAAACGGTATTTTATGTTATTTTCGTGATTTACAGTTTTTGAAACTGTATTAATTTGTCCAACTGGACGAATCGACTGATCGATTTTCATTTTTCAATGTCTCAAACTTTCGCATTCAACATTAATTAAGCATTTTTAGACATAATGTCCTATTGACTTTCCAACCGGCCTTAAAACGTAGTAACTATTCTTTTATAGGAAAGCGTGCAGTGAAAAGAGAAGCATTATGTGCTGCTCTATCTAAGATCGAAGGTTGTGATGACGGCTTGACTGACCCTGTGGATCAGTCGTTCCTGGCCGGGGGGGGGTGCTTTACACCAGTAGTGGCCAAAGTTCATCCGAGCAGCGGAACCACAAACACCGTCGTGACCATCACAGGTAAGAAACTAAACTGAACCCCGATCCTAAAGTCAAGATTATTCTTTGCACAGTTTTCAACTGTGTCCTGTACACTACAAACCTTGATTGTGTAGACGGTTGTTGAAGATCTAATCTTAGTATAGGACTAAGAATTCCTACCAAATGAAATGGGAGGGCCTGGTGGACAAAAATGTAGGAAAGACCTTTGCAGTGTATTGCCCTTGTTGCGAGAATGAGGGAGTGGTAGCTGTTCAAAAGGTATGTGGTCGGGAATGACTCGGCGTGGCGAATACCTGCCTGTTCGCAGCCCTCACAGTTAAGAAGACCGAAATGCTGTATTGGATGAATTTCGGACCAAAACTACATTAAAATTACTGTCAAGCCAACAAAGTGTTCTGGCTAGCCATCCGGCATCTTCACAGCAAAGATCTAATACTATTGTTGCAACCTCTCCGGTGGTGTTGCGTTGTGTGATTCACCACGAACGGGATGTGCGTGAACAATAACACCATTATATATGTAGCGCGGGCAAGCAATAGTAAGAGAGATTGCGAACATGATCTCTATTATTGCTTGCTGCCACAGTGCGAAGCTTTGCGCACTTGCCGCTCGGGATTTCCGATCGCAACACTATCAATCAAAAAACAAAATGGTGTCTTGCTCAGTAATGAGAAGAACATCCTTGGGAAATGGAAAGATTATATCAAAGATGTTTTAAACGCCGTCAATCTCACACCATCGAACACACTAGAAGTACATCTGTGGGAGTACATTAACATTCTTGCAGCTGAAGCCTTCCTAGCTGTCAAACCAATGAATGCTGCAGGTTGTGATGAAATCCGACCTATAATGCTCCAAGCCTTGAGCTGAGGAGGGATTCTTTGGCTGACTCGTGTGTTTCAGGTAACTTGATGTTCTGGAAGAGCACCGAAAGATTGGCAGACTGGGTTGATCATCCTCATACATAAAAAGGGCGACAGGAGAGAATGCAGGAACTACTGGGGCATCTCTCTCAATCCCTAGCCTCATTGGAAAAGTGTATGTCAAGTGCCTTGAAGAAAGATGTAGCGAAATAGTTTAACCAAAGCTGAATGGTCCCAATGTGGTTTTCACACCATAGCGCTACAGACCAAACTTTCTGTCTTCAGAGAATTTTCGAGAAATCTTAACACATGTTTTGTCGATCTCGAGAAAGCATACGACCGGGTTCCTCGTGACAAGCTTGTGAGGAGTGTTGCTGGAGTACGATGTTGACGGCTGCCTGTTACTGGTCGTCGAGTCACTGCATTCTTTCGTCCGTTCCAGCAGCATTGAGTCAAAACCGTCCAGTTGTTGGACTCCGACAAGGGTGTGTGTTGTCACCACTCCTATTCATAGTCTATGTGAAGTGGATGGACAGTCACAGCCATGTCGACGAGGGTATCACTGCTGGGGGCTGCATAATCAAACCGTTTGCTTCTTCAGACGTTTTGGTGCTGCTAGTATCTTCTCAACAGGGTCTAGTATTGGACCTGATCGGTTTTCAGCTGCGTGCGACCGAGCCGGAATGAAAATCAGCAGGAAGCTTACCGAGGTATTATGCCTCACCGGAAACCCAAGACAGCAAAAGAAACATTGGCCTGGCTGCAAACTTCTGAGGAATCTGCCTGTTTTCTGATCTCCTAGTTCTGCGATGATTAAAGCTTGCAAGCGTATCTATTTCTCCATAGTTGTAAGCTAGAAAGATGGCAGCAAGTCAAACGCATGGCAATGTACGCTGCAAACAAGTCGCAATACACTGCAGCAGATGGAGAACTTCAATTATCTTGGGGTGGTATTCACAAGTAAGGCGAGGCGGAACAAGGAGATTGATTCACGGATTCTTAGGTCACAAAATACGAGCTTTCAAACACCGCAAACCTGTCAGTTTTTAAATCGTTTTTTGTTCCGATCCTCACCTGTGGTCGTGAATCTTGGGTGACGACAAACGATACCATTTCAAGTGCAATCGGTAAATGGATTTTTGCGAAGAGTTCACGGTGTGACACTTAACGACAAAGTGCGCAACCGTGAAATTCGTAAAACCCTGAATGTCGAACTACTTTTCCTTCGAATCGAGAGATCCCAACTACGTTGGTTCGGCCATGTATCCAGAATGTCCCAGGAAAGATTGTCGAGGCAAGTCCTGCCGGCTACACCCACGAGAAAGTGGCCCAGAGGTCGTCCAAGGACCAGGTGGAGTGACTCATCTCCGACCTTGCTTGGCCCAGTCTTGTTGCGGAACCAGCAGAAATATCATAGATTGCTGTTGACAGTCAGGTATTCCGACTCCTCCCAGGGCTTCTGCCCGTAGCTCTCAGTACAAGGAACACTGCACTTCAAAGTACTGGTGGTTGTGGTTCAATGCTCATGTAAGGACTTTTTTTAGAATCGTGGGTTAACCAAAAAGATAAAAAGCACAGTATTTTGCGCGAGTTAGTCCTATAAGTGATTATCACAGAACTGCACCCACATCCTTCTCTCCGCAGAGGACAACGCCTTATATGCTCGAACTACTACTCCTGCTGTTTTCCTTCAGGAAACATGTCACGTGTAACTTTTGTTTCCGCAGGAGATGGGTTCGGTGTCGACAGTTGCGCCAATGTCGTGATGATCGGTGACTATCGTTGCGATGTGACTTTCTCCAACGCTTCAACAATACAATGCCTCCCCCGCCCCAGCGCCTCGTCACGTGCCGCCCTCGCTTATCCGGTATGATGTTTGATGTTGTTGTTGTGCAATCTCTCTTGAGTTAGTATGTGATAATTTGTGCACCAAAGTTTTTATTTAAGTTGAAAAAGCTACAAGAACCTTGTGGTCGCGATGTAAAATACTTTATTGTAAATTTAATATTGTTTATGATCATGGCGGTTTATTTTTTAATTACAACCCTACTCGTGCTTCGTTTAGCCACAATTATGAAGTCAAGAGCAGTAGTAATTTGTGTCGCTTACCAATCTAGGTGGGTCCAAAACTATTACCGGACCTGCGAGGGGTTGTTCTTATTTATTCTATGACGGGGTCAGCGTTTCGCGTTTGATGCACTCTTCCACAGTTTCATTGCACTGGGCAGCTAAGGAGGGAACTTCGTGTATTTACTATTGTTTCATTTGATCAAGGCTGAAACTGTTGTCCAATCAAGGAGGTACCCGTAAATTGTCACTAAGCAAGAAACTTAAACTTGAAAGGCCACTAATATGTTTGGCCATTCATGAAGTTTCTTCATTTTTCCGAAGAAAGGTTGTGCGTAGACGTTGCAGGATACAAGATAACGTCTATAAATCTCCACGCTCGCGATTCACACCAACGACCATCCCGACGTTCCCACACCCCAGTCTGTATGTTGATGACTTCAACTGCCAACATGTCAACTGGGATTACAACAAAATATCTCCTGAAGGTGAGAGCCTGGACTCCTGGGCAACATCCAACAACCTTGGACTGTTGTATAACCCAAAGGAAACAGCCAACTTCTCTCACCGATGGAACGTCGGCACCAACCCAGACCTGGCCTTCGCGAGTTTCGGCCAGGACAGCCGACTTCCGGACAGACGTGTTCTAGGAAAGTTCCCGAGGTCACAACATCGGCCTTCCCTCATAACGCCACCGAAGCTCAATGTTCCTGCCCATAGCAATCTGGTAAAGCGTTGGAACTTTCGCAAGGCTAATTGGAAGCGCTGTGGCCTTCTCACAGGTGAATCCGTTGAGAGATTGCCATCTCCGGACACACCAGGTATTGAGAGGGCATACCAGGATTTTTGCGAGAGAGCATACTCTTTGCTGCCAAACAATGTATCCCATGTGGCCGATGGAAGAACTATGTGCCATGCTAGGACAAATAGTGCGAGACCCTC
>Ga0210059_1007490_pt1 | contig 17339 bp, 11 predicted proteins | sample Ectturendosymbi2_FD_188042 | JGI IMG/M metagenome (GOLD analysis project Ga0210059, IMG submission 188042) | Ecteinascidia turbinata endosymbiont from Florida, USA - Sample 2 (SPAdes) (version 2) | ecosystem: Host-associated > Tunicates > Ascidians > Unclassified | place: Key West, Florida...
CTAGATCAGGGGTGGGCAATTACTTTAACTCGGGGGCCACTTTGAGAAGGCCGTGTTCAGCGGAGGGCCGTACCTTCTACTGGAAATAGAAGCAAGTCTCGGTTCAAGTTAGCCTTAAGTGGGAGGAATTTCCTGATTAAATTTTTTTCCCTAATTGCTTCCGCGGGCCACATGTGGCCCGCAAGCTACTAATTGCCCACTGCTGACCTAGATCATTCAATACTACATAAAATTGTTGGAACTGCTAAGAAATCAATTTTGGATCCCCTGCATGTTGCAGACATAAACTTATCTATTTTTGTAGGCCTATCATGAACCCTTGTGTGTAACTGTACAAATGGTGGTGTAACCACTTTACAACATCATAGCAGTGAAAATAAGAATGTGCCCGACCACAGAACTGTTACTGAATATATCATTTTGACAAATCATGTAGCCTGCATGTACTCTCATATAGCCTGCTTTTTGTGAGTCCAAATGTACACAAGGCAGAGGTTGCCAAAAGCGAAAGTGTGCAAATAGCATACTGCAGACTATCACAGTCATACTGCAGACCATTACAGTCATAAATTTATAAAAATGAAGCCGAGCAGAATTTCATTATCCTTTTGTTATAGGCAGAGATCATTGATGAGTGCCCAAATACCTCAAAAAAACATTTCAGTCAGAATAAAAACTTATAATGTGCCAAACATAAGGCCTGCAACATCCAACAATGCGCAAAGATCGGCGAAATATGTTCAAAACATTTTTGAAAACCAGAACAATCAAGAAACAAGGCCGTTTTGTAAAACATCTGAAAGTAACAACAACAGTTAACAGGTTTTGCCATTTTGTGATAAACAAAAATAACAATATGTGTCCAAAACGTTTTTTTAACTATGACAAGGTTAACTTCAGGTGTCGACTGTCGGGCAAGCTACAGTTTGTTTTTCTTGTGGTGTAGGGGCATTAACGATTAGTAAATATCTTGTTTACACTCTCTCCAACAACCGTCGCCTACATCAAAGCACTTGCAAATCATCCACGTTGGATAGTTTAGTTATTATGTATAGTCCACTGCCTGAAACGTTCATTTGAGAAAGCAACAGCACCACCGAAGACGGAAAACAATATCCAGATATAGAAACGCACTCTGCACAACCAGGGTTGCCAGATGAAAATTTCAATAAAAAGCCAAACAATACAAAAAAGAGGCCAAAAAAATGCCAAGCTGACTGTTTAAAGGCCAGAAAAAAGCCAAACTTTATTTGCAGTATAGCCATTCCTCTGTCACAAAAAACATCTAAATTACAAGAACATCAAAAGTTTCTCTTCGAAATTAAGACTAAATCTTGCTTGGCATTGTACTGGAGCACTGATCTTACCTGAAATTTCATGGTTCGTGAAATTGCACACTTTTGGTAAAATGGTGCCACAGTTTGCATACTTATCCATCGGCAGCTTTCTGTATGAAAGTCTCTCCTATTCACTCCTGTTCTTACAATCAGAATCATAAAGAGCACTTCTGCTTTGACGTGATTATTGCATTTCTATCGCAAAGACGCAGACCTGTTTGCAAGCACTGAGACTGTTTAGTGCTTACAACACAATTGGCACTGCACGGTGCAGTGAGTGCACACATTTCCAGTGATTACGCAAAAACTTAATTTTGAATTTAGCATTCATCAAATATTACTAACATCAGAATGCAGCGTCTGATATAGAATTTATCACAAAAATTTTGCAAATGTCTAGCCAAAAAGATGGAATAGCAATATCTTCCTTCATAAGAATTTATTCCAGCGTAAAAAAGCCAAAAAAGAGCCAAAAGGCCAAACACATTTTTTAAGGCCAGCCAACTTAAAGATGAGGCCAAAAAAGGCCAAAAGGCCAACTAAATATTTTTAGGTCAATCAACTTGAAACAAAGCCAAATTTTTGAAATTTGGCCTAAACAAGGCTAACCTGGCAACCCTGTACACAACCGTTTTGGGCCTATTTTCTCAATTAAAATTGTAGGCATATTTGTCTTAACTGCACACATTCACATTGGTTTTATAAGATATGTCAAAATTGATTGATGGAAGCCTCTTCTTCCAGCTTTTCGACTACTTACACGAACTTGATGGACACATAGTTTTTTTAGCCTAATTGCGCAAACTAGCACTGACATCATTAGGAATTTAATTCATGTGCAAGTTAACTGTTTGTTTAAAATAAGTGCAGCGTACCTATATCTTGCCAAGCTTATATATTAATTATAATTATCAATGATCATTACTTTTTCCCGCTGCTTGCAGGCTTGTTTACTTTCATACTTGATACATCACAAATGATCGTAAAATTTTACTGTCAAACTTTGTGGCCTCAGCCATTTACCAGCCGCGTGATGCAACATGAGCTGAACCTGGAACTTGATAACAGTCGTGATAAGCTGGACAAAAAACAAATTTTACTGTCTTTCAAAGGTGCACTATACTCAAAACACAACAAGTTAGGTTAAAGGCCTCTATGAACAACTCAGCTTAATTTTGCCAGGCATCTTACCTCAGGTCAAATTTCACAAAATCTGTTCATTCTTTCGAAGTTCAGATATTACAAAACATGTCTGAGATGCCAATCCAAGACTTTTTTGAAATATCTTCGCATAAAGTCACACTCGCACGTCACAATTTGTGGGTGCACTTGCCAGTCCAATATGTTCAGATTCAAAGCATTCTTATAAAATGTGAAAATCGAGAACTTCACAATGTGCCCGAACAACCCAGCAAAATTTATGGGCGTGAATAATTATAAAATGTGTCCCAAGCATTTTTACAAAATGTTAAGTCAGGAATGTTTGTTTACGCGACACATAAATCATGAAAATGCGCCCACAACTTTTTTATCAATCTTGCAAGCGGAAACTTGCAAAATGTGTCTGAACTTCACAGCAAACAGCTTCATTTTTGGACACATCAATCGTGGAATTGCGCCCAGAACTTTCTCTGTAAACCTTGCAGGCGGAGAACTTCCGAAATGCGTCTAAACATCACGGCAAACAGTTTAATTTTTGGACGCACAAATTGTGATAATGCGCCCTGAATATTTTTAATAAACCTCGCAAGGCGAGAACTCCAAAATGTGCCTGAATTTCACAGCAAACAACTTCGTTTTTGGATGCATAAATTGCAAAATTGCACCCAGCAATTTTTTTCCAAAGCTTGCAAGGCGAAAACTTCCAAAATGCGTCTGAACTTCACAGCAAACAGCGTCATTTTTAACACAAAAATCATAGAATTGCGCCCACAACTTTTTTGTCAAACTCGCAGACAGAGAACTTTCTAAATGCATCTGAATTTCACGGCAAACAGCTTCGTTCTTGGACGAAAAAATCGTGGAATTGCGCCCACAACTTTTTCTGTAAATCTTGGAGGCAGAGAACTTCCAAAATGCGCCTGAACTTCATAGAAAACAGCTTTGTTTTTGGACGCACAATTCGTGGAATTGCGCCCAGAACATTTTCTGTAAAATTTGCAGGCAGAGTACTTCCAGAATGCGTCTGAATTCCACGGCAAACAGCTTCGTTTTTGGTAACATAAATTGTGGAATTGCACCCACAACCTTTTCTGTAAATCTTTCAGGCAGAGAACTTCCAGAATGCGTCTCAATTTCACAGCAAACAGCTTCGATTTTGGACACACAAATCGTGGAATTGCGCCGAGAACTTTTTCTGTAAAACCTTGCAGCCAGAGAACTTCCAGAATGCGTCTGAATTTCACGGCAAACAGCTTCGTTTTTGGACGCACAAATCGTGGAATTGCGCCCACAACTTTTTCTGTAAATCTTGGAGGCAGAGAACTTCCAAAATTCGTCTGAACTTCACGGCAAACAGATTCGTTTTTGGACGCACAAATCGTGGAATTGCGCCCAGAACATTTTCTGTGAAACTTGCGGGCAGAGAACTTCCAGAATGCGTCTGAATTCCACGGCAAACAGCTTCGTTTTTGGTAACATAAATTGTGGAATTGCACCCACAACCTTTTCTGTAAATCTTGCAGGCAGAGAACTTCCAGAATGCGTCTCAATTTCACAGCAAACAGCTTCGTTTTTGGACGCACAAATCGTGGATTTGCGCCCAGAACTTTTTCTGTAAAACTCCCAGGCAGAGAACTTCCTAAATGCGTCTGAATTTCACGACAAACAGCTTCGTTTTTGGACGAACAAATCGTGGAATCGCGCCCAGAACTCTTTCTTAAGAACTTGCAGGCAAAGAAGTTCCAGAATGCGTCTGAATGTCACGGCAAACGGCTTTGTTTTTGGACGCACAAATCGGGAATTTCGTCCAGAACTTTTTTCTGTAAACCTTGCAGCCAGAGAACTTCCAAAATGCGTCTGAACTTCACGGCAAGCAGCTTCATTTTTGGACGCATAAATCGAGAAAATGCGTCCAGAACTTTTTTCATAAAGCTTGCAAGGCAAGAAGTTCCAAAATGCGTCTGAACTTCACAGCAAGCCGCTTCATTTTTGGACACAAATTGTGGAATTGCGCCCACAACTTTTTCTGTAAACCTTGCAGCCAGAGTACTTTCAAAATGCGTCTGAACTTCACAGCAAACAGCTTCGTTCTTGGACACATAAATCGTGGAATTGCGCCCAGAACTTTTTCTGTAAAACTCGCAGGCGGAGAACTTCCAGAATGCGTCTGATTTTCACAGCAAACAGATTCGTTTTCAGACGCACAAATCGCGGAATTGCGTCCACAACATTTTCTTTATAACTTGCACGTACAGAACTTCCAGAATGCGTCTGAATTTCACGGCAAACAGCTTCGTTTTTGGACGCATAAATTGAGAAAATGCACCCAGAACTTTGTTTATAAAGCTTGCAAGGCAAGAACTTCCAAAATACGTCTGAACATCACAGCAAACCGCTTTGTTTTTGGACACACAAATCGTGGAATTGCGCCCAGAACTTTTTCTGTAAAACGTGCAGGCAGAGAACTTCCAGAATGCGTCTGAATTTCACGGCAAACAGCTTTGTTTTTAGACGCACAAATTGTGGAATTGCTCCCACAACTTTTTCTGTAAAACGTGCAGGCAGAGAATTTCCAGAATGCGTCTGGATTTCACGGCAAACAGCTTCGTTCTTCGACGAACAAATCGCGGAATTGGGCCCAGAACTTTTTCTGCAAAACGTGCAGGCAGAGAGCTTCCAGAATGCGTCTGAATTTCACGGCAAAGTGCTTCGTTTTTGGGCACAAATCGTGGAATTGCGCCCAGAACTTTTGCTGTGAACTCGCAGGCAGAGAACTTCCAAAATACGTCTGACTCCACGGCAAACAGTTTCATTTTTGGACGCATAAATCGGGAAAATGCGCCCAGAACATTTTTTATAAAGCTTGAAAGGCGAAAGCTTCCAAAATGCGTCTGAACTTCACAGCAAACAGCTTCATTTTTGGACTCACAAATCGTGGAATTGCGCCCAGAACCTTTTCTGTAAAACTTGCAGGCAGAGAACTTCCAAAATGCGTCTGAACTTCACGGCAAACAGCTTCGTTTTTGAACGCATAAATCGTGAAAAAGCGTCCAGAACATTTTATACAAAGCATGCAAGGCGAAAAGGTAAAATTGGGTCTGAACTTCACAACAAAAAGCTTCGTTTTTGGACGCAAAAATCAAGAAAATGCTCCCAGAACTTTTTGTGTAAACCTTGCAAGGCGAGAACTTCCAAGATGCGTCTGAACTTCACGGTAAACACCTTCGTTTTTCGACACATATATCGTGACATTGCGTCCGGAACTTTTTTCTGTAAACCTTGCGGGCAGGGAACTTCCAGCATGCGTCTGAACTTCACAGCAAATAGCTTGGTTTTTGGACGCAAAAATCGAGAAAATGCGCCCAGAACTTTTTTATCAAGCTGGCAAGGCGAAAGCTTCCAAAATGCGTCTGAACTCAACAGCAAACCGCTTCGTTTTGGACACATAAATCGTAAATTGTGAAATTGCACCTAGAACTTTTTACTGTAAACCTTGCAAGCAGAGAACATCCAGAATGCATCTGAACCCAACGGCAAACAGCTTCACTTTTGGACGAAAAAATCGAGAAAATGCGTCCAGAACCTTTTTTATACACCTTGCAAGGCAGAGGACTTCCAAAATGCGTCTGAACTTCACAGCAAACCGCTTCGTTTTTGGATGCGCAACTCGTGAAATTTCGCCAATAACTTTCTGTAAAACTTGCAGGCAGAGAACTTCCAAAATGCATCTGAACTTCACGGGAAATACCTTCGTTTTTGGACGCTAAAATCGATAAAATGCGACCAGAACTTTTTTTTTTACATGCAAAGTGAAAACCTCAAAAATGCGCCCAAAACATTTTTGTAAACTTTGAAGGCGGATAACTCAAAAATGCATCTAAACTTCATTGCAAACAGCTTTGATTTGAGACGCAAAAATCAGGAATTCTTTATAAACCTTGCAGGTGGAGAATTCCCAAAATGCGTCTGAACTTTCTGCATGCTGTGTCCTGAGAACGGCTTCAGTCGTGAAAATATGTCCCGTACATCTTTGAAAAAATATTTAAATTGTGTGTTGTGAAATTTTCTCCAGTGAAGGAAATTGCGTCCAAAAATGCAAGTGCCGATTTTCAAAATTTTGTTCGGCTGGCAAAAAAGGTGCCGAAAGTTCTGTTTTTTTCGGCTTAAAGGGAACACTGTTGACGACCATTTTCTCCTTTATTTTACAGGCATTGCCAGTTAGCGAGATAGGTCGGTACGAAGATGGTAGATTTGATGGTTTGCTCTGTTTGTGGACTGGAATTACAATGGAGTGCAGCCAAGGCTTCGGGACCACTCCTGTGACCCAGAGGTCGTTGAACAAGAACAGCAGGAATTGAAGAGAATGGTCTGATAAATGTTTAAACATAAACGGGTTACGGATTTAAAAGGGTTATCTGCACTATATATATCTATTTGTACAACCCACCTCATATTGTACTTTCTTATGTTAACCCATTGTACCTACATTTGTCCCTTACATAAAACTAATTAAGTTCTACCCACAATGCTTTATTACCCTAATATCCACCTTTGAAGACATGTGGTTGTTGGTGAAGTAGCAGTTCATACCAGAGGTCTCTTGTTAAAAGTGATGCACCTTTTAGCAATATGGCAATCATTTTTTTAATTAACACTTTAGCAATTTAATGCTGTTTTGTTCACGTTAGCATTATAATTGACTTAATTGTGCATCTTTCTGTTTAGAGTTAGCTAGCATGCTTATTTATTTCAGAACAATGTGGTCCAACTACTTTTCACCTACGGGCCATTTTGCAAAAACATGACAACTCGTGGGCCACTTCTAGGAAAATGATGTATAAAACAACAGATTTGCAGCATTTAAAACTAAAAAGGGAAGATCCGCGTGTGTCATTGAAATTATTACACAATAGCAAATAGCAATTTATTACAAATGATTATCATCAGTGGGAATCCTAGGGTCAAGGCTTCTCTGACAATATCATTCCTTCACCAATACCAGTGTTAGTGGTGCAACTTGGAGACTATCGTCCAGTTTTTCGTCTGCCATTTGATTTCTATTTTTAGATTTTCTATTACTTCATCGTAGAAAATGTACACTCATACACATGTGTTTCCAAATCGAGAGCATTTTAGTACGAGAGCATTCAGTTTGAGAAATCTTTCTTTGCTGACTAATTTCCAGAAGCTCTCTGCAGTCTCTAACACTGTTAGTATTTTACATTTTTAGTAAATTGCTTGTTCTAATGAAAATTTCGTATTACAGGGATAAGCAATTAATTTGGCTCGAGGGCAACTTTGAGAAAGCTGCATTTAGCAGATAGATGAACAGATTTATTTGGCGGTAATGAGTTCATTGGGCCACATGTGCTCCTCAAGACAAGGAATGCCCAAAAAACACAGACGTTATCTAGTCAGGGGGTAAGCGTAGGACCGTAAACCTTCTGATTTGATCACAAAGTAATGAATAAAAAAGAATGGTACACAGAGAGGGTATTGCTGTTGTGAAAATGCACTTTATCCAAATGTAACCTCACACACTTTTCAACCAATTTCAGATTTGAAGATTTTTCCTGAATGCTTCTGCGGGTCACTGAAAATGCTGTGGTGGGCCACATGCGGCCCATGGCCCTGTAGTTGGACCACAATGTTTTAGATGGTAATATCAACATGGCTAAATCTGCAGTTCAAAGGAAAAAAGTTCATTCAAAAAATTAAAGAAAGAAAATATGAAAAATATTCAGAAAAGCAAAGAAAGCACATGAAAAACTATAGGCCTAAAGAAAAATCCAAAATCTGACTAGTCTTTCTTGTTGTGAATGTTTTATGATTGCAACTGTTGTTCTATGTTATTAAGTTGCACTGATTTTTCATTTGAAAGTTTGACGTGTGAATTTGTTAAATGTTCTTTTTTCTTGTTTTATTTGCACTAGCTTTTCACTTGGCAGTATAAGGTATTATTTGTGACATATTATTTTTTAGAATGGTACTCATTGCTAATAGCAATTTTTAAAAATGCTGCTGAGCTGAAGTATTAAACCATTTTTGATTGCATGAAGATGAAGTTGCAGTGGTATATTCAATTTTTTAGCTGCAAGATTGGTTATTCCAGTATATTTAATTTCTGATTATTTTTGGAGCCTGGGAGCCTGTGTTGTTGTGGTTGTCATTCAGCATTTGCTAAGGTGTTGAAAAATAATGTTTGACTATTTCAATCTGTGCAGCAATGGATTTTTCATGTTTGGTATTTTTCAGTTTTTGATTGAAATTTCCAACCAATAAATTTTCAAGCGGTCATTTAGATTTGGATTCATTTGCATGCATGCATAGCATAGGAAGCATTCACATCACCATGGTCTTTCACAGATATCTTCATTTAATTTTATTACAAGCTTTGTATTTAGCCAAAATTGGTGGCTTATCAGTTCTTGTTAGTTGAATTTATAATTTTGAAATTCAGGTCAAGTTCTAATGGATGCAGATTTCCCAATAATAAAATTTCGAACAAAGTTTTTTTAGTTAACTCATTTAATTCTCAGCCTTGCATCAGACTAATTTAATACTGTAATGCATATTTTGCAAACAAATGCAAAGAAGCAGTCAAAAAATAAAAACGTCCCGTTAGTCACAAGAACATGCTCTGCAAACATCTCTGTTGCCAAACTGTAACTAGCAAATATTGAAAACAAATGCAGAGATTAACACTTTGAGAACCGGCGTATGATATATTCGTACTTCGATTTTGGCCTAAAAAACAGCAGTTTTCGGTTGCTTTACCAACGTCCTAGCTCCTCCGCCGATTGCACTAGAGAGCTGTTCAAGGGCTCAAACAGATCGGCCAGTCTAGTAGATTGCACTCTGAGAAAATTTTTTGGACATATTTTCTAATAGTTACATATGTTTTTGGCCTGTTTGAGCCTTTTGTGCCACATGAATTTGCAATGAAAATGTCCTGAATATCAAGCAGCTTTAGGCTATTCAGACATGTTCTTGCCATGTAATGAAACAAACTAAGACATATATTTCAAATAAGTGGAATGAATAAGGCAATTTAATTTTTCAATTAACAGTGAGTAGCTTGGGCAGTTCTGACCTCCATTTCTAGCAGCTGCCTATTGTATTAGATGGAAACACAGATGTAACAGACCAGATCTAAACAAAGGTAGACAAAGACACATTTTCCAATTGACTATTCATGTGGTGCACGGATATGGAAATTTGCAAGGTATAATAGTAAATTCAACCCCAAAAGTAATAAATCAAAAAACACTATAGACTTCAACATAAAAAAGATGATGGTGGGCAAGCAATGTGTGAAGGCCCGATACATGTACAGATGAGCAGGCGAAGCAAGCACACAGGTGAAGGAAGCGAGCAGCAATAAGGGTTATGAGGCAGACAGCAATGCATTTAAACACATTTCATTACAAAAACAAGTAGCAAGGGCAGAAAACAATGTTTGTACATGTAAATCGTGAAGAAATATAAATTTACACACAGACCATAGTGGGGGTGGGTTGCATGGATGAGTTGTTCCCAACCAGATGCATGGTGTCGCCAAATGAAGTTGAAGAGACAACAAACAGTATGGACAGGTTACAGTAATATTAGCAGCAAATATTATTCCAAAAGTGTGAGATGGATGAAAAACAAAAAGTTTAGTAAATAAGAGAAGTATTTAGTTCTAAGGTATAGTTTCACAAAAAGTCATGGACTTATGTGAACTAACCACTTATTTCACAGATATAACTGGTGTCATGTCATTGACACCATCGTTCAGCTTTATATGATTGTCATTGTGGGCCTAGGAATTAAGCTAAAGTCGATGTTCGTGAGGTACTGGAGGTGGACATCACTTCATTTTCCTCTAAATCCTTGTATTGCAGCAAGGGTGCTCCTCAAAAGGACAAATCTGAGCTTTGACCTTATGTATGTTATGGCAGATGCATATGGCTCTCTGCGTTTTTTAACTATTTTTTCTGCCAGTCTTTTGTTGACTCTGTTGCATTCTGGTACCATCCATCCACTTGTTGTGAAGACAAGGGGATTGAATGAAGACTTCTCTATGTCAATCACTCGTTGGTTGTACTTATCCTTCTCTTTTTCATGTTGTTGATAAATCTCTGCCAGGGACTTCCCGGAATAGGACTGTGAGGTAGGATGCATGATCCTTATGTCAAAGAAAATTTTTTCACAGCTATTCCACTGTCCTCTCACAGAGATATCCAACCTTGCATTGTCAGCAGTGTTGACTTTTCTTTCATATAGTCATTTTTGTTGATTGGCAAAAGTGTGGGTTCGGTCTGAACATCCCTACAGACCCTTCTCATTATCTGTGCCTCAGAGTCTCTCACTGAGTTGTGCCTCATTGAAGTGTTACCACCCAATTTACATTTGAGGCAGTTTACATACGAGGCTGTGATACTACCAAAATGAAAGCTGCCATGGTGAAGCTGAACTGAAAGCCATTCGCACAGTAGATGCGTCCGCTTGACTACCATGATGCAGTCCTGTTGCCAGAGGGGATTGTGGGGGCTTAGCCCCCAAACAAAGCTTCAATCTCCCTAACTTGAATTATAAAGCACTATAAATTGGTAGAGTTTTTATCAAATTTCAAAATGGCAAGCCCCATATATTGAAAACCTTCTGGCTACAGTTTTGCCATAACAATGCCGTTAAAGTAACAAACTCAGTGTTTTATTCAAACCGTGTCACCACCAGCAGACCTATACCCACTTCTTAATTAAAAAGCAACAAGGGAAGTATGCAAATTTTAACTTCCACACAGACCAAAAAGTGCACTAACATTGGCAATGCCTATTCCCACCTCCGGTCTAGGCTGTTTCCCACAAAACAAAGGACATTGCAGTCAATTATTCAACAACTTACGGTTTTATTTAGCCTACCACCACAAGTTTCAAGAAAAGTATATTGTTACCACCCATCTGCAGACGACCAATTACCTGCCATAATGACTCAGCAGTTGTCACATCCCCTAGTTTGTGCTGTCTTTGTTTGATCATACTGAAAGAACGTTGCCACTGCCGAAGGTACCTCATCGAGTCATACAAGGTGGGTTTGTGATTGCGCGTATCTTCATCAATTATTACTGCAGATGGCTTTAATCCACATATTCCTTGCCAGTGCATGGTAGCAAGTACAGTATGTGTAGCAATATTATAGACACTTGGGGCTGGGCCATTGCATTGGGTTCCATGAGCAACGCAAACATTTGCGGAAGGTTCCGCTGCAGAAAAAAGGTTGAAAAACGCTGTTGCAGGCTAATTGGCTACGATTAGGCAATAGGCTACTGCGGTAGCCTACAGCCTATAACAATACACAAGACAATGTGCAACCTGAGTCTACACATGGGTGAGCGAACATTGCAGGGTTAAGCAGTGTGTTGCAGGCTAATCTTCCAGTTGAAAATGAAAGCGCACTTGCAAATAAAATCGCACCCGCATTCCTACTATACGTTTAAACCGACACGTTTTCCCAATTGGCAGTTGCTCTTAGAGTCTTAACAGCCTAATCTTTCTTCACGTAGCCTGACTGCAGCAGAACTGAAGCTCGACCACGGTTGGTCGTCTGCCAGCAGTGTTGCCACTGGGTTCAGCCCAGTTTTCTTGCATTGTTCGATTCTTGCATCAGATTCTTGCATTGTTCAACAACAGATAACATCAAATTTGCACGTTAAACGTGCAAGTTTCATGTAAGCTGAACGCGTTTATTACCATTACCTATCAAAGCACAATAACCTCGTTGAATCAGAAATACGTAGAGCGAAGTGTGATCATTAATTGGAGAAGTTCGCCATACGTAGCAAAAAAATGATATTTTCAACGCAGCGAAGAGAGTTTCATCAGTTTGGAACAACAACCAACCATACATGAGAGGAAAGATTGAACCCTTTAACTCCCGCGCCGGTGTCAAGCGAAATTTCTGACCTGATATTGGTTTTCAGTTATTTTGCTTCTCAGAACAAATAAATAATATCTGGCAATTACTTTTTTGATGTGTGTTGCATAAAATAAAACAGTTTGGTTGGAGATGCCAGGTACCCACAACAAGCTATAGCACGGGAAAAACTTTAACCATTGAAAAATTTCGGTCTTTGTTGCTGACCTCAATTTTTTTTTTCTCACCCTAACCCGACACACTTACCTAAACTCGAATTCCTAAGCCTTCATAATGAGATTTATCAGCGTATTTTCTATGTAGAATATCAGTCTGTGCATTCGTACATGGTGTGAAGTCAGAAATTTCGCAAGTCAGAAATTTTGCTTGACACCGGCCACTGTGGTGGCCGGTAAACCTTTGATCCACCAAAACTCATGAACGGATCGGGCTAGAAAGCCAGTGAAAACATCCCTGGATCCAGAAAACAGCATAGAATCGATTGGGAATTACTAAAACATACCTTTACATTTGAAATTTTTGACAAAAATCCATATTTGTGCTTTTGCCGTGCTTAAATTTTAGCAAAATCCAGGAAAATGCGAAAAAACGCACACCGCATCCAGTTTAGCCGGTACGTGCGGATTTTTGCGCTTCGCCGAGGACCGGAATATTCGAAAACCGAAAGAAATAGATTTGGGGCGTTTCGGAAGGGAAAATTTGGGGTACAAAAGTGGCAGTTGGAAAAATTGATTCGTAGATCACAGTTCTAGGCCTAGAAAACCCCACAGTGGTGTTAGTGAGGCGCTGAATGGCTTAATAGTAAATGAAATTCTCTTCCACATGCTTCATGAAAATAGGACAAGACTTTTAAGCAATCGTCCAGCTGACCACTTTGAACCTGTAACTTCGATCGAAAAGTATTTTTCACTTTCGGTGCGTAGTTTTGACATATAATTAGCAGAGATGATCACTATCCGGTTTGCCAGTTGGATATCCAGCAGGATAGTGAGTTTGCAACCGGATACGGACATCCAAAAACTGCCTTCGAACAGGAACCGGATACGGATCCGGATATCCGAAACGCTTTTCCCGATATTTCGATGATTCAGACTTTTGGAAAAAGTTGCACAATCATACATTTTTTATTCTCTTCAGAAGCATCTTTTCAGCCTTCTGTGCCGCTGCCATGTCTCCGCGTCTCTGTACCGTAGTGTAATACTAATCCCATTCCCACTCTTAATCTGCTAATTGGACACGCCAAGTTTGTCAGCATAAATCGGCCCCTGGTGTGGCAAGATAGGGCTCTTTCAGTGTACATCATGATTAAGGACGTTGTTTGCTGCGAACCTGGACTAAGGCTAGCTAGTGTAGGCCTACTGTGATCTGCAGTCTAGACTAGCTAGAGCACTCCACTGTAGCTCTTTTTATGTGGCCTGTAGTCTACAGCAGGCCTTGCAGTCTTCTTTGCACGCCTACTGTATTCTGCGTGAGCCTGCATTGACTGGCTGTTGGATGCTACTAGGCCAGATAGCTTTTTTCTTTCTTAAACATGCTATGCAAAATCGCTGTTTTGTGACAATGACTTGTTGCACTGACTTTTTAGTCGGTCATTTTAATATAAATGACACATTTTAAGCCAGGGTATTGTTTTGAATGCTGTTTTGGTTTGTTGACTAGCATTGCTATGTAGTTAGATTTGGTAAAAGTGCAACAACAGTTAGGATTAATAAATGAAATTATGAATGTGAACTCATGGATGGTGTTAAAATCCAACCATTGTTACCAAAGAAATCGCTAATGATTGAAAGGCTTGGTGTGGCAACAGAACCGTCGTCAGAGAGTCTTCTATAGAGGAGCTTTACATTTGTGCAGTGAAGCTTGACATTCTGAACTTTGAACAAACACAACTGTTTTATAGTGCTTCATATTTCAATTTGGGGGAGGGGCTTGGAGCGTTTTTTCGGAGAGGCTAAGCCAACCAAAACCCCTCATGGCGATGGGACTGTGTGGCAAACCTTCAGCTTGCTTTTTCATGCAATTGACTCGGAAAAGTACTTAGGTTACGCGATATGTCAAGACATGTCAAACTTTCTCTTTATAAGCATGACAGGGCCAAAGTGGCACAACACATTCAGGTAGTGTCTATTCTGCTTCATGAGGCAAAACTTCTGCTGGGACTATTTTACTTTCATTTGAACACAATTGGTTGAAGTGGTAATGTAGCAAGTAGGCCTACAATACATAGAGACAATCGGTTGGGGTTTAAATGGCTTAGGCTAAGGGTTATGGTCAAGGTTTAGGGTCAAATTCTACGTTTAGGGTTCAGTGTTTAGAGTTAAGGTTTAGTCTACAGTTGACTTAATGCAAACAAGAAACTGCTAACTGCTTGCTGTTGCCAGGCCTGAAACCATGACAACCATCATCCATGCATGGGACTGAGCTGTTATAGATGTCATGGTCAACTAAGTGGGACATGCGTTCCTAACTTGTCATGTGACTACTTTAACCAATTGTGTTCAGCTGAAGGCAAAATATCTCCAGCAGTTATTTTGCCTCACAAAGCAAAATAGACACAGCACAAAAATGTATATTGTGCATCACAATACACTTTCGGATAGTTTTCGGATACGGATAGCATGATTTCCACCAAAACAGGATTCGGATCGGATACGGATATCATTTTTCAAAAACAGGATAGGATCGGATAGTAAAAATCCACTATCCGATCATCTCTGATAACTAGAGCTGGCATGTGTTGCAGTTGACTGCATCGTCTTGAACTACTGAGGCAAGCACAAGAGAAATATGGTAATTCGGAGCATTAAACTAACGGGAAAGCAACCAGCAGCAACAGAGATTCCTCGACAAGTTCACTCTACTGATACAAGGTTGCAATAACAATACAGAGGGACAAGTGAATTACCTTAATTCACTTGTGGTGACTATCACAGTGACTTTGATACTCATTGGCACCATCTAGCAGTGACCATATATTTGCTTGTGGGGCAATCTCCAGGATGCCACACATGGAAGCTTCACCGAGGTATGGCGTTGGCGGTCTAGGATAGTTCGGCCCCGCCGTTTCGGCAACGGGACATTTCGGCGATTGGTGGCAAATGTATTATGCGAAAAAAATGTGTGTTTTTGAAATACTTTGAAGGTTAGACTACAAAGGATGTTTGCTTCATAAGTGTTTTTGTTGTCTTCCTGATGGCCAGCAGCCAGTGTAGTTTCCCGACCGTCAGGATTTTGGAAGAACTTAGTGCGACCGTGACCACATGTGTAAAGAAATATGGCTTGTGACGTTTGTTTCTGCGGGCATGAGGCGTTTGTGAGTTGACACAAAAGTTAAGCCTGGACAGCATCTACTGCTTGATCTTTCACGTAGGTATCATTTTGATTGCATTTCACAGCTAATCTAAGAATATATCGCACTTTCTTGCCATCGGTGTACGAATATGCAGTAATGGCACTTCCAAATCCATGGTATGCGTCATGAATCGCAATAAATACAGCATAATTGGAAAGATCTGGGACAAGTGCTAGACTGACGCTTGCGCTTAAACACTTCCCAGATGACGGCGGCGCGAACTTCTGCACTTTGGTGACATTCCAAAGGAAAACACGTTTCATATTTCATCACCGAAACGTCCATCTCCGAAATGGTGGCGCCAAACTGTACCATTCAGTGGCGCTGGAATGTAATCAACAGATCGAGATCCTTCTGTCAATTTGCATTATTCTTGGAACACACAGTATCAAAAACTCCTTCAGTGTGGAAGGCTTCTACCTGGTCAATGCGAGAACACTCCAAATCCTAATGCAGGGATTGTTCCCCTCGTAATACAGAGAACTCCTTTCAGTTTGAACGTGTCAACTGAGTCCGCACTCATTTCTTGATTCAGTTTCTTGTGATTCCTCAACTTCTGAGTTTTCAAGGAATCCTTGCCCACTATAAGCATTGTCATGTTTATCACAACCAATAACCAGTGATGTAGTCGAGACCGTAACCTTCGAGACCAAGACCGAGACCTGGATAAAATTTCGAGACCGAGACTTCATCAAAAACTCCGAGACCAAGACTCGAGACTTGAAGTTCGAGACCGAGACTCGAGACTTCAAAATCTGTGCATTTTGCCGAAATTTTTCAAAAAAAATTTGTCATCACTTCTAACCATTGGGCGTCTGCAGGGGAGAAACGGGTATTCCCCCCTTAAGGTTGAAACTAAGCACCAAGATTCTCTAGAAAACATGAAGTTAGTAACTCAATTCCTATCAACTGATTAAATTTTTGCAATGCCACTGTATTTTCCGGAATGACACTCACACTGTACAACAGCCAAGTTTACTGTTCTGGTGTCATGCAGTGATGAGCTTGCAGTTCACTCGTGTTCACTTCTTTGCGTGGCCAAACTTGGGAGCGAATTTTTTCTGGTGTTGGTGTTTATTGCGTAACAATGTCATGGCAGCAAATCTTCAAAGGTTCGCTTCAAGTTACGATAAAAGGCGTTTCACCGCTTGTTGCTTTTGAACACTGGTGCCACCAGGGCCGGATTAAGGGGGGCCAACGGGGGCAATTGCTCCGGGCCCCCCGCCGCAAAGGGGCTCCCCGTGATGAAATTTATTTGTTTCAAACAATATACTCGTTTGAAAAATTTCGTAATTCAGAAGCGATACAAGAATACAACTCTATATTATATTCCTATGTTGAAATAAGTATCAAGCGGACAAGGGCCCCCAACAGCAACTGATTTATCTACAAGTTTAACTGTCTGCCAGTTTTAGTAAATGCTATTGAATAGTTTATAAGTATTTTCGGTTTTGTTGAATGCAAATATATATGATTTCGCTAGTGGCTTTTTCCTAATAATCGTTCTTTTGGCATGGGTATGACTCTCTACTCGTGCATCACGCCTATTGCACAAATGTCACGAAAGCATT
>Ga0210059_1007492_pt1 | contig 17337 bp, 8 predicted proteins | sample Ectturendosymbi2_FD_188042 | JGI IMG/M metagenome (GOLD analysis project Ga0210059, IMG submission 188042) | Ecteinascidia turbinata endosymbiont from Florida, USA - Sample 2 (SPAdes) (version 2) | ecosystem: Host-associated > Tunicates > Ascidians > Unclassified | place: Key West, Florida...
TCCTACTTATGCGAGTCTAGATTTTCTGTGATGGCAGCAACAAAGACGAAACCGCAAAACAGACAGGACGTGAGGGACATATTGCGGGTGTCGTTGAGTTCCATAATTCCTAGGTGGGAGCGTCTCGTTGCGGCAAAACAAGCTCAAGATTCTCATTGAATCAAAGTTGTAATAATATACACGAGTTGTAATAAATATTCATTGCTGAACATTCGTGGCTTTTTGAACGCCGGTCCGCGAAAAAATTTCAGTTTCAAACCGGTCCGCAGTGCAAAAAAGGTTGCCGACCCCTGGTCTAACTGGTATCAATTGAAGGGGTTCATGGCTAAATGGGGAATTATAATACTATCAGCTGAAAGCTTGTGAGACTGCATATATTATATATGCCGATCTTTCTTGCACATAAAAAATACTTCATTGTGGGCCTGTGATGTGAAACACAAAACAAAGATTTAGCCCATGGTAACATAAATTCCAATAAAAGACCAACAGTTTTCAAATGTCGCTAGGGTATTTGGACAACTGTGTTAACTTCAGATTCATTGGATTCATTGAACATTGAACCCCTAAACCTAAAACTTGACCATAAACCCTGATCCTAAACACTAACCATACACTCCTAAATCACAACCAATTGTCTCTGCGTATCATGCTTGTCATATGACTACTTCAACCAATTGTGTTCAAATGAAGGCAAATTAGTCCCAGCACAGATTTTGCCTCGAAGCGCAGTAGACACTTGAATGCGTTGTATCACTTTGGTCCCTGTCATGCTTGTAAACAGAAAGTTTGACATATCTTCTCTTGCAAGCTTGACATATTGCATAACCTAAGTACTTTTCCAAGTCAATTGCATTAAAAAGCAAGCTTAAATTTTTGCCACACAGTCCAGTCACCATGGGGGGCCTTTGGTGGGATTAGCCCCTCCGAGACAAAGCTCCAATCCCCCCTCCCAAATTGAAATATGAAGCACTATGACTATAAAACAGTGATATTTGTCCAAATTTCAGAAATGTCAAGCCCCACTGCACAATGTACTGTAAAGCTCACTTATAGAAGACTTTCTGGTGACGGTTCTGTTGCCACACCAAGTTTTTCATTGGCCAGTTTTTTGGCAACAATGGTTAGATTTTAACACCATGCATGAGTTCACATTCAAGTTTTATTTATTAATTCTATGCAATGTTGCACTTTAACCAAACCTAACTACATAGTAATGCTATTCTACAAACCAAAACAGCATTCAAAACAATACACTGGCTTAAAATTTGTCATTTATATTAAAATGACTGATTAAAAATTCAGTCTAGCAAGTCAATGTCACAAATCAACAATCTTGCATATCATGTTTGAAAAAGCTATCTGGCCTGTTAGGCTATCACCCAACACTGAACCAGTCAATGCAGGATCACGTAGAATAGGCGAGAAGACTACAAGACCTGGTGTAGACTTCAGAACACATCAAAAGAGCTAGTGCTCTAGCTAGTCTAAGTCTAGACTACAGATCACGCTAGGTCTACACTAGCTAGCCTTAGTCCAGGTACGCAGCAAACAACGTTCTTTTAGTGTGCACTGGAAGAGAGCCCTATCTTGTCACACTGGAACAGATTCATGCTGACAAACTTGGCATAACTCTACGGTTGAGAGATTACACCGAAGACAGACTCGGAGTCATGGCGCAGAAGGCCGAAAAGATGCTTCTTAAGAAAATAAATGAATGATTGTGCAATGTGAAAGTGCAACTTTTTCCAAAAGCCTGAATACTCGAAATATTGATAAAAGCGTTTCGGATATCCGGATCTGGTTCCCGTTTGAAAGCAGTTTTTGGATATCCTTATCCGGTTGCAAGCTCACTATCCTGCCGGATATCCAACCGGCAAACCGGGTAGTGATCATCTCTGATACCTGAAGCTTGTTGTGGGTATCTGAGATCTATCCAACCAAAAAGTTTTAATTTGCACAACACACATCAAAAAAGTAATCGTCAAACTTTATTCCTTCACTTTGAGAAGCAAAATAACTGACAAACAATACAGAAATTTTGCAGAGGTCAGAAATTTTACTTCCAAACTTGGCACTGGGCACGCACAGCGCAGATGAAGTGTTTGATGGTGCCAAGTCAGGTGTTTTATTCCCAGGACTGGGTTCATTCATGCCTTTCTAGGTTTTTCTTCTTAAAATCTGGGGTTTTTAAGATTTCACTATGTGGCGTTGATTTAGGATATATGATACGGTATGAAGTTTTACTTGCACTGTTGTAGTCTCCGTCTTCCTTTATTTATTTGTTTTATGAACCCGGGCCATTCTGAGTGTCTTAGTTAGTAATACTAATAGTTAGTCTTCAGTGTAACTGATGAACAAGCAACTGATACCCATAAGCTGTAAATATTGGGATGGTGCAGTAAGTTCAACTTTTCAAGTAACAGTGAATGTGATGCTAATGAAACAAGCCCGAAGAAAAGATTAAGTGGTATACACCTAGAAATTTAAGGTAGACTAAGGCTAGGCTAGAGTGGTTGAAAGATTCAGATCTCAAAGATTTGCTATAGTAGGAATGAAGATTATATTCATTCTAATTGCTGCTAATAAATAAGGAAGTGACTACGGATACGCCTGGCCTGACGAAATTCAAATAAAAGGGTCACTATTTTTCATTCAAACGGTGTGGGTCTTGTAGTGTAGCGGTTATACGTTATGCCATGGCTGGTATGCCAGTGGTTTTCGGTTCGACTCTCACCTTGCCGACCTTCATTTTTTTTCTTTAATTTTTTTTCAGGCTTATCTTTACGGGTTACACTTAAAAGCACTAGTGTTTCTGTATGCTTTCAAGGAATCAGTCGACTGCCATCTGCTTTCGTCTTTTTGCGATGATTCAAACTTGCACATACCTCTATTTTGATTTCACGTAAAATTACGCATCCTTAGTCCTTATTCAAATAGATTTCTATTTGAATAAGGACTTAGGAGGCGTAATTTTACATGAAATCGATTTCCTATTAAAAATTTGCTGATCGATTCCTTGCTTACACCCATCGTGTAAAGTACATACTTTACGGGTTAGTGCTAGATTAGGGTTAGGTTAGTTTAGCAAATAGCTTACGGTTAGGGATAGGTTAGCGTTCGGTTAGCGTTATGTTAGCGTTAGGTTAAAATTAGGTTAGCATTAGGTTAGGGTTAGGATTTGGGTTAGATTAAGGCTACGGTTAGGGTCAAGGTTAGGTTTAGGATATATCTTTCACGTTTACTTCATTTCTACCTAGCCTACTGCACTCTTGTTGTGCGTTACTGTTACGTCACAGGTGGCGTATGAATAAGTTTTCAAATTTCAAGATTAACAGGCGTATCTATAGCCATTGCCAGTAATTTTAATGTTTTAATTTATTTGTTTGTGAGCAGACATGACGTCCATAGTATGAACACACACACTCTGCAGAACGCAGGTCGATAAAAGCCAACAAAACAGCACATAATACAAAAGGCATTGAAGCCGGCGGAATCATAGGGTTACAGACACTTTTTGAAACTGCATTGATGAAGACAGAACCACAGGGAAGACAGACACATTCTTCACACTAAATTTAGCGAAGCCGTAACACTTGTCACAAAACTGCTACGCAGTAGGGTGCCAATTCCTAAATTGGTCGAGTAAATCACCCTCAACAATGTAAACAGGAAGTATGTATGACAGCGACAAAGATTCAGACAGACAGAAAAGTTGATTACCACATTAGCCACTGCTGCATGTTTTTAACTTAAGTGATGTGTGTTTAATAACTGTTAACTGGCCTTTCCTATGATTAGGTCTGGCTTCTTTAAGTTTTTTTTGTGACTAAGTCTGTTTGTTTACTTTTTAGTGACTAGGTCTGGCTTTTTGCATGACTAGATCTGGCTTTTTTATGACTAAGTCTCTTTTTTGTGAGGTCTGACTTTTTTTGGTGAAAACAAGAGTCCGTCTTTCACAGGGCACTGAAATGGATAACGTACTGCAACTAGAGCACAATACTAGTGAGACTGAAGCAAAGTTTAATTTAATTTTGAAACAAATTCAAGACCCTGCTGTAAAGTCAAGTCAACTTGTGGAGTGGTTGAAACAATGTACAAGTGCAGCTCATTTGTTGGATAAAAATCACAAGAAAGTTGTTGATGTTCTTCTTAAAGTACAGTGGATGGAAAGAGAACCAGAAGTTATAGCAGGATTTCAGTCGTTTGTTGTGTCATTAGTTGCTGCTAATCCAGTTCATTTGCGGTCTGTTATAAAGTCCTTAATATGCTGCTTTGTTCCTATTTTAAACCAAAAGATTTCTGATACAAGGAGTGATACTACAATTCATCTTGTTTTAAAGACATTTCTTAACCTTATTCCCCAGTCATCATCTACCATAACAACTGTGTTTTGCAACAGTTTTCCATACATGAGCAAGCCATCCAAAACAATAGTTTTGTATGTTCAAAATCTACTTTATGTAACAACTTACGCACCTCACATTCGATCTGAAATCTTAGAAATAATTGTTAAAAAATTAACAGACATTGATGTCCATGTGACAAGAGAGGAAATTGAGAAAGCAGAAGAAAAATATGTTGATGAGGAAGCTTTATTTAAGATGGATGAAGATGCAGCTGAAGAAATGAAACATCCTTTGGCCAACAAGCTTGATGTTCTTATGCAGCTGCTATTTCAGTATATTAAAGAAGTGTCTTTCAAGAATGAAAACCTGGTGGCAGAAAGTTCAAAACTATTCTGGGAACTGATAACCTGCTTTGATAAATTTATTTTGCCTGTCCATGAGCTTGTTCATGTGCAGTTCATAATGTTTTATGTGTGTAGCTTCAAACAAAGTTTTTTTAAGAAATTCATAAGTCACTGTTGGAATAAAGTTGTTGATCCAAGCATTGCTTGTGTGATCAGAAAATCATCTGCTTGTTACATAGCAAGTTTATTAGCAAGAGCGTCATATATTTCATTGCCTTTGGTAATGTCTTGGTTGAGTGAAATGGTTGCTTGGGCACACAGATACATGCAAGAATCTCTTGACAGTGTGTTTATTGATGCATACTGCTGTGACATATCTCGTCATTACACCTTCTACAGTATTTGCCAAGCTATTTTTTATGTCCTCATATTCCGTCATAAAAAAATATTTGAAGCAGACAACGGCTACAATTACTTGGTTTCTTTAAATCTGCAGCATTTGCTTACCAGCCCACTGAATCCATTAAAAGTTTGTTTACCATCCATAGTCAGCTTGTTTTCATCTATAATGAGATCTCATCAAGTTGTGTACTGTGATACCATCATTGAGAGAAATAATCGAATGGTGTTGCCCATTGCTGGGCTGTCAGCAACAACAAGCACCGACTTCAATCCTCTTGAAACATTTTTCCCGTTTGACCCATATGTTTTGAAAAGATCTTGTGCTTTTATTGAAACACTCTACATTGTTTGGGAAAGTGATGAATTAGATGCAGAAGGAGATGGCAAACATGTTGACTCATCAATGAGTGACTGGTTAATGACAGAAACACTTAACAATTTATCAAAATCTTTGCCAAAATCTCTCTCAACAACTTTGGATGCTGTGTAGTGCAAATGTTCACTAAACATTCTTAACCCAAGCTAGCTTCATCTATTGCGCTTGGTTGCAAAGTGAATACTTTGTACTGTATTTGGTTAAACCTGCATGATGGAAAAACCCTTTCCTAAAATTGTGTGCATTATTTTCTAGCACTTAGGTGCTTAACAATTCATGTGACATTATATTGATGAAGCGACCTAATTTTTTACCACTTGTAAAACCACTAGTGGTGGAAAAAGCTTTGCCCGGTTCACTCAGTGATATTTGTCTTTATTTTTACCAGGTTTAGTAAGGATTTGCTCTAATATTAGTTAGTGCCATTCTATTGATTTTAAACCAGCCTGTTAATGTCCTTATACAGTTTGCTGAGGCTTATAAATTCGTTAAAATTTGAAGTAAGCTACACCACTGTGATGGGTGTGCTATTGTAGGGAAGAGACTATTGCATACAGTATATACATCTTAAATGTAGTAGAAACTATGCATGTACTTATGCCACAGAAATGTTTTTGTGCTAGTCTAAATAAGTATCTAAAAATGTATGCCTGTTGAAAGTTGACACTAAGAAACAAAGCAATAATGGATTAAAATTTGTGCATGCTTATTGCAGTAATCAAAAGTTGGGTGTTGTTATTTGTGATAAAACTGAATTGGATTTTCTTTTACTTCAAGTTAGTTGGGTTTAGTATTTTCTCAATGCTGATTGCAACCTTCCAATGCACTGACCTCCATTTTGTTATCATTGATATCCTTAATTCATTTTCTTTAAATATAGCATACTTAATTAGCAGTGTCATCAACTTGTGAAACTGCCTAATACTGTATCTTTTGCACTTTTCTCACACTTGTTGCAATGCTGCCAGTCTGAAACGCATTGTATTTATTTGCAAAATAGTACTGTTTATCGCAAGACATGTTCTTTGCCAAGGTGGTGCATAAACTACTGTTGTATAGCTTTGAAACATGGTGATAAGTTTTCTTTTGGTTACTGAACTGCATCATGATTTGAAACAGCTTGATCCTTGTTACAGAGTTAAATCAGGGTCATGGATTAACGATAGTGATGAAATGGCTACCAATACAACATAATATGAAGTATCAAAGAATTGCCCGAAATTTTATGTACTTGGCTGTCGGCATTGCCTGTGGCCAAATACTGTTTGAAGTTAAAGTAAAACTATTTGGTGGTTTTGTGCAAGGTTGCCTATTAGCTGTTGGATGGAGTTCAGGATACAGGATGGAACCAATGTTGTATGGAAATAGAAACAATCCTACTATTCCACCTCCTTCAAACATCTACTTAGGTTTGTATGATCCACTGGCCGTATTATGTTGATTACCAAAGAGCAATGGATATGTATAATTTATCAGCAATACCTAATAACCTGATGATACGTGAGATGAGTATGGCAACTATATACCAGGGGTGGCCAAACCTGCTCTATGTATGAGCCGCATATCGTAAACCCTAAGTTACAAAGAGCTGCAACATAATCTAAAAACACGAATTTATTTGCAATTGACACTTCTGTGACATCATAATTATATTTGGAATGACTTACAAAAGTAACGCACGTCACGCTAGATACCACAGCACCACTTTACAATATTTCTACACTTTGCATTAGAAATAAAAAAACAAACGTATAATTTTTCAGAAAGCTCAAAGAGCTGCATGAGAAGGTTTGAAGAGCCTCATGTGGCTCGCAAGCCGCAGTTTGACCACCCCTGATATATACTGTCTAAATGATCCAATGGATTTAAATTTTTTTGGGTTAGCCTGCATTGCAAACCAGGTATCTATGGGTTTGCAATGAAATTAGTGATTGTGAATTCTTACCGTTAATACTATGTATGTATGGCTTCAGTAAGGTACTCTGTGAGGTTACAGATGATATTTAGTACTATGTATTCTTACCTTTAGCACTATATATATATATATATATATATATGATCTCTTTATATTAAGCGTGCAGACAACCAAATGATATGACAATTTTGGCTAATGCTGATCTCAATCTTGGACAGTTTGGCAATCAGCTGATGCAGGGTGATTTAAATAACAAGTTACATATAGCACATTTCATGAACATTATGTAAAGAGCTTGAAGAATGTTGATCATAAAGTGATACGATTTCTGTCATATTATGCCTACTTGTGATGAAGCATTCCTAAAAGCAGTGCTTAACACTTTAACGTTTGACGCGGTTCGCAAAAAAACAGCTGGATCGCACATGGTTTTGCACAGGAATATCTCCACTCCTGTACGGGTTATGAACCGGATCAAAGTGTCAAAAGACGCAGAAAGTCTTGTAGTTTGCACTCAAAAAAATTTTTTTGGGTTGGGGATGCAGTTTTTTTGTGAGTGATGTCATAAGTGGAGGACTTTTTGGCCACCTTGGCCAGCTTCACCTGGCCCTGGGCGCCAACCGTTAGACCTACCGGGGTATCAGGTTCAAAAGTTATGATCTAAGTTAATAAAAATTTTTGACTAATTAGTTAACACTTATAGAGCTGGCCTACGTGATATTCGTACTTTGATTTCGGCCTAAAAAACAGCAATTTTCTGTTGCCTTACCAACACCCTAGCTCCTCTGCCGATTGCGCTAGAGAGCTGTTCAACGGCTTAAACGCATCGGCCAGTCTAGTAGATTGCACTCGAAAAAAATTTTTTTGCCTGGGGTGCGGGTTTTCTGTGAGTGACATCATAAGTGGAGGACTTTTAGGCTACCTTGGCCCACTTTGTCTGGCCCTAGGCGCCAACCGTTAGATGGTAGTATTTCGCTGAAGTTTTTACTGGAAACTAGGCTACAATCCGAGTCTTTTGATACTTTGGATGACCTGCTAGGGTTTCAGGTTCAAAAGTTGTGATGTAAGTTAGTAAAAATATTGGACTAATTAGTTAATTAATTAAATTGTTTATTTTAGATCATAACTTTTGAACCAAAAACCTAGAAAGTCGATCAAAGGCTCAAAAGACTCGGACTCAAGTCTAGTTTCCAATGAAAACTTCAGTGAAACACTTTGGCCTAGCGGTTGGGCCCTAGGCCAGGCAACATGAGCCAAAATGACCCTATAACTACTTCACTTATGACGTCACTCACAAAAAAACCGCACCCCCCAGGCAAAAAATTTGTTTTTCGAGTGCAATCTACTAGACTGGCCGATCCGTTTGAGCCGTTGAACAGCTCTCTAGTGCAATCGGCAGAGGAGCTAAGGCGTTGGTAAGGCAACCGAAAACTGCTGTTGTTTTTGCGAAAATCGCCAAAACTACCCAGACGCCAAGGTGTTAATCAGATAATTAATTTGTTTATGTAAAATCAGAACTTTTGAACCAGAAATGCTAGAAAGTCGATCAAAGGCTCAAAAGACTTAGACTCAAGCCTAGTTTCCAATGAAAACTTCAGCGAAATACTTTGGCCTAGCGGTTGGGCCTTAGGCCAGGTAACATGAGCCAAGATGGCCCAAAAACTACTTCACTTATGATGTCACTCATAAAAAATCCGCAACCCCCAACCAAAAAATTTTTTTCGAGTGCAGACCAGAAGACTGGCCAATTCATTTGGGCCCTTGAACAGCTCTCTAACGCAATCAGTGGAGGAGCTATGGCATTGGTAAGGCAACTGACAACTGCTGATTTTAGGTTTCAAAGTACAAATATATCGTACAGATTTCAAAGTACGAATATATTGTACCCCAGCTCTGCTATCCAGATCTTAGAAGCTGATATATCAATTTTTGTGTTGTTTTGTGAAGCACTAAAGCAAAGTCAGCAAGTAACACCTTGTAAAAAAAGTTTTTTGAGCAATGTTTCCGATAAGGCCCCTTAAAAAGATATGTCTGCATATGAAATTCTTGAGAAAAGTGCATTTTTTTGTTTTTTCGTAAGTGGTTTTTGGCAATTCTTGGTGAACTTCAAGAAATCGGCTTCCCACTAAACTGTTAGGTTTTTTGAAGCGCTTTTTGCCTTGGACCGCAATACCAAATAAAGTCACTTATCACTGTTTTAGAGAGAGTAATGTTTGGGTGAAAAAATGGAAATTTGAAAAAAATAATTTTTTGGCTTTAAAACCAAAATGTTGGCCAATAGCATTTTTTAGAGTGCACTATTCATAAGAACACACAAAATCCTACAAAGAAGAGTCAACATGCGATAAAACTCTGTCAAAATTTTGTCAGTATTGTAGATTTTAAATTGCCATGACATTTTTCCTCATATATAATTTTACTTGAAAAATAGCAGCCATGTTATAAGGCATGAACATCAACATGATCTGCGATTTCATATTTTTTCTATGTTTGGAACTACAGATATAGGCTCTTTGAAGGCCAAACATAACAAAATCACCCCCTAAAAACATGCTTAATTTTTTTGAATTGTTTGGTCATGGATGACTTTTTTATGCAGAACACTGCATAAAACATTTTTTTTTGTTTTGAACAAATCAGAACAAATAACTTGTTTGTTTTTTCTCCACAGATCTTTGAACAAAACAGCTGTACTTTTTTTGGCTAAAAAATCAGGTTTTTCCAGGTGCCATAAGATGCGCCATCAAAAAACCTTAATGTCTTTCATGTCAATGAGCCAATACATCAGCTTCTGTTGTCCTTCAAGGGTTGTACTTTCTAATTCTGTGAATTTTTAGCGTAGTTACGACTCATGCACTTTTTAAAAATCAACAATCAATATTAAGCATACTATTAGCATTGACTGTACTACATACAATAATATGGTACACTCATCTCTCAGTTACATGTGACAGAGCATGCAATAAAATTACTTGTATGTTGACCAGGTACATGAAATCATCGACTGCAAAGTCAAATGCAACATTGTTTAACTTCTATTCAAATGAAATTTAAGGACCTGTGTTTTGTCAAAAAATTTATGGCATGGAATAACAAATAATTAACATGAAAACTGCCTTTGAAAAATTAAATCATAGAAACACCGCATGACATGGCAGGTGTGTTTCTTCTGCAGCTTTAAATAACTTTTATAAACTTTCTGTATACTTGACCCATTCAAGCAATGACTCTGGATATTTTGTATCTAGTTGAAATTGTGACTAACATTGTGTAAGATTATAATTTTTTTCTAAAAACGTTTGTCACCTTTAAGGTTTCTGAGAATTAAAAAATGAATTCCCAAAACTTTGAAAAGCCAAATTTAAAGAGTATCAATTCATAATCTATTCTTTGGAAGTTTCCGTCTTCCCCAAATCAAAATTTCTATCAAATGATGTTGACAGCACTTCCAAATGAGCCTCATTTTCCTCACAAATGCTAGGAATCAAATTTGAAGGTTCACTGTCATTAACTATTTCTTCAAGTGATGGAAAATTCCAATAATTCCCTCTTCACTTTTTGACACCACAGAGACAACTTATCTTTGAATGGAATTAGTTTTTCATAGCCAATTCAATATGTTTATATTTTTGTGTTGAAGTGATCAACTCAGATCATTCATATGACTGAATATGTCACTCAAATACACAAAGATTTGGTTGAATTCTTGCGACTCCAACTCTTCAACCAGATCACAGTGATGTTCCTCTAGAAAGACTCCGATTTGTTCTCGCAGTTTGAAGATGTGGGTTAAAACTCCCACGTGAATGCCAGCGGACTTCTGAGTGGAAAGTAAAAGTGTATGTTCACTTCCAAGATCTTCACAAAGTGACTTAAAAGAGGCTGTGATTTAGAGCACGACCCGTAATCTTCTGGATGGTCTTTATAGAAATGTTATTGCTAGGAATCAAATTTGAAGGTAAAGACTTTCTTTGATTTTGGAAGCAAGGTTGTTGGTGCTAATATGTGACGATGAACGATCAGCGAGTACCTTGCAAGTATGGAATCTTATGTTTCATCAGTGTACAAAGCCCATATTTATTTCCCAGCATAGCAGGAGTGCCATCAGGGCACACAGAGCCAATATTTGAACATCCACATCATGGTTTGCAAAGAAGTCTCACAAACCAACACACATCATTTGCTTTGGTGGTTATTTTCAGTTTTTAACAGAAAAGATCATTCGCCTTTATGGTACCATCATGGACATACCTAACCAGTGCAATAAGTGACAGCAATTCAAAACAATGGCAGTCTTGTCTAACTGGAGGGAGATTTCTAAGTGACTAGCCTTCATATGTGAGAAAACTTGTTCCGAAACATCTAAACCAGAATCAGCAATTCAGCTCCAGAGTAACATTATTGGATAGCGGTGCTAATTCAAGCCTCTTTCATACTTCATTTTTTAGAATACAGTCAGACCTCATTTGTCTGGACCACTTTGTTTAGTCAAATAATGTTGGTTTCATGAGGTATCCAGATAATCAGAATTAAAAGTATAAAGAGCGAAATTCTTTCTGGAGCAAATGCCAACAATGTAAACAAAGGTGACAATGTTAAGAACAGTAGAACTCGCCTAAGTGGACGCTCAAAAGGCAACAGAAAAGAACTGTAGAGTAGACTTAGACAAACTGTCAACTTTTAAGCAAATATGTAGACTGCATGTAGAACATGACTAAATGAAACACTCAGTTTTTTTGTTTGTTAGCAGATCTGATCGATATATGTAAGCTAGTATGCATTCAGAATAAGAACAGTGCATGTAAAAAAAATGATACAAAAGACCTAACTGCGTTCTGCAAGTTCTTGAAGTTTACATGTTATAAAGAAGAAATTGTTTTACAAAATGAGATGCATTTGAAAAATACAGTATACTGATTTGTTTCGGACTAAATAACTGATTTAACAAATGAATTTAGAAAATAGGCCGATGACCACATGTAAAACAGACAGTTCAGTGTAAGATGAAATAAGCTTACAGCTTGAAAGTGTGAGAGTTCGATCAGATTTCAGGACAACCAACGACTTGAAAAATGTTTTTGTTTGAGGATAGGCAAAAAGGTGACAAGTATAAAAACCTGGCTTTATTTGAAAACAAAGGCAATGTTTGCAAAACCAATAACACAATGTAAAAGCATAGCAAGTTAATCACTGAAAAAAGTCTGTTATCAAATGTTGCACTTGAGGCTTTCTGCTTAATGATTCTATGTCCCGTTTCATAGCCCAAGCACTGTCAAGATGGTTTGTAACTTTCTGCAAAGAAGAAGGGTGTTCGACGTAAACAATCAAAGTAGAGATCGCACATATGTGGCTTTTTTGTTATCACTGTATGAGGGGGTTTTCCGTTTCATCATCGTCACTTTCATGTTCACTATCATGTTCAGTGTATGGGTTAACAATTTCAATGATGCCATCACTGGATAGAACTTTCCCAGTGGGAATCCCATCATGCGATGCTCACTTGATATTGTGTGGATGTTTTGTATGTCACTTTGAATTTCTTCAATCACTTCTGCCTTTGTCAATAATGCTGCTAGTGTGTTGTCAGCAGAAGAGGCTCTGGGAATGATGCCTGTATGTTCCTAGCAGTTTTGAATTGTTTCCCTCTTCACATAATTGCAAGCGTCCCTGATCAAGTGTAGTTCTTCCAGAAGATTAATGGCCATTGTCTTGTCATTTTCAATGGCCTGCAGGAAATGCTTGGTTAATCCTTCACGGTAGTAAAGCTTGAAATTTGGAATAATTCCATCATCATTTGGTTGAAGATGAGCAGTTAAATTTGGTGTTAGAAAATCCACCAAATTATTTCGTAAACCTTCTGGAAATTTGTGACTGGCAGCATTGTCAAGGAGAAGAACTTTTCATTTTTGTCGTGTCATACTGCATTCAAAATCTGTAAGCCAAACTGCAAACACCATACTTGTCACTCCAACCGTGGTGTTATGTCGGTGTGTGATGTAGAAGTTTGGATTGAAATCTTTACCAAAACAGCGTAGTTTTGCTGCTCTGGCAATCAACAAAGGCTTTTGTTTATCTGTTCCTGTGGCATTTGAGAAAAGGCCCACTGTGATCCGCACTTTATTTTTCTTCTTTCCTTTGGCTGGACCAGTAGCCAATATCACATTTGGCTCCAGCTGATAAAACAATCCTTTGTCGTCCATGTTATAGACGCCTTCTAAAGTATACTCAGCAATAATTCATCGTAAATCTTCCCTACCTTTTGCAATGTCAGCAGCAGCAGATTCTCCCTGTACAGTTTGCAGTGTTATTCCATGCTGTTGCTTAAAAACAATTCATCCAGCTATTGGAGTAAGAGAAACCTTTAACATTGAGTTGCTCCCCAAACTTTTTGGCTTTTTCTACTATCATATCGCATGTAACTGCCGGATTTCAAGAGCAGACATCATTAAACCACAGAAAAGAGCAGTTTCTAACTCCTGTTCCTTGCAAGACCTGACTCTCACAAGGTTGCTGCTGATATCTTTGAACAACAGCCATTTTTCTCTTTGCCTCAGAATGTCAGAAATTGTTGACCTTCCAACGTTTGGTCCCCATTTTAAGTTAAAATGCTGTCTATTCTCATCTTGCATATCTTCAGACTGTTACATTCTACTGTACTTGCAGTAATCAAGCTTCTGAAATACGGGCTCTCAAGCAATGCTGCTGCTACATGCATTGTGTGTACAACTAAATGACAGTTGGCATAATCCAGTTGAGCTTTTTTTTCTGTTAATATGACATATCCATTCCTAAATTTATGTGTCGGAGTCAGACAGTGAGGTTTCTGGATTAAAGGCCCTCTATTACATGGCAGTGGGCTATCAGCCACCAGTAGGTGTAAAATAGTGGAAAGAATCCTTTTCTCTGTTATGATAAAAAGTGATGTTCCAAATTTAAGAAGATGTTTCGCATGTAACCTTGAGGTCATCAACTTGGAAGACTGTTTAGAAAGATCAAGATCACGGATTAAGTCATTTAGCTCAGATTGGTTGAACAATGAAGGTTTTATCTGCATGACAGGATGAGAAAAATCCTTATCCACAGCATCTTCATCAATTGAACCTTCTGATAGGGTGACATCTTCATAATTATCTGTAGCTTATTGAAAACAGGCTCAGGAATTTCATCACTATGACCAACTGGTCTTTCAGCAGAATTAAGGTTGGGGTAATCAAGTAAATGCTTAATCTTTTTGTTATAGCCTTTAACATTAACAAGCAAAAATAGCAATCGGTAGTGATTTTGTTGCCCCCTTCATACCAGCTATGTCCATAATGGACATTGTCCAACCCGTGGGCCACATGCGGCGAATCAAAGTTTTTGTGTGGCCCAGTTCAGGTTTTCGCTGTGGTAAAAGTATCCAACATACTGACAATTTGTCCTTATTTTGATAATCTTGAATTTGACATGTTTGAAGTACATGGTCCTCACTGCCACTTCATCACATCTGTTACCATTGCATTTAGGATTTGGATGCTTTCAGTGCATAGCTTTTAAAAGCTAAATTTAGTTTTCTAAGATCAAAGCAAGCCATTCAATGTGTGACCCTCATATGTCATTCAGTGGGCAGCCCTGATTCAGTTAGTGACATAATTTTTGGCTCAATAAGCCATTTGGGTTGGACATAGCTGCTCTATACCATTGGAACTCCAAATGAGAGGTATCTCTCTTTTTCCTTTATGATCTTGAAGTCTCTACACAGGTCTTGCATATGCTGTGTGGAGCCCACAATTTCTCTTGGTCACCCAAGTTAACCTTGATATAGCTGAGATAAACCTTAATAAAGTTGTTGATGGAGAGTCCTTGTGATAACAGAGTGAAGCACCCACAAATGTAGTAAAACACATTCACTTACAGACAATACCCAGTGCGAAAATCTAAAATGTTTCAAAATGTATCTCAAATCTATAAAAAGTTAACATCTAATTAGCTAAGTAGAATTAATTATCTGCAAGAAAAATTAGGTTTAGGTAGTCCAACACAGATGCTAAACTAGCAGTTAATAAAAAAGGTCGCAGGGCACTGTTGGCTAGTACTCCTTGAAGCAGGGCTGGCCTTAGTAAGTGCGGGGCTTGATTGAAGGTGCTTTTGTGGGGCCCCACTCAGTGGCATATGCAGAAATATTTGATAGGACATCAAGGCATGATTGAACTCGTTGATGTAAAAGAGCGAGGTCTTGGGCTTGACCCTCAGTTTCATCTTTTCAGCAGACTTCAATGGACAATGCCGTAACACCCAACAAATTCATGAGTTACTACACTCAATACTTCCAGAGAAGAGGTATTGAGGGAAGTGCAGCTGCAAACCCAGAGCTAACACATTTGGGTCATTTCACATCAACTGATCCAGAAAATTTTAAAAATGCAACCCATCCTCTCAGATTTTTATGAAATTTGGTATGCTTGTAGAACTTTGTTTCCTGATTCCAAATACACCAATTTTTTCAAAATCAGCCAAGTAGAACCGAAGTTATGAGTGTTTAAAGACTGCCACTTTTTGTGTTCACTGAAGCGGAAAATTCATGAAATATTTGGTGTCTGACATTATAGATCTATAACTTTACTAATACTAACTTTTAGACCTTGTGGTTTGGATATATTGTAGCATCAGGCATATTTCACCCAATTTAAGAAGTACAAATTCATTGGACATGGGTTTCTATGTGTAACCCATGGGTAAACTACAGGACCCCCTGTGTTCACTCATGCGTAACACCATTTTTGATTGCTTATAACTTTTGTTTTACCAAACCAATCCACATGTGCCATACATCATTTGAAAGGTCTTGATAAGTTCTATTTAGATCACAAAAAATTAGTGGCTTAATGAGTATTTCATATAAAAATTTGAGAGCACAGTTTTACCGAAAATAAACCTATTTTGTCAATAAAACACATTAATAAACACTAAGAAAGCAACAAGTTTGTCCCTTCCACTGTTGTCTGTGGTTTTCAGTCACACTTAGTCTGTTCACATGTCCGCTTTCATTGTGGTAAAATTGTGGCTTTTCCATGATTTTGGCTTTTTTCTTGCTGAGTAATGCTGCAGATTGTGGCTTTTTGCAGCCCTGTTGAATAGGCTTGTCTACTTGCGTGGCCACAATGAAAAGGCCACAATTGCTAGCGAACATGTGAACAGACTAACTAGGCCTATACCTTACTCAATAAACAGGAGTAACTGTGATTAACCAAGTGTTGTAGCAAGTTGTCTCATATCAGCAGTATGACTTCTTATGAAAACATGAATTCTTATACACCTGGTTTAAACAAACGGTTTCCACATTTCAGCACCATTATTCTGAACATTTCTTTACATTGTGCAAACACACAAAGTTCTGTTTTCTGCAAATCTTTCAAGAGCATGCAAATCAGACATGGTCTGCGAATAAAATGAAAACCATGCACAAGAAAGTAGTTTGCATTAGTGTTCTACAAACCACCTACCACTGCTTTAGAAACATTAACTAAACACAAAAAGCATCATAACAAGCGTTTGGTAAAATAACAGTCAAGCACACAATATGTTGTATGACAAATACAAACAATGGTCACCACCAAAGACTTTGTGAAAGAAAAAATCAAGTTCACTTGGTATTGTATGATAACCATGCACTCTCTATCTGATCTTTTGATGGAGTTGACAGTTCATACTGTGTCCGAGTATTTACCAAGGAAGGTGCGCTGACACTCGGAAAAAAAAACCCCGAAACCCCAGCAGGTCATCCAAAGTATCAAAAGACTCGGATTGTAGCTTAGTTTCCAGTAATAACTTCAGCGAAATACTACCACCTAACGGTTGGCGCCTAGGGCCAGACAAAGTGGGCCAAGGTGGCCTAAAAGTCCTCCACTTATGACGTCACTCACAGAAAACCCGCACCCCCCAGGCAAAAAATTTTTTTTCGAGTGCAATCTA
>Ga0210059_1007493_pt1 | contig 17335 bp, 9 predicted proteins | sample Ectturendosymbi2_FD_188042 | JGI IMG/M metagenome (GOLD analysis project Ga0210059, IMG submission 188042) | Ecteinascidia turbinata endosymbiont from Florida, USA - Sample 2 (SPAdes) (version 2) | ecosystem: Host-associated > Tunicates > Ascidians > Unclassified | place: Key West, Florida...
TTATGGTTTTGAATTGCTGACATTGCCAAGTGTTGCTTTATTTTTTGACTGAAGATGGATTAAGAATAATCCGAAACGTCTCGAAATAAAACATGTATAGTGTTTTGAAGGCTTTTTTAGTGTTGATGAAACTGTTAAGTCTATCCAAGTTTTATGCTCGAAAGATTACCATTTGCATTTTCTTAGATGTTTATAACGTTTACAAGCCCAGCAAACAAAATTTTGCACTTGTGTAAAACCAAACTTTTCGCTGAACAAAAAAAAATGCACAGCAACGTTGAACAAAAATCGCCAGTTTGTCCACAATGCGATGTCAATCTTAAGCAACATAAACTATGCGGTTACAGGCATCCACTGTTCTCTTCAAGTAACACAATCAGTTATTGCGCTACGTGTTTTGCCCAAATCGAAATGTTTTTGATACACTGTCATAAATGAACGGTCTTGCTGGGCTACCCTCATACTTGCAACGAAGCTGTTATATACCTAAGCACCTTGGAAAACACTCTTCAAAACTGACCAAGTTGAAAATGCAATATTTTTACGGATTAGCATAGAAAGCAAAGCTTCTTTGTATTCCTTGGGTTACACTGCTTGTAAGCAAACATGCTAAATGGTTGCGGTTATTTTTGTACCGAAACATCTCGTTATGTTAATTATAATGTATCAAACCAACACTGAACATCCAGCAGTAACCTTTACAATGAATCCAATGCGCAGAACAAATTTGCATTCAAATGTTGAAGTTTTCATGCTTCTAACGTTCTGCACCAACTTCCAAGTTTTTGCGCACTTTGCAGTTTTCACCGATAAAGTTTTACTTTTGATATTTGTCTTGCAAATATTTTCCTGAAATCACTCACCAATATATTTTGTTTGCTCCCTTCTTTCTTCGCTTGAAACATTTTGAAGCATCTGCGTTACTTTGTGTTGTAAAAGGTATACTGCTATACATCGGACTTAATTTGTGACATTCCCTAGTACTCCAAATCAGTAATTTTCCCTACTCACTATAAAAATCTGTCTCCTATGTGAAACTATTTTCTTTGAATAATTTTACACTTTCACTAAACGAGGCACCGAAAGCGCATTATTTTTGTTGTCTACTACTCATTCAACGTTCATCTGGTGTTCAGCAAAAATCAAATAAGGTTACTTTGCCAAACACCAAAAGTTTTTTCTACTGTAAAACTCCCGTTGTACGTGCAATCGCTACGTTTATTGCTTTTTTAGTTTTCTACATCAGTGATAACTGCTGAAACAGTTCGCATAATGTGTGGACGTTACCAAATCACAATTCCCCGTCACTTGTGGGTTTAAGTTTCCGAGCATGCTAAAGCGCGTCTGCTCAATCTCCTCCTACCGCTCCGTTTTAAAACCCAAACGTACTGGGGGAACTACAGCGGCTGGGGGAACTACAGTGTTCTCGTTGAGATGGTTATAAATCACTTCGCGTTAAACTTGTTATCGTGAGTTTGCTCGAACATAATTTAAATCAATAAATATCACATTTTCGTTCTTTTAACTCTACACGCAAAGTTCGCAGTGACGCAAATTTTAGTTCATCTACGCTTAAACCTGACACAGCCCTACAAAACGTCAAGTAGTTGGGCTTTTTTGTCATTGCAATTTCGCTGAAAGTTTATTTGCCTCCATGTGTTTAGGTATGTGTTTCGCCTGGGCTTATTTGCCTCCATGTGTTTCGCCTGGGCTAAACAAGCAGAGTTGGTGTTGAAAAATATTTTCTTTGATTAACATTCTTACCTGACACAGCCACACATCGTCAAGTGATTGATTTCTTTTATCATCACGATCTTGCTAAAATTTTGATCATCTCCATGTGCTAAGCCGCAAATCCCATGATGTCGATTTTTGCTTGTGATTGTTGTCCGAATGTAACACCAAACTTTGGATGCTACAACTTCGCATTAGAAAAAGAACTGTTTTCTGACCGCTTGGCTTTGATTTTCTCAGTTGTTAAATAAATTCTTTGTGGTTCTTAGTGTTTTTTGTTTATTTTCATGCAAACGTTTTTCAGATCTTGCGAAAAGTACGTATGGGCGTTAAATGTGCTAACAGGGAAACTTAATTTCATACAGGAATAAAAGAAATTTATGATAGGACATTTTATATGAATAAGATTTCAGTACTGTGGATGCGTAGAGGCACGTGAAATCGATGTCCTATAAAAATAATTATCTTGACTGATTCGCTTGCTTGTCACCTTTGTGGGGACCCGTAATTTCAATAAGCCTACAGATTTGTACAAGTTTAAATCATCGCAAAGATATAAGCAAACCCGTCGGCAGATTTCTCGAAAGCTTTTACAGTAAATCGAGAGGTTTCGATTGTTGATGTTCGGAGGTTTATTTTTTTTAGAGCTGATGCCGGCTGCTTAATGCACATTGCACACCTTTGAAACTAAAGCATTCAACACTTAGGCTGCACTTTCAAAAGCTGGAATGTTAAGGAAAATGTGGTTGGTCAATTCACTCTCAAATATCTAAATAACAAATATTTGCACGCAGGCTATAGAAACTACGCTCTACACAAAACTACTATCGCGAATAAATTGAACCATGCAGAAACAAGGATTTCAGTTTAAAATATTTGTTCAGGGGTTTCGCATGAAACATAGATCAACATAACATTTTATGAAAATCTAAAATAATGCATGAATTTCGTTGGAGGCTTTGATTGCTCGGTTTGTCCCCCACTCTGGTTGCGGGCCTAATTCAATTTACATGCGCATTAAACTCTGTGAAAAACAGTTTTGATCTTTTACTGCTTGACCATTCCCTTGAAGTCTTGAGTACTGTACACACAGCGCGAAACTTGCATTGATAAATGCGAATTATTAAACCTATAGCAATCCACTCACGAAACTATGGGCGTTTCTACAGTCTATGTTTCATTTACATGCGTATACACTGTAAAATAACTCTTCCTATATCATAATTGTTCAACGACTATTTTTTTCAGATTACGTTTTTTCTTTCAAAAAGAAATTCAAGGTTAGGTTTTTCAAAACAGACCCTACGTCAGTAGAACAACCCCAAAAAGCTTTTTAAAGTGCAGCAAAATGAGCGGTAGCTAATAGCGGTAGCGATAGCTCGCAACTTTTTTTTTTCAGTAACGGATGCAGTAGCGCCGCTATTAAGTTTAACAAATAGCGGGAGCGGTAGCGACGCTTTTCATAAAGTAGCGGTTGCCCACCTCTGAATGTAGGCTACTATGCTAAATACAAAGAAGCAACTGCCTCTGAAGACAATCAGGATGTAGATAACGCCTTAATGGATCATCTCGACAAAAAAACGACAAGAAAGGTGGATGGAAGCTGTGTCCAGTATTGACTTTCAACATTCTTCGCGAAAAGCCTGGCAGCGCATCAACTTACTCACTGGTCGCACTCGAAAGAAAATAAGATGCCCGATCGAGCCAAACGCAATCGCAAAGCAAATCGTTCAAAACGCCTGATCTCACCGTCCAAACAAGACATTTACCAGGTCCGTCCTAAATGAACTGAGAGCAGTCAGTGCTAGCGATTGCAACTTAAACCACCACCTCGGCCTACCATTCACCAAGACCGAACTGGAAGCTGCTTTGAAGCTTACTCAGCATCGCAAAGCACTAGGTCCAGATGGTGTTCCCAACAAACTTCTCACAAACTGCGGAGAAACCCTCTTGAACTGGATGCTTTCCTTTGTAAATGCATGTCTAGCCAACAACTTCATTCCTAAAATGTGGCGACGAGCATCAGTAGTTGCAATCCTGAAACCTGGCAAGGCAAGTTCCAGCCCCGAGAGCTACTGTCCGATATCATTGCTATGCCCTTCATTCAAACTTTTTGAAAGGCTTATCCTTAAAAGAGCATCCCCAAGTCAGACCCGCGAAGCGCTTTGTCAAGGCAACTCGAGATGAGACTTTGTTTTTCAGCTTCAGAATGTGGTCTTTGAAAGTGAGACTTTTGTCAAGAGTGATACCCAGGTATTTATGATTATTCTGGAATGGTAGGAGCTTACCAGGAGAGGATTCTACTTTGAGTTGATAACCTGCATGATGATTTCTGATGTGAAAACTGAGCAGACAATTTTGGTGGTGGAGAGCTTTAAGTGCCACTTGGATAGGTATTTTTGTACAGTGGCCATGTCTTCAGTTAGATTTTTTTCCGACTGACTGAAAGTGGGGGCTGAGAAGGTCAGTGCGACATCGTCAGCATATACATATTTGGTGAACAAGGTATCGGGGAAGTCGTAAGTGTAAACATTGTACAAGGTCGGAGCTAGTACCGAACTTTGGGCGACTCCGTTTTTGAGGTTGTGCGGACGACTACTTTGACCGTATTTGGTGTGTAGTATGAAGGATCCACAATACAGGAGATTGATTATCAGATTTGTCATTTTACTGCAGTGCAGCAGCTTTGACAGTTTCAAATTAAGACCTCTGTGCCAGACAGTGCCATACGCAGCTTTCAGGTCGAGAAATACTGAGCCATTCGTTCCTTCCACAAACCTTGCTTGACCAAAGGTTTGCTAACATCTATTCTGAAAAGAATGCCTTCTATAAAAAATGTTATCAACAAACAACTGTTATGGAATGTTTCATCCATAACATGCTGGTTAAAGAAATGACATATGGAAAGAGAAGAAGAAAAGCTGGTTACTGACATCAACAAGAACTGAACTCAAAAAAGAACAAAACAAGGGCAAAAATTTGTGTATGATTAAAAATTATTGATAGCATGACGAAGTGGTAACTTACCGAATCTTGAAAGATTATACCGATAATGTATATCAACTCTCGCTAGCCTCATGCAAAGGTGGCTGGTATGTGGAAAGGATTCAGAAACGACAAGACTTAAAGCACAAGGTACTTTATTGCTGGCAAGAATACATTATGTTTGTAACGCTGACCCGAGAAAAGATAGAAAAAAGCATGCGAGATGCGGTACAATGCATTACAAGAATTACACCAGCAGTCAGAGGAAGAAAAAAGCAACCATCATTCTTCTGCAGGATGCAGCGAAAAACATCGACCCGTGCCATACGTCACTGAGAAACTTGAACGTTTACCAGAATGAGTAAATGCTGGCAAATGTGCAATGTTATTTTGTGTTTTTATCGTATTGTGAATCTTTGTTGTATATGCTCAAGGAAGTGACAATCTTAAAAAACAAGTAAAAATCAAGGGATTAAAATGTAGGGAAAAGGGTCCTGATATCTATTCTCTTCACTGTCACTTAGGGCGGTAACGTAAGAAAAAGTACAGCCTGAACAAAGACAAAATCACATGATTAAAATGCACCAATGAAAAGATTACAAGTTAAAACGCAAGGAAAAAAGAAATCACGTGTTAGGCCACGTGAACAATTTCGAACAAAAGAAGGCAGGCAAAAGATTGCGCAAGGCCCTAAAAAGTACCTGTGACGCGATGCTCACATGCATTGAAAAGCTCATAGTTGCAACTCTGGTGCAAACGCAGTTTCCTGTCAAAGGAATTAAGCCCCAAGAAACGTCAATATCACTTAGCAACAAATCACGCCACCATGAGTGTCATAAAAGAATGAATAAAAACTCGATGGACGCAAACACCCACGGTAAGCGCGTTCTGGATTTGGTATCGAACTGTGCGGCGAACCGCTAAAAAGAAAGAACACGTAAGTCACGGAGAAATGAGAGGGGCATGCTAACTAATTGGTTGTTGACGAGCGATCCTTATAAAAAGAAACTAGTGAGTTGATGAGCAACCTCCTAGAAAGAAACAACCTTTATAGAAAGAAATAAGCGAATTACGCTATAAATAACGAAGCACGCGTCCCGCCCGCATGCAGTTGATTTTGGATGTTTAACGTAAAAGCGACATGCTGTCAGTTTAGGCAAGATAAATTTCTAAAGTCTTATGCGAACTAAGTTCTGCCAAAAGTCATCATGAGCAGTAAGATGGATTTGGAAATTGGGAACAAATGTAAGCCATTAAATGAGATTGCTATTTTCTTGGATGAAACTGTAAGTAAAATTGCATTATTATTTATGCTGCTATAACTGGTACGAACATAAATGACAAATAATGGAATGATGTGTAGTGCGTATGTTAGTCAACTGTCTTTTGATGTATTTTTTTTGTAATCGCACAGTAAATGTATATTATATGGTATGCCTTGGATAACGAGAGTACAATTGCTTTCAAAAGTGTAATACAATCACTAGTGTTAATTCCACCGGGGGATTCCAGTGGCTGTCTTTAAGATAGCTGCTGTTAATCTACTGAGCTAGTGGTTTTTGTCTACAGAGAACAGAATTAAAACTATCGACGGCATGCTTTTCTGTTTACATTACTAGACAGTTAAGTACAAAGAACCCACAAACAGATATTTGAGAATTAGGGGTCATGGATCATAAGTGACTTTTTCTCAGATTTTGCATGCTCGGTTTTGTTAACGGGCTAACAATAACCGGTCATCACAACCCATCAATTTCAGCCAAGTACAAATTTTACAGAAATAAAATAACTCACCTCAAAGAATCCCTAAAACTAAACTACTATAGATCAAAATTTGAAAACTGTAGAAATGATGTCAAAAAACCTGGAAAGTTATTAACGAAATTATTTCTACAAAAACAAAAAAAAGCTAAGTAGGTACAGAAACCTACAATATTGACCCTAATAATCAAAACCATTTTGAAGAACTAAATATACATTTTCTACAATTGGCAAAAATATATCCTCCAAAATTGACCCTCCCCCTGCAACTTTTAATGACATTCTTACTGAGCCTTTCCCCAATTTGTGTACATTCCCACCAACCACTCAAACAGTGCTGATGAAATCAGACAAATAATTGCATCACTAAAATGCAAAACAACATCTAACTCCTGTGACATCCCAGCAAAGTTTTTAAAAATTTCTGCCAGTAGTTTATCCTCATGGTTATCTGAATTCTTTAATACATGTATGGCAAAAGGTGAATTTCCCAATCTTCTAAAAATTGTACAAATTACACCCATTCCTAAAATAACATCTCCTAAATCCCCAAACGATTATACGCCAATATCCATACTTCCAACTCTCTCCAAAGTTTTTGAAAAAGTAATTTACAGCAGATTGTACTCTTTTGTCACCAGTAATTGTATATTGAGCCCACAACAATTTGGCTTCCGTACCAATCATTCTACTGAGCTAGCAATTTCTGCCATCTATGATGACATGATTTGTAACAAAGATAAAAAATTAATAACTTGTATTCTGTTTCTAGACCTAAGCAAAGCTTTTGACTGTGTTGATCACAAAATATTACTTGAAAAATTGTTTTACTATGGAGTAAAAGGAACACCGCTGAAACTACTTGCTTCTTACTTGGACAACAGGTTTCAGTGTACCAAAATGGGAGATACTAAATCTTCTTTTTTGAATGTTACATGCGGCGTGCCCCAGGGATCTGTTGTTGGGCCTTTGCTATTCCTTACATATATTAATGACATTGTGCAAGCTTCCAACTTTAATACTGTTTTATATGCTGATGATATCAATCTGCATATTTCGGGGAAGAACCACGAAACCTTAGAAAAAAACAGTTAAACCATGAGCTCAAAAAATCGATCACCGGGTTCGTGCTAACAAATTATGTATCAATTATACCAAAAGCAATTTCATGCTCATGAACAACCGTAAAAATGTCATTTTTTCAGTTTCAATTAATCATCACCCAATATCAAAGCAAAGCAGCTTAAAATATCTTGGCATTATACTTGATGATAAACTTAATTGGAAGCCTCAATTTGAAAAGTTGGTGACACAGCTCTCTAAATCATGTGGAATTTTGTTCAAATTAAAACACTATACCAACATTTCAGTGTTCAAATCCATTTACTTTGCTCTTTTCCACTCTTATTTAACTTATTCAATTCTTCCCTGGGTAAGGACCAACAAGAAGACTTTACTCCCTTCAATTAGATTGCAAAATGAAGCTGTGAGAACACTTGAATATAACAAAACTAAAACAACTGTACTCTATTCCAAGCACGAAATTTTAGAAATACCTGAATTATTTCAATTGTCAGTTGCCAAATTCATGTACTCCTTTTATAATGGTGGATTACCTAATCACTTTGATACCTTCTTTGCTGAGATTGCATCAGTCCACAAATATCAAACAAAACTTGTTTTTTTGCACAACTGTTATTTACCCAGAATGAAAACATCTCTGGGTCAGCTTTCTTTAAAGTATATTGGTCCGAAAATTTGATCTAACATTCCGGAAAATTTGAAATCGTCTTCGCCTTATTCATTTGGCAAAAAATATAAAAAAATCCTGCTATCTTGCCAGACTTCCTGTTGATCTTCGTTTCATATGCTTGTCGCATTCTGTAATATTGCGCTGATGCCACTATTTCCCCTCCTATCTACCTCTATAGTTATTCACCCCACCCCCTGTACATAGGCATGATTTTCCCCACTGTTTTTTGTTGTTTTTGTGCTTATTTCACCTGACATTGATTTGATGCATTTTATTACTTTTGTTACTTCTTGTAAAACGTTTTCAATCAAAATCTGGTTTGTGCTAGCAGCAGGGCTGGCTGAGAACTTGACCCAGGTGGTCTTTCGCCAACCCTGTGTGATTCAACATGTTAGAACACGATTTCTAAGCTGCGAAAATTAAAATTTCTTATTTTTTATATTTTTTCATCACCATATAATCAACTAGTGATCTTTGATGTTATCGTATTTCTTTTGAATGCATTCGCGTTATTTCGTGATTTGAGTCGCAAAAATGCATGATTAAACCATACCATACCAATTACTTGTCGGTCGTGGAATGCCTGCTAGATGTTTTGATTCAGACGGCAGACATGGTCTGCAGTTGATCTGTTTTTACGAAAACCTGCTTGTTCGGTTGGAAGTAGCGGGTCGATGATGGGGTTAATTCTGTTAACGTGCTCAGAACCTCAACAAGTGCTTTGGTATATGCTCCAGCCAGGCGCGGATTTACCATTAGGCTAAAAAGGCTTAAGCCTAGGGCCCCCGATTTTGGGGTGTCCCAACATTTTGTTAGTAAGGACAATTTCCAGCATTTTTGCAAGCAATTAGCCTATATTCCTTTTTTGTTTCGGTTCAACGCACATTTTTTACTTTACTATGTCGTTAACAAAGATCTCTATAGAAGATTGAAGTGAATGACCATCAGCATTCTCTTTTTATGGCGTTGAGAATTGGTTATTGTTACGTACAATGTGTGGAACAAAACGCCTGAAACAATTTTTCAAATTACTCGAGGCCAGTGAGGTACGGTACTTTCGTTCAGCCCAGACCTCTCTCTTGATCATGGGCGTCGGAAAGGGGGCCAAGGCCCCCGGGATTTTGAAATTTGGCATTTTTATATTGCATTTTTAGCAAAAACGGTCGCTTTCTTGGTTCGAGAAGGAAAAATGAAATTTCAACGGGTTTGTCCCCCCTGGAAAATATTTTATGGTTGGAAAACTCCGCTAATGGCACCCCCCTAGAAAAAATTCTTCCCACGCCCATGCTCTTGTGGCTTAATACGGGGTAAAGGCAAAACTAGCCTGCACTGTAGCCAAGGCTGCAGATATTCAATGGAGCAAAACGTAAACTGTAATACCGAGCGTGTTAAGCTGGGATGTTACCTGACTTCAATTGTTTTGTAGCAATCTAGGGCCATTCCTTTCTACAGCTCAATGCATAGAAAATGATTTTAACAACCGTTGAACTAGACACATATTTTGATGTATTAGTAAGGCCAATTTGCAGCTTGAGAAGCTTCACGTGCAAGTTGATTTCTTTTTTAAATTGATCAGGATAACGCTGGATCTACAGTAAGTTCACTTGCATCAACATCAAAGGTCGAAACGTACATATGAGAGTGGTTCTAGCAAGCGAAAAAAAACACTGTCAAAGCAGATGCAGTACATTTATTAGATTTACACATAAATGTTTTTTAAACCCAACAAAGCGCATTTACTCGCTGGCAAAAAACTTAAGAGCACATACGAAAGCTTAGTTAGAGCTCACCACAGCCACACGTTTGCCCACAGTCATCCACCATACTCCTAAGTTTTATGACGTCATATAAAGACTACGATCAAACGTCAACAGCGACCCAATACTCGATCAATCAACCATATAGTGAATCAGCAAAATTTGACTCAAGTGAGTTGATAAGCGTGTTGAGAACCGTGTTGCAGCGTCATGTAAAAAAGCCTATTAATAGAAGATCCCTCATACAAGACTGTTTATTGTTTGGCTAAGATAACCAGTGATGTAGTCGAGACCGTAACCTCCGAGACCGAGACCTGGCTCAAATTTCGAGACGAGACCGAGACCTGGCTCAAATTTCGAGACGAGACCGAGACTTTGTCATAAAAGCCGAGACCGAGACCTGGAAGTTCGAGACCGAGACCTCGCATTTATATGATGGTAATCAAAGCTAACTCCTTGAATAATGCTGCAACAAAATATCTGGCACATTGCCAAATATCAAGATAATAAAAATCATTCGAAATTTGTGCAAACGGCCAAATGCTGCAAACGTTCATTTTCACTTTCCTCTTAGGAATTTACAACCTCAAACCTGTGGCCTTATTTACAAATTCCATGAAGAAATGCGTGGACATTGAAAATGTTGTCAGCGTTTAGAACAGTGGTTTTCAACATGGGGTTCGTTTGCCTTTTTTCTAGGGGTCGTGAGAGCTTCTAATATTGTCAATTCTCTCACTTGGTCACTGCGCTTCACTCCAAGTCAGAGAGTGTGTCACACGTTATTTTAACTGTGATGGGTTCGTCAGAACTTGATGCTGTAATCGGTTGCATTTCAACAATGTAAGATATTGTGTCTTTGTCATTATCGGTGTTTGGGGACGCAGTGCCCCTAACACTAACAAAAATATTTATATTTACTTCTTTATTTTATATTTCTTGTGGAACTACTTTTTGCCGTAGCCAAAATAATAGGATCACCTGGCAAAAATGATAGCCTACTTTTTCATTCAAAATTGTTTTAAGTGTGATTATGACCATCACAACACAGAATAAAGTTGCGTTTGGCAACGCACGAACAACTTTTTGACATAAGAATGTGATGTGTTTGTAAATTAGATATCTGATTGCGGCAGCTAAGGGAGTTTTTATTCTTGGATTCAATGGGTTGTGCTGTGGAGTGATTTGTGTACGGCACGGGTCTCTCTCAGTGATGCTGCCATCTGCATGAATTTAACAAATGAGTCTTGGTTCAACACAGTGATATCGTACGTTATTTTATAGTCACTGTGATTTTCTATTGTGCCAACACAACTGCATTTCATGAGTCTGACGGGAAATTTTCGGAAGGGGGTCTTTGGGTTAAATTGGGTTACAAAATGGGTCGCCGCATGAAAAAGATTGAAAAACCTCTTTTGAACAAGCCTATGGGTTTCATAACAAAACTCTTGGAAAAACAGTTCAAAAATAGTCCTTAGCAAAATACTCCCAGCCTCTTACTGCAGAGATTATGCGCTGCGGTTTCATTGGTGCATGCACATTTTTTTGTTGAATTCAGTATGAATTTTAAACGGGAGGGCAAATCGTTTTATCCATCTCGCAAACAACATAACAACAAAGAAAGCTTAGCCCATAAGTGTACAGGAGTGCATATTTTTGGGGATGCAAAAAATTTTTGCCCAAATTTGATCTTGTTTTTCCCAAATAACATGTAAACAGCAAGTGTTGAAACCAAAACGTTCCATTGTAAACAAATCAAGGTGTCTGCCTAATTACCAATTATCAAGTTCAAAGCCGTAAGCTCTCAACTAGCAACCAATATTCTGCATAGCCACATGTGAACACTGGGTATATTTATTGTGTTGAAAAACTAAGCTAATGACACTAAAATCCCCCCAAAAATTGCTGTTCATGTCACCACGTGTGGAAGGTGTTTTTCAGCATCTTAATTTTCAAGTTTTTATACAGTTCTGAATTTATTCCTTCAACATGATCATCCTAATAGCTGAGATCTGTACTTCTCCAGCATAGATGTGGGCATTCGTGTTACCACAATCGCAATCAATCTGGAAAAGGAGTAAAAAAGCAGGTTACGATTTAAAGTATTACATTGCTGCAAATAGATCAAGTCTCAAGTAAGGAGAGGGAAAGGAGGCAATTTACTACGTAGCACATAACTTAGCCTTCCACATTAAGCAATATTCGCTGCAATGTAGTGTACTTGAAATACTACAACGTGTAGGCCTGCTTAAACGTTTACAGCTTCAAAAATTACATTATGAAAACCAAAATTGCACTCCAGTTTAGACGGTTAAATGTGCACTGAACACAGCATACTAAGAAAATATAGCAACATGGGACTAATACACGCAAATGCTGCAGCCTATACGAGCCTATACGTATGATCAGTTACCAAGGAGTGCGCAAACCGGAACATTTCCAATGACTTATGACCTCAACAAGAATATTTTATAAAAATAGCAGTGCTTCACTGTAATGCATTAATGAACTATGCGGTGCAATAGATAGCGCAGTTGCTACTGTTCATGAAAAGTTCACTTTGCAGCATTAAATTGAAACATTAAACTTTGGCAAGATGCAACATATGAAATTCATTGCATGATACAAAAGCAAAATATCAAAACCTAAACAGTATAAAATAACAGCTACATTACTAAGAGGCAACATATTACCGCTGCAGTTACGTGGTTAATTTTGTTCAAGAATACTTTGTGGAAACAGATTCACACTTGCAAATCTCACAGAGTCCAGAAAGTTTGAAACAAGAAAACTTCACAGTATCATATCACAGCTACACCACATCACTATCACAAAACATTTTGCAACTACAGCTATATTTTAGTTGTGCACTTTACACCATCAACAATTTGAGGTTTACAAAAATTAGGGTTAGTTGGAATGGCAGGTTACGACTGTATGTTCCTACTTGTGAAAAGTTTCTAACTCTACCCAAATTTGAAAGAGGTTGTCTTAATTGGTCTAAATTTGAGTGGGGCTGTTGCAATGTGCATAAGGGAGTCTAAAGACTTGGTCTCGGTCTCGAGACCCGTTTTGTGGAGTCTCGGTCTCCAAGGTCTCAGGTCTCGTCTCGGTATCGAAGGATTTCGGTCTCGAGACTTTGCATAGGTTATTTTTTATGACGTTTTGCAAGGAGTTCCTAAAAAAACGGTTTAAAAAATGATTGTTCAAAATTTAGCCGTTCAAAGAGGTAAGTGGCTAAGCTTTTTTTGTTGTTTGCGAGATGGAGAAAACAATTTTACCTCTACCCCGTTTAAAATTTATACTGAATTCAATAAAAAATGTGCATGTACCAATGAAACCGCAGCGCGTAATCTCTGCAACGAGAGGTTGGGAGTACTTTGCTAAGGACTATCTTTGAACTGTTTTTCCAAGAGTTTTGTTACGAAACCCATAGGCTTATTCAAAAGAGGTGGGAGAGTGCCAAAAAGTTTCTTTTTTGAGAAGCCAAATGAAACCATGTCTTTTTTTAGAAGTGCTTTTCAAAGCACTCTGTTAAAACACGCTGGTGAAGTTTTTCTTGTTCTGCGTAATGCAGACTTTTTTAAGTTCATAAATGCCTCGGAACTGTCTTGAGGAAAAGTTCTGCTCATAAGAGTTTTATACAGCGAGCAAATAATGCGTCATGGCTGATCAGTCTCGTTGACGTGCTGCTATAGGCTTTACGGCCTTTCTTCGTTTTCTAACCGACATGCGGTGTTGCGAAAACTCTAAGTGTGTCAGCAAAAACAGAAATTTGGAACAGTTGTGAATATCAGTTTAACGTAAAAATATGGAAATTATGAAAAACTTGAAAATATAAAAACTTGACAATAAAAAACTAGCAAATATAGGAATTATACATATAGCCATAAAATCAGTGGGAGGGCGCTACACCATTTCACTGCTAGTCAACTACACCGGTAATCTCGATCTTCGCTCATTCTGCTGCAGCATGCCGCATCCCAACCTTGCCTGTTGAAAACATCTCCTCATGCTTTCGCTCTATCAGGGAAAGAAAAAATCTTCAATACCTAGGCAATGGTTATCTGCAAAAGATCTGCCGCAGTTGTAAAAAAACTGACAAACTACGAGCACCTTGCTCTAAGTAAGACAAAAAAGCAAAGCCAAGTTGCTTCAAGGCTTCATTAGCCCTGTGCACTTTGTTGTTGTTATGGAAAACACATCGAATCCACGGTGCCAACTGATTCACAAGTAACGACAGATAATAAAACTTTCCCGCTGAACCGCAGCCTAGCATGTGCCAGCTATGCTATTTATTTAGCCATAGACACATCCATATGCAAAGAAAGCAAAAAAATAGGAAAAGTTATGACGAGAAGGGTGGCTAACAAGTAGAGAAAGCAAGATCCATAATCGAGAATTAAAAACAAGACCCCTTTCAGTTTGTGAGTATTTGATTGTGATGTTCAAGATGCTTTACTATTCCTTGTAGTTATAATAAGCATGATACATGATTTTCTCTCATTTTATATTGTTGTAAGCAAATGTGAGGAGTGGAAAGGGGAAGCATTGTTATAGTCGGTCCAGAGCGACACTAACATCGTTACGCCACTGGAGTAGAGCATGCGGGTGGGATATTACCTCGCTGGTTCAGTGTGTAAACCTAATTTGTGCCTAAAATGTACTACTGTACTCTAATAGGCCTAAATATTTTTTCTTTGCGTCAACAGCAGAATATCATGAGCAACAATTTTGAAACTTGTTTTCGACAGAGTGAGCATGTTTGGATGGATGAAAAATTAGTTACAATTTTGCTGTTTCAAATTCAGAGTTAGTGCTTTCGTTTTTTTAAATATCTAAATTTATCACCTGTTTGCTATATACCACTCACATGTTTCACTACATTCTTTTAATTTTAACACTGGGCATCTGCACTGACCCTCAAATTTCTTCGCCACATATTTCGCGTATTTGACTAACGAAGCTTTGACATTTTTTGTAACGTTACCTATACCTTTCATAATCACTTTTCTCCTAACACGACAAGTAATTGACTAACAATTCTCCAAAGATTCAGAATTGAAAGTTTGTTACTTCATTGGTAAATGATATAAACGACGAAACACCTTGGCAAAACATTGAATGATGGAAGGCAACCTTTCCTATAGAGTTATCATTTTACTGTGCTGTTTTGACCAGTGCTGTTTTGATCAGTGCTAGTGGGGCTGTATACACTCGCCTACATCGACTGTGCTTGTTTTAAAATGAAAATTAATGATTCGCCTCTTGTCCACTTTCTCAAATAACATAGGCCTACTTCAATACTAGGTAGGAGACCAGAACATGGGAGCTTCATCAGGGCATCACCTCCTGTCCTTACACAAAAGGGTTGGTATTGTTTTGTAACGAACAAAACAATTAAAATTTTTCTGAGTCAAAAGAAATTTATTGAAGCATGGCAACGCAAACACCATATTCAATTGGTTCACCGACATTTTTCGAGTGAAAAATGCGTAGATCCTGCAAACGCTGCCAACATTTTCAATGTCCACGCATTTCTTCATGGAATTTGTAAATAAGGCCACAGGTTTGAGGTTGTAAACTCCTAAGAGGAAAGTGAAAATGAACGTTTGCAGTATTTGGCCGTTTGTAAAAATTTTGGATGACTTTTGTTGTCTTGATATTTGGCAATGTGCCAGATATTTTGTTGCAGCATTATTCAAGGAGTTAGCTTTGATTACCATCAGAGAAATGTGACCTCTCGAGTCTCGGTCTCTAACTTCCAGGTCTCGGTCTCGACTTTCGTGACAAAGTCTCGGTCTCGAAATTTGAGCCAGGTCTCGGTCTCGGTGGTTACGGTCTCGACTCTATCACTGGTAATTTGCCTCAATATTTATAATATATGCAAATCTATCTGAATGAAACTCTTCGAATTTGCTCACATGGTTCCAATTGCACCCAAGTTTGAATGTTGTTCAACTACCCAAATTTGATTGAGAGTGTTGAAATTTGCTGAAATATTTCTAGTTCTATGCAAATTTAAATGAAGCGGTTGTATATTACCTAAATGGGAACAAAGCTGTTTGAAGTTCCCCCAAAATGAATAAAGCTGTTTGAAGTTACCCAAAAATGAATGAAATGTTCTACTTTGCCCAATTTTGAATGGAGCTATTGTCATTTGGCCAGAGTTAATTTAGTCTGTTGGAATTTACCCAAACTTTTCCAATTTATTGAAAGATTTCTGACTTCAAACAAAATTGAATGAAGTTGTCCCATATTGCTCAAATTTCATTGAGTTTGTTAAAATTTACCCAAATTATTCTGATTTTATTCGAATTTGAATAAAGCTCTTATAGTTCACCCACACTTTTCTAAATGCACAAAATTTTAAATGAGCTATTCTGTATAGGCCAGCTTTAAACAAGACTGTTTGAAGTTGCTCACAACTGAATGAAGCTGTTGCAAATTGGCAAAATTTGATTTGACTGATGGACCTCACCCTAATGTTTCAATATATCTAAATGTTTTTATTTTCACCTAAATTTGAATGAAGCTTTTCTCAATTGCCTAGATTTAATTGAAGCTGTTGGACCATACTCAAATGCTCCTAATTCACCCAAATGTTTCCAAATTTACCAAAATCTTGAATGAAGGTTTTTAGTTGTACCAAATTTGATAAAAGCTGTTGCAATTACCACATGATTCCACGTCACTCAAGGGCAGTTTCTATTTTGCTATCAGGGGCAAACAGAATGGCAAAATAGTCTGAGATTATTCTGCAGTTTTGGCCATTATTTTGCCGTTGATTTGGCCATTATTTTGCCTTAGTTGGGAAAATAGACACTACCTCAATTACGTGTGAAGGTAGCTGTATACTTTGCCCAAAAGTTGAAAATTTTTGCCCGAATAATGGCCAATTTTTCAGCGTTGGGGACACGACTGCATCCCCTGCATCCTCATGGTGTACGCTTATGGCTTAGCCACTGACCTCTTTGAACGGCTAAATTTTGAACAATCAATTTTTAAAACCGTTTCTTAAAGGAACTCCTTGCAAAACGTCATAAAAAATAACCTATTCAAAGTCTCGAGACAAAGAGCTCGAGACCTGAGACGTTCGAGACCGAGACCAAGTCTCGAGACTCCATCACTGAAGATAACAATCGCTTAACTGCACATGCCACAGTATTACAAAATCAAAAACGTCCTTCATCTGCGAGTAGTATTCCGACATTAATTTAATTTAATTTATTTGTTTATAGCAGACACGAAGTCCATAGTATGAACACACACACTCTGCAGAACGCAGGTTGATAAAAACAGACAATACAGAACGTAGTACAAGACATTGAAGCCGGCGAAATCACAG
>Ga0210059_1007494_pt1 | contig 17335 bp, 8 predicted proteins | sample Ectturendosymbi2_FD_188042 | JGI IMG/M metagenome (GOLD analysis project Ga0210059, IMG submission 188042) | Ecteinascidia turbinata endosymbiont from Florida, USA - Sample 2 (SPAdes) (version 2) | ecosystem: Host-associated > Tunicates > Ascidians > Unclassified | place: Key West, Florida...
GATCAAGTAGGTTTTTGCTTTTATGGTAGTAGTCCTCTCTTTCCTGGGCCGTAACCTCAAGCCAGTCAATTCGACTTGGCTGGGGCTCCATCACCTCGTCATCAAATTCAGGAAGGTGGGGCACTGAATGCTGACTGCCACAGCCCGATGATCAGAAATTATGCACTCGGTTAGCACATCCATATTGAGCATTGCTTGATGCACTGAAAAGGATGAGACAAAATGGTCTATCCAAGAAGTTGTGTGGCGTGCATCACTAATGCATGTGAATGTGTCCTGGGGTAGTAGTGCATAATCAGAAATGATAAAATCATTTTCCATCCAAAAGTCTTCCAACAAACCACCAAATGTATTTGTGGTTCCAGCGTTGAAGTCCCCCACAAAACAAATATTTGGGCATTGCAGCTCTTCACATAATTGTCTCATATTACCCAGGTATGCTAAAAATTCATCAGTATTAGCTCTACTGCAGTATGGTAGATACACATTAATTAAACACAACTCTAATTTTTTTAAAAACACTCTTAAGCCTATTATCGAGCCATCACAATTTGAAAAGATGAAGCTTTAAGATTTTTAGACTAATATATGGCAGTTCCACCATGACCTCGTTTTATTAAGTCCGATGGCTAACAGTATTCTTTTTGCAACCCAAAGTAACGCACATGTTTCGAAATTTTTCAAGTGAAGAAAGTGGGGAGCAAACAAAATATATTGGTGAGTGATTTCAGGAAAATGTTTCCAAGACAAACATCAAAAGTACAACTTCATCGGCAAAGATTGCAAAACAAAGTGCGCAAAAACTAGAAAGTTGGTGCACAACGTTAAAAGCATGACAACTTCAACATTTGAATGTGAATTTGTACTGCGCATTGGATTCATTGTAAAGGCTTACTGCTCGATCTTCAGTGTTGGTTTGATATGCTGTAATTTACATGAAGAGATGTTTCGGTACAAAAATAGCCGCAACCATTTAGTAGGTTTGCTTACAAGCAGTGCAACCCATGAAATACACAGAAGCTTTGTTTTCTATGCGCGTTAATGCTACACTGTAAATTGCATTTTCAACTTGGTCGGTTTTGAAGAGTGTTTTCCGAGGTGCTTAGGTACATAACAGCTTCATAGCAAATAGGAGGGTGGCCCTGCCAGATCGTTGATTTGCAACATATCAAAAACATTTCGATTTGGGCAAAACACGTAGCACAACAACTGATTATGTTACTTGAAAAGCAACAATGGATGTCTGTAATCGCATAGATTGTGTTGCTAACGATTGACATCGCTTTGTAGACAAACTAGCGATTTTTATTCAACGTTGATGTGCATTTTTTTGTTCAGCGAAAAGTTTGGTTTTTCACGGGTGCAAGTTTTTTGTTGCTGGGCTTGTGAACGTTGTAAGCATCTAAGAAAAGGCAAATGGTAATGAAAACAGGCAATGCTCTTATTAGGGTGGAGTAATAAGAATGACATTCACGGTTCTCAAGGACGGTATCTTTTTCATTAGACTAAAGTCGCCAGATTAAAAAAAGGGACTTATGCAGTTGTTTTGAGTTTAGTTAGCATCATCCGAGGCACGAAACTCAAAGTGAAGACCCCTGCGACCACGCTTACAAAAACAGCTTTTCCCCAAATTAACTGCAATGTGAAAGGCTGTGACGCCTGCAAGAAACAGAGCGTGTGATGTAACAGAAAAGCGACATTTTATTACAAAGGTTAACATAAGTTATTTGTTGCAAATGGCACAAGCACTTTTAAAGCTTCCTTTGCTAACTGTGGGGTAGCGTTGAGTTGCATGCACCAGAAAGTATCTAACTACATTAAATGAAAATTCATTTTAATTTTTCTACTGGCTTTCATTTTAACTGGATCTTTCTACTGGCTTTCATTTCAACTGGATGGTCATCCGTAGAATTTAGGTAAAAAAAAATGGGTCTTGCATCCAACCATGTGAAACAAATCCTGGCTGAAAGTATCTGTGGAAGGACTGCCGTATAACACCTGCAAATGCTTTTATATTTTAATGACAATGGGTTAGGATATTTTTTCACTGAAAAGTACATCAAGTTGTAGAAAATTAGCATAGTTGTCTGATCAAATGAGACAAATACAACTTGAAAATTTATCATTGAAAGCAGTGATCTTTTCCCTTGCTTTGATCATGGTCACTGCCGTTGCCCGGATGGAGGTGTTAAGTCGTTGAGGTGGCTGAATGTATCTGCAACATAGCCTATGCCAGAGACATAATGAACTCATTTTCAAGGTGCTCTGCTATGCCATTACCTCCGTGTCTCAGAAACTGCTCGATTTTTTTGCGCAGCTCACGAACACGAATAAGCACTCGAACACAGGATAGCAATGGCACTTTCGGGTAGTAAAGAAGAACATTGTGTTGAGCTTAAACTTCGTCACATAAAACTCTGAACAGACCGTGATTCAAGGTTTGGCCTCTGACAAAAAGTTTACTGCACTCACAACAATCGACAACACATAATTTTCAGGGCGCGTATGCTTAAAAACGTTGGTGCTTCATACCACTTGTTTCGGTGTTTCGTACCCTCAAGAGGTATGTGTACCCCCGGTTAAGAACCACTGCCTTTGCCTAACAAATATCAAGCTAAATTGCATAGTGTACCGTTTACGGTTTCTTTAATAAAGCGCTTTAAATGTCATACATTATTACGTCATAATAATGCTTTGAGCAATATTCTAGAACGCAAGGTTTTGGACAAACTTTTTACATCTTTAATAAAATGTTAAAAGCTTTTTAGACTGAGTTGGCAAACACATATGTGCAGTAATATCTAAGTTAAGTTCGCGCCCGTATAAGTTCACATCGCAGTTCAGTTTGCACAAACAGGGCCGGCCTTAAGCCGATGCAGCTGCATTGGGCCCCGCGCATGGTGCTTGGGTAGTTGATTCATTTTGCCAGATACACCTTGCGCTTGAGAATTCAGTAGAAACGCCATATAAATTTCATTGTTAACAAAGAACGCTCTCATCAGAACTAGCAAATTTCCTCTCGAACGTTAACAAACGTGCTCAATTCTCGTGCTAGTGCTGTACTGCGTATTTGCGCTCTACCACGATCGTAACACGATTGACTGAACACGATGACGTCATAAAATCACTTCTCAGAGGGGCCCCACGCTTAGGTCTTGCATTGGGCCCGCAAGTGCTAGGGCCGGCCCTGCGCACAAAGCTATGAAAAAATCTGGATTCAACTTTTTCAGCAATTTATTGGCATTTACAGCAAATCAAACGTGACAACTGGTCATAAAAATGTGAAACACGAAACATTTGTTGCCAAAGTTCACGATTTGGTAAAATTGTTCAGCGTGTTCGTTTGCTTTCAAAATGGTTAGTGAAGGTGGAAGGGGCAGTTTGCTCGATGCATATTATCAATTCAAAGAAATACCTTACTATCCAGCTCTGTTAATCTGCGGACAGACGCACTAACTTTTTTGTGTGTGTCTTCAGACATTAGGGCAAATAATGTTTGCACATAAATTCCCGCTTCGCACAGACTTTCCTACAACAGCCTCACTCTGTAATGTCGTGCGATGTTTCGTTAACTTGGATCAGTTGGATGATTTGACTCAAAATGACTCAGTTAAACGCTTGGCTTTGCCTAACATTGTTTGTGAAGTGAATAGCATAATGTAAGTGAATACTATATGCCTTGCTGAAAATAATAGTTAGCTTCAGTCAAAGCATCAGTCAGTCTCCAAACACTAGCCCCAATGATCAGCATCTGTTTGCTAAGGCAGTTAAAAGCACAACTGCTAAGTTCGCACCTACCAAATAAGTTCGCAATAACAGCACAGATTCAAGTTGCAAACATGACAGGGAGATTGCTGTACTTTCAAACTGTTACCATTTTAGTAGACAGCAGCCAGGTTTGAAAAGTCAGTCTCCGGTAAAATCGGTAAGCTGCACGATGACTTGGCCTTCTATGAAGAGCGCCATGGATGCTAGTTATGCTTTAACTCGTTCTCTCGCGCTACTGATATCTCACGTTCATTCAGACTTATAGTGCAACTTCACCGTTTAATCCACATTGGGAAATGGACAAGAATTTTCGCCAAGTTACTCTTCAAGTCAAGAGTTCAAGTCAAATAATCTATGTGGAAGCGGGAGAATTTTCGCGCTTCCGCTTCCACAGAAAAAGGACCGCTTGTCAAAATGACGATTATGTCATACCGTGGACAGGCGGTCAATTTGAGTTAAAATTTCTGAGCATGATAGTGGTGTTGAGGGTGTTTGCCAATGCAATGTTATCATAAAGCCCTCAAAATCTTTTTTATTTGCCGATTCAGCCCTAAAATTTTTTATGACGAACCTCGCATCCACTAGAAAAGTGGGGCTGGAAAAAGTCGGGCTAGTTTTACCTTGGTTAAAAATCGTACGGCCGACCAACTTGAAATACGGCCAAATTTCGGAAATTTGGCTGCAAAACGGCCAATCTGGCAACCTTTCTGCACTTGTGTTGTCGTAAGCCATGCGATTTAGGTAAAAAGAGAGTGAAATATAACAAGCAGTGCTGTGAAAAATATACAGTACAAATGTTTGAATGGTGTCAAGCCAAGCATGGATTGACGTGATGAACAGAGAATTATGTAAACTATGTTTTGAGTAAAATTACAACTTGAAAAATCCAAACCAAAATAATGGTTCATCTATTGCAAGATCAGTACCACCAAAGTAGCTGCAGTTTTGCTATATGCTTAAATTTATAAAAACGATCACAACAATGACTTTGACAGAAGCTACGTATATTCCTCCAGTGGAAACAGGCCAACTGATTTCAGGTCACAGCAAGCATGTATTTATACATGATGATTCTACTGAAAAGCTTGGGAAAAGAATTGCAAACTCTTTTCTTAAACAAGAGAGCACCCTGAAGACATGGAAAAAACACAAGCTTCATCCACAAGTAAGTTATAAAACACATGCATTGGTCATTTGTTATTTTAAAAATATTTTTTCTAACTGTTAGAAAATCCCATTAGTAATTCAAACAAAAATAATCTTATCTTGCATCATGATTATGCATCAATGTGCTTTTTGTCTTGGACTTTATTCCTTAGTGCACGGTTGTTCTGCTTGTCTTACGATGCAACAAATTTGTTTAAATCTTAAAATTTTTGGTGCTCTTCCATTCAGATGCATTGATGTTAATATGCAAAAACAACTTTAAAATTTTTTCTGTGAGTTCAGATCATGTTGTATTATTACAACCAGGGCAGCGGAACTGTCATGAAAACGAAACTTTTTTTTCCGGAGCTTTTTTCATGAACATGGTCCAAACTCCAGAGCTTTCTTTTTTCATAGCATGGCTCCAGCTCTGGTTTCTGTACATGTTCACACATTAATAATTTCAGTTGACCTGGTGTGCCTCAAGTTGATTGGAAAATGAAATATATGTAGTACATAAGCAACGGTCAAAGAGTATATCAAATTCATTTCAGTAGGTGCCAGACAAGTAGGCTTTGTAGCAACAAAGGCTGAGGCTGCAATCAGCCAAAAATACCATGACCTCCAAAGCAAATGTTTGGTGAAGTTGTTTTCCAGAAATCATTTGTTTATAAATGGTTTTAAATTTTGTTTGTATATAGTCTCATTTTGATTTTAGAGGTCAGGGATCATTTCCAGAAGTGTTGTTGCTGATAAGCAGTTTAATAATTTACTCACCTTGCTGCTATTAAGTAAGACGTAAGTCTTCCACAATAATATAAAGCTTTATATCAGCATATTATGTCAAAGTGAGGAATAATTATTGTAATATGGCAGAGCCATTGTTGTTATGTTATTTTGTAAAGATGTTTAATTGCATAAAAAATATGGATTCACTTCAAAAGTTATTAATGATTATTTGCAATGGATGTATGCTGCATTTGATTTTCTAGTGCTTGTGCAGTCTTGGTGTTTACTTATGAATAATAATATAATGTTGTACTATCTATGTTAAATTCTAAGCAAAAGTTTTTATAATTTTTTAAAGGTATGGAGAAAGTTGAACTTATTGCATTTACATGTTTAATTTCAAATTACATACTTTTTAAGGTGCCCAATGAGGATGCTGTAGATTTCATTTTTGTTATGGACACTTTGAATTTTTCTTTTTGGCCAGATGATCCTTCTTCAAAATTCACTGTAAGTTGCTGTTGATCATTCCATGCTTAAAGGTAAAGTTAATTTTGTGTGAAATGTATTGTAATTTTGTAAAAACCTGTTAAAGATGCCAAAGTGGTCAGACAGTTGTCATCACTCTGCAAGATGGTGTTGATAAAATGTTGAGTTGAGTGATGTTGATTTGACATCAAATGGTAGCAGCAGATACTATAAAATGGAGTTTTTTTATGTAGAAATATAAATAGTTGCTTGGTTCTTGTATCAACATGTTCTTTTATTTTCATTAGCCTGTGTTTTGCTTCATCATTGATAACGGTGAGGATACTGCAGCACTATTTTAATATCTCTTTAATATTCTAGCATACCGTCTTGTCACAACCACTGCAAACGCCAAATGCTATATAATTTATATTTATTTTCTCTTAGCGTTGTGAAACATCTGGGTCTTGCTAAGTAAGTTACGTAGAATGTTTGCAAAGTGTTGGTGAGAAAGATAAATAAAACACTGACATTTTCAAGTTGTAAATGTTTGTTTATTAGGTCTTTCTTTAGGTATTCTTCTTGTCACACTTAATGTGAACTCTTGTTCGGTGCAATATGCATCTTCACATGTTAATCAGTTGTACAATAATATCAGAATAATGAGATTATTATGTGAAGCATAAAGTTATGAAAAAAATATCAACTTCATCAAAACTAAAAAAGACTTCAGACTATTCATTGTACAATGCTTCCGATTGTTCTTATTCTATTTTTGATTGGAAATGAAACAGTTTTATGGCAATGCAAGCATTTCAAAACATGACTTTATGTGACATAAAAAATATGCTTAACACTGCTGATCATGTCAAATGCCAAAAACAAAAGTAAGACTGCCGGTATTTTTTTTCAGCATTATTCTTACATGTCTGGTAGTTATACTTTTGCTTTCTGCATTTTTGACATGACCAGCAGTCTTAGGATTGCTTTCAGTGCCTTCTAAATTATGCTAACTTTTCTACATCACGAAGTTCCTTGATTTTGAAATGCTTGCATTGTTTTAGCACTGCTTCATTTTTGATCGAAAACGGATTAAAGACCATCCAAAACATTTCAAAATAAAACTTTAATATAATTTTGAAAGCTTTTTTAGTTTTGATGAGGTTTTTGTGATGTTTTATCAGGCAAGGATGTCAGGTTGATTAATTAGCTATGATTCATCACCAGGAAACTTATAAATTTATTATATTATGTTAAATAAAATAAGAAGTATAATTGAGACAGTTACTTGCTAGATATAGTTGTTAGTTGATTTGTGTGGAATTGCTCAGTTATGAATAAAGGCGCGCCCTCATGGAATACTGCTTTAGATACTCTGCATGAAATTTAGCTTCTCAGTACTTCAGCTTACTTCATTTGGTACTGCTCAACTCACATAAAAATAGTTATCAACCAAAGCAGTTGCTGGGAAAGCAAAAGTGGTTTGTTTCACACGAATAAAAATTTAAAATTTTTATCATGTGTACTATGATTGCACAACCTTGTTTTCATTTAATTTGTTCTATGTTAACCTAATTATCTAGGAAGAAAACAACAGTTTTGTAACACATGGCCCTTGTCGTGTAATGGTAAATTCTCATTTGTTTCATGATGGTGGTCTGTTGTTTAATTATACCAGCAGTGTATTTGTTGAATACTGTGTTAACACTTTCAGTACTGGGTGTTTTTCCAAGAGAAATAGCATTGGGTACTGGGCCATTTTCATTTTTAAAAATCATTGCTTGGAAGAGACAATACTACTTGTAAACAATACTAAAATTATTCAAGAAAGAATACTACTTAAAAGCATCTGAAAGCAGTAATAAAATGTAATTAGATACATGATTTTTGGCATCACGCAGACAATCATTATAAAAAGAACGTTATCGAAAAACCTTTCCTGCCTTGCAAACTGCCAGCAACATGCTGAAATAATTTGCACAATAAACAGCAATACTGGCATGAACTTTGTACCCTAGCACAGACACACATACAAAGGAAATGCCTTGAAGCAGTCTTTAATCCACAGTAAACCATCCATCTCTCTCAAATAATCTGCGTTTCTAACTTCACTGTCTACATCAGGGGTCCCCAACCTTTTTCTGAACATGTACCCCTTCAGCATATCGACAAATGAACATGTACCTAGGGGTTAAGCACTGTCTGTGCACACTGCACCAGTAACAAAAATCAGCACGCATTGAAGTTATTTAATGGAAATCGATTTCGCCATACGGCATCTTCAGTCCAAGTCAGTGCTTAAGTTGAAGATATGGGTAGACAAGAATCGCCGCAGTTAATAGAAAGGAAGACACAGGTTGATACTGATGCTCAAGAAACAAGTAGAGCTTCCAAGTATTGTACCTAGGGGTGTAACAAGGTTAGACGGCACCTGGGGCAAGATGCAAGTTGGTGCCCCCATGTTTGAACCTGAGGTCTTTTGGATGCAAACGTACTGTGTGAAGAAAGTACTTGTGACATTGCTGGGACTTCTTAGCGCCCCCAGAGTGATTTGCTCGGGGAATTGCACCTCTTTGCTCCCCCATCATTACGCCCCTGCATGTACCCCTAAAAGTTCAATATGACAAAATATTTCATCATGGCTAATCATAAATATATTTAACAATAAGCATATAATGATTCTTGAAAAATGATATCCACTGATATATGGAAATAAATAATATATGAATATATTTTGCCCTTCTATTGCTAACCTTAAATGTACCCCTTTAGGAACCACTGGTCTACATACATAGATTTATGTACTTACAAATGAAAAAGATGACTAGTGCCCCCAAAAAAATTATGCCAAAGATGTATTGGTACACAGTCCTGCTTCTGTTCCATATTGCTATGTATCTCCATACTGAAAGAGTTAGAGGTGGTCTGCACATGGGTCTGTTGTATGCAACATATCTTTTCATCTAAATAATGCACATTCAGTAGCAAATCCAATGTTGTCTGCATCATGCTTGTATCTTGCTGTGTTTATCCTATGATAATGTGTCATAGATCAATTATAAAGGAACTGCATACACTGGTTTCTGGTCCCTTGTAGCTGTGTTAAGAAGAGCAATTGATGAAGGAAAGCAAGTATGTAGTGCTCAATATATGTCTACAATAAGCAAAGAAGAGTTCAAGCAACTTTTTTGGTCAGATTCAGAGGTATTTAAAAATGTTAAAATAGTATTGGTTTTTGCTTGGGTTAGAAGCAATTGCAACTACTGTAACAAGGTCTAATTCAAAACCTAAGACCAAATACAAATGCTTGAAACAGCCTCTAGCCAAAAGTAAATCCTATACTAAGCATAAAATTGTAACAAAACTTTTGAGTTTGAGTTTTCTTGATACTGAATAATAATATCATTATTTTTTGTAGAAAATAATTTTCGCCGAAGGCATGTTTTCTTGTGCTCTCTGCAGGTGTGATCAAATATGCTTGGAATTGTCAGTTGATTGCAGTATGGGTGCATGGAAATGAATGTGTTAAATGTGAAACTAACCTTCATAGTGCTTTTTCTTATTTTAACTCAAGCTATTTTTGTTTGAATTCATTGCTCTATGTTTTGTTTTTCAAGGCTACTGTGCCATTGCTGGAAGAAAGGTATAAAGCATACTGTGAAGCTGGCAGGGTTCTATTAGATCATTTCAATGGATCTTTTGCTAACTGCGTGAGGTTAGCATTTCATATTTCATCTATATGGCTTAATACCTTAATGCAGTGGTTCCCCAAAATTTTTGTCTGCGGAACACTGCAAGGTTATTATAAGTGGACAAAGAACCCCTGCCAGAACTGCCAAGTAAACATAAATGCTTTTTTCACCCAAATTGCTGTTATTACACAGCCTGGAAAATGAAATACACGACACTGCGCATCACCAATGAGCGAAATTGGGAAACAAGAAAGCTAGATCAAACGATATAGTGGCTGCCACACGCTCAAAGGGTTAAAGGACATATCAGCAGTTTTTGCTTAAAACTGGAAAGTGTAGCTTGTGGAACGCTTGAGATTTGTCTATGGAACCCTAGGGTTCCACGGAACCACTTTGCAAATCGCTGCTATGGCATGTGTGTATTACAGCAACTGCAAGTGGTTAAAGGGCATCTTTTTGCTGTTTGTTTATATCAAGTATGGTGGCTTGCTTATCTGTTGTAATGTGTTGACGCCGTTTTTGTTATGATAATCTATACTTTATTGACTATATAGTACTATAAAGTTTTTTGTATAGGGCATGTGAGAAAGATGCAGTAAAGCTGGTGCAGATGATTGTCACAAATTTTTCATCTTACCGGGATATTTCTGAATTTGAAGGAGCAAAAGTTGCTTTTTTAAAGAGGGCTCAGATTGTTGTTGCAGATGTGTGGTGTTGCTTTGAAGGTACTGCTTGGATAAGTTTAAATTTTACCATTTAACTTTTGTTTTGCTTATGTGGTAAAAATTACAAACTGCTTGGTCTCCGTTTTCTGTCAATTTGAGATATTGTGCAAACATCTTAGGTGATGATGCAAACATCTTAGGTGATGCTGTAATAACTGCTGTTGCTTATGAATGTGCTGTAGTGATATTGCTTCAGTATGTTCTCAACGTACAGCATATATGCATGTCCCAAGTAACGTGATGAGCTGATAGCTTTGTTCATTAGCTGACACAAAATGGCGTAAATTTGGTAAGGTTTCACTTCTCAAACCATCATTACACCATGGACGCCTTGTTTCAGAAACTGAGACATTTGGTGGTACTCACCGTTTGTCACTCAACGTATTGGTAATTTGTAGCCTGATCAGTCAGTGCTCTTTTCTCTACGAGCCTTAAGCCCCAAGTCTGAATCCACTGTTGGTTCTGTAACTGTCACTCAATTACCAAGTATTTTTAAGTGATGTTGTCAGTTTCAAATTATGGTTATTGCACGGATTTAATTTGCTTTTCAGGCAAAGGACTTGGAGAGTTTACTAACATTAACAAATTGACAATGTTTGCTGACTACCGAGTCCCTCAAGCTTTGGAGTACTTTGGTATCCTTCGATATTCAAGTGAACTGAAAAGTGTACTTGAAAAGGGAACAATTTTAAAGAATGGATCAAGGTGAGTGGGGTATACAGGCAGGGCCAGCGAAAACCATTCCAGCACCCTAGGCAAGATCCATTTTCAGCGTCCCCATAGCTTATGATGTCATCCTGCTCAATCAACCGTGGCACGATCAGTTTAAATGTAAACAAACACATTGTCTTTAGTCTTCGTATATTTTTATTTTGCAGTGTGTCCTAGTCAAGGTCCATTCCAGTAACCCTCCACCCAAAAGACCCTTTTAAGGACGATTTTTTTACATCAAACTAATTTATTTGATGCATGCCACGTTTGAACACCAACTTCATCAAAATATTATATACACAGTAACAGGCGTCACAGCATTCACATAAACAAAAATTCTAGCATAGGCCTCAAGCTTTTTTACATTCTTGTGTCGTAACAATCGACGACGTTCTGCATGCACAACAAAGCTCTGACATTCGCGAAGGTCACCAATGTTAATTATGTTGCATGCCAGCTGATATCTCTTTGTTGCAGAAATTAAGGTGGTATGTCCTATAATCTACATCTTACTGGTTAACTAGGCCAGGGCTTCTCAAACAATTGGTTGTGACCCCATTTGGGGTTGTAAAACAAATTGGCTTCACAACTCAAATATAAAAGCTTTTGTAAACTTTTCAAGACAAATAAGAGTAGGTCTTCTATATCTACTGCATTTTAGGGTAATACTGTGCTTCATGATGTCAGTTGTTTCCTAGGATGTCTTCCTTAGCTATCAAATGAACCAAGCAGAACAAGTTTATGCATTGTCACGTCATGATTGTTTTAACGTACTGACCAATATTGACCTATTTGCATTCATTCCGACATGAACGCATGCTTATATATATAACTCTAGGTATAGTTTAGGGGCTAGGCTAATTGTTTTGAGAGCACCCTGAGTAGTTTTAGACTAAATTTAAAAGCTTTATACACAGTTTCAGAAGTACTTTGGACTTTGATACAGGAAAAGTTGGATCCATAAACCAAACGCTATTGATATTTCAGGAGGCAACACACCTGCCATGTGTGCGATGAATTTGTGGAGTGATTAAACGACATAAGTTTGCAACTGGAGCCTTCACAACAGTTTATGTCATTTTTGGATAAGAACAAGAAATGAATACCCAGTAATTTCTGACTTAGCCATTCATAAACTTTTAGCATTTTGCACAACACATTACACTTTTCTGTGAACTGCATTATCAAAATTGATAATCATCAAGTCCAAAAACCGATCCTTTTTGAAAAACGTTAAGAATGTCCTTGTCCTGCGTTGTCATGTATCAATCTACGAATGGATGATCTGTGTAAATATCATCAAGTGCTTCCATCTCTTGAGTTGCGCTTGATAACTTCCATAAACTGAATTGCATTTTATTAATTTTTTTGCCTTAAAATTTCCATTATGTGCTAGTTTTATTACTGCACAGTTACTTTTGAGGATTGTGTGCATTTGTATGATTTCGCCATAGACCAAAATGTCTCTTGAGCTTTGTAATAATGGGATGTTTACACGTATCATTAACAACTAGGCTATCCATCAAAGGTTCCAGGCCCATAACCAGCTTGGGACAGTAGGGGGTGAAGAGTTTTTTAAGAGGGACCCAAATTTTTTAAACTATATTCAGCACATTTTTCCAGGGGGGAGAAAAATTTTTTCTCCAGTAGTCACGGGCCTGAGGGGATCGCATAATTTTTTTAATGGGTCATAGAACGAAAAAGTTAGAGAAACCATGAACTAGGTTACTAACACCAATAATGCTGGCATTTCGGCAGCGTTTCCTAATCTGACTACACTTGATGACTGAAACATGATTTAGTGAAGGCTTCGTCATAAACCTACTCAGATAGGAAAAAACAAGAATCAAGAAATGGAAAGAACAGAGCTGGTAACCTTAAATTTTGCAATGAGCTTGATAAAGTATGGCCTGCAGGACATGCTTTGCTGGTCCTGACAGCAGCCCATTGATAGACTAGTGAGCACCCTAAGAAAGATCCATTTCAGCGCCACCCCTCCTGTACAAAGATCCTTACTCTACTCATCATATACATTGCGGAAATATGAAGGACGTTTTGTACATTAGAAAAGTTTATTACATGAATAAAATTTATGCCAAATTGCGACATAGCTTGCGTAGTGTATGTGGAATTGGAATTAATAGGAAAAATATTAACCCTTCATCAGCAAACCTGATATAGTGTAGTACCTTTATTTTCTCGTGAACTGCATGATCGTGTGTTTCATTCACTTTCATCATGTTCATTCCCTTTTGGTGTACGTTCGTAATTTTCTGAAGCACACAATTGTATTTATTGTCGCCCCCTTTGGCCCAGCGCCCTAGGTAGCCGCGTGGTTGGCCTAATATGGTAGCGCCAGCCCTGTACACAGTTACGCCTTTTTCAACTATGAAATACTATTATTATTTTCGTCAGTAGTTTCAGCTTACAGGCAGTGAATACAAAATTTCACAGTCTCTTTATTTTTCTCATAGTGGTCGTGTTGTGGCCTGCTACTGTGGTATCCGAGAATCAAGTTTGGTTTACTTTGTCGTTCTCGCGTGGTGCTACGACTGTTTCTGCGATCATTCTATGTTGGACTGTGAGTGTAATGCACAGTGTGTGCAATGCACTGTCCTACATTCACGAACAATTGCAAAGGCAACAGCTGATCTGCTAGAAAAGGATTGTGCTCATTTTAGTTATCCCCAGGCAATTGTTACGGACAATACACCGACGTACAGATAAAGAAGCTTTCCAGAATTCCTGCAAACAACGATGTTTTGTGCACCTCTCTGGCGCCCCTACAACCCAGCTACAAACGTAGTTGCCGAACGTATGATACAGAAATTGCCGAACGTATGATACAGGACCTTAAATCCTCTGAGAAAATCATCTAACCCACCGAAGAAGGCTTTACAGTAGTTCTTGAAGTATTATTGTCGTACTCCCAATGCAAGCGGGTATTCACCAGTTACATTGCTTGACAAGCGACAAATCCGTACCAACATTGACGCAATCCATATTGTCCAAGAAAAGCAATGCAAAGAGGTAGTTAAGTCTCAGTGAAACGGCAAATAATGTCACTCACGCAACGCGTACTCAGCGAATATTGTTCCGTCCTTTACTTTGGCCCAGGCGCGACGGCCAGCCACATTGGGTTCCCACAATTGTTGCCAAAGTTTGTGGGACTAGCAGCGCCCAACGATCGTGTGGATCCCAGAGATCTGGTCTGGAGACGTCGCATGGATCAACTAAGACGACGGTGCGCTTCCACTGAAGATACGAACCGGGAGAAACGCCCAGTCAGACGTTTCGTCGAACGCCGAACAAGTTCCTGACAACAGCGAGCAACAGAAACGCAGTGCGCAACATTTGTTACGTTCTAATTCAATACACCGCCTTCTCAGCAGCAAAACCTTGTTCCTGTTACTCCAGCATTAGGTGCTGGGATCCCCGGCCCTCTAAGCGTCAGCCGAGACCTCGTGAATTTTATTCTTGCTAATCAGGAACAACCTGATTTTTAGCTTACCGGGAGGTGTTGTTGCGTGGTACTGTTGTAGTCGTGCATCACTTTTCATCTATTTTTACGCGAGAAAGTTTCGAAGTGCTATCGGCGTCGCTCGTTTACGCGTTGTTTGCTTATTTTTGCTTCCCACAAGGAATGTGATTGCTTTTCGTCTCGCGTGGCGCTACGACTTTTCCTGCGATCATTTTGTGTTTGAGTTCCTTATCAAAATCTTATACGACAGGCTAGTTACTTGATAATATTCTTCATTGAATTAGTTATTTATCAAGCGGCGTGGAGACCGAAATGAAAATTACTCGTGTTTCTCAAATGTGATTGCTTGTGAACAAATCATACGCTCTTTCCAAAACGTCGTGAGTCACTTATGGTAATTGAGTCAAAAAAAGAAAGTGCTCAATATCTCAACACATGCGGTTCGTTTCAATGCAGATTCGGTTGTTTGCGAGCAACTACTGTAGCTACTTTCAGTGGATATTAATACAGCGCAAATCTGTTGGTACACTTTTGAAGTGGTTAGTTTCCACATCACTATTGTTCAACACAGGGCCATTACTATGCTTAGGTTCTACTAGTATATACACGCTTGTTTAACTCTGATCAACAGTGCATATTTTACGCCAAAGTCGTGAGCCGATCAACCATTTGCTGATCACAGAGTCACCTGAGGCATATGACGAGAAGGCTTTTTTATTTTAGTAGAATCAATAGTAGTGACGCATCGGTCGTTCCTGCCAGATAACGACTGACCACGGCGCTTTCGGTTGCGCATTCTTTCATTTTAAAGGTTATATTGAAAAGGACCGTTCCTCGCTATTAAAGATGCGTCTTCACACTGCAGCTGTAATTTATAGCTGCATTACTTCTTTTTGCTCTGTATATTTTTTCTTATTTCTTTGCAAACATGGTGCTTTTATCAACTGCTAGACGGTGGCAAAGTTCTGTGTTTGTTAAGACGCACTTTGTGGCAACTGAAATCTCTAGGTTTGCTGCAAACTTTCTAGGAATCAGCCGGCTGAGCTCTGCTTTCAAGACTGCGTTGATTTGGACTTGCACACACCTGTATTGAAGTAATTAGTCTCCGCACAGGTGGCGCAGTCGAATCTTTCGAATCGGGTAGATTCATCTTTGTAGAGACTAATTTCTTGAAAACCCGCTGTGTGGTCATCTACGCCTCTTCTGCACCATCCCGTGGCCATTTGAAGTCACATTTTTCTGTTGTGCAGGTTTGAACTGGAAATCCGCGGTTGTTCGATCGAAGCTGTTGAGCGGCTGAAAGCTGCCGCACGCTCAGCAGTGATGAAACTTGCCGTCGAAGAAGGAAAAGATTACACAGATGTCCTCAACATCATAAACTCAATCACTGTTGATCATTACTTATGGGATTATGCGAAAGCTCATCGAGAGGAATTAGCACAGCTACCCATCCACAAAGTTCGAACAATCTTTTACTAAGTGTGTTTGGGCAATGCGTTACTGCGTGGCAACTACCGTTTTCTCGGCTGATTTGTGTTCATGTATCAGTAAAGTGGTGCCGGACTGCAGCGATGACGCAAATACTCAAAAATCAATTATCCAAACTACCGAAACGCACGTCCAAAAATAATATCCTTGATTTATTTACGTGCGTCTTAATCACTTTAGCGATCTAGAAGGTCCCCTCACCCAAATGTGTCATTTCTGTCATCAAAGTTATGTCAGTTACGGTGTTTCATCAATTAATGTCATCTCATCAAATGATGTCAAAGCTGTTACTCATCAGATTGTGTCATTTTATGATCTTCCTGTCGTTGCTGAAGAGTATTTTCGGAAAATAACACGTGACGCAAAATCCGTCTTTGGCTGATCTGCTTGATGGCAGAGATGTCGGAAAGTGTTGTTGTTGAATTCTCTAAATGTGCACTGAGTTCTTTTTGTTACATTAATGTCGATTAAGCGCAGTTGAGGTTTTTGTTGGTCGGAAGTGTACTGTTGTCTTCAAAAAAGATTTTGTTTTTGCCAGTGTAAGCAGTTTCTTCAGCTGTGATGTTATACTAATTTAACACATGTCGTGCTAGTGATATTCAGGCAACGTTTAGGCTTTCTGATATTGAAGATGGTATTTTTAGCTTTTCTTTTGTCATTAGTCAACTATGCGTGACTTAGAATTACATCGACTGGAACGTACTTGGTGACTCTCGCATCGGGTCACCGTCTTGTGATTTACCATGCGAAAACATGTCTTACAAAACTACTTCAATATCAGTCTGAGCGGTGTGCGTTCCTGGCTGTTATAAGTACCCGCAGAGCTCAGTGCAATGTTGCTGCACAACCATTACTATTTTGTTTCCTATTCTTGCCCGAGGTGCGAACGTTTGCTTGAACTCGGGCATGTGCTCGCAACTTGGTCGAGTATTGCCGGTGTCAAGCGAAATTTCTGACTTGCGAAATCACTTACCTCCTGCCATCAGCGCATGCGCAGAGTGATATTCCTGGTCATGCATTTCGCAAACGGTGGCTGTTCACTGAGATATCAAATATACTGAGAACTAGTGTCCTGCGCGGGTTGAAATTTTGTGTCCGCACCCGCAAAATTTAAACCCGCACCCGCA
>Ga0210059_1007495_pt1 | contig 17335 bp, 10 predicted proteins | sample Ectturendosymbi2_FD_188042 | JGI IMG/M metagenome (GOLD analysis project Ga0210059, IMG submission 188042) | Ecteinascidia turbinata endosymbiont from Florida, USA - Sample 2 (SPAdes) (version 2) | ecosystem: Host-associated > Tunicates > Ascidians > Unclassified | place: Key West, Florida...
ATTAAAGCGTGTAGCACAACTTGTTTTACACCGAGTCTCTCGTGGACAAGGGCACTGAGCTAGGTTATTGCGTCCAGCGGGACACTTCGGCCGTAAAAGTTGTGCTGAGGTTAGATGGCGCCTGGGGCAAGAAGCAAGTTTGGAGCCCCCATGTTCGAAACTAGTCTTTTGGGAATAAATGTACTGAATGGAAGAAAGTACTTGAAACATTGTTGGGAGATTCCGGCGTCGCCCAGTGATTGGGCGCGCAGGGAATTGTCCCCCCCCTTGTCCCCTCGTTACGCACCTGACTGTAGGTGAAAACGGAATAGCAATAAATATGACTCTTATTACTAAAACGTCAACCTTATGAATTTTCGAGAAATTAGTGGGAACTACGAACCAGGCGAAATCTTCTCAGTCATGCAGAAAATCATCGAAAAAGCATGAGATTAGAAAAGACCTAATTACATATCCTAAAAAGTGCTTCTTGTGAAAATCAATGGCACTAAAATATCACATTTTCCTTAATTTTCTCCTGTTGCTGGTTAAAATCTATTCAAGCGTATTGAAAATAGTAAAAACTGGCAGAGAAACAACAGTGAAGATGAAAAATAACGCATACTGAAGCAAGGCGCCCTTCGGCCCCAAATGTTTTTTGGTTACAGGGGCTGGAAACTGAAATTTCCAACAGGTGTTTCGGTCGTTCCAAAACTTGTGAAATCGGCGACCGTTTTTGTGTGAATCAATAGCTTAAGTCAGAAGAAACACGATTTTGAGTTGGAGCTTCACACATTCAATTCGCACTTCCACATTTGTTCCCCGCAACATTACGCTGATAATAATCCTTGAATGATTAAAAAAATCTTCATTCTTGTAATCACGGGCCAAATTTTGTTGCAAAATGTGGGAGGCAGCTTGGTGTGAAACCAATATATTCATCCGGTCTATGCAGAAGTGAAGTTTTACAAACACAGGATCCCAATCTTGACTTTTAGAGGTGTTTTGAAAGCAACACTAATGACGCTTTGCTTTATCCTTTTAACATCAAATTTTAATAGATGAAAGTGGTGTCAAAAGTTCCATTCTAAGAGTTATATATGCATAAGGACACGAAAATATATTTGAGATTAAATAGAAATCAAACTACATAACGGTGAAATGGCAAAAACGTACCAAGTTTAACCTGCATTAACACGAAAAGAAAGTCCACTAAACTAGGTGATACGTACCTGTAAAGCAAACGTTTTGCACTTGGATGAAAACATTGATGCATTGTGGGTTTGGTAAACTCAGGCAAATCAAATGACTTGCGAACCCACGTATTCAGCACAGGCACAAAGTCGCAAAGTGAAAGAGTCACAGAATAAATCTTTTGGATTGGTTGGTCACCATTGTCTTGACATTACAAGAAATGAGGCTGAATGTATAACCCATAGCGTGGTCCAACTGCTTTTGACCTACGGGCCATTTTACAAAAACGTGACAACTTGCGGGCTACGTCGACAAAATGATGTATAAAACAACAGGGTTCACAAGATTTAAAACTAAAAAAAGAATTTAAGTGAGTGCGTCATTGAAATTTTTACACAATAGCAAATAGCAATTTATTACAGATCCCTACCAGTGTGATGCCTGTGACCGAGGCTTCTCTGACACTATCGTTCCTTTATCAATACCAATGATAGTGGTAGCAAGTCGGAGACTATCGTCCAACTTTCCGCCTGCCATTCGATTTCTGTTTTACATTTTACTTGCTTTGTCATAGAAAATATATTCTCAGACGTATGTATTCCTGAACATATTTTATTGCGAAATCTTTCAGTTTGGGAAATCTATGTTTACTGACTAATTTCCAGAAGCTCTCTACAGTCTAGTATAATGCCGTTAATATTGTACATTTTTATTAAAAGATGTTGTTCTTACACTAATTAAAATTACCTGTAGAAACACATGATTGCAAATCCTGAAATTGCGTTTTCTGTGTTTTTCGGGAGTAGCAATTGCCAACAACCTCACTTTTTCAGCACCAGCAATAGTTTGCCATCATGTTGGTATTCCAGGGTCCCTGGTATCTTTTCTCCATTGTTTTTATGTCTTGGTGGAAGCAGGCCCGTCGCCAGGATTTAGCAGCAGGGGGGCCAAAATCCAGGAGTGGCGAAAAACCAGAAAGGGGGGCACATTTTTAAAATACAGTATTGGATGTATACAGCAACCGGTTGGCCAAAGGTGAAATGGGGGGGCACCGATTTCAAATGGTGGGGCGTGCACCACTGGCCTCCCCGCTGGCGACGGACCTGGGTGGAAGGACTCTCCTTGCTCTTCCATCATGCTTTTAAGTTTTCAGAAAAATAATTTACATGACTATGAAGAAAATGAACCTTCACATTCATATTGCACCCTAATTGTTCCTAAGAATTCAACAGGAGTTTTTAAAGGTCTTGATATTTAAGAGCTTTAAAATTTCTGAGGAAGTTTTCCACAATTGCTGTAAAGGATCGCCAAACATTTTTTCCAGGGTTGTCATGGTGAGTGGAAAATATTTTTCCTGCGATAAACGTCCTATCTGAGGGCCATCAAAAATTCTTGCCATCAACTTTTCAGTGCCCACTGCATTCCTCTATTTAAAAACTGTTCCATCAACCCTAGTTTGATATGGAGAGGAGGATGTAGCACATAGTTTCGATAAATCAAAGGAAAAGTGTATAAAATTTCTTTCCCCAATCTCAAATCCTTCTCTCTTTGGCCAATTTTCCTTAGTCCAATGCTCTTGGCGAGCCCTACTGTCCCACAGACACAAGAAACACGGAAAATTTGTGTATCCACTTTGTTGCCCAAACAATACGCACAAATTCTTCAAAATCAGCGCAAATCATCCAGTCATGCTTATCAACTGTAGTACAAGGCACAGACTATTCTAACATAGGCTTTTAATGTAGTTACCACTTATCAATAGGCTGCTCTTAACTCACTCCCTTAGCAATACATAAGGACAAAACTCAGGTTTGCTCTTTTGAGGAGCACCCTTGCTGCAATACGAGGATTTCGAAGCATACGAAGTGATGTTCACCTCCAAGACCTCACGGACATTGACTTCAGCTTAATTCCGAAGCCCACAGTCACATAAAGCTGAACGATGGTGTCAATGACATGACACCAGTTACATTTGTGAAATAAATGGGTAGTTTACATAGATAAGCTATGGCTTTTTGTGAAACTATACCTTAGAACTAAATAATTCTTTAACCTACTAAATTTTTTTTTTGTTTTGTTTTTCATGTACCTTACACTTATTGAAATCAATAATGATTATATACTGCTAATAATACTGTAACCTGTTCACATCCTTTACTCTTCAACTTCATTCGGTGACACCATGCATCCAGTTGGGAACAACTCATCCATGCAACCCACCCCACTATGGTCTGTGGGTACATCTACATTTCTTCATTATGTGTATTTATAAACATTGTTTTCTGCCCATGCTACTTGTGTTTGCTATTAAATGCTGTACTAAAATGCCTTGTCCTCTGCCTCATCACCATTATTGCTGCTTGCTTCCCTCACCTGCTCATCTGTACATGCCTCATCTCTTCACCCATTGCTTGCCCACCATCATCTGTGTTATGTTGATGTCTATTGTGTTTTTTTTGTATTTTTGCTATATGCAACATTTCTTTGTGACTCCATTTTGGCTTGTTTGTGTACATATTTTCTCTTTCGTTTCTATTTTTGTTCACCCTGCATAGCCGTTGCTGGCCACCTAGCACTTGGCTGTGCATAGTCGTTGCCAGCTACGTAGACACTGCCTTAAAATATATGGTTCTAAGTTTTGTTAAGATATTAGACAAGTTGCGGCACATAATTTTACGTTTGTGGCAGAAATTGTTGTGTTAGGGTCAAAACTTGCTTTTTTGAAAAAGCAGATTTTTTCAGCAAAAACTATACTGCCTTTCGAATATTTTGAGACCCCTAGGAATATATAAATTGCCATAGTTAAGACATTTCATAATGTTGGCCATTATTTTTTTTGAAAACAGCCATTTTGACTATTTTTTACTAAGATTTTGGCCGTAAGCTACAGAAAATATCTGGCAACCCTGTGTTGACCACTTAAGTCGTAAGTGAAATAGTAGTCACAGCAGTGACCACAGATCAAGTGAATCACTCGCAATTTATTTTCACAAGGAAACTAGTTCCGTGTTAAATACATCTTTAGTCCTTATTCAAATAGAAACACATCTTCAGTCCTTATTCACCTAAGTGAAGTAGTAACAAACAAGGAAAAAACAGCATGATATTTGAATAGCATAATTAAAGTTTCTTGTTACAGATAAATTTGGTTCATATTTAGTGTATTTTTAGACTAGATTTGGAATATCTGTTGTAAATAAGGAAAATTTGGAAGCCTTGATTGTGTGGCTACTGTGCGTGTCTAAAGCACTACTTGCAACTTTTCCTGTACTATGGTATTAAAGTCCTTGACGTCGTGAATACATCCAAAATAATATCATTTTGCCAGTGGGATTTGCAACGTGTGCCTGATTAGATTGTTTGGATTGTTATGGCCAACAAATATCGAGCTATTCCTTGTGCTTTTCTGTTGTTGTTGATTGGTAAGTAAGTTTCTGAGAACCTTTTTTTGTGTGGCTGTGGCTATAGAACCGCCGTGATGTTTCTTTTTTGAAACCTTATTCGACTGGCACCTGTAGTGTGACAGTACCACATGACGAGAGTACAGTAGGCTTGATTGAAATGTACTAAATGTAAAAGGTAAACCTTCATATTTAATATGAATTAAAATTTGTGCTGGTCAGTATGTCGCCATGGAGGGGCTTTGGTGGGGTTAGACCACAAACAAAGCTTCAAACTCCCCCAAATTTATACATGAACCGTTATGAATTGAAGTTTTTGTCAATTTTAGAATGGCAAGTCTCTCTGCACAAACGCAAAGCCCGTATTGAAGACTTTCTGGTGACAATTTTGTAGCTAGTATAGTGTTTTAGAGCATTGTTTGTGAGTTAATGTAATGTACTGTATATATTTGTTTCAGGAAGGAGCATTTTCTCACAGTCCTTATCCAATATTAACTTGAATCCATCTAATAGTCAAGCAAGTGGGGCAAAAGTAGTTGCCACAGTAGATGCCAGCGTTCCTACAAATACTGACTTGAGCCTAACATGGTCTGTAAACAACGTGAGTCTTACATTGATGTATTTGATAGAATACAATGAATTTCAAAAAATTGATTTGAAGCTACGTTTATGTGCTCATACCAATAGTGTTATATTTTGGCTTAGAGTACAGAAGCTGAATTCTGGGTTTCTATTTGTGTTAAGGCATTTGGGTCATTTGTCCCACAATAGTATTAAAACTTGAGATAACAATATTCACTAGCTTACCTTTTCAGACATTGTGACTGGATCAACTCAATTTTTTTAGGCCATGAAAAATTTGGCCTATGATTCTAAAATTAATCCAGGCTGAAGTTTGCACATGTTTTTCAAAAGTTGAGCCATAAGGTACATTTTTAGAAAAAAAAAGGTTGAGAATACAAGTGAAAAAATATTTACCACATTGGGAGCTGGTGTATGATATATTTGTACTTTGAGATCCCGCATTAGCAGCTATTTTAGCGCCACTTTATAACTCCATAACTCCCCAGCCGATTGAGCTAGAGAGCTGTTGAAACTCTCAAAATATGTGGCAAGTCTTCTAGTTTGTATTAAAAAAAATGGAAATTTTGGATTTTGAATTTTTTGTGGGTGACATCATAAATTGGGTAGTTTTAGGCCATTTTGGCTCAGGTGTCTATGTTTTTGGTCCCAACTGCTACAGGGAACTTTTTGACTCAAGTTTTAGTGGAAACTAGGCTATGATAAAAGTAGAGCCTTTGATTAGCCTTCTACCATTTCTGTTAAAAGTTACTGTCAAATAAATAGAACTTTGGTAAAAATTCTAAAATTTTGTTTTTTATTGGGTCATTTGGAGTCAAAGGCTCAAAACACTCATGTTAAAGCCTTGTTTCCACTGAAAACTTGAGTCAAAAAATGGTGTTGGAACCCAGGGCCCGATGACCTTGGCCAAAAAGTCCTAAACGTATCCCACTAATGACGTCACTCACAAAGAACTGAAAATCCAGAACTTTCCAATTTTTTTAAAGCTTAAGTAAAAGGCATGCCGCTTTTATGATAGGATTAAATATGATTTAGGCCTACTTTAGTGTCATGCCAAGTAACCCTGGTTCGTTTCCACTGAAGATGTCTTCTTTTGCAATGAATTTTCGTTCTTGAAGGCACGACAACAGCTAGCCTCAGAAATTGTCACTGTATCGTCTGAACGAAATACTCGGCAAGCACTGTGTTTCAAAATCAGCTTTGTTTTAATGAAGAGTTAACGGTATTGTCGAATGCATCTTATTGGAATGAACAGACCATTCCTAAGACACAGTTGGGCATCTGATTGTCAGCATCAACTTTGTAAGTGTATGCACGTATGGATAAACAGAGTTCCTTACTTTATCGCAGATGTTTGCTGAATTTTCAACAAGCTACCCATCTTTTCAGCATGACGTTCGCAGGAACAAAAAGAGATTGTGATGTAATAAATGTGCTGTGATAAAAACAGTGACTGCCTGGAAATCTTTCCTTGAGTGTTTTGACGATGCGACCGATACCACTATCTGAATAAGTAGTTGCTATAGGCTATTACCCAAGTTTGATTGGGTCTTCAGTACAGCTATAGAAAATCCAATTATTTTCTGAAAAGTATTATCAATTGCTGTCCTTTCTGTGACAAAACCCCTTTTGTCAGGCCAGATGCGCCACTGCATAAGCATGTGGTTTGATATTGCAATAATGTGTTGTATCGCTGTTTATTTTTCCTGAGACATTAACGGTCATTTTTTGCTGAGGTATTTTGGTCATTGAAACATTTGGGTCATTTGTCTCAGTTGTATTAAAACTCACTGCAACAGTGTTTGCAGCCTAAAAAAATATATTTTGAGACATTCTGACCGAAATGACTCAATTTTTTTTTGGACATTTCAAAATCATTTCAGTCCATGACCAAAAATGACCGAAAAAAAGACAGGTTGTATGTGTGGAATAAGTGTTTTGTGTTGATTGCTAGCGCCAAATTTTAGAAAGCATGTATGTCCCTCTTGGTTTTGAGTGGAGTTTTCAGATGGAATGCATTATAGAACAAAATAGGATTTAGGATTTGAATAGTAAAGTGTTATGAAATCCCTAGTCAAGGCACCAGTTACTATTTTTACAGTATGACTAACAAATAATCATGCTCAGCCCACACGCTTCATCAGTGCACGCTCAACCCATTGTTTAAATTCTGTAGCATAGCCCCTAGAAAAGCTATGTCCATTCCTCGGACAGCATGTGGCCTAGTGGAGGGTCTTGTCTGTCCCAGTTTAGGTTTTCACTGCAGTAAAAGTATCCTACATATTGATAACCTATCCTTGTTTGATTATCTTGAACTTGACATTTTTGATGCAGGTGGTCCTCAGTGCCACTTTATCACGTCTGTTACCATTGCAGTTAGAATTCGAACAATTTCAGTATTAGTTTAAACTAAATTTAGTTTCCTTATATCTAAGTAAGCAATTCAATGTGCGGCCCTCGATAATATGTTATTCTGTGTGCGGACTTGGTCTATGTAGATTGTTACATGCTTTCTGGCTCAGTATGCCATTTGGGTTGGGCATAGCTGCCCTACAGCAAGCAATGATAAGTGTTTGCAAACCACATACTGACTGTTGTTTATCTAACAGTCGTTTTGTTTCATTATTAGATAAATGTTGGAAGAACATCATCATCAACTTCCAAAGGAACCAATTCAGGTCCATTTAGCAATCTTCCTTCTGCTTACGCAAACAGAGTAGTCGTGAGGTAATTGCTATTCACTAGCCTTAACAACCTGTGGCCCTTCACAGCCTGCCACTCCCTCATGCATTTTATAAATTGGTTGACTTCGAAGTTACCACAGGATCACATTTTGACAACTGTAATGGCGCCATCTTTTGTGGTCGGGAAGGTCTGGTGACGTTACAATAATGTTACAAGCAGCAATAGAAATCACATGCCATGATCACTCTACTACTGCTTGGATCGGCCGTTGTTATATAGTTTTGAGGTATCTTGTTTTTGTATTTGTGGTTCGTTTTATCTTTATCAGGTGATTCCCTTGCATACGGCATAGCATCCTTTTCTGGGGATTAAGTCAGTGTACAGTCAACAATAGATATATTAAAGTATCAACAATAGAAATATTGAAGTTCTGCAATTTGATGGTCAGATCAGAAAATTTCAGAATAGACAAGACAGTTGGTAAATGACCATAGCTTTCATATTTTCATGAATGCAAAAGAATCTTGTTCCTGGATGAGAAAAGGTGTGAAACTTGAATTTATTGTGAAAGTTGTCAAAAAGTTTCAGAAGTTCAAACTGCAACAATTTTGTGGCAAAATTTATTGAGCAATCTTCAAGATATTGCTGTTAACATGCAGACCAGAATTTCAGAGAAATGCAAGTGTGTGAATGGAGGTACTGTGAGAGTTTGGATGATTGGAGTTTAGGACTTGGGATTTTACTACTGTTGTTGGCTGGTCAATTAAACATGGTGATGCTCTTGCGCCTTGTTCTCAAAGATCATCCAAGCGTAGATTTGGGGCTCAAGTTTGACAATTCTAAAGAATAGGTCAATTTTATGACAGATCACACAAAGATGTGTTTGTGTTTCTGCAACATTTTGTTGCTAATATTATAATAACATCCAACTGTTTTGACATATCTACAGGGTGACACAAAAAAAAGGTCATCACCTAAACTTGAATAACTTTTCAAAGAATTAATCAAGTCTTTTTATTTTTCAGATTTACCAAGTAGAATTAATGTTCAAAGAGTCTACCAAATTTGACCTTTGAGATCCCATGGAATACTGAGCAAAAGATATTTATAGCTGAGACATATTTTTGGAAGAATTCTATCCACGCAGCTCAATTGCAATTCAAAGAATGGTTCGGATGTCGTGAATTTCCTGTCCACTCAATGATCTACAGATGGGTCAACAAGTTCAGAATCCATGGGACTGTGCATAACCTCAATGGCAAAGACACTAACAGACAATCACACTCTGGACGACCGAAATCATCAATGACACCACACAACGTTACTGCTGTCAGAGACTCTGTTGTCCACAGCCCAAGCAAGTCTGTGCGTCTGCGAAGTCAGGAGCTTGGAATGAACCGGGAGTCCGTGCAGAGAATCTTGATCGCAGATCTCCACATATATCCTTACAAGATACAGATTAGACAAAAGCTTACACCTGACGACATGAGGATTGTGTCAACCCCCACTCCTTAAACGAATCATTGGCATGGCTATAGCAGCGTTTCCCTGACCAACTGATCAGCCGCAGTTGAGACCCGCGGTGGTCGCCGCATTCACTGGACTTGAACCCCCAGATTTTTATCTGTGTGGATACCTTAAGAACAGGGTGTATGGCAAAATCCCCCAGACTATCCCTGACCTGAAGACAGCAACCACAGTAGCAATAAGAGCGATCCCAAGGGAGGAATGCAGGAGGGTCATCGAGAACTTTGCCCGTCGGATCCAAATGTGCCTGCAGCGCCAGGGAGCTCATTTGGAGCACATTTTTTTAGCGCCAGTGAAAGAAAGAGGTTTTGTAGTACAGACTTGAAACTTTGGAGATGTCTGCTACACAGGCTTGACCTGATGTAGCTGGAGTTTTGTGTCAATCTAAATAAAATTTTCGAAGTTATTCGATTTTTGGTTATGACCGTTTGTTTTGTGTCACCCTGTACTTTTTCTCCATTGGGCATATCTCAGTGAGCTAAAGTAGACTTGATTGAGAAAAACGTCTGCATTTTAGAAATTACTGAAACAAAAATTCACAGACATTGTTGAAGCATCTTAAACAGAAAATAATTTTTATAGTGTTATCTGACAATGTTGCGGTGGTTTCTATTTGATTAGGTCGTAGAAAACATATATACAGTAAACCTCAGTTAAGCCGGATTCAGTTATTCCAGATCTTCAGCAAAAATGGAGAAAACTAGTGGTATTAATGATTTCTGACATTTTTCTTTATAGAAATCTTGGGTTTATCAGGATTATTTAATCCTGATCTTTAATATTTTTATCGAGACCTTTGCCAAATTTGGATAAAATCTACTTTTTTCACATCTCGTAATCCGGATTTTTCTGCTCTTCCATCCTATTGTGTTCTTAACACTTTAAGAGCTGGTCTACGAATATATAGTGCCTGGAAATCAGCCTAAAAACAGCATTTTTGCAGTTTCCTTAAAAATGCCACAGCTCCTCCGCCAATTGCACGAGACAGCTGTTCAAACCCTCAAAAGATTCGGCAAGTCTTCTAGTCTGCACTCGAAAAAAATTTTTTGGTTGAGGGTTGTAAATTTTTTTTGAGTGACGTCATAAGTGAAGTAGTTGTTGGGCCATTTTGGCTCATGTTACCTGGTCTGGCGCCCAACCACTAGGCCAAAGTATTTTGCTGAAGTTTTCATTGGAAACTAGGCTCGAGTCCAAGTCTTTTGAACCTTTGATCAACTTTGTAGCATTTCTGGTTCGAAAGTTATTGTCTGAAATATATAAATTAATTTATTATCTAATTCGTCAAATATTTTTATTAATTGAGATCATAACGTTTGATCCAGAAACCCCAGCCGGTCATCCAAAGTATCAAAAGACTCGGATTGTAGCCTAGATTCCAATAAAATCTTCAGCGAAATACTACCTTCTAACAGTTTGGACCCAAGGCCAGGTGAAGTGGGCCAAGGTGGCCTGAAAGCCCTCTACTTATGACATCACTCAAAAAAAATCCGCACCCCCAAACCAAATAATTTATTTCATTGGAAACTACAAGTCTTGCCGAGTCTTTGGCTTCGGCTGCAGCAATTCAAAATTTCTTGGGCTCCGGCTCCACAGCTCTGGCACTGAACAGGTCTCTAGGAAAGATTCGACAGCTTTCAGACCCAGCACAAGACACAAGAGTGCTCACGATCACCAACGAACATTTACAATTATGATAACAGTGACCGCAACTTCGCACAGCATTCCCCTGATTGTAGGGATGATTATTACAGACACACAGGCACAGCATTGAGCATATCACGTTGCATATAACGCTCAAGGCACGCCGTTTCACCACGGTTTTAGTCTACTGATAAGTGTTGAGTGTGCATGTGTAAAGCATTATCCCTGGTTGTGTTGTACCACGTAAGATGAGTGGAAGGCACTACCTTCCAAAGAGAAAAACTGTTTGTGGAGCAGTTGCAGCAATATCTCAATCTGCGCAAGTCCAAAATACTGGATTTCTTCATGGCCAATTAATCTAAAATTATGAACTTCAGATTGTTCATCACTTCCTGGATATGGCGATTACTAGTCTGATGTACCATTGTGAATACATCAATAACTTCGTTTTGCTTCAGTGAAAGTTTGCTGTTGAGATGCACATGTGTTCAATTTGAGTGATCATCACTGATATTGTAGTACTTAGATGACGGGCTAAAAACAACTTCCTTCGGTTAATCCGGATGTTTGCCTAAACTGGATAAATCATCGGTCAAATCGAATCTGGATTAACTGAGGTTTACTGTATAAAAATATTTTTCAGAGGCTTTTTTTTGCTGAGACATCTCAGTCATTTTCTTGCTGAGACATTTTGGCCACTGAGACATTAAATGTCGAAATGTCACATTTCGGTCATTTGTCCCATAGATGTATTAAAACTTGCTGTAACAGTATTAACTAATTTATATATTCAGAGATGATTGTGACTGAATTGACTTAATTTTTTTGAGACCAAAAAAATTTCGATCTTTTAGCAAAAAAAAAACAACTCGAGGTATTTTTTTATTTCTGTTGTGTTTTCAGGCATTCTAATCCCTCTGTTTGGTACAATATTACTTCAATTTTCACACTCGTGAATGTAACTGAAAGTGACTTGAACATAACGGCAAAACTTCCTGATGGTTCAGAAAGTTTACAGAAGAATGTCTTTTTAAATGTAACAGGTTTGTTGGCTAACTAAATATGTGTGTCCTATTGTGATGATGTGCTGTGATTACACAAAAATGCATTTGTTTCAAGTGGTGTTTTAAAGTGCTGTCTTTGCAAACATGCTGGGTGGTTTACAACAAATTATGATGTCATGAAATTTTTTTGTTGTTGCAAACTTTTATTAATTCAATTCAACCAACTTCTATTGGCACTTATATATTTGCCATTTTGAATAGCAAGCCATGCAACTTTCTAGATTTGACTCAAAGTCAATTCAGCTGCCATATACGAGCTTAGTCTAAAGGGAAGATTTGCAAGTGTTAGTCAGTTTTGTACAGTCACTGATTTGTTCAGAAAGCTGCTTTCTTGTCTTGAGATCCATGTAAGGATAGGTGCCTTGCAGGTTCATGTGACATTGGTCATGTTAATCTGTCCGAAAATTTCACATCAAAATTCATTTGAAAAGTAGTGTCAACATCTTCGCAGGCCACTACATTTGGTGTAAAAATGCGAATATTTTTAACTTCACAGTGCCAGAGATCTTTGTACACTGCTGCAATGCTTATATCAAATAATCGCATATAATTGTCTATAAAATTTGAGGTGATTAACTGATTTTGCCTGTTTTTTTTAACAGCCACAGATTTTCAAGGATTTATTGACAGTTTAGTAGCCATGTTTTAATCGACAGTTTAGTAGCCATGTCTCAGTCTGTCGCTTTAGCATCATGTAAAGCTTGCGTACCTCTGTGACCCTATGAACTATGCTGGTTGCATCAGGAGTCCTCGACTCTCTTCAAACAACTTCTACCTAGTGTTAAAGTGTTGCATTTTGGAAAAAAATTAGGACCTGTACAAATTTTTCGCAATTGGTTGATGTTTACGGGTGCATCGAGGCTCCTAAAGTTTCACCCGAAGGGCAAAACTTGCATATAATGAAATTTGGCCATAGCTTAGTAACTACTTGGAGTAGGAACATGATTTTCGTGTCCAACCCTACTAAAATACATACCAGCTATTCATTAAAGCTTTCAGAAAGACCTAAAAGTTTAAGCAATTTCCATTTGCGATTTCCAAGGCGATGTTACGCCTTTTTGAAGACCTAAATCATCAACAGTTTTCAAAAAAATCATCACTGAGACAATGAAAAAAATTCGTGGCACACTTGCTACAAAACAAAGTAAAAAATTAATGCGATAGATGTGCTTGTTTTTGGGAACAAATAAGATTGAAACGAGATGGTGTCATTGCCAAGCACAACTGTGTTTTGTCGTCATGTCATCAATTCCAAGAATATCTTGTTTTGTGCTTTTAATTTCTGTCAGAGCAGAAAATCCATATGCACAGGGCCACAAAGATGCAAATGGCAAGATTATTTTGATTGCTTTGACACCAAACATTGTATAGGATTTGTGAGCAGATAGCCAAAACTCGTTTGAGCCGTTTTGGGGAAACAATGCTTGAAAAAACACGTCCTTTCGTACATCAATGAGCTGTACAGGCGTCTGCAGAAATTTCTCCTCGGGGGGGGGTGCAATATTGACATTTTGCTTACCGTTTTCAGGTTGCTGACAAATGGACGTTCATTAAAAGCTATTGCCATTCTATGCCGCAAAAAATTCCCAATTAAAGGTCTCCATTCGCATCCTTTCAAAAATTGTATTCAAGCCCTGCAAAAATTCCCCATTAAAGGTCTCCATTCGCATCCTTTTTAAAATTGTATTCTGGCCCTCCAAAAGTTCCCGAATAAAGGTCTCCATTCACATCTTTTTTAAAATCGTATTCAGGTGGAAGCGTATACGAGTTTGCCAAAAGGGTGCACTTCCTGTCATCCTTTACAGCTTTTGCTGAATTGACGCATAATCTGATATCGTTATCATTACGAACTGCACACAACTGAGTCTGAATTGACTTGAAATATCCACAATTGCATTTGTGGTGCTGTCATTAGCAGGCACGCCGGAGCAGTGTTACTTGGGAGGGCAGTGACAGTAAAAGAGTTGAGCGCAATGGAAACTTCTAAAAAGCAAAAAAGTCGTTAGCAGTTATGCTTGTTTCTGTTCAGCGACAGTGTTGACCTCAAAAATAATAACATAAATTATCGAAAACCAATCTGATGCTTCTGGGTGCGCAAATAGCTGGAATCAATTTGTTTCAAGTCAATCTTTGTAAACACCAAATGACTTGTGATACTGTTATGAAAAGGCACCAATGCTCCCGTTGCCCCCCTTATGAAAGGGCAGGGTGGAAATGCTCTGTTATATTCTGCTGCTCACCTGTTCCCTAGACATTAGTCTGTGCTGGTTGAACCTCACTTCTCAATGTTTCGTCTGGCACCTTTTACATGCTTCGGCTATCGGAAATGCTTTTTCTGTTGATGAACTGCCTAATATCCATTTTTGAGCACTTTCTACAAGCAAGTCACAATTTAACAATAATCAACAGCCAGAAGAACATAGCAGTGAAAAATCAAGACAGTAAGACGCCCTCACGAAACGTTCATGCAATGTGAAATAGACATGTCCTATCAGCCTATGTTGACACGACTTTCGCACAACATACTAAAGTTAGAACAACACGTAGCATTAAAAAAATGAGTAGATAAATTTTAAAAGCTCACCACAGCAAATTCAGCTTTGTATTCATTCAAAAGTCGGAAATTAAATTTAATGATTAAGGCGTATTCCCGGTCATGATGTAATATTACACTATGCGAAATTCACCTTTGGGTCATTCAAAGTCAAAAGAGCCAAAAAAATGGAAAGTCAACCCACCATCTTTTATTTTGACCCATAAATTTTCTTCATTTGCAGCTGCAAAATAATTAAGCCTTGAGGTTAACCCAAAAGCTATTCATGCACTCCATAATCTGCAAATATGTGGTTATTTAACTTTGGGGATGATATATGGACAAGTACATAAATAACTACAGTGGAGTTAAACCTGAGAACATCATAAAGTTGAAACGTTATATGCATAATGGATTGAGCATTTACGAAACCATGTACTGTAAGAACACGTTTCTTTCCTTACCATGCCTATCTTATACACTATTCACTCGTCCAATACAGCAAAACAGCATTATAATGCCAGAAGTCGCAACAAACCCACTGTTATTAAAGAAGCAATTAAACTTGCAAAAGCATATGAAAATCTGTTGTTGTAGTTTCAATAAAGTATCAATGAAGAGAAAAAAACTCCACTGTAAGAAAATTTTGACCTGACGATAAATTTTGACCTAATGATATCACGCATTGAGCTGTTACTTTTGTGCCATTTTGCAACTCCATAACTCGCCGGTCTATTGTGCTACATAGCTATCCAAACCCTGGAAAGATGCGGGTCTTCTTGTTGCACTGAAAGAAAATTTGGGGTTTCAGGATTTTTGTGGGTGGTGTCATAAGCAGTGCTGCAGAAAGTGTGGAAACCGGGAAGGAGCTTCCCAGGAAATCGTGCATGCTCGCGGAAAATTAATAAGCTGCAAGTCAAGTACAATCAAGTACGCTAAGAATTGCAAGAAAACCACAAAAGGAACAGTACGAATTTCCTCGCTCAGTCACGGTGGTCCAATAGTCGAAAGAAACCAACCAAATCGTAGTTTGTAGACCATTGAGATACTTCTAGACACCAAACTAAAGATATCCTGTGCATAATAAATTTTAGTAATCTCTACCGCACGATTTCCCATATGCCGGCAATCGTTGTGAAGCTTCATCCATATTACTTAAATAAATTATCTAAAACTTTAATGTAGTAAAAGAATCCTTGTCAATTCAATAGTGCCACAAAATACAAATTTTAGAAGCGGGTTAAGCAAGGATTAGGCCTGAGAATTTGCTGCTTCGGGATGAAGATTTGCCGCTTCCATCCGTTTTGCACTCTTTCAGTATCTCGTTTTTGCGTGCCCAGTATCTCGTTTTTGCGTTCCGAGCGGTAGCGTGGTGCACTGCGGCGCCGGCGATGCAACTGCTTACACGATGAATGTGAACCGATGCTACTAGGCTGAATCAATCCATGTTGATCTATGTGTACGTAGTGGTAGTTAAGGCTCTTGGGTGCAACGTTTTCAAGAAAACAAATTCCTGTTGTGACCTCATAAATTGGCGATCGTCTTCAACTTGTGGCCCACGGGAAATTTACATTTTTTCAAACCCTGGTCATAAGTAGGGTAGGTTTTTGGCAATTTTGGCTCAGGTTACCTGGCCCTGGGCCCAGCCGCTAGGTGAAAATCTAAGTCCTTTGAGACTTCGATCAGCTTTCTAACGTTGGGCGAAATTACCAATTTTTTGTATAATTACCAATTTTTCTGTTGTTTTTTTTCCATAACTTTTTTTTCAAACAACTCCACTAATGACGTATTCACAAAAAATCCAAAGTCAAAATCTTTTTCCTTGCTGATTCGAAGTCTTTTGAGGGTTTGAGCAGCTCTCAAGCATAATTGCCTTTTATGCACTAGCTTAGACATGTGAAAACTGCTTGATTGAGGCTTAAATCGCCTGGCAGTGAAGTTGTTGAGTAATAAAGGTGATTTTTGACTCATAATTAATACATGCACTTGAGCCAGCTACAGTAATGATCCAACTTTTATTCATTTGTTGGACGTGATACATTTTTCTGATAGTACGTTGACGATAAAACAGTTTTTTGAAAGCTTGATCATAGCAATTCCTTGATAAACAGACAATAATGGTATTTTAGTAGCTTTGTTTCATTGATTTTTTATATTTTCTGAGGTGGTGTGCTGTCTATCCGATGCTCCCAAAATGCACAAAATAAAATGTTATATAAAATCAGAACTGCCAAGTGGCAACAAGCAAGATCATGTCTTCAAAAAATAAGATTAACTAGGGAATGTTTAAACAAGGGTACTTTTGTGGTCAGTCTTTGACATCACAGTTATTGCTTTCAGTCTTTACAGTAGTGTTGCAACCAGCCTGCAGAGTTGGAGGTAAAATATCCGATTCTAACCTTTCCAAAATTTCCAAATCCCAACTCCAACTTTTCAAAATCTCCGATTCCGGCCTTTACAAATTTTTTGATCACGACTCTGACTCCTTAACATAAAGGGAATGAAATTAGGCTGTTAAAATCAATGGAAACCGTGGTGCACAGCAAGAAACCTGTTTCAACAAAAGTTTACAAAAAAATTGTACCATTTCAATGAAAATTCCTAATTTAAGAGTGTGATGTGTTGCGGCAGCTAGCCTTAGATGCGAGCCGTGGAGGAGCTAGTCCGCAGAAAATTAGAGAAACGCGCGCCTGACGAACTTCCGCCTAAACCTGACCCTTACGAACTCC
>Ga0210059_1007496_pt1 | contig 17334 bp, 13 predicted proteins | sample Ectturendosymbi2_FD_188042 | JGI IMG/M metagenome (GOLD analysis project Ga0210059, IMG submission 188042) | Ecteinascidia turbinata endosymbiont from Florida, USA - Sample 2 (SPAdes) (version 2) | ecosystem: Host-associated > Tunicates > Ascidians > Unclassified | place: Key West, Florida...
CCCCCCCCCCGGAAAAGTGCCGCCCCAGGGAATTGCTCCCCCCACCCCCCCTAGTCGGGTCCCTGGATACAACCGTCTGTATCTAATTCATGTGATGATCGCATTTCGACAAATATCTTTTCTCTACACTCGAGTGTACTTAATAAATCGACAGCGAATCGTTCTTGTCTCTGTGCAGCAGGCGACAACCCGTAGGTTGCTGTAGCGGGGGGGCTGCATGGCCTAGGCCCCTCCACCTTTTTTTCTGGGAGGTCTGGGCCCCCTATTTTTAGATTTGAAATTTGCGTAAATACGTTTAAGTAATGCAATTATTATTGGGTTCATTGTTAAAGTAAATCGTGAAAAAAAGCAGAATTTTGGCACTATTGTTTGTTACTGTATATATTGTTTGTAATTTGGCAAGATTTTATAAAAGTTTGGCAGAATACACCGTGCACAACCTGGTCACCCTGCCCGGGCTTGCTTACCGCATTGGTGTTGTCGAGCAGGGTTGCCAGATGATGTCATACTACACCATTTTTTACAAAAACGGTATAAGTTTGGATGCTTTTGTGGCGGAAAAACTTTTTGCAACACCATCGAAAACTTAGTGTGATTTAGTGTAATTTCAAGTGTATTGAAACCCTTTTAAATAGTGAAATTTTGCTGAATCTTATACGCAAAATAAAATATTTTAAAGATCAATCTCAATTAAGATTTTATTTTTTGCATTGGCAACACCATTGCATCCTTACAGGCAACTTGCTGCCAATGCTTGTCCTGCCTTTGCATTCCGGTATCTAAAATTACATGACAGCATAGATGTCGATGCTTTTGTAACTGAACTAACACTTTTGAAGAACATATCATCGTCCTTTGTACCTTATACCTTCGAAACTGCACGTGTGGTCAGCAAAGCTCTCACCCCTGTTCTAAGCGGAATTTACAAGAAGTGCTGGATGACTGTTACGGTTGTACTTGGCAGTACCAATGACAAACATATAATCGTCTTTTGTACCTGATACCTTCGACGGCTGAAGAACTACTTGACAAACAAACTTAACCAAGAGCACTTAACCAGAGGATGTTTTTGCACATTCAAAAACACTTAGTAGATAAGGTTGATCTTATAAGAATACTGCAAGAATTCATAGCAGTAAATGATCACAGATGTAACTTTTTTGGAAAAAAGTTTGTACTGTAGCACAGTAACATCCGTTGTTCCGTTTACATATTCCGTCATCATTTCAGATATGTATTTTTTACCCCATCATCATTTTGAAAGCTCCTCTCACCCCTCTGATGATGTAATATGTGGACGCTCCCGTGGCTTTGTGCATGTTGTGTTGGTGGACTTTTGTGTAAGACGTAGAACAACCAGTTACATTTATGTGATCAAGTCAGTGTAGCGTAGATAGGGTGTAGGGTCGTTGAGGGCTTATACAATATTGCATAAAGTTGCTTGAATATGCTGACAAAATTTAATGACGTCACATTTTAATGTTTGTGACGTCATAATTGCCCATTCAAACCACAAAAATTTCCATGTTTTTCTGACGTGTTCTTGTGCACCCTCCACTTTGAAAAAGGTTCCACCACCCATGCTACACCCACTATTAATTCGGATGCATCGGTACCATCTTTCTTCATCAAACACTCGGATTCCACATACAGCAGCGTCAGCTCTTCGCGTATTTTACGCAGCTTATTCGACAAAGACAATTTGCCACAACCCTTCTGTCCAGTACTTATACAGCGAAAATTACTTAAAGACGATTCTGTTGCTTCAATATAGACTCCTCAGCCCTACACTGGAGTAGTATTACAGTAACGCGTGCCCATGCAATGTGAATTCATACCACAGAAATGTATTCTCTTTCCACAACGCACCGTCAGCACGGTTAATAACAAAATGTTGCGTCTCAATGTGAACAAAACACTGAACAACTGAACCCGGTGACATTTACAGCCAGAGTAGAAAAAGATGAAAAAAAACGCGCGTAATTTAACGACGTAAAGCACCTATCTCACTGGTTAGATACCAAGTACGCGTAACTTGTGGCAGTGTGAACGAACCGGCTGTCCATTAAAGTGAAAACGTTCACATGACATATCTCCGCTCATCACCACCACTGTCCACATCTCCACAACCGTCAAATTCAATACATGTACTGGGAGCCATATATCGCCGTCATTCGGTTCATCTCTCAGGACCACTGAGGATGACTTTCAGCTTGCAGCGAACTCGAGTGCACCTCCGGACGAACCACAAGGAAGCACTCCTCGTCTCAGTGAACTTCCGTAGTTCAAGGGCATGTCTCTTCCCGTGGCAGGTTCAACAGAAATGCAGGCCTTTGAGGAAACTTTTCTTCAGCGGTTTCACCAGCACCAAACCGCTATGCACCGTCCCTCAGCGCTTTCCACTGGTGTCCAACAAGCCAACATAGGAGCCCCCGGCCTTACCCCTCGGTTCTCCATTTCGATTTCCCCTACACATACCCAACGGCTGTCATTTACACTTGGACACACTTCCGAATCTTCTCCACATAAGCCGCCTCTGCTCACCACCTCGTTACACTAATCACCCGTAGCAACCAGCACGCACTTTTAATGATTTGTTTCAGGAACGAAGATCTGATTGAATACCTTCGCAATTCTTCCTTTCGGATCTAACCGCATAGCCCTACACCCAGTGCCGTAACTGACGGAAGGCAAGGGGGCGAGCCACCCCACTTGGAAACCTAAATGTAAAAACTGGGCCCCCTTTATTTGACATTTCGATATTTAATATTCTTTGATTTGTTTTTTTTGCGTTTTTCGGCAAAAAACGCAACCTTTTCTTGAGTTTTGGCTAGTGAGCCCCCTACGGTGACCAGTGGGTCCCCTTCAGCTAAGCTGCTTTGCCCCCTGGCTCAAACCTCTAGTTACGCCACTACCTACACCTGTCAGGTGTGTATACGGCAGAATACGAAGGATGCGCCTACCTGTCGCTGTGAAACACCCTTACTCAACTGCACCCCAGAAACGCCTCCTGATCGTCCAACAACCTCTTTGAGCGCTACACGGACAAGCGCCCCGACTGCTACCAAGCCTGATCACTGCTCCATCGCTCTGTAGATATTTGCTTCTGTTTCCTTGTCGTTCTTTTGCCACTGTATGCCATTTAAGCGTTTATTTCTCAAATGCAGGTTATTTTTTCGCCAGCGTTTCAGTCATTGCAACATCCCCTTGGTTTCCAATTGCCATTTCGTTTTTTTCCAACAATAGTCAAAACTTTTCTCCAAGCTTGAAGGAATTATTTCTTTCTAAAGTAGAAAAAGATTACTACCTAAGCGAAGGAACAACTTTTTGAAAATTGTTGGGTTTTGGTTTTATGAGTGTTATCATTGCGCAAAAAATGTTTTTCAGCTTTGATGTTTCCAAACCTTTTTCGTTTTCAGTGCAATTACTTTGGCGTTGTTTTGTTTTTTTTATAGAAAGTCATGTAGCATATGCCAATCCCAGTCGCGTTTCCCAGTGATCGCCAGGATACGTTCAGCATTTTCAAATTACAAATTAATCAATGTGACCACTTCCGCAGTTTAACTCTACAATATAATTACCTCACTGAACATGGCTCCAGTGACGTCAGACCACTATAATGATGAGTTCTCAGGGGCAGGGCTGTTAAATGCTGACTGCTGGTGAGTTGCGCATATGAGAAAAAGGTTAGTATGGATATAAGTTCGAGACATTTTCAAATACGGGTCACTTCAGAAGTTTTCAGAAACCTCAACGTCTCACTGGATCGAGCAAAAATTTTGAAGGTGAGTCTGGCGCAGATGTTGTTTACCTATTTCTTTTGTGTGTCGTGCACTCGTTTCCTCGCGCTAATTGCGACAAATGTATTTTTTCCAAGAACTTATAGAAGACTGCCCTCGATTTTTCCTTCGAAACGTAGGCATTTGATACGATCTGAATTGAACAAAACGCAGCCTGTGGAAACCATTTGTGATTCCAAAGCTTTTTTCCCTTAATGCAGGCATGATATGTCAAAAGAGAATCAAGCACAGCTTTATGGTAGACAAACAAGACGCGTAAAATTTCCAAAAATACTGAAAACTGAGGCTGTACGAGAAGTAGATTTTGAAAGTCGGCTATTTATGGTTTGCAACTTCCATTTCACTTATCGTTTTACTACACACGGTGAATCAAATCGCGCACTTGATAATGCCAGTGTTTGAGTTTCGAATGAATAAAGTACATTTGTCATTTTCTTTGCCAGTCACACAATTCGAATTACTGAAAACATACAATTTCCTATTTCCAGACAATTATATTAAAAGAAGGGAAAACAAATATGCTTGCCAACTGCCTTTTCATCGTTTTCTTTGCAAGCTGTGCTTGTGGATACACTTATCCAGGTATTTGCATCGAGTCTGTTTCTATTTCATTTTGATCAGTCATCGGCGCGTTTTTGTAAATAAAATTATCTCATTTCAATCCCACTGTTTGCATTTGAAGTTAACTGCACATTTTATCAAATGAACAAGCGAATTAAGGTAACCGACCGTTTCACCAGTAATAATTCATTCAAACTTATGAATGTTATCGATTTGAGACAAAACCTTTTTTGATCAGGTTGCTTGGGTGGTTACTGGACACAGTTTTCGATCGTGACAACCCGAGCGGAAACAGCGATTACGAAATCACGAGTTACCTTCGTCGAGAATACCCTGGTCGATTGTGTTCGAATCCGATCGGGATCGACGCGAGAGTCATCAGCACCGATGCTCCGTACTACACGTCCGGTCAGTCAGTTGTGATAAGCCCACAGGACGGACTCCAATGCATCAACGCAAGGAATTCAGGGCGCTGCCTCGACTACAAAGTCCGATTTTGCTGCCCGACAGGTGAGTTAAATGAAGATTTATGGAAAAGCTAAACAAGGGTTGAAAAACGCGAGATGATACTCCTTGTTTGATCCTTTGATAGACAATGCAAGAGCAACTTGACGCTATCTGGATAAACACACAAATCTTGAAAGCAGTCGTTTGTCTGATTGTATTTCATTCGTTTATATCTTATCCACGTTGCAACGCAATTGATTCGTAAAGAACAGTTCTTTCAAATGTATTTTTGTCGATTTGTTTGTGAGAACATGAGATAAACAGCAACATGTAAAAAGCCAACAAGTGATTGTTTGCTATGTGGTTAGTGCTTTTATACGCCATAACCACGGAAGCCGTATTTTTATGGCCTTGACAGATTGGTATACTCAAATAAGTAGATCTGAAAAAATCTATGTTGACCGATTTTCACAAAAGCTTGAAATGTATTTTTGCCGGTGTTACAGTTCTTTTTAGAAAACCTTTGGCACTCAATGTAAACATCTCTCGCCGCAATACCATGCACTTTCTAATCCTATATTTTGGCACACGTTTATGGATTATTGCCAAAAAGTTACTCAAGCAAAGTAATTTTTTGAAAATGGTGCCAAAATGGGAAATACATTCGATAAAAGCCAACTAATTCGTTGTAGTAACAGAACCAAACTGGTTAGTGGTGAACACAGCCATTTACTTCGAAACAACTAAAAGATTACATCAACTGTTATTGGGCTAGTTCTGTTACAAATAACGTTGCGAAACAACTGAATTTAGGAAAGTTTTTACGATAACCATTACAAATTCAACTTACAGCACCCACTTGTACTGGTTACTGGACACAGTTTTTCGATCGTGACAACCCGAGCGGAAACGGTGATTATGAAATCGCGAGTTACCTTCGTCGAGAATATCCTGGTCGATTGTGTTCGAATCCGATCGGGATCGACGCGAGAGTCATCAGCACCGATGCTCCGTACTACACGTCCGGCCAGTCAATTGTGATAAGCGCGCAGGACGGACTCCAATGCATCAACGCAAGGAATTCAGGGCGCTGCCTCGACTACAAAGTCCGATTCTGCTGCCCGCGGAGTAAGTAATTCGAGGAAAAATTTGCAAAACAATCTTAAAAGATTTTTTGTTATAAAATTTGCGAAGCCTCTCAACTACTTTAACCTGAACAAACTGTCTAGATCCTAGAGAACTCAGGCTTTTGAGATTCACATGCAATTATGCTCCATTCCTTCTGGAAATGTTTATTAAATCTTGAACTTAGTTTCTATCGCAGTCTTTGTAAGCATCATTACTATTGTTTCATTCCTCCGTCCCTGGCAAAGTTTCAGCCTAGCTACAAAAAGTTGTTCGAATGAACTGTTGTTAGACTTTCATGTGTAAAAGGCTTGATGAGTTTTATAGAGCGTATACAAACTGAAGCATAATCAACCAATGGTCATCGATTCTGTGATCGTGTTCTGATCGCGTTTTATTGTACATTTCAGAAGGAATCGTTGTTAGAAACTTAGTATTTCCAAGAAAATCATTTTATGAAATGCATCCAAAGCCACCATTGTACTTTAATTCCAAGCAACTTTTCGCAGTCGTTTATAATTTCCTAGTAGGCAACACAATCTTGTCAGACTGTTAGTTTAAACCATCAAGTAAATTCTTGTCGTGGGGCTACTCTTAAATAATGTTCCTTTCCCGAAGAATTCGAATGTTAGGTAGAGCTACAGGAAGGCAGTCTTAATCGTTTGCATGTTGTAAATCTTCTTGTTCTTCTTCTCTAGTCACTCCAAACTCAGTTGCGTCCGCACGAGTGTTCCACGCACAATCTTGCATTGTGGACAGAACAGATGGTCCACTTTTGTGCATGATGTTGATTGCAGGGGACATGAAATATGATGGGTCATTGTTTGTTTCTCCCCACAGGAGCTGCATGTTCGAAATAATGTCAGGTCCAAGGTTCCTAAACTGAGTATTGCTAATAGAAATTTTTAACTGAATCGAACCTTTGCATAACACCTGAAGTCAAAACAGTTAATATTAAAGAGAATGTCATTCCCTATTATAAAACACGCCCCACAGAAACGGAGTTGAGGTGGATTAGCATTCGACAGAAAACTTATAAGTCCCTCTCATAAAACATGATATGAACATGAAAGTAGAAATTTTTGGGCTTGATTCTGACCCGTGATACACAAAGAAATCCCTGAGATGCCTGCAAAGTAATCGTAGAAGCTGCTTTTTATAACGGGCGAAAGGAATAAGAGGTTGTCATAAATGTCAGGGCAAGCTTGATTGATAATTGCTTAGATAGCGAAATGCTTGTTTTTATGTGTTTATTCTATTTTGTGTTCTATCTATTGTTTGTATTGGTTTACTTACCAATCTTCCTGTTACGATGCGCCATCTGCTATAGTTGAACTGGCTGCTGATATTTTGATGAAGGTGCAAAAATTAGTCATTTATTGTCTGGTATCAAACGTTTTGTGAGATTACCCCTTAATTCTAAAAAACAAATTTCTAAATGTTGCAGAACTTTCAAATTTGCACTTACAGTGCTTTACGTAGAAGGTGAGTTCGTGATTTCTCAAGCGTTGTGCACTTTTTATGCAAGTCAAAACAATTTGAAACACGACGTTTTTTCAGGAATTTTGTACGGAGGACCACGAAAGCCACGAGATCCGGAAATTCCAAGATTGCCTAATTATTAGAAGTTGATAAAGCGAATTGTGTGATTTGGTTGGAACGGCGGCAAGTGCTCATTTCACTGGGGAGGTTCAAAAATAGAAACCAAATATGCTTACTAACGGCCTGCGTACCAGTTCGTGTGTTTCAGTTTGCGTCAGGACAATTGCCGACAATCCTAGTTGGCAATTATGTGGGTGACAACTGCCCCCCACATAATTGCCACCTAGGACCGCTGCGAACTAGGTCAGCTGCCAGCAGTACAACTATCAACCAGGCAACAGCTTCTGTGAAGCGTATAGTTGTAAATGTTTTCTCCATAGTCAGTACACCTTTGCTTTCAGCTTACAAGCCAAAGCCAAGGGCACAACTGTTCTATTAATGCCTTTCCAAGTTCGTGACGAAGGCTTCTGATGGCTATCGGACAGTGCTTAATAAATGAAGCATTAGTACTCAAGAGTTAACAATGGCAGACAAATACTCAAACAGTTGTTTTTAAAATATTTAGATCTTCGCTTTTTTCCGCGGCAGAAATTTTCGGCTATTCGATTTGTTTTGTTTAATCTATCGTAATTGCCCAGTGAAAAAAATTGTTTCTTTTGCAAGGCAGTCGTCCGGTTGGTAGTTGTTCCAGTGGGCAGTTGTGCTAGATGGCAATTATCCTGGTTGGAAGTTGTCCTAGGTGGCAGCTGTCTGCTTGGCAGTTGACCAGTTGGCAAATGCCCTAGTTGGTAGTTGTCCTACAAACGTTTCAGTTACGAAAACAATATTTTGACCAAATTCCGAAATTTCCCCATTTGCACCATTCGACCCTTTACGCGATGCATAAAAAACACTTTACAAATACACATGTGCATTTTTTAAGTTATGTCAATTTGTACGGTTTGGTTCATCTGCAGTGAAATCATCACAAACAATATTTAAGTACTTTTACGTCCTCGAGCAGTATTCGTAGTTGTAAACAGATGTAATGCATGCAGAAGATTTCAATAGAAAAGATTTACGCGAAGTGCCCTCTTATTGACTTTTCAATGATTTTATACCTTTGTCTCAAATGAAAACTGTGGAGATAGGCAGGCTAATATTTGTTTAGAAAATTTGAAACAAAGCCACTGACCATCCAAGTAACAAAATATTATTTTTTTTTAAATCGTAGCATTAGATTCAGTTTCATTATACTCGCTTTGCACTTCCTCTGCATGGAGTGTCACGAATGGTCAGCGGCGCCCACCTACGCTTGCTTGCACCAGATTTGGTGGCAACTTTTGGTTGTGAATGCTGCATTGGTGGCCATTCAGTGGCAGCGCTGTGAGTGAACTATTTCATTGTATCCACACAATAGCGCTGAGAATGAGGCTCGGCAAGTCGCAAGCACCGTTTTTCATGTCTTGGCATGACCTCACCGGGAATCGAACCCAGCCACCAGCGTTGGTGGTGCATGCTGAAACCGCTTGCAACCCATCCTAAAATAGCTGCTCTCACGTTTTAAATGCTATAATGTGTATTCGAAATTCTAGATTACTAATTTAAAGCGTAGATATTAATTTGGTGCAAAAAATTCTGTTGCCAAGGCTATGGTAGCCACGCTGTATGACTCAGTTGTAATGGTAATGGTTTGCATGTTTAGAAACAAAGCAGTAAGTAGGGGGTTATCACATCGTAGAAAAGTCAGTGGCAGCGTGAAAAGTTTCGACATCCGCCATAGCTTCGACTTACCGAGTCACACAAACACAGCAATGATCGAACTGAAGAGCGAGCGTTCAATCGATACATAGACCTGTGAGTAGCTTTTTCGTTACTGAATAGGACAGAAACATCATAAAGGTAGTCAGAGCCCCGACGAGGGGAGGAGGGCAATACCCCGGGGCGGCACTTTTGGTGAAAAGAAGGAATAGTTGGTGGTGGTGGTAGTGATGGTGGGGGGCGGCACTTTTCGACTCGCCCCGGGGCGACGCTTCCCATGTCGGGGCCCTGACGTCAGTACGTTCACTCATAGACAAAATTTATAGGTGATGTTTACTGGTTCCGCCCCCAAACGTACTATTTACACATGCGCATTTCCTGAGGCAATGATTTAAACCATTTGTAAGATATTGTGTTAAATTTCTACTTTAGATTGCAGACTTCATCATTAGCAGTCGTTTCCTGGCTGTACTGTAATGAAACACTCAGTTAATAGTTGTTTTAAATGGTGTGTTTCTCGCACCCTAAAAGAATTCTTTAGTTGGACTTGGGCGAAGCCTGTATCCATACTCCTCCACGGGTTTGGTTGACTAGATGGCCGCCATGATCCTTCACTAATCCTATGTGACACAGTAACACATTTTGTTTACCTCAGTTATTTTGCCATTGTGTTTACATTTATTCTAATGTTCACTAACAATTGGTTTCCTTATTGCGCGATAGCTCTCACTATTGTTTCTGTAAATTAGCTGAGGCATATGAAACAATCGCTCAATCAATCAATTAAAACCAACCCACATATGTCAGCAATTGCGAGCCCAACAACCTGCACGACAAAACACCACTCTAGTCCGATATCCAGTCGGTGTCAACTGAATAGAGAACAAACGTAGAATTTTGCATCTTTACAAAATAAAACAATACTTTTTTCTCTAAAGCTGGGTATTCGTCATTCAATGAAATTCCAAAAATTTGTTTGATTTCTTGAATTAAACTTTCATTTCAGAGAATTATCACAGGTAAGGTCAACATAATTTTATTTTTCTTATCCAGTAAAGGACGATAGGGTAGGTTGGACGAAAGAAATGCATATCCATGTATAGGTTGATGAATTCCCTGGAAAGTACTGAGGAAAATCTCGACTCGAGCTTAGAGGTTGCTAAAATATACTTCGCAGAGTTGAAGGCAGCATCGTAGATCTATTTTCAAGCACATTAGACAAGAAAGTACAAAACTGAAAACTTCCCGACATGTTTACTATATCTTCCTTCCACAACGATAGCTTTTCAATGAATGACCGCAGTTTTATCTGATACGTCAAACAAATTTTATTCGGCCCTTGCAAAGACAGTTGTTCATTCAATTTACCAAAGTTATCACACAAGTACGCAAATTCAAATTGTTCTGAGCTAAGCAATCAGCCAGTCGATTATTTTATAACTGACTAAACTGACTGTTGCTTTAATTTGTCTGAAGCAAAGTCAATTCAAATTGTGCAATGCGTTCATTACTAAAGAATAACTAATGTTACAATCATGAGATGATAATTATCAATTATCATAATAAGTTATCTATACTGTCAGTATGACCGCACCTGAACCATAACTATTCTTTGTTGAAGTGATAAAACTGCACTTGTTATTAGCTCAATGAATAAAACTGCACTGGGTTTACTTTTGTGCGACGCCCGTGAAAAATTAAAACGACGCACCAGTGCGGCGCGCAGCTGCAGAACCATGGGGTAAATCTCACAAGCACGAAAAACACAGGAAGTTTTACAGGAGAGAATATTTCTGAAAAAGGGCGAGGAAGTGGGTGATACTGTATATAGTTGTGGTCGCAGGAAAGCGGTCCTCCTACAGCTAGGCTTTTGTAGAACCGAAACTGCCCTGAAACGTGAATCGGTGTCAAACTGACTTCGGAAACACCAGTTGCATGGAAAGTTTCGACCAGGAATCATTATCTGTTCTCCTATGCTCAAAAGAGCAGCATGAACGGTACATCACGGAAACTTGATGTCGTAAAACACAGCGCTTAGTGCAATCGTGTTTGTGCAATAATTCTGTTAATGTCCGTTCTGTCCAAAAATTGTGTCGTAACATTTGCGTTTTAAGTACTGTAATGAAACCGGTTTGCCGCATGCAAATGTGGATTTAATTAACTAAAAACTTTGGCAAACGTGACTGTCTGGAAACATAACATACATGTACAGCACACACTGAGCACATGCAGAGAGACAAATAGCCACAAAGCTGCACCACGATCAGCATTTGAATCAGCGCGGAACAATCGCATGGCGTTGAACTACAAAATCAGCTACGGTATAAAACAAATGTTGTTAACGGCAGAGGCACATCATTCGCACGCAACTCGAAGTCACCAAATAAATCCAAATTACCACAAATGCATCCTTGCCCAAAATTTTACAAAATTGTATCACTGAATGTTAGTCCAAATTGCAAAAAAGCATTTGAAATTCTTAGGATCTTTTTGTGAGGAGTATAGCAAAAAATTGGCTGCGTTCCCCTCCACAGAGAAGTGTGGCGGCCGGTAGATGGCGCCACATGTAAATAAATGGTCACCACTAGATGGTGCCCATAAGCAACGAGTCACTATGATAGTCACCACAAGCGAATTATCGTAGTTCACTTATCCCTATATAATGATAGTGCAACCTGCTAGGAGTGAAGTTGCTGGGTGATCTACTGTTACCATGGTTGCAATTGAGATAATTGAAAGTGGTGACTAGTGGAAGCAAAGAGTGAAGTGTCTGGATGATCTACTGTTACTATGGTTGCAATTGATATAGTTGAACGTGGTGACTAGAGGAAGCAAAGAGTGAAGTCAGTGATGGATCTCTATTGCTGCTGGTTGCTTTCCTGCTAGTTAATGCCCCGAATTGCCATCTTTCTCTTGTGCTTGCCTCAGTAGTTCAAGGCGATGCAGATACCTGCAACAGAAGGAACATGCTGCATTCGGTCATCAGAAAAAGCTTGTTTTTTACATTTCATATTTACAAACAAACAAAATTAACTGAAAAAAAGAATTCCACAAACAACAGAAAAGCTGTATCGATAGTTTATCGAAGAAAAAAGGACCCGTGGCGAAACGAAGTGTGCTTTTGGGAAACAATAAAGTACGGAAAACAACTGCATGCTCATTGTCCCCGGTGGAACTGTAGTTTCCTGCTTTTTTTTATCAGTGTATCTTTTGCAACTTCCGTAGTTTTTGACATATTGAAGTCGGTTTCTTGGTTGGTTCCGGTATTGTCTGATGTTGAAAAGTGTTTTTGTCCTCGAGGAATTGTTACCAATGCGCTCGATCGCAACCATTCATTTCAAATTTTTTTGCATTTTGTCTATATAATGTTTTACTTCAATTGGGAAGACTTTACACGAGATTTTTGTGGACGATAGACATGCTTGATAGTCCTGTATCAGCATAATATCATAAGGAACTGCAAAAAACATTTCCAGAAATTTTTCCATCGAAAGAACAAGTTGCTGTTTTCCGATCTAAAAGATCAGTGTCCAGAGTATCATTAAAATGTCAGGTACATTAGCTCGGTTATCCAACGAGCGCGAAGTACTGTGTTTTCTATTTGGTTTGAAAATAACGAAATTTTCATGAGGCAGAACCATATATATAATTTACCTAAATCTGAAAGCATAACACAGTGTTTTTAAATGTTTTCCAAAGGGTATGTTGGTGCAACTTTAGGGTGTCAATTCAATTTGCCCTGCTATGTCTCATACCTTAACTGATTTTCAAAATAAACGCAAGTTTCGGTTCAAACATGCTGAAATATTTGAATGCAACATTCACTTTTGGCAAACAAAATAAAGAAATTTCATAAATACAAAGTTGTAATGTTCATACACTCAACGCCTAATTTATCATATCTGTCCAAAGATACAGGGTTTTTGGATTCATCTTCACTACTACTGTCCCATTGTCCCATGCATCAATACTCTGTGGGTGACCAGTCAGGACATTTTTGTTTTCCCTCTCGGCTCGCCGCTATTACAGTGCGCAGGTTCTTCATGTGGCGTTTCGACATAGTTCGACGCTCTTTTCTTCCCAACCGCTGCTGTGCGTGTATTTAAATTTTGACATCACCAACCAACGCATAATTATCTATCAATTATAATTGATAGCAATATTCAAAAAAGCGGATAAGGTTTTATTCAAAATCCTGTTACCAAGGTCATGCAGAGAGAGGGGGGAGAACGGGGCGACGGCCCGGGCATCCAAGGCGAAATTTTAAAAATTGCATTTGTTAGAATGTTGTCACGAGATGCTTGTTGGCATAATAAGGCTACTAACACAAAGTGCATAGATGGGATAGGAACTCTTCATACAGGGACATGCAAATGTATGTCAAGTGACCTGAGAGAGAGATGAAGAACTGTCATCGCTATAGGCATTACACCCTGTCTCTTTTTCACCTTTACTTTAGAAGGCTGGCCAATTCCTGCTAGCCTAGAGCTATGTTTCATGCGAAAATCTGAAGTTCTTAGTTGCATGATAGTGAACTTCACTTTTGTTGAGGGTAACTATAGCAACAAACGAAAACTTGATATGTTTCTTAAGGAACGATTTAATCGATTTTCTTGAGGAAATAACAACTTCGAATTTTTATTAATTATGAAGTTTCCGTCAAATGTTTCATTTGCTCTTTTCAATTTTGATTTTTGCTCTTGAAAGATGTCAGCCGTTTACTTCAAAAAATGGTTCTAGCCTTGAACGATCGACTCAACAGAAAAAATCACTAATGTTTAAGCCACAAATGTTTTGCTGGGGGTTGACTTTCTCTCCTCAGCATTAATTTCCTGCGGAACTTTTGTATTTCTATTCGCACTAAACAATTATTTATGTCTCTCCTGTGTCCCGCAACTTTTGTGCAAATCAAGTAATTTAAAGAACACTTTCCATGTATTTCAGTCTTAGACGGATCAAATACACTGGTGTGATCCCCCGATGCAGGAGAGACGACTGCTTAGAAGCTTTTACGGAAAATCGTTTCATATGTTGAGAATTGTGGCAGGTGCACGTTTAACTCTGGATATCTAAAAATAAGCACAGACTACCTAATCAATCGTGTGTTTCGTATTGAAAGTGCTTTTTCGTTTGAACGAATTTACAAGAAGTACCCAATCACAGTTCCAACATTCTGACATATTACATAGGAGCACCGGAGGAGCGTGGATTGAATGAATATGTGGAGACAGGCATGACACTCATTGTTGGCAAAGCTTCGCAGCACTGTATCAAAAGTTAAGCAAAGCTAAATCTTCTCACAAGGCATGGTCGATTAACTGAAGTCATTTTTTACAGATCTTTGCTTAAGTTTTACTTGCGCGTTTCGAGTAAATATCTGCTTTCACTCACTTTTCCAACTCTATGTGGATCTCTAATCAGTTTTGGCAATCACAGGATTCTTGTTAACCGATGTACACGGAGAAGTTACAGGAAGCAGAGAAAAACTAAATTAACCTTTGTGTAAGGTGCACAGCTTTGGCCATTTGTCGGGTGTGGGTGCAGCTCTGCTATTAGGTTCGAAAAGTCGTCAGGTTTTTATTGTCATTGTGACCTGTTAAAGTCCACACACTGTTTTTCTAGTGTTTTCGTGCGGAACCTGTTCAAGATATTGAATATGATTGAAGGCAATCGCTATTACTACTGGCACAAGTACAACTGCCCACTTTTTCAATTTTTTCAAATGTATCGTTTGATGAGAAGGCAAAAATTTTATTTGCCAGCGTAGCTACAGCATATTTCTCAATCACCTATAAGATGCCTATGGAACTTATCAATTTCCACAGTTCGTTCGAGGTACTTTGGAAAGACTGGAAAAAAGATTGAAAAAGCTTTATTTCATTTTATTTCGTTCGATATCTAATAAGGCAGGCCGAAGCCTGTAAGTGCCATTAAACCTGTCAGCCCGAACCATAACGGATTGCAAGCGGAGACATACTGTATAGAGACACAGAGCGAAATAAAACATTTTTGTTAAGCAAAATATATGGAAGAAAGAAGTTAAGGAAACGAAAATCAAATAAACTGAATCAAAGTTTTTGAGAGGACAAATATTTGAGCTGAAAGATGCTCGCGAACTCAAAAACACGTTCAGAAGGGCCCAAAAGCTACTCTTGGGAGGCAAAGCAAAAACAACCCGATCAGCTCCATTGCACTAAATGTTTGAAGCAGAACAAGAAAATGTGTCTTCTTCAATAGGATTTTGTAACGATCGGAAATCAGACGTTGGTGGGATTCGTGAGTTACGTGACATTCAAATAAATATATTCAGTTCAATTTCGTTTATATTCGGTTTCTGTACTCCTTTCGGAGTGTCACGAGTGGTCTGCAGCGCCCATATCCACTTGCTTGCGCCATAGCCTCGCCTGTATGGTTGCGTATTTCCAAACGTGTTTTAAACCGTTCAAGTGGTTGTTAATCTTGCAAATATCTGAACGCTATCCTCAGTTGGTAAACATGCGAAAGATTAGGTGTTGAGTCCACCATCAGACTGAAATATCCAGAAACCATTAATTTCGTTAATCTAAAGGTTTGGAGCCATGGGCGTCGGAAGGATTTTTTCCAGAGGGGGTCAATAGGTGATTTTTCCTAAATTTTTCCAGGGGGGTCATCAGTGGTGAAATTTGATTTTTTCCGCTCAAAACTAAGAAAATAATCTTTTTTGCTGATAATGTTAAAATCTAGGAGGCAAGGTCCCCCCTGCCCCCCTTCCGACACCCATGTTTGGAGCTTGTTAGGGAGAGAGTTCCACAGCTCAGAAGCTTTTTCAAAATTGGGAAGTTGAAGATTAACCAGATTAACCACGAAACGTGAAAAGTAATTATGTCCTAAAAACGCAGGGGCCAAGTTCGTCGGGAAAGTAGAGGAAAAGACCAGAAAGAATATGTGAAGCTGATAGCAGAGGTGCAACGGTGTCAGAGAGAGTTCACGTGATGCCTTCTGCTGTGAGGTGGTTTTGAGGTAGCCGAGAATAAGCTTAACTGAATATTTTTAATGCTTTTCAACTGACTGCTGTCTGCACTAGAGCAGTTATCGGAAATCATGTCAGCGAAATCTGGAAGGTGTAGAATATGTGCTAAAATGCCTCTATGCATTTTCAACCTGTAACACAGCTTCTTCCATCATCCGTGACGTCACGTGCCATCACCGTCGGTGCCCCGCGCCACCACGTCACTACCGTAACAGCCTTTCGCATTTTCAACTTCTTTACAGCTCTTTTCTCCTGACTGACCATCAGAACTTGCAGCAAGATCATACTGTAGTTCAATTGCAAATGTACTGGTGATGGCAGCCGCAGTTACCAAAACGTCTACAATGTCGTTCACATTGATCGCTTTGGCTGTTATTTTCAGTATCGAGCAGGCAAAGGTAATTGACTTCACAGGAACGGCATTTTGGAGTAAGGACACTACTTCATGGAGGCCCCGTAGCCAGTGGCGTGGCTAGAGTGTGGGCTGCCCGGGGCGGCCCTTGAGTTTGGCTGGCTCTTAAAGCTTTGTGGGCTATATATATATTAACTAGTTTGTGCACGATTATAACATTACAGCACACACATGCTCAAATATGCTATGCTTTAAAGACACACCAAAAAACTGAAACATTGTAAGTAACAGTCAAACAAAAAGCATAAAAGACATATAGGAAAAAATAGTGAAACAAGTATAAAACATTAGGACCATCTTTATTTCTGAAATGAAAACTACAATTTTCTACACAGTAACATTTCTTGCATTTTTGTTGGCAAATTCTTCAATGGCAATGTCAAAATTTATTTCATCTGTCAATTGTTGCTCATAGACAGTAAGGCAGTGCTTCCCAACCAGTGGGTCGCGACCCATTGGTGGGTCGCGAAGCTATTTCAGGTGGGTCGCGAAGCATTTCTAAATGTTACAGTTTTCTATTAGATCGGGAAATTATTGCATTATCATTACGTAACAAATATGCAACAATGTAACCAGGGGCGCAGCCAGGATTTTTCTAAGGGGGGGGCGGAAGCTATGGAAGCAAAAGCCTTGAAAAGGAAAAATTGCTTGTGATTAGAATAGTCAAGGAAAGCACTTAATTTGTGGAAAAACAATTG
>Ga0210059_1007497_pt1 | contig 17333 bp, 15 predicted proteins | sample Ectturendosymbi2_FD_188042 | JGI IMG/M metagenome (GOLD analysis project Ga0210059, IMG submission 188042) | Ecteinascidia turbinata endosymbiont from Florida, USA - Sample 2 (SPAdes) (version 2) | ecosystem: Host-associated > Tunicates > Ascidians > Unclassified | place: Key West, Florida...
CAACTTAATCAAACAAAGATATTTCGTCAGAAAATTCAGATTGATACACAATATCAGACTTAAAGTTTTGTAACATTTCAGCTGTTACTTGAAAATCTCTGCAACATTGCTTCGACAGTAACAGTTCAGCACGAATTCGAACAATAGCGTCTAAAAGTGGCAAGTGCATGCGGTTGCGCGTCTTGGTCTTTGTAGCTGTTGATGGCCACCTTTCTTCAGCCAAACAAACTGCTTTTCCCAATTTGAGTTATACTTTCTGTTACTGTCATATGATGACTTCCATTTAGGCATCGTTGCTGTGGGTGAAAACCTCCTGATGCACAAAGCAGTTACCTCTAAATACCTTACCAGTCACCACCACACTAACAAAGAAGCTAAACATAAAAAGAACTTTCCTTGATGGCCACACCATCACAGTCACTGGTTTTCAATTTTGCAGGGTTGCCAGGCTTTAATATTCACAATGCAGTGTTTCTAAAGCAATGAAAATCACAAAAAGGACAAATCCATATTTCAAATTTTCTATGATAAAAAAGCCAAAAAGCCAAAAGAAAACTCGCAAGCCAAACGTTTTCAAAAAAAGCCAAATTTGTGGTTTTTGGCTTAAAAAAAGCCAATATGGCAACCCTGATTGGTAAAGAAGTCAAGCCAGCACCGTCAGCGCACGCGCTGATCTGACAAAATAAAGACAATTGTTACGAATAAAGTGAACTATCACGTAACACAAGCATGAAAATACGTAGTCGACGGGAGGTTTGCAAAAAGTGGTGAGATGGTTCTTCGATACAGGCGATAACCCAGATTCCCACCAAAATGCAATTGTTTCTTTTTGGTCCATTAACAGTGTTCCTTGAAATTTTCATGCAATATCATTCTGTGGTTTTTGCGTTAAGTTGACATCAAACAAGCAAAAAATGTACGAAATCATACACAAACTCCTTTGCATAAGTAATGGGGGTAAACCCCAACCCCCCCTCCCTTGCGTACGCCCTTACCGGCTGCGATAATCACAACACATTAACGTTCAGTGCAAAAGGGAAACAAAAAATTTTATCTCGCGCTGGGGAGGATCATGCTGTGAATATTAATTTGTGCGTCAAGCTGGTTGTACCACTTATCTTGGCAGATACTCAGAGAGCGAAAATATCGTTCAACAAACGTGATGATGTAAGCTTCATGTATTGGTGGTTTATTTACGTTATCATGAAACAAAGCATAGTGCTGCAAAAACGCCACTTACTCGTTTTTGTCGTTTTTACAGTTAGGTTTGTTCCAATTACCGCGGTGCGCTGACCATCTCTTGGAAAATGTATTCTTGGTTTGTCCGACATACTGTTCATGACATAGCACACAAGTCGCTATGTAAATGCCATAGTCTGCGCATGTCAAGTTTTGAATCAGAGGAAAGGTTTTAGTTTTGCTCATTATTTGTGCATCATTTGTGCATCTAACAGAGAAAGAAATCACGTATCATTGATTTGTTGTGTCTCCCATAGCAACCACAAAGTGCACAATGGCTGCAAGGTCCTGACTCACCCTTGACAGGCTCCCTCGTCTTTCTTAGCAAGGAGTTTGTGGTATTTTACCAGTTGTCTTAGGTCTTTTGTAGGTTATCATTGCCTTCGGATTTAACTTTTTTTCTTTATCTGTTAAAGTTATAAGGTGGAGGAAAGATGTAGCACAAACTTGTGGGTCATCTTTTCTGTTGCATTTTGTGGGGCGTAGTCTTTCTTCCCAATTTGATGCCATTGCTATCATGTCATTAGTCATGTCCAAAAGAAAGTCTGAGCGAATTGCCTTTTCTTTAAGTCGATTTAAGCTGCTGAGGTAGTCTTCTTTCCTTTGGTTAAGACGCCTCAATCTTATTGCTTCTCTAAATAAGATTGACTTGAATGTTGACTTTGAGTGGTGTGATTTCCGGTTAATGAAGTGCCTTCCCTCTGCTGTGGGTTTTACAAAGTCTTTGGTAACAAATCCAAATCATCGTCAGTAGTTATGCAATGATTAACATCGGAATTGAACTTCACCCTTTTGATCGGCTGTGAAAGCTTGGCGAAACGTCAGTTCAAAACGACTTTTGGCAAAGGCTGAAGTCAGTACTTGTCGAATGCTTTCATTAGACGATTCTGAACTAACTATCCAAATTATGTCATCAATAAATATGTGGAAAAGTTCTGCCTCACATAGCACCCCAGCAATCGGCTGCATCATGTAATGTACAGCAATGTTTGCCAATGAGACAGAGAGGTTGTCACCAGTAATAATTCCGTTCTTTGGGTATACAACTGGTCTCCATATTAGGCGACAACATTGTTCAGGCAAATTTTGTTCAATTCAACAATGATTCTCGGGCCTTGTTGATTTGGAATGTTTCTCCACATTTTCCAGGGTTTTTGTTACCGTGTCTCTACACAGGCTTGGGTAAGTGCTTTTACATCTGCCGCCACAATGTAAAACACAGGTTTTTGCTTTCCAGTTTTTCGAGCTTTGGTTCGGCAATCTTTCCAATTGAGCAAGTCCGAAATATTGGCGTGTGGCGTCTGCTTTGGCAAAATTCATCTGGGCAGTTTCTTGCAAAAGAGTGTACTTATAGGTTTAAATATTAATTCTAGAAAAGCAGTAATCCCTGAGGTGCTTATGTTCCCAACAGATTGCAGCAAGCGCACAGGTATGTCGTTGATATCGACGTTCAATAAATTCTCTGGTGTCATCTTGTGTGTTTTGAAAAGCGGGTAAGCGTAAGCCGATGAATTGCAACAAAAAACTCTGCCAATGCACCTTGACCTTGCGGTACGAGTTGCTCTTGGATTTCATTCCAAGTACGTGTAGCAGCAGTTCATGGTTCACTGCACTCATATCATGGTTATATAGAAAAAAAAGAATATAAAAACGACATATAAAAAGAAAAATCTTTCCCTCCTAAAAATGTATTTGGCCCTCCAAACCTTAAAACTCGGCTACAGGATACGAAGGCTTACTGGCAACAGCAAACAACACCCAGTCGTACTGTTTAATTGTCATGTCTCACTGCTCATTAGAAACAAACCTAGCCAAGGTATGAGCGGATAGTTTCAAAGAAGGAACAACAAAACCCAAACCAGTTTTGTTGTTCCTTCTTTGAAACTATCCGCTCATAACTTGGCCCCAATTTACTCACAGCCACGCGTAAATCGTTCTAGGGGTTCAAACGGTTCCGATACTTGTTTTTCAAATGAAGTACATAGGAAAATCCAGATCGCTTGAGGGCACTAGAATAAGCAAAGTTTTTGTACTCAATTTCTGGTAACTTGGCATGGTTAAACACAAAAACTTTCGAGTTCTGTTGCATCAAATAACTGTCTCGCCATAATTGCGTTATAAACGTCACAATGCGCTTACAATCGCATACCGGCCATCTGCAGCGTAACCGCAGCGTGAAGCAGAAATAGCAATACAAACCTTCAGCAATTTAAGTTGTTTAATTTAGTGGCGTTAGATACAATAATTAGACTGGATACTGTTCTCTTGTATAATAACACTTGCAATATTTCATAAATCTTGTCTATTCTGAAGAAAGTACATCCAAAAACATACAAGCTCTTTCGAAAATTGCATATCGGCCCCTCGAAAATCTTGTTTCGAATCCCCATGAGACCGGGAGCCCCGGTTGGGAACCGCTGATCTAGAACCATTGGTGTAGGAGATGGGGTCTAGACGGCAGCAACATTTTAATAATATGGAATTTGTAAATAAAATTTCCGGACCAAGAAAGGTGTTTTCAAAGCAAACACAAAACACTTGGCAGGCAGGGCACTTACGGAACGCAAAAATTTATGTACAGCTAAATGGGGGATCATTCTTTGAAAAGAATCAGACGCTGACATTTCATGGTCGTATATTCTGGTACAAAAAAGTGGGTGACTTTTTTGCCTTTCACATCATTTCAGGTAAAAATTATGAAAACGCTGTTAATTTTCAGACGAAGCACGATAACTTTCAAAAGAAAACTAGTTTTAGTCGCCGTACGTTTAACGGAGAGTATAAAACGCTGAATGCATTTTTTCCGACAGCTTGTTTTAAAATATCTATGTGTACGGCATGGGCGTCCGCAGAAGTTTTTCCAGGGAGGGCAATGTAGACATTTTGCTTATCCTTTTCAGTTTGCTATCAATGCAGTGGCGCACGCAATATATTCAATGGGTGGTTTCATTCAGTGGCATGTGGTGGTCATTTTTATTTGGTGCGTTTGTGACGTCGCAATTTGACGTCATACTCATGTTTCCAAGCCAACGATTTGGCGAAGTTAGTTGACACAATATGCATATACTTCTGCACGCACTCTCCTTATTTTATGTGTCATTGCACTGAATATAAACTATCAGCGCTCCAAGTTAGGATATCGGAGGAAAACAAACTGAACCATACGGCACAGCAGTTCAAAACTGAAAAAATTATAAGGCTGCGCGTTAAAACAGGGGAGTAAAACACATTCATCACTACGTGAGAACAATTACAACTGCAAAATGAGGCTGCGGTAATGTCTCGTCGAGTATGAGCAGTCCAGCATACAAAGTGTGCGACTGAACTGGCTAGAGAAACCAGGTTTGCGAGATCGAATCTTGCTAAACTACACAAGAATTGAGAATGTACATAAAGTACGCAAGAAAACTCTCGTTTTTTGCTATGTATAGAAGTCCAGCAAACTTCTAGTTTTCCTTGTTAAACATACATACTGCGTAGTGGACAAAAGGTCTGCAAAAAGTGGTGATATGGTTCCTGGATGCAGACGATAACCCAGATTCCCACCAAAACCTAATTATTACTTTCTGGCCTATTTACAATGCTTCTTGAAATTAGCGTGCACATTCATTCCGTGGTATTGCATTAAGGCGAAAAATTAACAAGCAAAAAGTATGCGAAAACAATTAATCCCGTTTGCGCAGGTAATAAAGTTTTTGTAACATATCAAACTCAAGGTGGGGTTTTTGACCTCACACCTCTACCCCTTGCGTACGCCCCTGTATCGATGCAATGCAAATGGATGTTCACAAGCATTCTTGTACCTTGAATCATCGAAAACAGAGTAAAGCAGAGCGCAGTCGGATGATTCCTCGAACGCGTACAGAAAACTTTGTGCTTTTGACTGGATGTTCACAAAACGCTTTACCCTTTCAACACCACAAAGAAAATGCCCCATGTTACCTTTTCAGGCATTGTGACCGAATCGACATAATTTTTTCAGCAATTAAAAAAATCGGTCTATGACCGGAAAAATAAACCCAGAGCACACTCGCAGTCTTTCACCAACAATGGATGTTTCAAACTTGTAGAAACATTGCTGCAGATTCACTCCTGCTTTTTTTCACACAGTACGTGCCTTTTCGCTATCAGCAGTCACTGTCTCGCTGCATTACCTGCAAAGATGTCGCGTTCAACAGTTGCATTGGCAAAATACCTTCTACTCAAGGGCGTATGCAAGGGGGGTTTGGGGATAACCCCCCTTGAGCTTGATATTTACAAAAACTTTATTACCTGCACAAGGAAGATTATATCTTTTCTCATACTTTTTGCTTGTTAATTTTTCGACTTTATGCAAATACCACATAATAAATTTGCATGCAAATTTCAAAGAACATCGTAAATGGGCCAAAAAGTAATAATTAGGCTTGGGTGGGAATCTGGGTTATCGTCTGCCTCGGGAAACCACATCACCACTTTGTGCAGACTCTCTGTCCATTACGCATGCTTAAGATTGTGTTCCGCGATAGTTAACTTTATCCAAAACAATTGTTTTTATTTTGTCTGGTAAGGCTGATTAGCGCAAGCGCGGACCGCACTGGCTACATTACCAATTTCTGTAGCATGATAGAACTGTTGCATGAGCTCAACCACAGCTATTTTTAACATACAAGCATTCAGGCATTTGAAAATGTCTGAGCAGGAAAAAAGGAAATCTAAAAGTTTGTTGGACGTCTATGCATAACGAAAAATCGAAAGTTTTCTTGCGTACTTTATGCGCATTCTCAATTCTTGTGTGGTTTAGCGAGATTCGATCTTCCAAACCGGGGGGTGCGTCAGCCAGTCCAGCCGCACACTTTCTATGCTCGGCTGCTCGTATTCGACAAGACATTAGCGCAGCCTCATCTTGCAGTTGTAAATATTGCTCTGACGCAGTGATGAGTGTGTTTTACTCCCCTGTTTTAACGCGCAGCCTGATATTTTTGCAGTTATGAACTGCTGTGTCGCAGCGTTCACTTTATTTTCCTCCGATATCCTAACTTGGAGCGCTGATAGTTTATATTCAGTGCAATGACACATAAAATAAGGGGAATGTGTGTAGAAGAACGTGCATATTATGTCAACAAACTTCGCCAAAACGTTGGTTTTGAAACATGAATATGACGTCAAATTGCGACGTCACAAACAGCGCAATCTAAAAACAAATGACCACCATATGCCACTGAATGAACCACCACTCATGAAAATTTTCTGCATACCCCACTGCTTCTACTGTTACTTGAAGTAAACTTTTGAAGATTTGTTGCCATGCTATTTCCACGCAATAAAACCCAACGATAGAACAATCCGCTCGCAAGCTTCGCAACTTGCTACTGCAGGAAAAAGGGGGGACATGAGAAAACTGCAAGCTTATCACTGGTTGACATGAGAAGAGTGAACCTGGCTCTTGTGCAAATTGAGTGTCATACCGGCAAATAAACTATTAATACAAGAATTAAATCAATTAATCGGAATTACGATGCTGACTTAAGTTCTTTCATAATTTTTTTTGTTCTTATTCCCAATTTCCAGGGGTGGAAAATGCCCGTTTTGCCTCCCCTGCCGACGTCCATGGTGTACGGATATTTCTAACAAACAACGTTAAATAGATTTACTGAAAGTGATACATACCCACGTGAATCCTTGGCATGCAAGACTTGTGGATAAAATTTCACCCAACACGGCAGGGTAGCTAAAAGCACCAGGGTAGTATGCGAAAAAACTTGTTGAAAGCCAATGGGTCATTCCCTTCATCAAAACATTTTCTATGTCAGCAAACACATCTGACCATTCTTCTGGGTACTCTGGGGCTGTTTCTGGAATGAGTAGCCTCAAAAAACCTGCAAATACAGTTTTAAGCTCTAGGTTTTCTGTAACATTTTCTTTCGAGAAATCAAACTGAAAATACGTTTCGCTCAAATAAATGATTTCACTAGAACATCAAAAGTAACTGGCGCCAGTGTTCAATGGGATCGCCAGACCTATTAAATGCCTGAAACAACTCGCCGTTATGAATCACTAAGAACATAGGTTGCGTGCTTGAGTGAGCTTGCATTCGATACGATGGCAACAAATCTAGAGACTTGTGGCGCCAGTTGGTTAGTTTCGATTTTTTAGTGAAATAGTTATTTGAATAAAACGTATTTTCCAGATTTTATTTGTACCAGTTTTCATTTGACGCAGCTTGTGTTCCTGGCGTCAGTCAGTTAAGATGTTTTGATTTCTAATCTTGTGTTCCGATTCATTCATTTTAGTCTTGAGTTTGTTTGCTTTCTTTGTTGTTATATTAGCCTTTCAAGGCGAAATTTGTTTAGAAAAATACCTACCAATCAGTGGAAAACTATCAATCACAAACTATTTAAAATAAAACGCTATTCACTAACAAAGCTATTTTGACCATAGAAAAAAAGTTGACCATTGAAAAAAAGTTTAAGGTGGAAAAAGATTTATTACAGACAGAAGAATACGGGTCGATGAAAAGCATCTGATTACGTGCTGAGCTGAACTTTTGTCTAAAACTTGTTGCTGGCAGCTCTGATGCTAATCAGTTCTCATCTTTAGCATAGCCTGCAGCTAATCTAGCGCACTTCATTTTTAGCCTACCTGACACGTAGGCTACGTTTCACGGTTAGGTTTGCTGTTTTGGAATTTACGCTGTCACTGAGAGCTCCAACCTAGCCTGTAATCGACTGCACTGTAAATTCGTTGTAGCGTAATTTTGATGTCTTCGCTTAACTAATAAGATAAGCAGCATTCATTCATGAAAGCTTGTAGGAAGAAATGGTATAGTCTGCTGTTTATTAATCTTTTGTCCACAAGAAGCCCAATCTTACCCAAATGAGTTTAAATACTTTCGTGCGGGTTTATGTAACGTATTTGTAATGTGAATAAGTGCCCTTCAACCTTTTTGTCATCGTAGAACCAGGCGCGTAGCCAGAAATTTTGATAGGGGGGTCAAACAACAACTGAGTCTGAACATTTAAATATTCAAAATTTAATACCCCTTGATTTTAAAGCATCGTCTATAAAATGTGCATTTTCTGACCCTTTTCTGAATGATTATGTTCAGATTTAAGCCGGCAAACAGATAGTCTATTTTCATTGAATCGACAAGTTTTAAAAGTTTATTTTTAGTAAAGTTCCAAACTTCTGCTTTGGATGAAAACCACCATTTGCTCATAAAACTTTTCTGCGAAAACAATTGTAAAAATCTCGATTCTAAGTACAATCTGTAGTATGCATTATGCAGCCAATATTGCTGCTGAGCCAAAATCATCGTGGCCGTCATTATAATTGCAATTCTTATATTTACACGCTTTTGATGCAAGCCTGCACCAACACATGTTCAATCGAAGCCGAGTAGTGACTTTTCTCTCAGACGCCGAATCCCAAAGTAGGTGAACACACACACTTGCGCGCTTCTAAAACGTGGACCTTGTCCAAATCTTGAGCGACTGGTTGACGTATGCAGCTGAAGGTTAGAGTCCCTCAACGCGTTGGAAAAATGTTTGGATTTTATGTCATCAAACACGCAATGAAAATCGACTGCAGCAGCTAGTGGTATAACTAGAGGTTTCAGCCAGGGGCTAGGAAACTTAGCAGAAGGGGACCCACTTGCCAACACTCACAAAAAATGAAAGTGAATAGGGTTCTAGATCTTTATACTAAAACCCGAAGTCACCGTAGAACACTCTGAAAAACTTCCGAAAATCGCACACCGCAACAAACTACTGACAACCGAAAGAATACTTAACACCGAAATACGAAATATAAGCCAAGTGGGGGCCCGGTTTTTACATTTATATCTTGCCAGGTGGAGCGGTTCCCACCCCTTCCCTCGTCAGTTGCTCCACTGGCAGTAGCATTTTTGTACGATACTTACACTAAGCTGGCTTCATAAAAACGATCAGATATTTATCTAGCTATTTAGAGATAACAATATATATCACAAATATGATAAGGACAATTTTTTAAATTGCGGAAAGTCACACATGCCCTCTAAACAAACTTGCATATGTTTGACCCACTCAGCCTACACCAGTTATGTCCAATCGAAATAGCTTACTGAGAAAAAATTATGTCACCATCTTAACCAGGGCCGCACATTGAATAACGTATGAAAGCCGCCCATTTAATGACTTACTTTGATCTTAGCAAACTAAATTTACAGTAGTGTAAGCGAATGTACTGAAAGTGTTCGAATCTTAACTGCAATGCTAACGACTGTTTGTTACTTTTAACCACTCCGTAGGTGTAATTTTATGGGCAAGTTTGGGGCCAATGGAGCAAGGGTAGAAATTAGAAAACTAATAAAAAGTATTGCACCAAGGTGTCAGTGGACGTATGGAAATCTCCCAGCACGCAGTACAGACGTGATAAAGTGGCACTGAGGATGAAAAATGTCAAAGTTAAGATTATTGAAATAAGGACAGGTTGTTGGTATGTCGGCTACTGACACTACAGAAAACCAACACTGGGCGGCAGAAAACCTTTGACTGGGCTGCATGCGACCCGCGGGAAGGACACAGCTGGTCTACACAAGCGTGAAAATGCTTTTGTAGTCGCGAAAAAGTCGAATATCACCACGGCTCTGCCTTGAAGTTAATAAATACTTGTTGCCGCAACTTACCACAAAGGTTGGTGAATTGATCTAACCCAGTGGTTCCCAAAGTATGGGTCTAAACCCAAACAAGGGCGCAGCAGGGTCAAAATATTGGTAGCACAGAGGCGATCCAAACCGGGCTTGTATATTTTCAGCGTTACCACTGCTTGTCTGTGTTTGCCTGCAGCGAAGACACTTAAGAAAAGGGAAGAAAAGTGTAAATTTCTGACATGAAAAGCGTACTTTGCAACTTACTGCCAAAAGTCATCCCTGCAGTCATTTTTTTCATATGTTTTTTGAGGCATGGGTCGCGAGGTGCTCACCAAACTCAGCTTTGAGTCGCGCTCAAAAAAGTTTAGGATCCGGTGATCTAGCCATTCTGACATAAGCGGTTGAAATCCTTTTCAAATCCATTAGTGTTTAGGTAACAAACTCCAATCGACTGGAAAAAAATTCAATTTTGTTTCATTTTATTCACATGCGCGTTATCGAGAAAACAGATTGCAAGCTATCTGTTAGTAATAACAGTCTCAATGCTCTCAGTGGTTACAAAATAGAAAGCATCTTTCTACTCATGTTAGATTTTGCTGCTGACTTCCCATTGCAGCTTCAAATTATTTACCGTAGGATAGGGTGACTAGCAATTAACATCGGATGGAAGTTGAAACACTTTCAGAATATGTACAGCTTGGACTCAGATTACTTGACAAAACTGTTTTTTAACTTGCCGGTGTTGCAGAGCAACAATGCTTTGCTATGCTGTGATAGAAAGACAACTTTGCTCGCGTAAACATAAAGTTAGATTGGAAATAAATTCGTAACAAACGTTTATTCTTTGGTATTACCAAACACGCACATGACCGTGAGTTGAACCTAAATCGCGCATTGCTCGAAGTATTCAAAAATGAAATGGTGAAACTGGTGTTTTTGGTGAAACGCACTAAAATTTACCGAAAGGGAGAGATACAACAAAAAGCGCATCCAAATGACAGTAAAACTGAGCTGTGCACTTGCTCTGCGGAGTGCAAGTGACCGGAAAACCGGCTGCATTATAAAGAAACAGCTGTTACTCATCGAGTGCTGCATTAAGAAACATACATTGCTCTATATTTCCGCTATAAATGATTGAGTATTTGTACTGATTTCCCCAGAATGGTTTTGTAAACGTGGAAGGTGTGCATCGCATATTCGAGCATTCTGGCTGATCGCAAAATTCAGCTGCTTTTCGCATATATCGGTTGAATTACTGCATAAATGTTGCTTGTAGACTTGCATTAAGGAGCGCTGGTCTGCGTTACGGCGTTGAGCGAAACAGCTTCTCGCAAATACAGACTTCTGATCGATTTTACCAGTCGCTACACTTAATGTTGCTCGTGGATTGTTAAGACTTCGTTGTGACATCAAGCGATGTAATTGCTCGCATATAATAACTCTTTTGCTCGCAGATAGCAGTGCTTTCGGTTGATGTTATGCGTGGGCTGGGTGTTTGGAGGCAGAAAGTCTATCGCATATATCGGCTACACCGCTGATCACATATTAGAGTCTTGTGCGCGGGTTTTGTTCGCTCCCGCCGCGCAAACGAACAATTTGTACCCATCCCGCAAACGCAGGAATATGAAAAATCTTCCCCGTTACCGTTCTGCACTCACAGACTTCCAACCCGCACTCACACCACGCGCCCTCCCAAACCCGACCAAGCCGCACTGTTTCGGTCCCAAACCCGTCACTGTGTGTTTGAAAACGACTAAAAGTGAATGTAATGTATTTCATCGTTGGCGGCAATTTATTCAGTGCTTCGTTTTAAAAACCAACAGAAGCTCTTAAAAAGCACTGTAAAGTAAAAATGTGAAACCTTTTGTTCAACCATCAGCGCTTCTTTCTCAACTTCGAGAGCACTGTTCAAAAAGAGTATGTCGTTCACTGAGGAACTCTTCAAATTTGCTCATCTGTATTTCACGACATGCCCAGCCACAGGGGCGGATCCAGGTAGTAAGCTTAGGGTGGGGGGCGATTTCAGTAATATTTGATAGTCAAGTCTCATAATGGTTTCACTACTGTAAGAGGGATGAAGTGTCCTTCACAATACTGCTGTAACAAAACTATGGAGGACAAATTGGCCTTATATTGCGAATGCTGATTTTCGAATTGTAAAAAATCACGGTGAATATAGTTACTTTCGTAGGTTTTAGGGGGGGGGGGCCATCGCCCCCTCTGGATCCGCCCCTGTCCAGCCATACGAAACTCTCGTTCATTAGCAGCACAGGTTGTCATCAGGCAGAACGTATTTTTTGCAAGATAATTGAGATCTGGAAACTCCAAGGTCGCTGCATTCTTGTGCCACAAACTCTCTGTAGCATTGAAATCCTTGCTCTTGTCACTTTCCCGTGCACTAGGTTCACATTCACTTACCCGCACGAAGAATTTCTTATCCAACGCCTGCTCAACACCAAGTTCATCCCACGATCGCACGCATAGCTCTGTGGGTTCTCTCACCCGCCCCACAAACGCGGGTACCCGCAATCCACGCAGGGCTCTATCGCGTATAGAGAGGCCTGCTAGAGTAAGCTGCGCAATATTTGTCTGAATCGAATCAACAAACCTATACTCGCATCATTGCAGATCTGTGAAACGCAGACAGTGCAGTTTTAAGAAATCGTGTCTTTGGTTTCACTTTCACATTACCACATACTCATTATCCCATTTTCCGTTTTTAATGCTGCATTTTGTGCGAAGAAAGAAGTTAAAAGAGTTTGAGTTCACAACGCCATTATTACGTTTCGCTTAACGCTCAGAGAATACATTCACATAAGAACCATAAATCTTAAGTCTGCATTCTTGGTTGTGTGTACGAGTACAAACTAACTAGCGTTTCATGAGATTCTGTTATCGCGTCGGAGCGGTCCAGAAGGGGACACAAAACAAAAGTCTGCCACGATTTCATCCCTGGGTTTCTGTTTGCACCACCTAACCTATTGCGAGCAGGTGCTGCTTAGCTGCTCTTAAGTCGGTTAATGAACAAGTTAGCAAAACGAAGTCAAAAACTACAAAATATTACCTGGTTTGACGTTGGGATAAGCTTGTCGCTTGCCTACATTTTTATGATAGTCAAGCACCAGATCTGTTAGGCTTCGAACGGCCTCTCGGAATTTCTCTGGTTCCAATCCCAGATCTGGATGGTTGGGAGTATACAAAATGTCATTCAGAAGAGCAGCTTGTTCATCACCAACAGAGCCCATTTTATAAGGCTGGATTTGCCACCTGTATTTTCACAGCTTCATTCAAGGATGTACAGTAGTTAACAGCCAAATAAAATCACAAGTAGAAACTCGCAAACAAAGAAAGATAATAACGGATAAAAGCTGTGAACACAAACCGACAGAATACCCGGTACCCAAAAATCGTTTCAAAGCAATGGAAAAGTAGGTTGATGTTGGAGAATCATCCGCAATTTGTTGATACCACAGCGAAACTGCCCTCACAATCAAGTGACCTGCATACGTTTTGAGCTTAGCTGTCTGATTCGTATGACTACAAGCGCAAGGGCAGAGCAGGTCGCTTTTGTGACGGTCAGGCGCGAGTTCAAATGAACAATCAACGCCTGAGGCATACACGAACGGAAAGCGCATTAAAGAATAGCACTTGTTTAAATGAACGTAACATTATCTCAACAAATCAAAAGGCGACGCCGATGCATGTTGCCAAGTACCGATTTTTTATTCGTAGCTCGGCTACAAAGGCTTTGAAAACAACTCTACTTGGAAAAACCCAATGTTTACCCCCTTGAGAAACGTTCTTCACTTTTTTCCATTTCGTATCAAACTATAGTCACCTTTGCTGTCACTTTTGTTAATTTCGCAAAAAAATTTTCGGACCTCAAATTCGTCTTCATACACCCTTATACCACTGTCGCTTTTTGCATTAAAACCCTTTAACGACCGCGCTAGCCAATAAATTGTCTCTCAATTTTTTGGCCAATTGTGCTCCGCGATAGTTCACTTTATCCGAAATAATTGCCGTTATTTTGTCTGCTAAGGCTGATCAGCACAAGCGCTAAACGCATTGGATACATCAGCAATTTCTGTAGCATGATAGAACTGTTGCACGAGCTCAAAAACTGCAGTTGTTAACATAGAAGCATTCAGGCATTTGATAATGACTCAGCAGGGAAGAAGGAAAACTAAACGTTTGCTGGACTTCCAGGCCCGTAACCAGCTTGGGACATCAGGGGGGAGAAGAGCTTTCTAAGAGAGGGACAATTTTTTAAAACTATGTCCGATAGTTTCAAAATACGACAACAAATTTTTCCTGTGCGGACGAAAATTTTTCTAGGGGAGGCTTCGCTGCCCCCTGGTTACGGGTCTGTAGACTTCTGTACATCACAAAAAAGAAACTTTTTCTTGCATATTTTATGCGCATTCTCAATTCTTGTGTAGTTCAGTAAAATTCGATCTCGCAAAACAGGGTCTGCGCCAGCCAGTCCAGCCGCACACCTTCAATTCTCAACTGCTCGTATTTGACAAGACCTTAGCGCAGCCCCATTTTGCAGTGATAAATGGCTCTAACGTAGGGACGAATGTGTTTCACTCCCCTGTTTTAATGCGCAGCCTGATATTTTTGCAGTTATGAACTGCTGTGTCGTAGCGTTGAGTTTATTTTCCTCCGATAGCCTAACTTGGAGCGCTGATAGTTTACATTCAGTGCAATGACACATGAAATAAGGGGAGTGCGTGTAGCAAAATATGCATTATTATGTCAACAAACTTCGCCAAAACGTTGGTTTGGAAACATGGACATGACGTCAAATTGGGACGTCACAAACAGCGCACACCAAATACAAATGACCACCATACGATCCTGAACCACCCCCCCCATGAAAATTTTCTGCGTACGCCTCTGCTTACTAATTTAGGGATTTGTTTATTGTTTATAGGTCAAAATTTCTAACACCTACCAAAGCGTTTCTAACACTGTACTATGAATTTGTGAACCAAGGCAACTAACTGCACCTCCTTGCACGCAATACTTGTAGGATGGAGAAATATCTACTGTACCTTCTAAAAAAAGTGAATTTCATCTTATTTTTTGGTCGAAACGTGGTGGCAGGAACAAAATTCAGCAAAACCCAGGCAAAGCTACGATGTTTTAAATATTCCTTCAGTTTCAATCCTATACCGTGATAAAATCTTTCAGAAGTTTCATGTGAAAATTTTCAAACACATTTATGAGGTACTTCGTAAGGCTAAAAGAAGTAAAGTGGTTGATGAAAAAATTGCCATTTGAACTGCCTATACAGTGAAGTAATTATTTGGAAGTATTTTCTAGTTTTTTACTAGTCGCAGCTTATATTTTTATTTATTCATTTTCGTCTTGAGTTTGCTTTCCCTGCTGTCCCAGTAGTCTTTCAACGTTTCACATGTAAGCACTGCTTGCAATTTTTACGTGATGCGTAGTTTTACGTGAAATTGAATTTCTATAACAAAAATTTGCCGATGTATTCACTTGCTTGTCACTTTCATGGAGACTATAGTTATTTGAACCGCGTGTATTCCGCTACCTATGCAGTAAGCTTAATTTGAAACTCAAAATTGGTGAGCAGGAAAAATCGCCATGATTCAGATGCAGCACTTGGATGCAGACAATGAAGGTTCGATGCGTGGAGAAACTTTACTGAAAGCTATTGCTGAGGACAAAAAAGTCGGAAAAATTCCTATCTATGTGAGGATTTATGCTTTTCAAAATCTATTTTCAAAGGAATTTGAAGAGTTCTACACTGAAATGAGCTAATCTTGTACAACCTACCCAACAGTGGCATTCTTGACATGGGCGTCGGAAGGATTTTTCCAGGGGGGCCACTAGGGGATTTTTTCAAACATTTTCCATGGAGGGGGCAAAAATGGTAAAATTTTTTTTTACCCCTCGAAATTGAAAAAACAACCTTTTTGCTGAATATTTCAAAATCCAGGGGGGCACGGCTTCCCTTCCAACACCCATGATTTGTGACATGAAATTGCAAGCGTTGCAAGAGGAATTTTCAGCACACCACATGACCTATGACCTGCAACAAAAACAACACTAGAAAATATCAAATATAAAAGGATGCAGATTATAGTCTTCTCACTAAATTTACTTTCTTTACCTTTCATTTACTGATCCAAACGTCTTTCAGGTATGTGCTGCCATTGGTACAACATCGTGCTGCTCATTTGGCAATCTTCGTGAAATCGGGAAAATCTGTAAGAAAGCACTAGACGAAAATTACGGTTGAGCTTTATTCATTTATCTTGAAATGTCTTGACTGTGTCAATACTTCTTAAGACTAACGGTTAAAGAATATTTTAAAGGCATTATAATAAAAAGGGATAAATGGACGGAAAAGGCATTGCAGCTGAAACCAAAGTATCTCTTTGTAGTGCAGTGTTCGGTATTTGCTTTAATGATGTTTGAACAATGTGGTTTGCTCTATTAGGTCAAGAGCACAACATTTGGCTTCACGTGGACGCTGCCTACGCAGGAAGTGCTCTTCTTTGTCCCGAATTTCGGCACATAGTAGATGGACTAGAGGTAAGATCACTGATGCAGCGAGAGAGGCAAGAAAGATAGAATTTGCTTTGGTAAAATCGTTATAGCCTTCGATGGGAAAAGATAAACAGTCGTAGTGGTACCTGTTGTGGGGAGTGGAAACCAAACATCGTATCACTGCGTAAAGACAATTTTATTGAAGTACCCTACACTTTGTGACTCAATTGTGTTTCTACTGATGCAAAACGCTTGGTAATTTGATCTAAATAAAAGCTTGGAAATTATCTGTACAACACCGAAGTTTTTTTTTGAACTTTCAGGAGTTTGTAATTTTAATTTCTGCAATATTCTTTCACTTTAATGCATGGAACATAACCTTTACATATAAAAGTATTGATGTGCAAATCGTGTGCTCGCGTATTTTGCATTTTTGCCCAACAGGAATATTTTCAAATCGATTTTGCCAATGCAACAAACATTTGCTGTTCAAAGTTCTGCTTAGCTTATATGTCGACACAAATTGTTAATTGACTATTGTAATTTGTAAACTACAACTGGTTCCCAATCTTGCGCTACGCTATTTTTATCTTGATGTTTTCCAAGTTTTCTTTCCGAATTATTACCCGATTTTCAAAAACTTTATGGATGCCATTGAGTTGTTTCTCTAACTGACCCCTTTCGCCCGGCTATAGTGGGCAAATTTTGTTTAACTACAACTAAACTTTAACACAGTGGTTCTCAAACTGTGGTACGCGTACCACTAGTAGTACGCGAAGGCCTTCAAGGTGGTACACGAATAGACCTACTTTCTGTTTTTCTTCACAAAACATATATTCACAGCTGTAGTTTTTACTTGATAAATTCCTGAATTTTTTTGTTAATAAATTCCTGGTTCTGTTAACAAATTCCTGAATTTTTGTGTTGGCTACTTCCCTTGCTGTTTTCTAAAAATAGC
>Ga0210059_1007498_pt1 | contig 17333 bp, 8 predicted proteins | sample Ectturendosymbi2_FD_188042 | JGI IMG/M metagenome (GOLD analysis project Ga0210059, IMG submission 188042) | Ecteinascidia turbinata endosymbiont from Florida, USA - Sample 2 (SPAdes) (version 2) | ecosystem: Host-associated > Tunicates > Ascidians > Unclassified | place: Key West, Florida...
TTCTCGGCTTGCACAGTAAAAGCAAAGCTGTAGGTTATGAAACTGGTTGCGTTGGTGAAGCTTGCCTTTATTCTGTTTCTACACAATAAAAACCCTTTCCTAACATCTAAGCTTCGTCGTAAACTTCAAGTGCACTTGTAAGCATGAGGTTAAACCTTCTATGCTCGCAATTCAACACCAGTTTTTGTGAGGTGTCCCAGTCAATAAGTGTTTAGATCTGGGTTTTTTTCGCTGAGACATTTTGGTCACATTTAGGTCATTTTTCTCACAGTTGTATTAAAAATCGGCGTAACAGTGTTCATTAGCCTGTAATTTCACACATTCTGACCGAAATGACTCAATGTTTTTCGGTCATTCAAAATCATTTCGGTCTATGCCTGAAAAAAAACAGGCTTTAGACACGATTCAGCCTCAAAGATGTAAGCACTGAATGCACAATATAGGACTCGTTGCACAAGTAAATGGACTTCACGACTTCCGCCAAGTTATACAACAAATTTTACTGCTTCAACAAATTTTCAAATATTTCTACGTCCTGTTAACGCCGCACGACCATTACAAACAATGCATACACTTTAACACTAATCGCTGAAGTTATCGGAACACTGGCGGGTGTTGGATTAAGAAGCAACTGACCAAAGGTAAAAAATTTTCTTTCTGATACCACTGCGCCAACAGATTTGTCTTGGAGCAAACTTTTACCAGGGTAGGATGACTGACATGACAGCAGCACCCTTTGTATTTGCCACAGGTTTCTGGAATACACAACACTACGCAATCACAAACGAGTCTCAAAAGCAGAGATACCATTGCACGCTCGGCAAGCACACAGTCGAACGATTTGCAGCAAAACCGGCACAAAATCGCGTGAAGTTTGCTGAGGTCGGGTGCTGATGAGCGCCTTTTTGTTGCAAGATATGATCGGACGCTGCGGAATCGTCTGAAACAACGAGCACTGACGGAAACACTGCGCCTTAAACGGTAAGACAACGATAGACAAGCGCCTTAAAACAGATGACTGCAGAGGAGTTTGCTAGATAGTAAAAGTGAAATCTTGTAAGAGTTTCATTGACAATTCAAGGATGGGCTACGGTTGGAGGGGATAGCAGATGTGCAAATGAGAATTGAAAGTGAGTTTGATAAGTTGGTAAGTGGCAGAACGCACGCACGAAAACATTCGGAAAGAAATATCGTTTACATACTTTTTAGCGCTTTGCATCGTGAAAAAAGAAAACTGTGGTTCATTTTACAGATTTTAGTCTAATATTTGCAAGTAAAGTGATTCCATTCCGAAATAGCGGTTTGCCAACTTTGTTACTTGCACGCATAGACATCTAAACCAAAGAATTTCCGTATGTGCCATGTATGTTCTGTTGAAAAAATATTTCGTATTGCGAAATTTTGCAACATGTTTCGGGCGAGCTGTGGACAGTCTGAGCACTGATCTGAAGGTAATCCGTGGCGTGATTCAGTGGTTATCAACCTTTCTTCAGTGATGGACCGTTTGGGCCGTATTTTGTCCATCAAGAACCCCTCGGATGTAATCATGAGCACGATAGTTAGAACCGTACCAGTAATTATTGCACTTTTATGTTAAAATTTTGTTATCAAGACACTTTTCACGTCTGACTGAACTTTCACACGTGTCATAACCCAGTTCAGGGCCGTGGGGGCCGAAAAATGAAAGATTGAAGTTTGCTTTGACGTGTAGGACACCCGACAGCGACACGATTTTTTTTCAATTGCGAATTTTCCTCTTCGTTTAAAACATTGCAACTTACCAACTTAGAAGCAACTCTTTGAAACTACACCAGCACATCATGTTTTGTTAAGATTTTTTTTCATTACGGCCGAAAACTGTGCGCGCCAAAAGGTCCACCTGTGCCAATCTGATTTTCCGCGTATTTTGTTTTACGTCCCGTCCATCGAGCAAAGCGTCCATCGAGTAAAGCAGGGGCGGGAACCTATTTACTATCACGGGCCGCATGAGTTGTAGAAAATCGCTGGCAGGCCGCAAAGATCAATTTTTATCTTCAAAATCTACTTTCATCTTCCAAAGGAAAGAGAGAAAAGTATGTCAAGGAGCGAGAGAGGAATTGCTTGACTTGCTGTCTGCACGTCGGCCTGCCATGGAGTTTCGTTTGGACGCGATGTCGTGTTCTAACTTGGGTGACGAAAATTCTGATGCGGACAATATTCAATGTTCACGCGGGCCGCATTTGGCCCATTGGGCGGCAGGTCTCCCGCCCCCGCAATAAAGGATCGCGAATATACTTCGCAAACAATGCGAAAGACGGAGGTGGCCAACACTCGCAAGTGGGGCAGGACGTATAGCGTTGCGACATTTAAATTTTCAGCGGATAGCGAAGCAAAGAAACGAGACAGAACGCGACACTTTGTTTCACAGAGTCTACATCGGGTGACAGTTATGAAAAGAAAACAAACTCGAAACGAAATAGCGGATGAATTGAAGCACTGGAAGAAAGCAGCAGCCTAAGGCGGAAAGCAAAACATGTCATTAGGACTGGCGTCTTGGAAATCGCTTCCAGTCAAACGCATCGTGCTACTGATATAGCAGTGGTCTGATACCGAAGGAACAAGATATTGAAAACGACAAATAACAAAAGCCATGCTGCGAAAAAGAAAAACGTGCAAGAAATACACCAATCACTAGTCATTTTAATTTAGCCCTGGCAATGTCCTCAAGCACAATAAGGATTGCGATAATGTTGTCTAGCAAAGCACTGCGTCGTTTCGCTTCTGGATCTTTCTGTTTCTCACTGAAGGAAGAGCTGCTTCCTTGTAGACCACGCAGTGCTCGGCTGTAAAGTTCCTTGTATAGGTGGAGGGGCGTGGAAGGGGCGTTGCCCAACAAATGCGATCTGCGAAGTACAATGAACATGGTGCGTGATGAGGATTTCTTGCCAGGTTCGGCAATCCAGTTCAAACTAGTTACTTAGTTTTGGTTTCCGAGGTACAGCAGCTTCGACGACGCGCTTTTCACGCACCTGGCCGCTGTTTTTATTTGATTCGCGAGCTCTCGAATGGTTTCAATCAACGCAATGGTTCCAGTTTTTGCACAGAAGTCGTGGGTGGCAATAGCGACATGTATGAGATGTCGTGGTAAGTTGCAACTAAACAATTATCCTCGTTAAATCCCAGTAAAATGACCGCAGTATGGTCATACTGACAGCGACAGCACCTTTTACTAACAACTAGTAGAACTACTTACGTCACACCTATTTCTTGGCGAAACTACAGTTGAGCACGTTGAGGTATAGAAAGACATAATAACACTGTCGCACCTCTGCGGTGTTCGTCGTAGGAAAAATGTTTGTAAAAGTCAACAGGGTGTTGGTGAGTGGTACGCAGCGAAAAAAAGGCTACAAAAAATAGTTTCCTAGCAAACATCACTGAAAAAGATAAAATCACTTTTTTTTGCTCGTCGACTCGGTGCTACTTGGAGGTTGCGCCGACTTTAGAAGCAGGAGCAGAAGGGAAAGCACGATTTTCGAAACGATCTTCGCCAGCCCACTCCACTCGTCCAAGTCGTAAGAAAATGTCATCTTCTTGATCTTTTCGATCCGCAATACATCGCACTGCGATAGGGGATCCACCGAATACGACGTTTCTTCGTCGTTGTCGCCGAGATTGTTCTAAACCCGAATTAAAAGCATCAACAAACCGAGATTCTTTGCTCACTTGCAGTCTTAAAAAAGGGCGTGCTTGGTAAGTTTTTTTTTCGCAGAGCTGAACTCCAGAAGGTTAAAATATCGAATCCAAAGAAATTCCCTCTCTCTGAACTCCGATAACGTGATTCGCTCCAGAACTTCTCGCGCAGAGTGACGTTAATAACCTGGTTTTGGTTCAATTATGAAAGCCAACAGTATGCGACCAGTATAACAACTGCGCTTTAACCTGCGGCAGATTCAAAGCACTTGCATCGCATAAAAACCTCGAACAGTCCAACATTCCCGCAAGTACACGATGATGACACACGCTCCGATGTGTTACCTCTAAGAAGGTCTTCATGTTATCAAGTGGCGCAGTGCATTCGCTCAGACATGCAACAGCCTCCGCAGCTGTCTTTGCTCTTTCGTTCGAATTGTTTGAAGCTGAAAGATTTAAGCCCACTTCGTCAGAGGCCGTAGAAGCGTCTTAAGTCGTTGATTAAAAAAACAAAGGTGCAATACAAGCGAAACCTGTGGCGATTTCTATTTCATGATCCATGGATGTTTAACAAATTGCGTGCATGTGACCCAATATCGAAACGAATAAAACCACTTAAATGTAATTTCGAGCGCATTGGTTCTTGGTTTGTCCCAACCACTTGCATCGCATGAAACGAACACAGCCCAGTATATACGCCGCCAACGCGCATGCATTTGCACTGTAAGCAGTTGTTGTTGTTGTTGCATGGAGTGTTGACAAGGCACCAAATCAAGCAGGGATGAGTCGGATAGACGTCACGTGACGATTAGAAACCAGCAAAAAGTGATTGCGCTGCCACATTTTCCGCGCAGACCTTTTCTGTGGCCGCCTTGTTCAGTTGTGACTTACCTTTTTTTCCGCACAGTTCTTGACAACCATTTCTCACGCGGTTTTTCTAACGTAGCGACCTGTACTCTTCGGTCATAGACCGATTTTTTTGAAACGACCGAAAAAAATTAAGTCAATTCGGTCAAAATATCTGAAAAACTCGACTAACGAATACTATTGCGGCGAGTTTCAATACTGCTATGGGATAATGTGACCAAACTGTCTCAGCAAAAAATGAACGAAAAGACTCAGCAAAAAAACAGCCTGTACTAAAGAGAACGAACGTTAGACATGTTTTTAGCAGATATCTTTCAGGAATTCTGCTTTATGAAGATGTTTCGAGTTTGTTTGAAGCGGATGGCTGGCTGTAAGCAACGAGCACCGCGGGTAGGTTCTTTTTACTACATGAACAGGGGCGTCAAGAACAACCATCGACCGACGAAAAACTCTTGAAAAGCTAAGTGATTCTTATCATGAACAGCCAGATCTGGCTGATACGTGCCTACGAATACATCGCGGTCAGAACCGACATTCTGGCTTTGTGCAGCAGAGACGGTTGAAAAACAGAAGATTTTTCAAGAATTCCCAACGAAAAATACATTTCTGGGGTTTCCTTCCTCTGTCCGTTAAACAGGAGAAATCGACGTTTCGCTCCTGGCAACCCAATCGCTGTCACGTCTAACAAAAAAACGTGGAGAACTTCCAAAAAAAGCGTTAAAATTTTTGAAAATCGTGAACGAAATGTGAGCTGTTCCGGTTGCCGAGAACACCAGAGATCCGAACAAGGACAGGCGATGAGGAAGAAGTTGAAGATATCGATTCCATGCTATGAATGACCAAACAAGGGCGGGAATAGCGTAAGATTGCTTTTCTTTTGCACGATTCAGTTGCGACTCGCTGCACCCACGCTTTTGTCTAGACACGATCGTTATTACCATGGCGACAAAACTCAGAGGGAGACATTGTTCGGGGATGTATTTCACACTTCAAGACGGTGACGTTTAGCGACAAGACGAATATAATCACAGCACGTCGAATTGTCCCACTTCAAACAGCAAAAAACTTGTCTGGGCGCTTTAAACGAACGGAAACCGCTTTAGGGCTTAGTGTTAATCGCAACAACTGACAACTGCTATTCATACTTACATGCGATCTGTTGCTCTTTGAGCGCGAGCCTCTCAAGTTGAACGCGCAGCAGTTCGGCAGGCCGTTCGTCCACCAGCTGCACGAGATACGAGCACGCTTTCGAATACTGGGATTCCGCCAGACTCCGGTATTGTCGTCGTTTCGTGGTCTGAGTCTGTTGAAGAAAATCGCAGAAAAATGTTTTACATCGCCAGAAGATACAGGAGAAAATTATCTTTCAACTTCAACCTTCTTTTTACTTTGCGGATTGTTTTCGCGTTAAGAACTAAACAGTTATATGCGTAAATGCGCGGATCAAAAGTTCGACAAATGGGTTATGCACAAATTGGCCGACTACTACGAAGGGATACTAGTTTGCTAATCCTTATTCACCACTTCTTCAGTGTAAGCTCAGAGTTGTCAGCCATTATTTATTGGATCTTTATTTTGGTAGGGGTTTGACAGTGACAACCGAGTAGTGGACACGAGAAAAACTGAAACTGCGCTGTACAATAAACCAGAATACCTCTTTAGCAATCGGTTTAAAATGTCGATTAAGAAAATTATTCAAGAATTTAAGTGAATGATTTCGGAAAAACAGTGATCTGCAATCTAAATGATAATCAGGGTTTTTTTAAGGAAAATGTTAGGTACCCAGCATGGACCCGATTTCTCCGATTCTAGGAACCCGATTTTCAATTCTATTGGGTCCCTAAAACGCCTTAAAAAACCTTCTGATAATATACAAAAATAACAAAACAAAAAGATATAACAGAAGAAAAATGACAAAACAGAAAAAATAGTAACCATACTACAACAAAATAGCACAGCCGGTCATACAGCGTTCCTGAAAGAGTTGTGATGGAGCGAGGCGAGCCTGGCATGGATCTGTCCGCACCTGTAGGTGGCCGTGGACCACTTGTCCGTGTTTTTCCATATGTGCGAACAACTCTTCAGTGACTTGCTCATCAAGTTTGATATCTGAACGTTGGAAAGTTTGCTCGGTTTAAATGCATTTACCGGCTCGAACAAGCTCAGTCGAAATGCAGCAGCATGTCTTAAAAATCCAGTGACACTTGAACTCTTGAATGAGTTTCCTTGAAGGCTTTGCAACAGGGGTGGGGAAACTATTTACTGTCGCGGGCCGCATGAATTTTGACATATCGCTGGCAGGCCGTAAAAATTAATTAATTTTATCATTAAATTCTACTTTTATCTTCCAAAGGAATATTAGGATAGGAAACTGTCAACGAGCGAGAGAGACTTCCCTTACTGTCTACGTCTCTGCTTGTCGTGGAGTTTCGTTATCACGCAATGTTGTGTTCCAGCTTGGGCAATGAAAATTCTGATACGGGCCATATCAAATTTTCACGCGGGCCACAGATTCCCCACCCATGTTTCATAACTTAGGAACTACAAAAAGAAACATATTTTATTACGAGTAACTACCCCGCCTGAAACGTCATTCCGACGTCCAGTTACAAAACTGTATGCGGTGGAAAAATCAAATGGACAGGTATCGTGCAGTATTGCTACGCTAGTCGCAAGCGGCTTGCAGCGTTAGTAAAGCGATATAACAAGATTACAAAGTAATTTTGGGAATTGAAGGCTCTAGCTGTGTTGTGAGCTCTCGAAGAATCTGCCGGCCATGCTCTGCTCTCACAACTTTGCGATGATTCATACTTGCACGTGTCCACATTTCAGTGATCAGTCTCTGCAAAGGTGACGCAGTTAAATCAGATCGCAAAGTGTTTTACTAGGAAATCGATTTCACGTAATTTACGCATCTTCAGTCCTGTAAATGGCAAGCAAAAGCTTACGGGTGAAATGATAAAAAGCTAAAGCAAGATTTAGAGAAACCACGTGAACTGTATTTTCAAACACACGCTATGACCATAATGCTGGTTCACCAAAGTCAAAACGTCAGTGTTTTGACTTCGGTGAACCAGCATTATGGTCATAGCGTGTGTTTGAAAATACAGTTCACGTACTTTCTCTAAATCTTGCTTTAGCTTTTTCATCATTTCGCCCGTAAGCTTTTGCTTGCCATTTACAGGTCTAAGGATGCGTAAATGACGCGAAATTGATTTCCTAGTGAAAAAATTTGCTGTTTGATTTAACTGTCGCCCTTGTGGGGACTTGTTGCTGAAAAACAACTAAGCGATTCGCTTTCAGCCGTTGCAATGTATTTGCAAATCCTTAGTATCTTTCGATTTTAAGCGCTGAAGGCGTGGTCACAGTACTGTCTTGATACTGTGCCGAAGGCGCCACCACTGGTTCCTGATTGACCCAACAGAAAAGCTTAAAGTTTTTGACTAGTCATACAGAAAAAAGCTGAAAGTGTGAGAAACACTATTTCTTTTTAAAAATATCCCAACGGCATCTAGTAGCTTATTGTTGTTTGGCTTCAAAACATGAGAAAAAAAGTCAATTCAAAACAATAAAAAGGCTTTTCGAATGACAGCCGTGGTGTTATGCCAGTTGATGCTTGCAAGCCCATACTTGTTTTTAAAAAACAAATCTGAAAAGTTTTTCTTTAAGAGAAAGAAATCACTTGAAAAAAATTCATAGCGTCGCGTAACACCAACCTGCCGCTCTATTTCTTCCTGAGTTTTAATATGCAGCGGGGCGTGGTCTTGCAGTCGCTGAGCTAAAGCGAAGTAGGTGGAGCTCAACTCCCATGATACGTTGTCGTGCACAGAGAGAGCAGATGACTTCTTGCCGTTACCCGCGGCACTTGCTTGCCGAGTGCTGTCTTTGCTGCCGCTACCCTGCTGTACTGCCAAAGCCTGCCGAAAGGTAACAGTCGAAAAACCTAAGAAATACTTGCAGGCAAATAATGAAACGGTACGCATGAAACCAGGGTCGTCGTCGTGCTGTACAAAAATTTGGGGAGGCGCAAATACATATTTTCGAGTGAAAAGTAAAAAATGCCCCGCAATCAGCAAAAGCTCGTCCGCCACAGACTTACAGATCTGGGTTGCTATAGAAACAACGACATTACATGACACACTTTTCAAATTTTGCAACTGACCTTCTGATAATATTCGATGGCGTTGTCGTACAAGTTCTGCTCGTAGGGGGTGAACTCCTCGTTTTCGGAATCGGCGATCGACTGGGCGCAAATCCTCATCAGCCTCCCCATATTGGAAAGAACCAACGCCTGAGAAATGTGAGCGCGGTCGTTTGTTGATAAGCGAGCAAATGGCAGCAACAACGACAACGAACTACAGTTGATGGTTTGCAGGTCCACGCTGGGCCGGGCACTGTGAGCACCGACAAAACGTATTTTCACGGTAACGTTTGACTTTAACTGCGCTTGATTTTACCAAAACCAGCAGGCAATGACATGGTAGTGGAAACAAACGATTTTGACACAGTATTTCAATCGACGCTGGCCAACTGAATATCGCATAAAAGATAACGCCGGGATGGATATTACACTTCTGCCATTAGCGCTTGCCTGGTTTGTGACGTCACCGACTGAAGCGAAGGAGTTCAAAGCGAATTCAAAGTGAGCAAAGCAAGACTTCCACAAAAGCTTCTTAGTTTCCAATCCCTTGTCCCGAAGTGAATCTGCAAGCGCAAACGAGAGAACCAAGGATTGTAACAAAGTCAACAGAATAAATGTAAAACCGGCGAGGCATTCAACGTTAACAATTATTTCCAGCTCAAGTTGCAGAGACGCACAGATTACTCTTTCGTTGTGAGATAGGAGGCTTGCAGATATAGATCGCACAATTAATTAGAATTCGTTATCATTTTATCAGTAGCAAACTTTGTCAATTTATTTTTTTTGGCACAGAAACTGGTCCAGGCCACAATGACCCCACTCGAAACCAATTCAGTGAAAAAGTTGCTAAACGGCAAATCGCTCATCGTTCAAAATTTTGCAAACGTATGGAAACTACACGAGAAAGTTCCCTGGTTTCTGTGACAAAAAAAGCACTCCAATAAAACCACCACGACCTCCATTAAAAACTGCCGTTGTCCGAAAAAAAGTAATCTCTTTTTAGTAACAGCTTTATTTTATAACGTCTTCACTCCCACACGCAACAAGCATGCATGGCAGTAATAAGGAACACACAAATACATGAAAGAACACGAAGATAGATATGTGGCGGTAGTGGAATAGCATACGCTTGATGGCGCTAACGCCATTACTTTGATGAAGTAAAAGCATAGATATGAGGTACTAGTTATAATATAGTGCTGCGATGACTTTCAAGCAGACTCATTTATAAAATGCATGGGGAAGTGGGAGGCTCCCCTCAGGACGAAGCTACGCACAGTGTAAAGGGAACAGCTTATAGCAGTAACCAAAAGTCTGTTGCTGAGTAAAATGTGTAATATGCGCTATGCGGTTATATGATTTATTGAACCAAAATGCGTTGCAGGCAAGGTCAAGCCACCGTAAGAAATTGATTTAACAATGCCACATAAAACATTTGTTGTTTTCACATATTTTGGAAATATTCGTGATATAGCTAAAGCGGAAATGCGTCGGGAGTTACGGACTGGCGCAGTGCTGCAATGATGTCACAGAAATTAAGGGGGTTAAAGTACATTTATCAGTCGATGTGATGATCCATGCTTGGGAACGGAAATTCGTTTACTGCTCGGCTGTTTTTTTTCGGTCATAGACCGAAATGTTTCTGAGATGACCGAAAAAAATTAAGTCATTTCGGTCAGAATGTCTGAAAACATAGGCTGACGAACACTGCTACGGTAAGCTTTAATACAACTGTGAGACAAATGACCGAAATGTCGCAGCAAAACAAAACAACTGCTGGGTCGAAGCATGATTCGCAATGCGATTGAAAACTAAAAGCATCCCACTATTTACACGAGTCTAATGCGACCAATTTTAGCGAACGTAACAAAATCCAAACTGAGTGAGATATAACAGCGATACCTCATGATTACATTGTTTTCATAGTAACAGCGTTAAATAATTAAATCAATGCACCTGGTTAACGTACACCAATTAAAAAAGAATACCAAAATGTTTTAGTACCCGAGTAACACATTTCTTGTATATTTCGCTGTAGAAAGTGTCAAATACTGTTTATTTTTCATTTCTAAAGGAATTTTTGACCAGATTTCTATTGCACTGTGTTTTAACATTTTCACACGTGATTTTGAACGTGTTTTTGGTAATGTTAATTACTGAGAATTAGTTTGTCTCGTATTATACGGATGAACATTTATAATGAATTAAAAATAATTGTTAAATGTAATTGTTAAATGTAGCCGGTAGCTCAAGGTTGTTGTATTTATATATGAATTTGCTCACTTCAAGACTGTAAATATCTTTTAGTCGTCGAACTTTTTGCGTTTTATAAATGTTAGTAACTTTCCGAGTCACAAGTTCATATGTGTTCAAATATCTCATGGCGTAATTTAAAACAACCGATATTGGCTGTAGATGACATGAAGCTGCTCTTGCTTAGGCAATAGTTCCATAGTGTACTTGTGAATTTATTAGACTGCGATACAATATACGCAGTGCTCGGTTACAAACACAATGCTTAACGTTATACATTACATCAACATATTTAGATATGGTACAACACAACCGTTTACTATTCTCTCTCATGTCAGTTTTTCATCTGCAATTACACCAAGGTACTTGTAACTCAAAGTTCTTTCAATACGATTGTACTTTACATTTATTTCAATGGAGTCTGCGCTTACATGTTTGTGTGTGATTAACATAATTTTTTTTAAGAAAAATTTAGTGAGAGCATGTTTGCATTTAGCCAATCAATTACTTTTGTCATTTCACGATTAACCGAGTTTGTATTTTTCCAGATTATTGTCACTCCGAACTAAAAGTGCATTACCTGCAAAAAGTATAGTTTTCATAAGATTTGAATTGGATAAGTCATTTATAAACAACAAAAATAACAATGGGCTTATAATCGAGCCTTGGGGGACCCCAACAATAATTGATTTTATAGATGATTTAGTGTTTTCCTTGAATGTATTGTTTTCTGTTGGAAAGATACGACTGCATCAGTTTAAACGCGTTTCCTCATTAGTCGCGGTGCTCAAGTTTTATCAGCAATATGGAATGATTCACTGAATCAAAGTTTTTCGTACAAGTCTGCAATGTAATGGCCAAGACTGTGGAATGGTTGTTGCGAAAACCGCTTTGTTGACTGCTCAACAAGTTTCTTTATGGTAGAAATAATCGTTCAGTCTGGCGAAGAGTACTTTTTCAAATATTTCTGACAGGAATGTTTGCACTGACATCGGTCTGTGTAATTAGTAGGAATTTCGCTATTTCCCGACTTAAAAATTAATACTACTTTACCGATTTTTAGATTGTCCGGAAAGACGCCGTCACTTATGCATTCGTTTATTACAGGGGTTCCCAACCAGGGGTACTCGTACCCCCAAGGGGTACGAGATTGAACATCAAGGGGTACGAAGATCCTTGGGTCACAGAGCAGCTTATATATCTCTTATAGAGCAATATATATCTCAAAATTTTTTTGGGGGTACTAGGAATGCTCTGACCTGACAAAGGGTACGAGCAGCAAAAAAGGTTGGGAACCCCTGGTTTATAACATCTGATAGAAGAGGTGCTAGTAAGTATTTTGACAATTCCAAAGCGCGCAACAGAATATCATCGTGTCCACGTGACTTTTTAGTGTCTAATCCGTTAATTAGTGTATTTTCTCAGGGGTGGTTGGTGACAAAAATAGAATTTGAATTCACTTGGCGTGGTAGAAGATAATTTTTTTATATTTGCATCAGCAGTTTCAGATGGACCAATAAGGGTAAACTTAGCCTGAGCCGAAGTGACTAAACTATGATTTAATGCATTTGCAACTAATTTTTAAGTTGAGCAAACACGTCCATCCAACTTATCACCTTTGCGGAATGCTGGACGGTTTGTGTTTGCGAAAAATGTCATTATTTAGCGTCCAAGTTTGTTTAGAGTTTCTGCTGTTTTTAGCAAAGATGAATGCCATTTCACTAAACTTAATAGGATAACAAGCCGAGCGCACTACATTGGGGCAACAGGGAACTTTCACATCGCAACCGCAAACCATGCTTTTTCACCCACTTCGGTGCTTCGACGAGTATGCAGAGCACCGCGTTCGATTTTACTTGTTCGCGGGAAGTATTTTCAAGAGTTCCATGGTTTTGACCGAGCTGCTACCAGCTGCACTTACATCAGGGTTAGAGACCCAAGGCAAACGGTGAGGAAGCTGCTTTACAAGTAATAATTTATTAGGTTTGATAATGCCAAGAACGTTTGTTTGTCTGTTGGTTAGAAAGAGGTCTGTGGACGTGGTATGAGAGTGATTGATTTTCACTGGAGTTGGAACTTTGGATTTGTAAAATGACATCGTTGGACAGCCAATAAAATAATTTCACTTTTTCACCATGATTATGATCCTGTGTCAGGTGTTTAACTGCTTTTCTTTCTTGAAAACCAAGTTGCTCATCGCACCAGTTTCATCTTCTAAACAAGTTATTGATACAGCACAGGGGTTCCGAATCTGGGGTACATTTAAGGTCAGCAGTAGAAGAGCTAAATATATTTACATATGATTTTTCCAAATATTTATGCATATATCAGTTAACACTCTTTTCAAAAATCATCATATGCTTATTATAACATATACCTATGAATAATCACCATAAAATGTTTTGTCACAGGAAATTTTACGGGTACATGTTCATCTGTCGAAATGCTGAAGGGGTACATCGTAAGAGAAAGGTTGGGAACCACTGCTATAGCACAACACAGCACCGGCCAAACCACATCGATGCTTGAGTAACAGACGTGGGGAATACCTTTATCGGCGCCACCAAGCATCTCGACCGCCTCGTTCAGTTCGAGCGCTCCTTGCTCGTTGGCAATATGGCCGGCCTTGCGGCTGATGGAAACCAGCAGCTCGGAACGGGCCAGGGGAAAACCCGAAGTGGGAGCGTGGCTTGCAGAGGCTTTCGGTCGATTTGGCGGTGACGTCCGAGTATCACTTGCGGGGCTTTCCTTGTCGTTTTCCCGAGCCACGTCACGCAGGTGACTCAGAGCGGACTCGTAGCACGATCGGCAGGCAGACAACGTCTTCACTGTCCCCGCGACCGGCAACGTCATCCATCTGTACTTGTCGTCAACTGCGACGCAATCGCATACGTCAGTAAACAACCCTAAAAAACCTTAAAGATGTATCCACTGAGCGCTCTGCGTTGGTGTCAGGCCCGTAGCCAGGTTTTAGGGCTTGAGGGGACAAGATTTGGGGTTTATTATATGTTTGAAACAATTTTTACGGGCGCAACAAAATTTGGGGGGCACATCCCCCGAATGCCCTCCCGTGGCTACGGACCTGGTTGGTGTACGGCGAGAATTTCTCTTCACTGTACCAAGATTACTGAACTGAGCATTCGTTGAACAAGATTTCCTTGTTATCAGTGCAATGGCTGAGGCTGTTACAAAAACTAGGAAAGCGGGACTGAGATTTTATACATGAAATCCTGCGAGTCAGTGTTGGTCTTTACCACAAGCAAGCGAAGATTCCACAACAAGTTTTCTGCATGTGTGTTACTATGGAGATGAATTCGCATACGTAGGAAATTATAAAATTTGAAAAGCAGCAAAAGTTTACTTTCAAAACATAAGCTTTTTCATTGGTTTGATTTTTTCAAACTGAAAGCAACCTACATTTTTGATGATTTAAATTTAAAATTAACTCAGCATGAGCAACTTTCGCAGTTGGAAACATTTAGACCTTGCACAGGAAAATCTACCTAAATCACAACGTACGCCATCTTCAGCTACAGCTGAGGACGTCTGAAAGTGGATGTGAATCTCCACTGGGAAAAACCGCTAATAATTAATCTAACGGATAAATTACCTCACGTTAAACGCGAGTGCTCTACTGTTAATAAAGGATAGCATCATAAAATCAAACAGGGGATGAACTTGCTAAATTGATACTGACAAATACCACAAACACGATTTTGGAAGACAGTCGCTTGTGGCTGATGCTGAACTTTAGTCCCAGCCGCACAGACTTATCACCACCTGGCTTGAAGTTGCGCAGTAGCTCGTCTTTGATGAGCTCGTCGGCCGAAGTAAGCGCCTCGTATTGTTCCAAGCAACGAGACAGATTGCTCGCTTCCATCACAGCCAAGTGACAGTTGCCGCACAGCGCTAGAAGTTTCGAGAGCAGGAGAGGAAAGTACGGAGGCGAGTTCCCTTGTAGAATATCCGCTGCGGAAAGAAAGCTACCTAAAGTTTAAGTCGACACACTTAGTTTAGGCCGCGCCACTTGCGCAATTGTATCCTTCCCGTTTCTCAACACGCAGCACAGCAGATAACACACCTATGGGGGAGGGATCAGACAATGGCTTCGCATTTCCTGCTTCTTGCTTTGCTGAGTTGAGCTGCTCAAGATATTCTGCAAAAGAAACGATCTGGTTTTGATCAAAGACATAAAGAAAGACGGTAAAACCACAAATGTCACTTCAAAGCGTTTGCAGATGACACAAGCGACTAAATCACCGATTGCTGGTGCTGAACGGAACCTCGTTTTTTAATCCACGAAACATAAACGTTTTTCTACTAATTCCAAGCTATAAATCATTCCGCGTACGCAACCTTGGCCGTTGCTTGGCAACACGGGGTTTCAAAAGCTATCAAAACCTATACGCAACAGCACATGAGGACCTCGTGGCTCCATGCTCCATACTAATGACATGGAACGCTCTCATCACAATCCGATGCACCAGACAGAACATAATTTAAAAAAAAACGCAGTCTGCATTTATTTATTAACCCTAGCACACAACGTAAATAAAAGTTCGCAGGGCGGGTGAGGTGTACAATTTAAATCTCGCCGACCAGCTACTGCTGCCTCAGCTTCTTCAAACACCCATGGACTAATCCAGTGTGTATAACAAATCTGGGTGAACTGCTTTCCCACCCACCGTAGCTATGCAGAGCCCTGTCAATACATCGAAGAGAAGCCCCGTAGTCTTCTTTTTCGAACGCTTGGTCAGCCATGTGGAAATAGACGAGGGTAGTGTTGCGTATCAGCTGCGTGTGGATTGCCATGATGTCATCCAAACATTCGTCAGACCATTCGACGTCCACTTCTACAAAAAAAATTTACGAAAAAGAGGTCATGCAAAATAGTAGACAAGATTGTTGGCCGTTGTAAGCTCGAAAGTCTACAAAACTAATAACGGTTACTGTAAATCGCGTGTCCAGCTAAGGGTGCTGTTGTGCTAGAACAGCTTTTCTTAAACATTTGTGGGTCACGGACCCCTAGTACATCCTAATAAAGATTATGGACCCACCAAGAAAGGTTGCAATATATATTTTAAACTAGGTCTTAATCATTATTGTAATCGAAATGTCAGAACAAAGCCCATTAACTCTTTAACTCACATTCATGAACCCCTTGGAGCAGGGGTTCTCAACCTGGGGTTCGCGAACCCCCTGGGGTTCACGGGAAGATTTCCAGGGGTACTTAGATCGCAGTTGAGTTTTCACGTATCCTTATTTTTTAATATCCTATATTAAAGGAAAATTGTTAGTTACTAACTGTTAGTCAATATATTACCACTTAATTTAGTGTCAGCTTACTGGGGTTCGGGTTGATTGTTTTATGACTCGGGGGTACTTAACGGGAAAAAGGTTGAGAACCCCTGCCTTAGAGGTTCACGGACCCCATATTAAGAGTCCGTGTGCTAGAGCGATTTTGCAAAGCAATATACTGCGGGCATTGCTGCAATAAGTTTTTCTACGGTTTCGTCGAAATCACACCAAAGCGACGCACGACTGGCTAGCACCGTAAGGCATCCAATGAAACGGGAAGTAAACAGATGAGACAGCGAGGATCGCACTTGCAATGATAGAAGTTGCGCCTCAGCACCAAGAGCGTGCGTGCGAAAGAACTGAGAGAAGGTCACCGGCTTCGTACACCACAAAACTTTCGTAATGTGATAAAAAAAAGCAAAAAAGTACCGCCACAGTAACGAAGAACCTTCAACCCTTTCGTTATCCACAACAAAGCTGTTTCACATCCTTCTCTCATTGAGCTGCTCATTGTCAGTTTCTTATCCGAGGAAGGTTTGGCATAGCTTCGATGAACCGAGAGCTCAGCAATGGATATCGTTTTTTCTTCAGCCAGACTCAGCAAATGAGCCGACGACGCTGCACAAAGATAAGGTGATTCAGCTAAAAATAAAAACACCTTTTATTGCGTTTGAATGGTCGAGAAATTAATATGGCCGATTTCTTTAATCGAACGTTTCAACATCACAAAAAAACAAATATGTGGGTTCAGCAACATATTGGTCTGGTTATCATTACATATGAAAATATCAAAACAGCAACAGGTTGATCAATTAGAGAGCGAAATTCACCATAACGGTAACGCAAAACTCTGCACAACGTTGAAAGCATAAAGAGTAAGCCCGTCATGGTGTAGAGCAGGGATGCACAACCTGCGTCCTTCGATAAAACTTATGCAGCCGTGCAGATGTGATTTAAAATATAAGTTATGGCGGCCGTGCGTCAGCATAAATTCTTTGCCTGTGTGAGGATTGAGGATACGGTAGAAAGGCGGCCAAACAGACGTATGGAAGCAGGCTAGGTTCAGTGCGTGGAAGCAGAAAAGAAGCAATTCAAAAAATAAAAA
>Ga0210059_1007499_pt1 | contig 17332 bp, 7 predicted proteins | sample Ectturendosymbi2_FD_188042 | JGI IMG/M metagenome (GOLD analysis project Ga0210059, IMG submission 188042) | Ecteinascidia turbinata endosymbiont from Florida, USA - Sample 2 (SPAdes) (version 2) | ecosystem: Host-associated > Tunicates > Ascidians > Unclassified | place: Key West, Florida...
TTTTTGAGAGTTGCCTTAAACTGAGCACACTTTTGTTGTTTTGTTTTGTTTTTGTTTCATTTTGAACTCATGTTTTGTGCTTCACCTGTAATATTGAAACTTGACAGTCATTGAGTGTAGGCTGGTCTTGATTAAGTGACTGCTTTAGCCGTCTTTCGCCCAACCTGTGCTGTTTGTTTCAAGCTTTGTCGATTGAAATGTGTTTTACTGCTGAGTACTTACAGCGCAAACATAACTTGACTTGTCTTGATTTTTATTAATAAAAACCGGGTATTTCATTAGAGGAGCACTGACGGCTCACTGCAACTAAACATATGGTTTTGTGTTGCTCCTTCTGCGATTGTTTTTTCTCTCCTAAGTTGTTACTGGATTATTCTATAGTACGACCACGAGGTACCATGATTTTCCTTCGTTGAACAAAACGTTGACTTAATTATGTTGCGGCGCTGGAAAAAAATTTTTTCGTTTGCGTATCATTATTCATGGCAAAGGATAATATCGATCTAAGACAATGTGTTATAAAATCTAAAGTTGGATTCGCTTCCCCTTTTGAATGTTTACACTTTCATGATTGATCCAGAAAACAAGCTTCCTGTTGGTAATTTTAATCAATGCAAATATGCAGGCAGGGTTAAAATTACCTTTGCTATTGTTGTGTGCTGGATCTTCGCGCATGCCTGTAGTTGTAGAAACATCGGGAGATGCGAGAGGTCTTTCGCAGTCAGGCAGCTTCTCTTTTGCCGCTGAATAACCAAGCAAACGATCGATTGAATATGGCGATGAATAAGACGTCATCTCGCTGTTTGAAACATGCGATTCGTCACTAATTTCTAAGCAAGTTTAAAATGCTGCAGAGCAAGTTTGTAAAATAGTCTGCAAAACAGAAAATTACAATGCTGCTTAAAACGTTATCCAACCTCTTTGGTAAATGTTAAAAAATTGAAAATCTATGATAAGGACACAAAACAGGATAATGAAAAACAAAATCGATTTTCTCGTTTATATGGAGACCAGTGCAAAAGACACTACTTTGAATGTTAAATTAGATCATAAGTTTTTTAAATAATGAATTGCTTCATAGTGATTAGATCATGAGGATACGTCACAATTTGAAAACCTTCGCTTAACCCACAACGGCAAAAAATTTTCAGTAGAAGTGGTGCATAATTAAAATTTAAAACAAATATCTGTAGTTTCCAAATAAACGAAAAAAGCTCTTTGTGTGTGGAATGGAGGAATTGGAGTGTGTTTGGATCAAATATCTACTGAAAAAATATGGTGACTTCTCAGCAGACAAACCATATAACCGATCTAAATATGAAGCTTGCAGAAAATGTCTATATTTAAAAATTACTCGTACCCTTCAATCATTTCACTTCTTGCATTTGATTAAAAAACAGCGAACAACTTTTTTACCGAATTTTCCATGAAAAGCTTTTGAAGCGAATGGAAGCTCAAAGCTGTGATTCACACAAGCTCTTGCTCTCAAAAAATAAATATTAAAGATTGTGAAGTTTTTAATACTATTTTGTAGACCTATGAACCATGTAATGGGAGAACGATTGTTTCAAGCCAGCATATCACAGAAGGATTGAGTAAAAATATATTTCAAAGATCGAAAACAGAGCTGAAACGTTTTTGTATTTCCCCGTCGGATTTTCAAACTGGAAGTTTTCTGTACTACAATGATTGCTCAGCGAAAACGATCTATAATCAAATTATAGATTACTGGAATGTTCTGCACAACGGAAATTATTATTAGGCTGTAATGTAGTTTCGAATTGTTTTCATGAAAAGTTTTGCGAAGCAGTGTCCATGCGTTTGCGAAATTCCACTTGCCGGTTTTGAGCTATTGAGTAAACATTATACAAGTCATGCTCATGATCGCCAATAGGCAGCGTTATAACAAACGGCCAAAAATCAAACGCATGAGATAAAATTGAAAAAAATCAAATGCAGAAAATATATTACTTCAGTTTACACAAGTCTTAATTTTTTTTAAAAACTTACTGTGTTTTGGATAAACTAGAAGGACTTAATTTTAATGTTTAACTGTGATATTACTAGCAAACGTTTTTTGCGTGTTTTTCAATTTTGAGCAGAAAGCATTTTTGAGCCAACAATTTCCCTTTTTTCATGTGCCTGCTTTCACCACGCGGTCACTTGAAAAATGACAATTTCATTTTATCCCAATAACTGAATAAAACCGAGAGAAAGTGATCCTTCAACTAAAGCAGGCTTGGAAAATTCTAAAATAATCAATTAACAACAACACTAGCAAAACGTGTATGGGCTGATAGATAGAAGAAAAAAACTAGCTATTCCTAGCACCAGCTATTTAGTTCAATTGCTACTGCGAAAGAATATTCTTAGAATACTTTACTGTCGGTTAGCTTTGATGCATAAAAACAACCATCTATGAGCTGTAAATCACAATTTATAGTTAACATCGAAGGAAAAAATTATATTGATTAATTTTAAGCTTTTTCTAGATGTATGTCAGGTCTTTCAACAACTCAACAACCGAAAAACTCTTCACGTCTAGTTCTCTGTAGAAGAATTGCTACGGATTTGTGCTTTTTTATGCCAGGAATAACGTTGATGGTTATTTCAAAACCTACAATGACTTTCATTATCGATGTATATTCCTGATTTTGGAAAAAAATCTCGTCAGGGTGCTGGTCAAATATAAGACTTGAAATTAGCATCAGCCTTCTTTAGTTGCGAAATAACCTGATGTAATTCGGCACTGAAAACAATGGCTTTCGTAATATTGTAACGCTCATGAAAGACTTGCAAGAAGACTCGGAATTAATCTTGTGAAGCTGCTAAATCTTTATCCATTTTTCTAACGACAAGTTGTAACAACAACTTGAAATAAACTATTCGTTTTCTGATAATGAAAAGCGGCGATACTACGACTGGTACGTAGCTATGCTCAACAAGGTGCAGAAAAAAGTTTCCTGTGGTCGACAAATTTTCTAGACAAATTTGATCTTTTAATTTCCGCTACAAAACAAATCTAAGATTAGGGATCGATGCTTACACGAATGCAAAACCACAAGCAAGATTAATACCTGCTTCGCTGAAGAAGCCAATGCTGTGCTATTTTTACCCGTGAACCCACCAGCTAAAAAGAAATATAAACCATTCGTTTTGCACTGAGCTTTCACCTGCTAATCTGACTGGCTGTCTATTGTGGCCAACTTCTGCTGTGTGTGAGTCTGGCAGCTAAACACTTTTTCTCGAATCTCACAAAACAACGAATTTTCAACTGAGATAAAGTTGTGTATCTTGGTCACAATGGAGAGCTGGGTGGAACATTGAATCACTTTTGTTCTCATCAGTCTCTCACGCGCTCTGCTTTTTTCTGTCTCTCTCTCATCCTTTCCAAGTCACTGCTATCATACAAATTGGACAACCATTTGGTCTTCGAAAACGTTTCGGTGAAATTACAATTTCAGCATTAAACACACAGCAAAATTTTTGCAAAGATTTCTGAGAGTTTTAGCGTGCCCACTACATTACGGCGAAGGAATTTAACAGCAACCGTTCCACAACTACTGGGCAATTTGAACCACATGTAAGCAAAATTGAAAACTACGTGAAACTATCATCAATCTTATCAATTTCCTATTGCACCTGTAGAAGCAAGTTTGGATTCAACGTAAAGAGAAAATGTCGATAGAACGCCAAACACAAAAATGCCTCGAAATAATTGTTAAGTGTAGTTCTATCTTCGCAGTAAAGGTTGGTAAGTCTTTACTTCAATGTCCTCTTGACAATTCCAATACACTTGTGACAAAATCCGATTAAATTTCAAAAAGTGCGAAGAGATCATGTGAGCAGTTGACAACGTTGGCGTGGTTGGTCTGTTTGAAACACAGGCTTCGGACACGATGAGACGCAACATTATGAAAATCAGCCTAAGGATCCGGAGCTGTTCCTGTTGTCGACAAACCTATCCTAAGTCAAAATCTGTTAATTACATTATGGTGTTGTTCAATTAATCACTACTGGGCAAAACGAAATCTAGGCTTACCAGTCAAAACTCAGGCAGTGCCGTTGTTGCTTTATGCAGTATGTGCAATGGCCCATATGGGCGCAATCAAGAAAGCGAAGTGTAAAATCATATCCGGAATTCTTCAAACATTTTTGCACGATCTTGATCGCACACAACAGCGAAAGCATAGTTTCTCAATCAAAGCGTGCGAGAATAAGTAATGTTTCAACATCAACTTATACTCTTCAGAGATGCGTCGCCAGGAGGGACACAACCAGGCGGCAGTGAACAGGCCGGCTGCGCCTGGCCTGTTGAATTTTACGAAAACATCACTTTTTGACCAATTTTTTGGGCCAAGTGGCCTTGCCAATTTTTATTTGTTTTCCAAAAGCGCTCGCCTCCTTGGACATTTTGCCCGCTGCAGCCGTGAGATGTTCAGTGGATTTTCTTCTGAATACTCACGTCGTCACAACGCGTGTCATACCAGCGAGCTGAACGCAGAAAGGACGTTATTTATGCATGTAGCTGGATAGCAGGCAATCAAAGCACTATATAGTGACAGAACTGTGTCAAATCGCCAATAAATTTTCAAAACCACGTTGTGAATAGTGGCTGCGCGCTAATCTGGCCTTGCAGATCTGAGGGACAGGTGCCGCTAAATAAACCGGAACGGATCACTGCGTGTCGTCACAAACATGCATTGTTAGATAATACCAACTCGAGAAATTAACGTCGTCAGCAATGCATTTTGATTCTGAGTGAATATGCGCAAATAAGCGCAACAGCGTCTATCGAAACAACACAGCTTTATTTGATAAACGGGACTTGACAGGACAGTTTTGTAAGCTCCGTGAGCCGGACAACGCCATGACGTCCTCAACCCCAAATCGGAGATTTTTGTGTTATTAAGCAGAGATTCACAATCAGTATAAGTCTATACGCAACGCACTAAACCTTGGGTTATTAAACTGGGGGGAGTCAACGGGGGCGCAAGCGTAGCAGCAATGTATGGTTGAACAGCAGGATAGTGGCAAAATAAATCAATGTTTCGTTTTTGTGTTTGACTTTGACGTTAGGTGAGGCGCGAGTATCAATGACTAACGCCAAAGACTGAAAAAGTTTAGGAACCTCTGCAATATACCGAAAGACACTCTTGAAATTCTATGATATTGAGGACGATGTTGCGTTTAAGGCGAATTTATCCAACCAGGGTTAGGTTAAACTATAGTTTAAAAAATTTTGGAAAACTGTTTTCAAGAATTTTGATTGTTTCGCCAGAGACCTTAGCCAGTGATCGGTGACGCGCAGTGGCGTAGCCAGCCCAAATTTGGGGGGGGGAATTTTTGAATTTAGGCGAGCAACAGTATTTTGTTGGGGACACCTCCTCTCAACGCACAAAATGACTAGGTATGCTAAAAATTCGGTGGGGAGCATGGCCCCTGCCCCACTGGCTACGCCTCTGGTGACTCATGGCAACCGGTTCCAAACTGACTCGTGATCATACTTGCGCGAACAAAGAGGGTCGAAACTGCGAAACCGAACAAGCAAGCAGTCTGTACATGTTGCGAAGCACGAGATAGAAATCACAGTGAATTAAATTGCGACTTGGATAAAGGAAATGTCTTTGCGGCCGAAGCAACAGGACTTTCGTGCCAGCACTGTTAAAACTCAAAAGCTTGAGGTTGCTCCTGCATGGGAGCTGTTAATGCTTTGCTATAAATTCTGCATCAAAGGCTTGTTTTTGATGTTTAGTGGTACTTTTTCATGCTTGATTTTTTTCCAGAGGAGACTAGGAATGTGTTCAGCAACGATAAAAAATCAATAGCACTCTGTTAGTAGGTTACATAAAATGTTGCTTTGTCTAGGCAAGTTGCAAGAAAATGAAACCATCCATTGCTTTCGAAAAGCATATTTGGCAAAAACCAGGCTGTCAAGTTAAAAACGAGGCACACTGATCCGCAATCTTTTACATTGTCCTTGCATCTGATCTTCTTGCAGCGACAGCTTATCGTCCCGCGTCAGTCATACAAATCAGACATTCATGCCGTCCCTGGGCAGTGAGGGGCAGCAACTCGCAAACGGAAAGACACTAGTTACCGTAAAAGCACTGCGCGCTGCTGTCGCAGCCCGTTTTGAAGAAAGTAGAAGTTGGTTTGATTTACTGATGTTCTCGATTTGTTTGTCGCCTATTAAAAGACGTTATTGAAGCGATGGCAACGCTGGCGAGAATGTGAACTGAGCAACCCCTTTTAGCAAACACCGTCAAATGGTCGTAGCGAGCTCAGCGTGACGTATTAGGCTTGAACGCCGCCGCCCAAAGCTAATTGAGTTTGCAGCGGCCTGGAAATTCTGTTAACAATGCACTTGCACCGATCGTCTGCTGTTGAACAAACAAATGACAAGTATTGCACCCAGTAAACTGTGGCAGATCTCAATCGTCGTCTTGCATGGATTTTGGGCGGTACTCGATACGCGCCATCCCCGCAGCACTTTTACTGCACCCCATGCAGCTAGCTCAATATTTACCGATAACGTTTTTGTTTTACGTTTTAATGCTTGCTGAAAATCTCATTGAAACCTTGTCTCACTACAGCCTTTTCATCAAACTCTCACCTTACTTGTTCCAATAGCGGTAACAGCCGAATTTAAAGTACACAACAGGGCCTCTGCAGCAGCGTCATTATCTGCAAAACAAGAAGACCTCAATTTGCTGCTTACAGCTGCAGTTCTTCCTAAACTTGCTTTCGAAGATGTTAATTCTCTTTGTCATGTACACAGCTTCTTCACGGTGTCACCAAAAATTAATCGTCGTGTTGTAGCGTGATCACCTTAGCCTTATACTGCTGCGTCACTGCATTTGACCACGATTGCATTCACATTAAAAATAAGTTCTAATAACTTGAAATCTTAATAGAAAATGAAGGTGCTGCTAAAGCCAGATCACAATCAATCTGGTTTAAATTTGACATTGACTAAGGTTTTTCCACTGACTTTCCTATAAACTACTTTTATTTTGAACAAACCACGTAACTCGACCCAGAAAAGAGCGTAAGAGTCTTAACAGCATGAAGCAATTCCATGCGGTACCAAGTATGACTTTAGCTTCTTTTGAAATATTTGAAGACATGTTTTAAAGGTTTGAAACTGGTTACTCGACTGCTCGCGGACTGACCAAATAGAGCGTTATTTGATAACATTAAGGTATGTCAAGATTCGAAGTGATCTTAGATAAATTGCATTACATTTGTAACTTAGAGCAAAAGATGAAAGATGCCACAGGTGCTTTTACCGAGTAAAAAGCATTAAGTACTTTCAATTCTTACAAAACTCACGTCACTAAATGTATAGCCACTTTTAACGATCGACAAACACTATGTCTTCTCTAGGTGAGCAACGTATCATAAATAACTGATTAGTTAGGGCATCTACTTTTATACAACATACAAGTTTCATTGTTTTCGCACGTTCGCATACTAGAAAACGTGTGAATTTCGAGACTGCAACACCCACATTTCAATCACCAAAGGATGCAGCCAGATGTCCGTTTTCGTTAGAAACAGCACCAGCTGCGAGAAACAACTACAACTTCCTTGAACATTTTGCCATAACGAGCTGTAATCCTTTTGCTTGAAGATACAGGTTATTTGGCGAGGCTACAAATTGGATTGATCTTTATTCTCTCAAGTGGATTATCTCGCCTGACTAATTTAAGTGTGACGGCTTATACGTGGCTACGATGGTGGTCGCTTTTTTGCCGAAATGCCTCAGATTTGACTAACAGCGAAGCTCTTTTGGAAAATGGTTGGAATCGATGGCATGCCATTCCAAAATAAATGACAAAGTGAAACGACATAAAAGTTGAATTCTAATTCAATATTGTAGACTTCTTGCAGCTTTTATTATTAAACCTGCATTTGCCTGCTTCATCCAATTTTTTCTGAGCACACTTTGTTTGATGAGCCAGGACTGTGTCACGAGATAGATTTTCAGGCAAGGCTGTTTTAGTTACCGCTGACATCGCCTTTTGTAGTGATAACTAACATCAGGGCCGGTGTTTGCTACTGATGTTAATTACGCCCATTCTTAAAATAGGCCCAGATGAAAACAGACGATTTTATATTAATTTATTTTATAATTGCTTGCGGCGCTATAACCTCGACAGCTATAGCTTAGTGTGAATGAGTGTCGAATGAACATGCACCAAGGACGAGAAAAATAATTATTTTTCGCACTGCAGTATCAGTCCACAATTTCGCCTTAATTCGACCCCGTCTCAGAGTCTTATTGGAATTTCGTTTCAGGAAATTCGACATTGCTTGGTGAACGAGTTCCACAACTGTTACGAAGCTAATCAAAACTTTATCACCAGACAAAGATAAAAAAATTTCCGTTGTCAATCATAGCGTTCAACAAATATCAATTCAGTTTGATTAAACGTCTTCTCCAGAAATAGTAAGCGCAATGTTATGGTTTTCACATTGCTTCAACAACGCATTAGCGGATCGGCATCGAAGACGGCATCGTCCGCGCAGACGCGAACGCAAAGCATGCGCCCGTTTATACAACTATCTCTTTGATCGGGTCTAGTGCTCGTGCTATTTGTCGCCAATATAAAAACTGACACGGAAAAGCGCTACTTGCTTCGACTGGAAGCGCGCGCACCACTCTTGATTGCGCCCACTGAACGACTGATTGTGTCGATGTCGGCCATGTCAATCAATGTGCGTACAAAATGCTTATCAACTTCTGGTCCTTCCAGCCCGGGCCAGGGACGGCGCACAATCAGTCTGTGCAGGGCCGCAAACAGCTGATGTTTTCGGGGAGGGCAAAATGATTTTGACTTGTTGTTGCACTATTTTCGGGGGGTGGACAAAACATGATTTTGAAAATTTCGAGGGGGACGATTGCCCGGTTGCCCGCTCCCTGATTGCGGGCCTGAATTTGTGCCTTAGGTAAAAGTCATTGTTTCCCCCATTCACCTCCAAAAATAAAACTCAGCCGACTTCGTTTTCATGCAAACTACAGGTTTGTTGCAGAATCAAAAAGCGTTTCGTCGTATATTTTTGGCGTTGACTTTTCTGTGTAATTATCTCAATGCAATTATAACCACTGAATAGTGTTGTCAGCGCAAGCAAATGGGGCTTGGGTTTTTAAATCCTTAAACAGTCGACCGATTCAGAAAACCAGTCCGCAAAGCAAGAATCCAGCACTCACACAAAGAATCGTCCCAGGCAAAAGTTGAAATACATTTGGCAGTTGGTTGAGCACACGAAGCGCAAGTACATTTCAGCAACTTCACGCGATGACAAATACGATCCAATTTAAAGCTTCACGGCATGCGGGTGCACATCGAAAACAATACAAAAATCAATACTTGACTTAATATATGCCTAGCTGCAAAGAACACTGAGCAATTGAACGTGAAATCCTATTTTTAAAATATTTTGCATAAACGTGGTTGCATCATTTTGATGTAAACAGGCGGTAATAGCCACAAATTGCAGATCGCTGAACCGATACAAACAGATGGTGGCGGACCAAACGTGCTGTATCAGTTTTTCAATTTCTATAAGCTCCAATATTTCAAACCCAAGTGAATTTTACAAACAGTCGCAAGCTGCATGCGACAGTCGCAAGCGGAATGCGAGAATGATTATAAAACAGATTATGATACGGCAAACGTATGACCCAGTGACTAAACATCAATCCGCTTCTGTGAAAGTAAAAGCATTATAGGTGCATACTGTATTTACTCGATTGTTAGCCGCCGTTGAATGTAAGCCGTCCTTGAATGTAAGCCGCACGAAATGGTGTTCAAAAATCAATGTAACCCGCCCTTGATTGTGGACCGCACTTGAACAGCCTCTGAGTTACATTCGCGTACTAGTGCGTTTGGCGTTTAACTGGCAACCCTGGTAATGATGCTTACACCGCTACAACTGCCTGCTGTCAGGGGCGGATCTAGGGGAGGGGGAGATTGGGGCGATCGCCCTCCATAAAAACTACGAAAGTAACTTTATTTTCCATGAGTTTTTACAATTCGGAAACAGCATTTGCGATATAGCGCCATTTTGCCGTCCACTGTTTTGTCACAGCGGTGTAGTGAAGTATAGGCTACTTTATCTTTATAACAGTAGTGAAGCCGTTATGAGACTTGACCACCAAATATTGCTGAAATCTTCCCCCCCCCTATACTTACTGGATGGATCCGCCCCAGCCTGCTGTTCATCATAATCCCTCCTGTGATGGGTGTGCACGTGATGCTGAGGATAATAAAATGTGAAAAGAGAGTTTGATCGAAAGAAACGTAGCCAAGGAAAGACTGAGCGTCATCTATACCTTTCGATAAGGCAAAGAATTAAAAAATGTAAGCCGTCCTTGATTGTATGCCGCCCTTGATCATAAACCGCACGAAATGATTGAAAAAAACTTTATAAGCTGCGGCTTACAATCGAATAAATGCGGTAAGTGAACTGTGAAGTGTGTATTCACGCGCACGTTCAAGCAAAACACCAGATTGTTTCAAACAGTTTTTTTCCCAAAGGTGCAAGGGGCAAAATGCTTTTTTAGAAGGTTTGCCTGAAAAATAACCAAAGAATGTCATCAAGAGATGTAAGGTTCGTTAGAATTTACTCTCGATGTGTACTGCATTTCAGTATAATTTTTGTCTTTTCTGTTTTGACAGTCGAAATTGAAGTATAATGAAAATTCAAGCAATTATGATTTCATTGACTAACTTAGAAAAAATAATAATTGAAAAAGTTTAGACGCAGTACGATTCTAATTGAAAATAGTATTGACTCCATCACTGATAAACACCATATAAATAATCCCTCAATGTGTCTGTAAAAGTTGAACCAATGTCGCCGTTGCAGGGGGGGAACGGGGGGTCATTGCACTCTTTTTTGAACAATACTACTGGTAGTGACAATTTTATGCCGGCTTCAAGCAATTTGTCACGTAACTTTAAAAATAAAAACTACTTATGCAGATCGAAGTGGTCGACGAGTTAACTGTCTATCGAAAGAATCCTTTCACAGTCAAGAATCAGACATTACGATCTTACCAGAGTATATATTTCGCTTAATGTAGTATGTAAGCATCATCAGCTCTTATTCAAACAGACAAGTTAAAGATAGAAATTGTTACTTAACAACGTAAAAATGTTCCACCTAAAAAGTAGCGATCTTGATCATTATGAAACAATGAGCCATACTTCTCTGGCTTATACTCATTGCAAGTGGTGCCAAGAACAAACAACAAGACCAGACTGTTCAAAGTCTGTCAAGTTCCTACTGTACGATGGTGGTAAATGCTGCAGTCCCGCTGATTAAATGCAGAATTCATCCGTGAGCTGCCTCAGAAAGATGGGGGCGGCAACCAGCTGATATTTTCGGGGATGACGAACGATTGTAATTTGCTGTTTTACTGTTTTCGGGGTGGAAAAATGATTGTAATTTGTTGTTTTACTTGTACCTAACAATTAAACATGTTTTTGAAAATTTCGGAAGGGCAATTGCCCGGTTGCACCCCTCTGGTTTCGGGCCTGTGTAACATAATACACTGACAAGCGATGTTGGTCTGCCGATATGTACAAAAATCAGCCTTTCCAGCTCTGTGGAAGAAGAATTGACCACCCACGGCAAGTGGCGTCTGATCCACTCTCTGGCACCTCTGTGGCAATCACTGGCCGCATTTTTTGTGCAATAGGGGCTGAATCATCACAGCTGCAAACTTCACCACAATAGTAAGGAACCGTCACAGATTTTCAACAATTCATACTTGTATGAGCGTTTTGTTGTAAATATATGCAATAAATTTCCATTGTGATTCTATTTGAATAAGAGCTGATGATGCTTACCTGATGGGCGAAATATATGCTCTGATAAGATCGGTGTGTCTAATTCTTGGCTGTGAAAGGATTTCTTTCAATAGTAAATTGCCAATGGAATAAAAAGTTAGATAACTCGCAATCGTTCACAAGTTGGATTTGGTTTACGCATCACAACTCCTCACTGTGAAGCTTTTATAGATGCAACGAATTCTTAAAACAGACAATTTTGGCTGATGCTGGTGTCTGACAATTTGCAGCAGTTTGAGAAACAAAGTTGAGGTGAAGTTGAGATGTAATAACCAGCATGTATGAAAAGCCACCAAACTTAGTATATATTGCATGCAGGAAATAAAATCAAAGACGCAGCCAGAAAGGGGACTGTAGGAGCTAAAGTCACTCCATTAACAACTTATTCAAGCAGAAATACTGATGGTGATTTTTTCACCAACATTTTAGTTCGGATCGGGTGCATTGCAGAAAGTTCAGTGGTAGTTCTAACAGGCAAAGTAACACATTTCACATCACAGCAAACACTTATGAATTTTCGAGGTTTGCGAAATAACCATGCAGCTTTCTCCATTCTTGCACAGTCGTACCACCATCCATCGGCGTAAGAATTATGGGGGTGGCAGCGGGGGCCTGGCACCTTGGATTTTGAAATTTGACATTTTCCTATGAAATGTTTTGCAATACAGGTTCTTTTTTCAGTTTCGAGAAGGAAAATGAAATTTCATCACTTTTGACCCCCCTGGAAAAAGCCACTATTGCCCTCCCTGGAAAAAATCTTTCCGACGCCCATGTCAGCATTCACATCAGCAGCTCGGTGCACCCCCTAGATTTTGAAATTTGGCATTTTCGTATGAAATTTTAGCTGAGGTTTTTTTCTTAGTTTCGAGAGGCAAAAATGAAATTTTACCACTTTTGGGCCCCCCAGGAAAAATCCATTATTGACCCCCATAATCCTTCCGACGCCTATGCCAGCATCCACAGTAGCAGCTCGGTACACCGTGTTCTACAGGCATGGAAATAAACTAGAGCAATAGTTAGACGTTACAAAGCTTGGGGTCTCGCAATGTGCTCACGCTATAGATACGCATTGCGAAGCGTGAGTGACCACTAGCTGATAGTGTAACTAATTCCTTATTCTGCTAATAATCAGTTTCTCAGCGGACTTTAGTGCGCCAAAAGTGATGAGTGACGATGGACAAGTTTGTGGTGAAATTAAAAGGTTTTCTTCGTCGTATGAAACAGATCAGGATGACAGCCTCGAAAAATTATTATTGATCACTATCAGAATAGTACTTGCCCACGGTTAGAAGAGTAGAAACGAGCATCTGGCGTAACTGGCAGCGACCATGTTTCGGCAAATTCCCTAATCCCTTATAGTAGCAGCAGGCCCGTAACCGGGGGGCACAGCCCCTCCTAGAAAAATTTTCGACCCCCTTGGAAAAATGTATTGGACATCGTTTAAAATTGTTGGACATAGTCCAAAAAATTTGGACCCCTCTCAGAAAACTCTTCGCCCCTCCTGGTGACGCAAGCTGGTTGCGGGCCTGAGTAGCAGTAGTGTATTGGTCTTTGTGATGAAGTAATGGTTCAAAAAGCCAATCGATCATACAACTTTTCGTAGAATATAATCCAGAAGCTATAACATATTTAAGAGCAAATTCTACACAAGAAATAATATTTACTGATTCTTTGTCACAAAGGTTTGGTGAAAGACCATGAGGTCATCTAGTCCAGGGGTCCGCAAATAGTGGGTTGCGACTCGCGACCCAAGTTTTGGACCCAGGTTTGGGTCGCGAGACCTTCCACTGTGGGTCGCGAAATAATTTAAATTTACATTTTAAATTTGCCATTCTCATTAGACAGAATAAATGTAATCATTTACTGTTTTACGTGCTAAATTTCATAAAAGTTTGTGCTAGAAAATTGCTATGGTGAATAGTAGTCTTAAAATTGATTTTTAACTGTAAATTATTTTCCACAAAATTACTAGCTCACGAAATGTTTGGGTTGCAAGAATTTAGACCTATTTTTAGGGTGGCGCTAAAAAGTATTTACGGACCTCTGATTAGTCTCCCAACCCTGCGATACAAGTTTCACTACTATCATTAGTCATGTGAAAAAGCATGTATATGAGTAATGACATCGGAACTTTGCTGGACGTTCTCTGCGCGAAGGCGACCGAAAAACTTCATCGTTAATAGTTGGACTCCTTTATCTTCGTACGATTTTCGGGTAGTGAACATAGGCTTCCAGAAACAATGTTTCCAAATGCGATGGCTTGAGGATTTCTAATGATTAGCCTACACTACGCAGCGCAATTCATGGAGGGGTATTTTGCAAATAATATGTTGCATTCCCACCGGACTTAGTCTGTCGCAGGGCTAAGGGCTTCTGTTGGTAGAATCAGCACAAAAATTGGAAAAAATCCAAAGAAGATTATACTTCTCATCAAACACGCCAATATAACCAGCTTTGCACAGAGAAGTTATGCATTTCAGCCCTGCTCAAGTAACCTCTAAACACAAACACCGTTGTTGTCCTTGCCCAAAATGGGCAGATTTTGTTTATTCGCTTATACTGGACTAACTGACAGGTTTAGACGCGCGCTCGGGTTTTTGTACAACTTAGCAAGTCTTCTCAAGCTCATCTGATCAGAAAAAAACAACGTGTTGATTTTGGAAAAATTTTATATGATGAAGAAAAAAAGCAATTTTCCAAACAAAAATGTGGGAAGTGCTCTTAACAAATGATCGAAAAAGTAAAGAAAAATCCAAAAATTCCGCCAGTAGACGTCATTGGCGGTCGGTTTAAGGTTTAAACAGAATCTCATTTCAAGCTTGTGGTTCTATCCGCAATAAAAGTAAATTAGGTTGAGACATGACATTTTTCTATTTTCACTGCAATTTTCAGCCACATTAAGCAACCTTGCCCAAAATGGGCAATTTTTTTACGACAATCAGGTACATAAGGTAAATTTGCCCAAAATTGGCAAATGCTTTATGACAATTGTTGGGCAATCAGATTAATCGCGGCACTGCCATTGACTTTCATGTCTCACATGCACCAATCCCCCCAAACTGAAATACGAAAACTACAATCTAGTGGCATTTTGTCAATCCAAGGCATCAACAGGGAAACAAAAAATTCACTCTAACCAAAATGTCAGGTGATTTTCACACCAAACTCACACTAAGCATAACACCGGGTGAATTTCACCCGAACTCACACTAACCGCAACATGGGGTGATTTTCACCCGAACTCACATTAACCATAATGTCGGGTGATTTTCACCTAGGGACCACGTGGCCACCCTTCCTGTCCGGGTGGAAATCACCCGAGGTTAGTATTCCAGGGTGCAATCTTTGAGAAAACTTGAAAGTGATCAATGCAAACAAGTGCTCCCCATCGTTGGCAGCTAGCACGTGAACCTTGTTTTGTTCTGTTTTGGTGGTGGACAGGGTCCACAGCGTTGTCTTGTCTCAAAGTTCATGTCTTCAAAACAATGCTTTGGCTTTTTACCAAAAGTGCACGCACAACAAGGAGCAAGCCTTTGTTGTCTAAGCCAAAATTCTAGAAACTTCAAATAGGAAAAGAGAAGCACAAGGTTCATCATGTCTTAAATAAAATGCTTTGACCTTTCACCACCAGTGCACAACAAGCTGCAGGCTCTCTTTGGATCCAATTTCTTTCCTCTGACGGAGAAGGTGTCATACATTTTCTTTCCTGTTTCTCAATGAAAACCACGAGCTGAGCAGGAGCAATTTCGCGCCAAATTAATTTGCGTTGTCAGGGCTTGCACTCGTGTGATCTACTCCCTTGCTGTCATTGGTCAAAGGTTGCTGGCGTGGCTTACTAGTGAACCTACATGCACCAACACCTTTTGCCCAAATTGGTCAAGGTTAACTTAGTAGGGACCTTTATGAACAAATTTTGTCACACCTCAGATAACCATGGGTAAATTTGGGCAAATTTTTGTTCCCCATCGAAAACCACAAAACTTGTGCAGATTTCGATAGGACTGCTCGAGAGAGCGTCTAGAAAATGCAGCTACTGAAAGAACCAGCTTTCTACGTGAACGTTAACTAATTTTTAATTTAAGTAGAAGAACCGTTTGCCCAAATTGGGCAGAGGCTACCTGAGCAGGGTTAAACTTTGCCAAAAACGAAGGAAATGTAGGCGTGACGAACATGCTTTTCTAAACAAGAAAATAAATCACAGATCAAAATATAGTTGAACTGAAAAACGCAGTCAAGTTTGTCGCGTTTTGCGGTCGTCAGGAGCTACCTCTAGGTCAGGGTTTTTTAACCTTGGGTGCGTGAATGTGATTTAAAGGGTTATTAGGCTTTTATTTGCAGACATTTCGAATACTCCCACGATGATTAAAACCTAATTTCGACTATTTATTGCAACCCTACTGCGCTGATGAAACCGATAGAAACGACGGCGTTTATGGAAATTCATTAAAAACTGCACTTAGATGCAGCTGATGAAACTACAATTGACTCGATAAGAATGCTCGAAGTCCACGTAATGCTCTGTATATCAGCTGACATACGCAAAACACGATAATCAGTTGGCTTCATGAGGAATTTCTAGGTTTCGTCACACTTACACTATTGGAGAAGCACCAGCAAATTGCATACTGTATCAAACAAACTTGTCGCAACTTACTCTTGGCTTAAACGTTTTCTGGGGCAGGGATAAGATGGAGCAGGAAGCGTGAGCGGTGCCTACAAAGGTGTTCAGGAAAGAGAGCGCATCCTGCATCCCTTGGCAATATACACGATGCTGCAACCATGTGCTCAATTTAGTAGTCCATGGGACATCGCAACGACCTTCGATTCGAAATGCGCTGTGGATAATGTTGCTAAGCATTTGTGCTTATATTTCACGATCTGCGCTACGTGCAGCTGGTCTGCGAGAGTTCGTCCACATGGAAACATTGACATCTCGTCGAAAGAGTAACTTATACTTATGTGCCAAACTCGCTGGGTAGAAATACACGATTTTGTTATCACGTTTGGCTTCCATATGTTCAGTTCTCCCGCCTTCCCTTAGTAATATACTGGCTGCGCCACTAAATGAAATCGATGTCCATGATTGTAATTGAGCAAGAAAACATCACTGCCTTGAGAACTAGTCTTCTTTCTGCGCAAACATTTTCTGCAACCGCTTCTGAGAGGTTCCTTCAATTTTTTTCATGTGAGCATTCCCTTCCACTGTTCCGGGTTTCCAGCATTAAACGCAGATATCCTGACTTCAATCCTTTAAAATCTTGAGAAGATCTGAGCCTCAACTGCATATGGTGCAAAGATATAACAATCCTACTCTTCCGGTACAAGCGTGAATAAATAACTGGCAACTGATATTTTGGCTGAATCGTGAGCGTCAAGTGGCCTGGGGTTCTAGAAGGGCACCGAAAAATTGGAAATTGGGGTGATCATTCCCATAGACAAGAAGAGAGACATGACAGAATGCACTAACT
>Ga0210059_1007500_pt1 | contig 17331 bp, 8 predicted proteins | sample Ectturendosymbi2_FD_188042 | JGI IMG/M metagenome (GOLD analysis project Ga0210059, IMG submission 188042) | Ecteinascidia turbinata endosymbiont from Florida, USA - Sample 2 (SPAdes) (version 2) | ecosystem: Host-associated > Tunicates > Ascidians > Unclassified | place: Key West, Florida...
ATAGCTGCAAACGATCATCCATAGATTCACCTATCACGTCCTGCAACAGAAAAGACATTCGTTAAAAAATGGGTTTTTTATCGAACAAAATATGGGTACGCATCTTTTTGGGTCACCCTGTATATCATACGCTGGTTCTCAAAGCGTTAAGTTTGGATTTAGTTACAAAATTTCACAACATAATCATTTTCAGTACTTGTGATAACATTTTGGCTCAACATTTCCTAGTATTCCAACAAAACCAATGTTTCGCTCTTTTCCAATGATGCCGCCTATGCGATGACGTTTTCAGCACGCTTGCTGATGAATTTGGCGATTTCGGCCCTAAACGAAAGTAACCAAGCAATTGGCTACAAGACAACATGGTGGTATATCCGCCTATAGGAAGTGTTTGTGATTCTGACAAATTATTTTTAAAAAACGGAAGAAATGTGATCCTGACTTTTTTTTCTAGCTGAATTTCTTGAATTTTCAATTATAATGAGATTTAACAATGCTGTTACTAGTACTTTGGCGATATTGGCGGCACTGGATTTAAATCTGGTCGTCAATATACAGCACTTTGTATATCTGCAACTTGCAACAGTAATCTGACGACCTGTCTAGGGTTGGAGTTTGAAGATGGAAGGCAGTAGTTGGTGGAGATCATTCGTGGACAACAAAAGGTTTGACTGATTTAGAACATTTAAATGAGAAAATTTTGAAGCATGAGAAATCTGGCAAGCATACGAGCATTCAAGCAGACCTTTAATTTCTTGGTAAGGTGAATGTGGCATTGCAGCTGAAATTGATTCAGGCCACAAACGTTTCCTGGAAAAGCGTAACAATCAAATCAAAAAAACAGAAATTTTGTCTAAAATCATAAACTGTTTAAAATTTTGTGAAAAATTTGAACTTCCTTTGATAGAACATGATGAAAGTACCAGCTAAAAGAAAGTGGCTGCAGGTCTACTGCCTTGACACTGTTGTGATTGGAAAGCACAAGCGGTAAGTGCGCAAAGCTTCGCACTGTGGCAGCAAGCAACAATAGAGATCACGCGTCGCGATCACTCTTTGCGTACACTAGTCGTTATGTTCAATCGTTTACACGTTAGTATCAGCAGAGATTCCACATCGCTATCACACTATTATTGGTTGTTCGCACCACATATATATGGTGTTTTTCTTCGCATACATCCCATTCGTGGTGAATCACACATTCAACACAGCGCCAACGGAGAGGTTGCAACAACACAGTTTGAATGAAAGGCTGAGTTTGTCTAACCAACACCAGCATCATAGTAGTGTAGCGGAAAAGTCCAAGTTTCATGTGCAAGTGGTACTGGGTTCGATATCTACATTTGACTATTAGCTTTGGTCGTAGTGCTTATGCTTTCAATGGGACAGGTTTTTATTTGCTTTCATTTGAGTTTCCAATTCTTTTGTTTTTCTGTTTATGCTTTAGGGTTTGGGTTTAGGGATTAGGTATAGGGTTATCTAAACTGAAGTGACTGTTTTCTTTTTCTACATATCAATAAGAACAACTGAAAATTACAAGTTTGATAAGATTAAGGCTGCTGGATTGACTGGAAATGCCACTAATGATTAAAAACAGCAAGAGCGACAATCCCAGATGTTCAACCAGAGATGAAAATTCGCAGCCCTCCTGGCCATTTTCACAAGACGCCACTGCATCTAGGAACAGTAGACAGGGTTCCTACACAATTTCAAAAATAAATTTCCATATTTTTAAAGACCTTTCCAGACATTTTCTGGACTGTTTCCAGACCTATTTCCATATGACCTACACCTGTCAAATACAGGCACTGTAATATTTAACATTATATAAATAAAATTATATCAATATTGAATACAATATTATAAAAATGTATGTCAACAGATTTAAGTCTGGAAAATAATTCTTTTTCCATAGTAAGCGACCAAAAAATTTTTTTAAATGACAAAAAAATTTTCATACTTTAAGACTGCACAAGAACTTGCGGAAATCATTATGCTGCTGATAACTTACAAAACTTTCTCAAAAACAGATTTTTTAAGCTTCTTGACTTTAATTGATTATAGTATATTCACTAAATAATAAAATTCAGTTCATATCAGCAAGCAAAACATAATGTACCAGAAACCAACACATTTTCTCACCTGATTGTAGGCAACAAATTTATTAGGTATATGACATAACTTTAAAATAGCACTGCTTGATGATTTTTCCAGCATATATTGAGCACATGTAGTGATGTTATTAGAATGTTGACACAGAAGTGTTCCCGTTTCCAACACATCAAAAAAATTAAAAGTGTCAATGTGAACAGCATATAATCCCTGGAAAACAATGGAGTCAACTGCATGTTAGGTGGCAACAGAAAATCAAACCAGTCATTTTCCACATCTTTTCATTTTCTGAAGTTTTAAATGTGGGTAAATATTTTTTTATACAGGTGGATAAACAGATGTCTTACTGGAGTCATCCCCCTCACATTTGCAACTTAGGAATAACAGCACACTCTTCTGCAGTGTTAAGACACCAAAGTTGCTTGCCCAGAAAAAATTTTTTGGATTTGGGTTTCAGATTTTTTGTGAGTGACATCATAAGTGGAATATTTTCAGGCCTCTTTGGCCTACTTCACCTGGCCCTAGGCCCAAACTGCTAGATGGCAGTATTTCGCTGAAGTTTTGTTAGAAACTAGGCTAAAATACAAGTCTTTTGATACCTTGGATGACCTGCTACAACGTTTTGGGTTCAAAAGTTATGATCTAAAAAAAACAAAACAATTGATTAATCCCATAATTAGATAACTAATTTGTATATTGTAGATCATAACCTTTGAACCAGAAACACTAGAAAGTCGATCAAAGGCTCAAAAGACTTGGATTCTAGCCTAATTTCTAATGAAAACTTTAGCAAAATACTTCCATTACTGATTGGGCCCTAGACCAGGTAACATGAGCCAAAATGGCCAAAACTGTTAAAACACATTTAGAAATGTCTTCACTCAGTGCTTTGCTACAGTGAAAACGCTGTTTTATGCATACTGCATTGCATCTCTTCGCATTATGGAATAATCACACAGTCTGGTATTAACACTTTGAGAGCCGGGGTACGATATGTTCGTACTTCGAGTTCGGCCTATAAAACAGCAATTTTTGGTTGCTCTTCCAACGCCCTAGCACCTCTGCCGATTGCGCTAGAGAGCTGTTCAATGGCTCAAATGGATCGGCCAGTCTTCTAGCTTGCACTCGAAAAAAAATTTTTGGTTGGGTGGTGTCGATTTTTTGTGACTGACATCATAAGTGAAATAGTTTTGGGGTCATTTTGGCTCATGTTTCTTGGCCTAGGGCCCAACGGCTAGGCCAAAGTATTTCGCTGAAATTTTCATTGAAAACTAGGCTCGAGTCTGAGTCTTTTGAGCCTTTGATCGACTTTCTAACATTTCTGGTTCAAATGTTATGATCTAAAACAAACAAATTAATTAATTAGCTAATTAGTCAAATATTTTTACTAGTTTAGATCATAACTTTTGAACCCGAAACCGTAGCAAGTCATCCAAAGTATCAAAGGTTGGCGCCCAGGGCCAGGCAAAGTGGGCCAAGGTGGCCTAAAAGTCCTCCACTCATGACGTCACTCACAAAAAACCCGCATCCCCAACCAAAAAATTGTTTCGAGTGCCGACTAGAAGACTTGCTGCGTCTTTTGAGACTTTTACCTGGTCTGTAAAGCATTTGAGCAGCTGACGATGTTGTTTGCTGGGCAAAAAATCCTATATATTGATTTCAAGTAATTAACTTCTACATTACGATATAAAATCATCAGAGCAATTGCAATTGATTCATTTGCTCATCTGTACATACCTCAACTCTTTAACCATTGCTTGCCCACCAGGGTTCCCACACAGTTCATAAAATTATTTTCTGCACTTTTTCAATACCTTTTCAATGCTAAATTTAAGTGGTTCAATACCATTACTTCTCTTCATTTTTTCAAAATTCTTCATCATGAAACTCAATTTTACACATTACATAACACTGCATAAATTATGAATTGCTTTGCCTTCAGTAAAATTCTGCTCAGACACTTCAATTTTTTTTCCATTTGAAATTTCCATACTATTTCAATACTTTATGTACATATGTACAATACTTTTTCAAGGTCTTGAAAACAGATTTTGAAATTCAATACTTTTTCAATACTGCATGGGAACCCTGTCATTATCATCTGTGTCATGTTGGTGTCTATTAGGCATTTGATTCAAAATTTCTGGTGGTACAAAGTGAAGAAGGGATGTCCATCAGTGTGGATATCGTTAACAGATGTGTGATGACATAACCGGAATAGAAAAAGACTTCATTTCTTCAATAAAGGTAAAGATGCAATAGAAAAACTATTTCTTCACTTCAATTTAACACTTTGGCACCCGGGTGGTTTCGGGGATTTTCGGAAAAAAAACGCCTAAACGCATGTGGCTTTGCGCGGTAATGTCTCAGCTCCTGTTCGGGTTACAGACCTGGTTGAAGCATCAAAAGACGCAGCAAGTCTTCTAGTCTGTACTCGAAAAAAAATTTTTTGCTTGCAGGGTGCATTTTTTTTGTGAGCAACATCATAAGTAGAGGACTTTTAGGCCACCTTGGCCCACTTTGTCTAGCCCTGGGCACCAACCGCTGGGTGGTAGTATTTCGCTGAAGTTTTTACTGGAAACTAGGCTACAATCCGAGTCTTTTGATACTTTGGATGACCTGCTGGGGTTTCGGGTTCAAAAGTTATGATGTAAGTTAGTAAAAATATTTGACCAATTAACTAATTTGTTTATTTTAGATCATAACTTTTGAACCATAAATGCTAGAAAGGCTCAAAATACTTCGACTCGAGCCTAGTTTTGAATGAAAACTTCAGTGAAACACTTTGGCCTAGCCGTTGGGCCTTAGAACAGTAAACATGAGCCAAAATGACCCCAAAACTACTTCACTTATGACGTCAGTCACAAAAAATCGACACCACCCAACCAAAAAATTTTTTTCAAGTGCAATCTACTAGACTGGCTGATCCGTTTGAGCGCTTGAACAGCTCTCTAGTGCAATTGGCGGAGGAGCTAGGGCATTGGTAAGGCAACCGAAAACTGCTGTTTTTTAGGCCGAAATTGAAGTACGAATATATAGTACACTGGCTTTCAAAGTGTTAATATAACCTTTCGTCACACACATAATGCAAAAAGTTGCAATGTTTTCATTTTTTGTATTTTCACAACAGTTTAAACCTAAATTTGGACCCCTCTAAAGTATGTTATCAAGAATGGGAAAATCTTGGTTTGCGAGCGATGGTGCCTGGAATTAAGTCTAGGCCAGCAACAAATAATAATTTTTCTACCGTTGCGGTGTCATTACTCACTTGAAAGTAATAGTTTTCACGACTCCGGTTACATCATTTCATATCCACCACCAAGATCCGCTAATTACCGATGTCCGTCTTTCATACGACACCTTTCTGTTTTAGGAATATTGTGTATTTTGGGGCTTGCCACTCACATTGGTTGAATTGATTACATGAATATATTGTCATTTGTTTATTTTTCATAATTTGTCACTTGTGACTTTTGCATGCATTTCATTTTACTTAAAATCCATACAAATTCATGATAAAAAGTAATACAGCAAGTGACTCCTCCGAGCAATTTATTTATAATACAATCAAATATCCTGAGTGTAAGAATAAAAAGGCTTACTTTTAGCCAATCAGCCAAATCCTCACGCATGGCATGTAAATAGGCTTGATTTGAACTGTACGGCCTGACACTTTGTGTAGAAGAATGCATAATCTGATGAGGAGATCCATCTTCATTAGCAGTAATCCCAGGAAGCAACATGTTGAACTTGATGGTTAAGCAATCAATAAAACATTTTCATTATCCAAAGCTAAGCAGACCCTTGAACTGTAACAAAGACAAGGTAGATGTTTTCGCTTTATTAGTAACACATAGAAATTTTTATTCACACCAGACGGCTGTGAACTAAGCAATACATACCAGCTCTGAAGCGTGAAAAAAAATTTTAGTCATATAGTAAGCCTCAGAAGTTCCATGCCACAAAAGCTGAGGCCGCAAAATGCCAAAAATATCAAGACCTCCAAAGCAATTACCACTTTCAACCAGTGGCAAGTGAGACCACTGGTGTGTATAGCAACTTCACAGTTGCCCCTTTTTTGAGTGGTCTTATAAAGAAACTTGTTGATGTATCTGGCAACCACAGAGAGTGCCAGTGGCTCCACCAGCGTCTGTCCCTGGCTGTGGTCAGGTGAAATGCTGCCAGCATATTGGCCTGTATGCAAGTTTGATCTAATTTTACCTGTTCTTTTTCTAGTTGCTTTTAATGTACTGACCACTATCACTGCCTACCACTTGCCCCTATATCAATGGTCGCTTGTGTTTGTTGTACAGGTCACGGAAACTTCTAATAGATGTGACTTCGCAGCGGTTTAACTCCATGTGACTTCGGAGCGGTTTAACTCAAACATATTATATCAGGTTCCATTTGAATAATTCTATTTGAATATCAAGTTATATTTGAAGATTCTATCTATTTCCATTTGAATAAGAGCAGATGATGCCAAGATCGTAGGCAAAATATATACTCTGTCTGTAAGATCTTAAAGTGTCTAATTCTTTGCTGAGAAAGAATTTCTTTCCATAGACAATAATATATCAGGCGTGGTCAAAAGTGGTGTACGGATATGGAAAATTTGAAATCGGATTGGATCCAAAATTTTTTTATAAACTCCGTATCAGAATATTTTTCAAACATGGACTGTGATATCCAATCGAAATCCGAAACCACCCACTGATCAGTTGCGCATTAACGAAAATATTTGGCAATGTCTATTTTGCCTCATGTGGCAAAAGTTGTGGCTATAGTATTTTGTGTTTAGTCAGACACGATTACTAATCGTATTACTAATCGGATTAGTTTAGTTGAAGTGGTCACGTGACAAGTATGATATGCTCAAGAACACAAGATTTAGGGCTTAGGATTAGAGTTAGGATTTCGATTTGGTTCCCATTCAAAACAGACCCGTTCGTAACAGACCACGTTGATAACGGACCCCTTCTTAATGTATATTGCAGTGTGGACGCTAAAAGTCCAAAGCATTTTGTCTAATTCACTTTACCCTGTCTGGCCCTAGGTACGAACAGAGTCTGTTATGAATGTGGTCTATCATGTATTGGTCTGTTATGAACGGGTCTGTTATGAACGTGGTCTGTTATGAACTTAGTCTGTTATGAACAGGTCTGTTATGAATGGGTCTGTTATGAACGTGGTCTGTTTTGAGTGGTCTGTTATGAATGGTCTGCTTTGAACGGACACCTTTCGATTTAGGTTAGTCTTCAGTTCACGCAAACAAACATGAAGCCACTAACAATGGGCTGACTTGCCAGCACAGAAACCATGACAGTACTCGTCCATTCTGGAATAAGCTGTTACAGATGTCATTATCAAGTGAGAAGGCCATGCGTTTTCAACTTGTCATGTGACTATTTCAAACAAATGTGTTAGCCTAAAGGTAAAAGAGCTCCAGCAGTGCTGGTGCCCATGATTCAAAATAGACACTCACACTGCCAACATACTTTTGTCTTGCCATGGCTACAACTGTCTGTCACAATCAGTTTATGAGAGATTTTGACAAGAAGTGCACAAATTTCTATATGGCGGTGCAAGTTGTAGTTATTCTCATGCTGCTCTCTAATGGTGATGTTTAAATCAAATGATACCCTACAACTAGCCTACATTTGTGTACCTGCTGGACTCCGGGCAACCCTAATTGTAGGGAAATAGGGAAGTGTTTCCCCACAAAATTTTCTTCCCTAAGTTTAGTATCTACACTAAATGTTGGGAAATAGGGAAGGCAGGGCGAAGACTTTCCCTACGTTTAGAGCCAGCACTAAATGTAGGGAAATAGGGAAGGCGGAGTGAAGAATTTTCCTACGTTAAGAGCCAGCACTAAATGTAGGGAAATAGGGAAGGCAGGGCGAAGACTTTCTCTACGTTCAGGTTCAGCACTAAATGTAGGGACTAGGGAAGTGTGGCGGTCGGTAGATGGCGCCACATGTAAATAAATGGTCACCGCTAGATGGTGCCCATGAGTAACAAGTCACTGTGATAGTCACCACAAGCGAATTATCGTAGTTCACTTATCCTTATATAATGATAGTACAACCTAGTAGTAGTAGAGTGAACTCGTCGAGGGAACTCTATTGCTGCTGGTTGCTTTCCTGTTAGTTAATGCCCCGAATTGCCATCTTTCTCTTGTGCTTGCCTCAGTAGTTCAAGGCGATGCAGTCAAATGCAACAGAAGGCAGGGTAAAAACTTTCCCTACGTTTAGAGCCAGCACTAAATGTAGGGAAATAGGGAAGGCGGGGCGAAGACTTTCCCTACGTTTAGAGCCAGCACTAAATGTAGGGAAATAGGGAAGGCGAGGCGAAGACTTTCCCTACGTTCAGGTTCAGCACTAAATGTAGGGAAATAGGGAGAGCAAGGCGAAGATTTTCCCTACGTTTAGAGTTATCACTAAATCAGGGAAAGCAAAGCGAAGATTGTCCTCACGTTTAAGTTCAGCACTTAATGTAACGAAATAGGGAAGGCAGGGCGATGGTTATCCCTACGTTTAAGTTCAGCAGTAAATGTAGGGAAATAAGGCGGAGATTGTCCTTACGTTTAGGTTCAGCAGTAAATGTAGGGAAATAGGCAAAAGCAAATTGTTTACCCACGTTTTGGTTCAGCACTAAATGTTAGGAAAGCAAGTTGAGAGCTTTTCTTCAATGGAGGTTGAGCACGAAAATGACGTTGTACGGTTATGGATGTATAGTGCTAACAAAAAAGTTGTGGTAAGGCATCCAAACAAGATAGCCATTTTGAAACAGCAGCAAACTCTTTAATGCAAAACGTAGAAATGTTGTTCTCGCCCTGCTGCACCCCTGCTAATGAGTGTAGGATCTTGGTGAAAATGTGTAGACATGTTGTCAGGAGATGTGCTTTGATGAAGAGAGAAAGGTGCATTTTGTCTTTTTGGTTGAATGAGATTAGTGCAAGTCACACTTCTGAGTGAAACTGACTTTGGTTTTCAAAGCAAGCATAGTCATCTTATGAAGTATTGTGAATTTGCCTGTGCGGTAATATCGAAAATTTAGGAACTTTGGACGCTGCAGAAAAGGAAAGTGGTTAGTTATGTGACATTAAAAGAGTTTTGGATGCTGCTGAAAAATAATTTATTATTGCTTTGGTATGTGAAATGGTTGTGCAAGCTTTTGGTTTCCAATGCAGCAAGTCGGAAAATGTGGATGTGGCGGATTGCCTGTAATGCAAAACTACAAAATTCCTGGAGAAAAAATTACGTTTTGGAAGTTTTTTTGTGAAACAAAATTTTCAATAGCCTCCAATGACTTTTAGAAAGTGTGGACAGTTCACTTGTTAGCGTATGTTTCATGTAGGCTTCTTGTTTTGCATTGCTTTCAAGTAAGAAGACTTTGAAGTGGCACATGATTATCAAGAATGGATGGCTTGCAAATGATTTGTGACAAATTTGGAGTAAGGGTTAATCAGCCGAACCATTTTTCAGAAATATGTGTGGGCCTATGCGCTTTGAGTTCAGAAGTGTGGAATGCTGCTTTGAAACAAATGGCGCTATCGCTGTTTGCCAAATGTAATTGTGGCGCTACAGCCACTGAAGAGAAATTTTTCTGAGTTTTGTGGTCTTTTCTCATATCAAGCATTATTGATAATCTTAATCCTGTGTCTTTGCAACAAACAGCTGATCTTTTTCCGGAACATGTTCCTCAAAGGTCCTTCTGGCTTTTTTTTAAATGCAGAATCCTCACCAGAAAGATATTAAATACGGACTGTTTACGCTTGTGCAGGGGGCTTCACATTCTAAATTTGACAAAAACTCTTCTTGTTTATGGTGTTTCATATTTCAATTCGGTGGGCAGGGAGATTTGTTTGGGGGGCTAAGCCCGTCAAAGTCCTCCCGTCGTAACGGGACTGCTTCAATGTCTTCTCAGAATAGGGTTCTGATAATTGTGGAATATTCTCCAAGTTGCTCATCGATGGAGTATTGCTGTTCATCATTTTAACTGAGGCAAGAGTTTTTCATTAGGCTTGGTCAGAACATTGTTTTTTGGACGCCCTGGTTTAAGTCCCTATGGCAATGTGAAGAAATCGGCACAACAAATTTGTCTTGGTGCTTGGCTTCAGCAGACAACAAGTCAATCACTGAACCAACACGGGAAAGTTATGTGTGTTCCCATTCGTCAACGCGTCCAACTGCTACGTTTGCAAAAGTCTTTACAGGACATTGTTCGTACATCGTGTATACTTTTCTGCCTGCCCAAAAGCTTTTTGTTTCTGTATTGCATTCATACCCAGAAAAGAAGCAGAGCTATTTAAAATGTAACGGTGGCAGTGATGATACCAGGTACATTCCTTTACTGGGGAAAAGCTAAAATACAGACACACAACTGGATTTTTTGTATATTTTTTGCTACATAATGTGTGCACATTAACTGTTTTAATGAAAGACCAGTAACTTTTGTGCAATTCTGTTCCTTCGCTGCCCACTGCTTTACAAACAGTAGGCCTATCCAGCCCTGTGGTCACAGTGACTGTCTCCTCTGCCAACAGTTGCGTCCGGTTTGTTTTTTAAAATAGCATTCTTAATACAGTCTTAAATTGTTGTTGTCATTTTGTTTTCCATTTGCAAGTTTTGTTAACTTTTCATCGTGTCTTTGCCTAGTTCGGTCGACCTAACGTGACGACGGACATATCCAGGTATCGGCGTGAGCGTGACGCACATCGTTGTTCAAGAAATAAATAAGGCACATATAATATTTGTCGGGACGTTTTTCGCATTTGCATGCATTTTCGCTGGAAGAAAGAAATGAAAAACCAAAAAATGTGAAATATTACTTGACCATATTTTGCAATTAAAAAAGGTCTTTTGCACGAAAACATTATATGGAATACACGTTCGTCATACACTTTTACGTTTTATTTAATAAAGTTATATTTTTATTCTTCAAATTGTACGCCTATCATCATTTTAGCAAACTCAACAGCGCAAATCTTCAGTGTTTCTTGTGTTAGGTAGCTGTGATGCGAGTTAAGAACAATCCATGCTTAGTTTGGATTTGATTGCACCGTGCAGTGATAGACCTTTGTTTGTCGTACCCCTTGAGAAAAGATCCTCATCTGCTTTTTTGTCTCATGATTGTCAAAAAATTTGAATTTGTCCAAAGAAAACCATCGCTTTTAAGTGAATGGCCATTCCTTTGTTTACAAATGTACTAAGATGCAGAAAAGCAACATGGAACGCTATTCTTCATAGAAATTTACCGATTTAGTACTGACTTAGTACGCTGTTGTTCAGTGCATGTGTGATATTACTTTCATATTACTACGACGTGCCCTGTGAACAAAGAAGGAAAATTCAGTAGCATTGTCCGCACAGTGGAATCTCATTGTATGCTTTCTATGTATCGTTTTTGCCATCAACATGCAGTCTTTGAGGCAGAGGTATACAGATATTGTGTAAGAAAGTTGTTGAAGAAGTAATTTGTGAAAATTGCTAAATCATTAACAGGTCCCAGCATTATTTTTTTCGAAAAGTTATTTATTTCAGGATATCAGATATATTATTCATTTCAAATGTCACTCTTTTCTAGCAGATCTGGTAAACTCTAAGGTCACATCTGCCAGCGGCAGCTTATAAGTGAGGCAAATGAAACAATGGCCTTGGCAATCATTGCAACACATATTATGTTTCAACTACAGATAAAAACAAAGTTAGCTTTTTCATTACAGTGTAGAATTCTCCTATAACGTCACTTCAAAAAAGCGTTGCTGTAGGCGAACTGTCGTCATAGGCGTACGAGGCGGGGGGTTGGGGGGAGCGGCCGCCCCCCCGGGCTTGAAAAATTTCAGGGCAAACTCTGTTTTCAGGGAAAGCGCAAGTTGCTCAAAAATCCTGAATGGTAAAATATGTTTCACTACAGTGAAAAATTCCAGGGCAACTCTGTTTATCAGGGCAAGCGCAAGTTGCTCAGAACTCCTGAGTAATAAAAAATATATATTTAGTACAGTGAATCCAGGGCACACCCTGTTTTTCAGTGCAAGCGCAAGTTTCTCAGAACTCCTGAATGTAAAAAGTATATTCAATACAGTGAAAAATTCCAGGGCAAGCGCAAGTTGCTCAGAACTCCTGAGTAATAAAAAATATATATTTAGTACAGTGAATCCAGGCACACTCTGTTTTTTTCAGGGCAAGCGCAAGTTGCTCAAAACTCCTGAATGTAAAAAGTACATTCAATACAGTGAAAAATTCCAGGGCAACTCTGTATTTCAGGGCAAGCGCAAGTTGCTCAAAACTCCTGAATAATAAAAGATATATTTTCAGTACAATTAATCAAGGGCACCCTCTGTTTTTCAGGGCAAGCGTAAATTGCTCAAAAATCCTGAATGTAAAAAGTATATTCCATACAGCGAAAAATTTCGGGGCAACTCTGTTTTTCAGGGCAAGCACAAAGTTGTTCCAAAATTCTGAATGATAAAAAATATATTCAATACAGTGAAAAATTTAAGGGGAAACTCTGTTTTCAGGGCAAGCGCAAGTTGTTAAAAATCCTGAATGTGAAAAGTATATTCAATACAGTGAAAAATTTCTGGGCAACTCTGTTTTTTCAGGGCAAGCGCAAGTTCCTCAAAAATCGTGAACGGTGAAAAAATTTTCAATACAGTGTGTATTCACTTGGGGGCGATCCGTGTAATTTGGGCTAGTGTAGTTTGTAATCTGGACCAAAGTCGTGATTGGTTATAGTGGCATTTTGTCTGGACCAAATCCTCGTTCACTGAAAAAATCGAACTATCGGATCTCGGTAGTTCAACAGTTTGATATAAGAATTCGGTAACTCTTTCTTTATTCGTTTCCGAGTTTGAGCTGGGTAGAGGTGCAGGGTGTTAAGGTGGTAGATTTTTTTGATTAACAGGAGTTTTAGCAGTGGGCAGCACTGACGTGCAGATTGCTTGGCTTAAGCGCACAGCAGCGATAACACAGCATAGGCATAGCCAGGGGTGGGCCAAAGGGGCCATGGCCACCCCACATTTTTAGAAAATATAGTCATTTTGTGCTTTGAGAGGCATTTTTCCAAACAAAATAGCGTTATTCGCCTAAAATCAAATATTTTGCCCCCCCCCAATTTTTTGGCCCCCTCCAAATTTCTGGGCTGGCTACGCCACTGTAACACGGGCAAGTTTAGGGAGTCAGACCATACGATCCCGAACAGTCGCTTTTAAAACATTGCGTTGCGTCATCAGAGTCGTGTACATATTTGCATCAGTAACAGCAATTACCGTAAAATTTCTTGTCTGGGAGAACACAACACGCAAGGAACTTCAACCCCTTGAGTTAACAAGCAAGGTAACTACAGAATTTGCCTGTAACGGCACCTCTAGGGGATTGCATGAAGAACGTTATTGCCGAATTGACATCATAAGCGAATTGAAATGCATATAAAAGATGCCATCGCGACCAAACAAAATGTAACGTTATGGGCGAATTGACGTTACAGAGGGAGCCGTTATAAACGAATTCAATTGTATAGAACAGATTTACATAAGGTTTCAGGTCCCATTCGGATTAAACTAAAAAGTTAGTTTCAGGGCAAGTTGTCTATTTTTAGGGCAAATTGTTATTTTCAGGGCAAATTTTTCCGCCGCCCCAGTAAAATGCCTTCCCGTACGCCTATGACTGTCGTCACAGACGAACTGCAACGAATCCTTCCTTTAAATGGTGTTTCCAACCAATTTCGTTGCGGGAGTTAAGAAGTATTTTTTTATCATAATTGTCACTTACTCTATCATGTTTTGGCATATGCTCTGATGATAAAAAGGCAAATCTGAATTTATCCAGTTTTTGCAAAATTGTATTCAACGCGTTCTTCGGATATCGGAATCTTTTGCAAGTTTTGCAACTTTCTTACCATTTTCGCTGTTTAACGAAACCACGATGTCATTATGTATGACGTCACACTTTTCCGGGGGGGAGGGGGTCACCAGATTTGTGACAAATTGTGACAAGGGGAGGGGGAGTCAGTAGTTTTGTGATGTCACACGAGTCGTTTTGATATGCATGCCACACGTAATCATACCAGAAAGGAAAGGTGTGGAGGCTGATATGTTTCTGTTCCATTTACAATAAATAGTTTTCTGTTGCAACCAATGAGGAAATTTTTGTCGATATATCTAATGGGTTAATTGTTTTTGTAGTATATTTCCAATAGTCAGTCAATCATTGTTGGGTTTACAACTAATGGCTAACTATATTGTTGTACTGTCAATGTAGCCAAAGCTCATTCGATAGAATTCATTGACTCCCAACTCCATCTACTGGACCAAAAAGTTTTAGATTTCGACGCCCGATTCTGTGCAGGATTTTTTTGCTGCTTGGCAAGTATTCCACAGTTTTATTCCCAATTTCTGGCAAATCAATATAGGCTAGTTCTGGAATACCTGAAGTTAAAAGCAGGCTTCATCTTTTCTTCCATCTCTATCTGGAGGTGCATTATTAATTAAGCTTTCCACTCATCCTGAGAACTTCAGAATCATTTCCTATAATTTACATATTTATTTTTGAGGTCAAAATTGTTGTAACATACGCAATTGCCACCACTACCTTCAGTATGAGGGGGCTTTTGCGCTGAACCCAATTACTGTAAACAGTTTGAAACTCATGACTCATAAAAACATAACAATGCTTCAAAATGGTTCCCATTCGAAACAGACCTGTTCATAACAGACCACTTATAACAGACCATTCAAAACAGACCACGTTCATAACGGACCCATTCACAACAGACCTGTTCAAAACAGACCACTTTCATAACAGACCATGTTCATAACAGACCCGTTCATAACAGACCCGTTCGTAACAGGCCAGGTTGATAACGGACCCCTTCTTAGTGTCTATTGCAGTGTGGACGCTAAAAGTCCAAACCATTTTGCCTAACACCTTTTGCCACGTCCAGCCCTAGGTACGAACAGAGTCCGTTATGAATGTGGTCTGTTATGAATGGGTCTATTATGAACGTAGTCTGTTATGAATGGGTCTGTTATGAACGTGGTTTGTTATGAATGGTCTGTTTTGAACGGGTCTGATTTGAAAGGACACCCTTCAAAATATAGCTTTACAATTGTGCATCATTACTACAACTAATGTTTTGGGATAAACATGCATGTTTCTTTTTTTATAAGTTTTCATTGCGCTCAAATTTTTTAAAGTCCTCCATGCCCTACCCCGGCTCCGGGGTCCCGGAGACAGGTTGTGTGCTGTTTGCAGATGACTATTCGATTTCATCAAAATGCAGAAGTAACACGTGTCTGAAATTCTTAGTGGCTGCGCGTCGTCAGCGGGAAATTATGGTAATCATTGCAAATGCGGAGAATGTGAAAAGTGCAGAGTGGCAAGATGAAGATAATCTGGATATAAGTGAAATGGTAATTCGAAGAAAATGTTGCACTTCTAGTGAAATGCCAGTTTACACCATAACTGAACATTTATCCTCTCCATGGGAATATGCATGAAGTTAAGTAAACATTTAGGTGGGGGGAAGCTTGGCTTAGGACGTTACTTCTTTCGTTTTCAACAGATACGGATAGCTGGAACCAGTGGTGGTATGCAACCGGCACAAAGCGGTTCTTGAAATTACTAGAAGTCAGCTAATCGATTGTTGAAATGCATGTGTTATATTTTTCTTCACTTCAATTCGAATATTATTTCATGTGACCCAACAATTTCAGTGATTCGTTTCTTTTCTGTAGTAGGATGTTTTGTTTTATTTTGCATACCAGTGAGTGTTTTCGTTAAGTGCCGCTGACTTATAACCATTCGGTAGTTGCAACAGTTTGTTGAAACGCCATAACCTCTGTGAAAAACATAAGCAGTTGAGGACCTCAGAAGTCCACGGTGATTGTTTCATTTTTGTGGTCTACGGTTCAGTGTTTACTACGCACAGATCACAACAAAAAAGTGAAACCTCCCGTAAGTCACGCGCCGATCTCGAAGGAAACAGTTTTTAGAAAAATTCATTTCATCTTGGCCTATGCAGAAACCATACGTTTCTCAAAAGGAGTTATTTACCGTCCTGTGTTGCATTTGCACGCCATACTTGTTTTCTGTGCGGTGTTGTGAAATCGTTCTGGCAGATAAATTATACTGCAAAAAGTTCCTATGATTTGTTTTTGCTTCAATATTGCAAAGCGACCACTACCGTAAATCCATGCACAGGACTATACCCTCAATCAGTCATTGCCAACATTCGCACAACGTAAATTATTCGTTTCGGTCTTCAACAAAGTAGAAAACACTTTGCTGCTCAATTTTTGCTTAGCAATGTGTGCAGTATTTTCGACGTGTTACGAATAGAATGTTGGTCTTGCCACAACGTGCACAAATCAAATCTATAAAACAGATAAAATTTTTGTCTAGGCAGACACAAAATAGATGGAAATTTGTAATTGCAAATGTAAGGTCGGGGGTTTGCAAATTGTGACGTTATATTTGAAGGGGGGTCAAATACTTGTGACGAAATGTGACAGGGGGGTGAGGGTAGATTTTCGCCCAAAGAAGTGTGACATCATTTATGGACGGCCCCTGTATTGTTTACTGCGAAAACACCTGGACCCGGGTACGGAACAATGTAAACAAACGCTCTTTGTAAATGCTTGAAAGCATTCCCAAGGTTGCAGTTGGGAGACAGAAAAAACCCTTTGGTTATCATGTCGATACTCCCAGACAATGGTGATACACAAAAAAAGGGAACACAGAAAGCAATAAAACCAACAAATAAGGGTAAAAGCTCAGCAATAATGATGTCATACTTTTTCCATATTTGGCTACTGATTCTTTTGTTCCAGAAGTTACGCACTGTTCCACCAGGACTATCGATCAAACTGACTACAGTCCCAACAATCCTTGATATTGCATGTTAAAACTCGCGAAACGATTTGCCTCGATTGCTGTTGATGGTATAGTGGACACATTAGTGCTTTTATGTTTTGTGCATTCTTACTGCGTAATTCCCAGTAATATTCCATTCGTGATTCAACGTGATGTACTTGTTTGCGAATAGTCCGACCGTCGACATGATAGCCTGCAAACCTACATAACGGCAGTCGGTCGCTGTTTCCTGTGGCGCATTCGAACACCCAACGCTTTTGTTCGTCGTCATTCTAATTCTGACTACATACCGAACAGTTGCGTTACGTGTTTCTGACTTCACGCTCAAGTGTATTGGCGTTTTTGT
>Ga0210059_1007501_pt1 | contig 17331 bp, 14 predicted proteins | sample Ectturendosymbi2_FD_188042 | JGI IMG/M metagenome (GOLD analysis project Ga0210059, IMG submission 188042) | Ecteinascidia turbinata endosymbiont from Florida, USA - Sample 2 (SPAdes) (version 2) | ecosystem: Host-associated > Tunicates > Ascidians > Unclassified | place: Key West, Florida...
TAAATAGCAACAGTAGAAATTTTCCTAGAGCAACTGAGCAGGGTTGACACTGCGTGCAAGTTAATAAATTTGGAAGCAACAACGTTGATCTAAGTCCATCGCCGAAATGTCTCATTCCGCTGGTAAACTTCCCTAGCAAAACGGCGCGAGCTTCGGAGAATCCTGCGTATATTCATGTCCAATAAAAATCAGCGCGTGGTTTATTGTTATTTCAAGGTCTTTGCTCTACAGCGCGTTTTACTGACGTCATCCCGTCGTGAAAATACTGAAATAACCCATGCAGTAGATCCCCGAGCAAGTTTTTTGCTGAAGACTTCCTTGTCATAGATGAGCGGACTGTCGTATTTTACGATTCGGATCCACAGTCCTGAATTTTTCAAACTCAGTCCAAGTCCAACCGTAGTCCAAACGTTTTTTACTGTAAAGTCCAAGTCCAAAGGAAGTCCAAAAAATTAAGAAAAAAGAGTTTTTTAACAATAGCAATCACGCAATTCTTTCCCATCAGTTCAGTCCAAATCCAGTCCTAATCCTAAATTTATGAAGCGATTTACAGTCCGGATCAAATCCAAAGAATTTCATTATAGTCCGGATCCAATCCAATGCTCATCTCAGATTCCCGTGCGTTCGTAGTTGACTGTTTTTTTCCTGGCTTGCCAGCAGAACAAATTGCAGCATGAGTCAATAGAGAACCAGCCGCTCGTAACTTGTAAGCGCTGCGTAGTGCGCTAGATACCCGGTATGTTGCCATATGGCGCTACATCTGTCCAGCAAGCCTTTGGTATGAACCCGAGCTGCGCGTTCGCTCGTGTTTGATTCTGCTCCATCGATCACCCGGTCGTGTTAACGCTTTTCTCTGCATTTTAGAGTCCTGGAAAAACTTGGCAATGTCGACGCAGCCACTAAGGGTTACTGCTTTTTATTAGCGTCGCTGACCAGAATAATCGACCGTGCGTGTGCTATTGTTTGTTGCACCAGAGTTCGTCTAATTTGCGGAAGGTTGGCGTAACCGCTCGTGGGCTTCTCAATCGTCACAAGTTAAACACCTGTCAGCATCTTATCAGTAAACACTACTGCGAAAGTGGAATTAATTGCAAGCTGACTTAACAGGCGGTAATTTTCAGGCTCATGCGCGTCGCGCTACGTCACCTCTCTCGTAGCCGATCCGATTAACAGCGCAATAGCCAATCACGATTTCCTCACACACCGCAACGCGCCCATGTTGAACCATCCATGCGGGTCTTCTAACCCCCGTCACGTCAACGATTTGATCGTTTTTTTTGTTTTTTCGAGCACAACTTGTACAATGCTAGTTTGTTTTTTTGCCTATCGCAAAGCAAATAGTTGCTTCCCCGTAATAATCTGACTACTTACGAAGCAAGGTAACGAAAAACTTGTCGAATAAAACCTTATGATCAACTATCGTGATGCACTTCAGATCGATACGACACTGATGAAACCCACCGCATTCCAAAATGTATGTCTCATTAATGTTTCGAATGAACTTAACCTATTTTATTTTAGTGACAATTATTCTCGCAGCCCTCGACATATCAATACCAAAAGCTACGTGGAAATAAGGAGGTAAAGAAAACCAGGCTCAGACAATTAATCAGTTGCAAGCGAAAATAAGGTCGACATGATGTTTTTTCTTAAATTTCTGGTTATTTTGCATGCAAATATATTTTGTCAATATTGAAGAATCGACATATTTACGAAAAATTTGTTGGTTTGGTAGAATGCAATATATCTCAAAACAATCACATTACGTAAGATTTGTGTAATGGCTTATGTGGCCCTCGAACAAAAACGTTTGGGGACCCCTGGAATAAGGTATAAAAACTTTTGACATCAAAAGCGCTTCGCTACTGAGGAAACACCAGGGTCATGGTCCATCGACCACAAGGAATTTCACTTCATGTTAAAACACTTATTGCTTGAGACTTGGCCCGTCTCGTCAAACGACCAAGCGATTGAGAACGCAATTGCTGGAGAACCACTTAAAGACTATATTTATACCAACCTGAATGCAACTAAGGTCTCCTAGAAAATACTAGGAGGCCTTGATGCAACTGTTGTGGCAGCCCTAGGAGGTACATATAGCCTACCCGAGTGTAGTTCTTAGCGACTTTACCTTTATTTCAGTACTTCAAGAAAGCCGCGTTGCTAACAAGGATGTGTTTATATGTTTTGTCCTCTTATTCTGGTTGTGCGGCAAAACACCCTGTAAAAAAAATTTAGGCATGAAATGAACTTTCAATTCATGAAAGGCATGGATGTTATTGATGTTCATCTGTTAAATTGTTTTTCAATAAATTGCTGTTGCATTCATACGCACTGAATAATAATGGTGGTTTTGCTTATGTGAAAAGTAGTTTCTCGTCGTCAAACCACAGCAAGCAACTGAGTTCAATTCAGTCGTTGTGCTTTTCACTTTTGTCGAAGAAAACGCGAGGAGCAGGACACAGCAGCGTAGCCGGCCCGGGCCAAAATGTTTGATTTTAGGCGAATAACACTATTTTGTTTGGGATTCCGCCTCTCAAAGCACAAAATGACTGTATGTTTTGAAAATTATTTGAAGGGGGCATAGCCCCCTAGACCCCCCTGGCTACGCCTATGGCAGGATATCAGTTTTGCTTTGTTGTAGTCTTTAGAACCACAGTAATTTCTGCTCCACGCTGTCTTCGCAATCAACCCAGGATTTTTGTGAATGTGTTGTTGCACCTTGCAAAACGTGCAACGTCCCATTGCAGTGTGTACTAACAATTGGGGTTGTATGACGTCAGGTCTGATGCTGCTCTTTTGGCAGACACAAATTAAAACTATTCTTTTAGTGAAATTGATTTTACATCTGTGTGCCACAGTTGCAGGATGTCTAACGTGGAAACCTAATTCACGTATGGCATACGCTGTATTGTTTTGCATGCACAAACGATCTCAACACCTGCTACTAGACTTCCGACTTGGAAAAAACTTTGTTGACTTGTCATTTGCGGTGCAAATGTAATGATAAGTTGATAACAAGAGCCTCGGATACCACTTACATTCGCGTGTCGCATGCGTGTCTTCATCTACGTCAGCAAAAGATCAAGCAGCAATGCTTATGCAATGGCTGTTTGTGATGCTGTCAAAATTGATTGATAGTTTGAAGAACAGCCAGGTGACCAGAACAGTACTAATTGTAGCTGAACTGTGAGTCACTCCAGCATGTTGGTAGTGATATCTTGTCGGTAGCAAATTAATTTAGATTATGTAATTCAGATCGCGACCGCGCTTCTTGGAAAAAAATTGTTGCGAACTCTCCAACTTCTTTTTCAGCGAGTGTAGGGAGAATTTTATAAAGCCTTCAAACAAATACTGCATTGCTTTGTTATAATTATTCATATCTACTTCCAACGTAGATACGGTTTGCGGTTGGTTTGCATTTGGAACATGAATACGAAGCACGGAGTCGTGCTGCTCCACGAAAGAATGCAAAACATATGTGATTAAAAGGAGAGCTTCGTTTCACACTAAACTCGAAAGCTTCTGTACAGTTTTTTTTGGCCGGTCACGCCCTATTTCGTGCAAAATCTTTGGATGAAGCACACTACTTTGCGGTTTGCTAAGATTTTGTAAATTGAGCAAAGAAAAGCAAAAAATTAAGTGCAGCAGTATTATGTGCAGGGTTTCAGTATCCTTGGACAAATGCGTAAATAGTGCATTTTATACACGCGTTTTTTCACCTAGAAACCAGTTTTTACCCGGCGAGCGCATTTTTATGAACAAAGCTAACCAACTTACAAAAAGCTGTATGAAATGGTTTACTGATCGATACCAGTTTCCACGATCACATTCGTCATTTACCGCCCGCAGCTGCAGGTTTTCGCTAGTGGTTATTACCCCAAAATTAGAAGCTTGTTTTACCTTCCTGCTATTTTCGCTGTTACCATTAATTTTTGATGTAATTGGTACTGTCCAAGTGAAGCCATTACTTTGCAACACCAATTGTGTCGATCACTGTCATTGCAAGCGTGTTAACCCTATGTTTTCTAAACCTCCATTTTTTAGGTTATACTTACTTCCTTCTACAGAAAATATGCACCCGGTGTAATGTTCAGTAATTGTTATTTCCTTTTTTTTTCATTATGATAACTATGTGAGTAGTTATGGTCGTTGTTGGTTTTACTTAAAATCAAACTGTTAGTGTTGTTAGGACATGGCGATGTCATTAGAGTCAAACGTTCTACATTCATATTGTCGATGTGTTTTGTGCTACTGTCTGTTCGGCATATTATCATTTCATTCCGTGTTAGTTACTTCCTGGATTTGGCTAAGTGCAGGGTTTTTCATGTTAGGTACTCGGTATGGACCTGCAGGGAACCGATTTCTCTGATTCTAGGGACCCGATGATAATTTTCTCTGATCCTAGGGACCCGAATCGGGTCCCTAAATGCATTAAAAAACCCTGGCTAAGTCAGTGTAAAACATTTCTTTAACCAAGCATTTCTTTAACGTCTTCCGTTTCTGCGTTACATTTTGAATTAGATGTGTACGAGTAGCCATTAAGAAGATGCCAAAGACCGTGAAACAAAATTCATGCTTGAATGAAAAATTAAAAAAGCGACAGCGCAGCAACAATTCAGCGGGCGAAAATTGGACATTGGGGCCAGTTCGGTAATGCCAAAGATATTAGTCTGTAACTCGTGACTTGTGCGCACGCGTCTCTGTGGCGCAATCGGTTAGCGCGTTCGGCTGTTAACCGAAAGGTTGGTGGTTCGAGCCCACCCAGGGACGTATTTTTAGGTCCGTCACTTTTCAAAAGGCTATTTTTTCCGTTTATTATATCAACAATAATTCAACTTTCTGTCGCAGGTCTGCAGGAAATGTTCTTTGAGTAAATCTATTCCTAAATATTGATACAGCCATTATTCGTGAATGTGACGCAGCAAGCGAAAGCACGCGTCCACGTTCTCTGTTTTGTTTACACAGCCAGTTCCTATTTCTCCAACTACTTAGGTTGGCGTTGTTGATGCAGGAATGAAGGTGATCGGAACAAATATTCTCCAAGCACATTCTGATATGTAGCAGTGTTTGTAATGTTTCTTTGTGTTACCGTAAAGGCGGGTTTAGACTATCGCGAAGCCTTGCGAAGTTGCGGAAAAATCTTTGTTTATTCTATTGTCGGCTTGGCTCCACGAACTTATCTCAACTTCCTCCGGCTTCATTTCGTGTACTTCCTTCAGTTTCGCTCCTGGAGCGATAAAATCGTGGACTTCCTTCAACTTCGCTTGTGTTTTTTTGCTGCTGGTCTCAGCTTAAGACCCGAAATGGTTTGCCCGGGATGTGGTGGCAAAACGTGAAGAGTGCCGCAAATATGCGAGAGTAAGCGCTGCTTACTTGTTTACGATAGGTAAGCTTTTCAAAATCTAGGAAATTTTAAAGGTTACAGGCTTGTCGAATTTTCAAAGTTACGCAATGTTTGATGCAATATGATCTTCTTGTTAAGACATTTTGGTAAGAGCGAAGTTTACGTTTTAAGGCGTGACGTGGCGCCCGCAAAATCTGTTTGTGCATGGGCGCTTTGTGAACTGCTAGAAGTGGGAAGAATTGATAGTGCTCATCGCAACGGTAAAGTTTGCATAGGTCCGATACTCTTGCTTGAGATAATAAGTTCTCAACGAACAGGCCATTTTTGCAAGGTTGACACGTCACTGAGAGTGGATCAGTACGAAATCCTTTCCCCCTTTTTTCCGGACCACTTCAAAAAGTTATTCTCTGGTGTGCATGGATATTCAAAATAGAGTTGGACTTTAAAATGGAAACTAAAGTCCTGTAGCGAATGGTGTGCGCATGAAAGTTACTCAATTAATTAATTAATTGTATCTACGCGATGCAAACAGTCTATAGTGGAATGGCAGCGGCAAAAATCGTTCTGGTTCCTGGACTAAGATTCCGAAAGCTGGTTTCATGCTGCTAATTCTTTTTGCATTTGGAATTTTTCACGCTTGTATCCACATTCCCGCTTGCATGAACGTGTCTTGCTGTGGCCCGGGCAAGATCTTGATGTTGCGTCTCATCTGGGCACCTTGCTTGCAAAACTTACGTTGTCTATTCTCTTACATGTGACAAACGACGAGAAAAAGAAACAATACAACTAAAAACAGTTTACTCAGGCTACAAGAATGTTAATCTGCTGTTTTACAGTAATGGCTGCTGAAACAGTTATTTAACAGTTAGTTAAAATCGTTTTTCAGGTTTTTACAACCCGTGTACTGTACACCACAGGTTTTCACAACCTCCCAAACGTTTTCACAGCCCCATGTACTCATGTTTAAAAAGAATGCTTGAAACCCGTTCATTTGTAAAAAAAAAAAACTGGCGTTTTTGTGAGAACCAGGAAGCAAAGGCTTGCAGATTTGTGGCGATTGTTCAGCGACAATCGGGTTGCGTGCATGTGATCACAAAAGGATAGAAAGTCCCAAACTTAGGTCTGCGTCGTCCCATTCCCTAGGACAGCGTTTATTTAGCTGTGGCCGAGGCGCTCAATTGCGAATGTACGTATACGCACCAACGCTTGCATTTCTTGCCTTGAGGCGCTGCGCGCTGAGCAGAATTGTTGCAGCACATCATTCACATTTTAATGTACGGCCGCGACATTTTAAGGAGTTCTCAGCAGACTTGCTAGTTCTGTTTCGCTGGATTCAGGAGCGGTCGACGCAGTATCAATGAGTCTTATATAGCCAGAGGCGAAATGGCGTACCTCGCTACCGTATATGCGCACTTTAGGACCAGAGGACGTTTGACTTGCGGGTTGACCGCCAGTGAGCAGCCGACGACGCTGTTCCGGATGCGTTCTTTTGACGCCGTGAACAATACATACTTTTGTAAGTACCTTTGCCCCACTGAAGACTTTGTCGCTGATCATTCGCATTTCCACCCGAACATTAGATTTGTGCCCTAGCCTATCATCAAAGCTTGGTCTTGTTCTGCATGCCACTTCTTTCGTTGAAAGTCTTAGCAGCAGCGGTCATAGTGCCGCGTTCGACGTAAGCATGCAACACGTCACCGATAACCGCGCCGACACATACGTACATAACACTGCTGTACGATGCGCACCTGTCAGGTTCAACTATGCTGCACGTAGTTATGTCGTAGTGTGTTTGCTTCGTCAAAAATCTGTCAACTGCTGTTTTCCTGCTATAGCCCAATTTCTAACTATAAGCAAATTGATATAGATTATGAAAGTATGAACACTAATCCAAAAATCTAATCAACTTCAGTTGCAAACGTAATTCACCGTGACAATTTACTAATTTTGCAATCAATATTTCGCTGGAAAGGTGCGACTGTGCTGCTGCTAACAATGTACACTAGTACCGCATCGTATTATTTGTATGGCTTAGAGCAGGGGTTCCCAACCTGGGGTACATGTACCCCCAGGGGTACATTTGCCTATCCGAAGGGGTACATTTAAGGCTAGCAGAAGATGAGAACTATATATTCACATATTACTTATTTCCAAATATTTATACATATATCACTGAGTATTATTTCCAAAAATCATTATACACTTGTTGTTAAATATGTCTATGAATGAACATGATAATATACTTTGTCATAGAAAATCTTAGGGGTACATTTTCACCTGTCAACATGCTGAAGGGGTACATGCTTATTTGTTGAAATGGTGAAGGGGTACATGCTCACCTCTCGGAATGCAAGGGGTACATGGTCAAAGAAAGGATGGGAACCGCTGGCTAAGAGCGAGTGTTGGATCATTGTTTGCGTCAAACTTTTGACGGCTACCACTGGTCAGCGTTTTAGAGGTGCCTCACGATAAATCTACAATATTCTCACCTAAATTCACGATCTTCTTTGTTATCAGACCCGTAACCAGCTTGGGACGCCAGGGGGTGCGAATAGTTTTCTGAGAGGGGCCCAATTTTTTTAAACTATGTCCAACACACTTTTCTAGGAGGGCGAAAAAAATTTTAGTGGAGGCTTCGCCTCCCCCCCCCTCCTAGTTACGGGCCTGTTTGTTGTACTACAAATGTTAGCAAATCAACTTGCGTCCGAGAGCATCTGCATGTCTCCAAATTGTTCGGTGCTAATCAGTCTTTGCCATCAAAAATATCTTCACACAAATGTACTGTGAAGCAGAGGTGGCCATGGACCCGGAGTGTTGGGGTCGACACCGGCAGGATTCTGTGTTTTTCTTTCGGACCCGGAGTCAAAAATTTGTGAAAAACCGGACCCGGATCCGGAGTCACTTTTCAATTTCGGTAGTAGCTGCGTGGTCATTTCTTAAGTAAAAACATTGGTAAATTTTGGTTGGATCGATGGCAGCCAGAGTCTGAACAGCAGTCGGATTCTCAAATTTTGAAAATATATCTGAACCCGGATCCGGATTTAAAAAATTTGGAACAGGAGCGGAGTCTGAAAGAGTGACTCTGGCCACCACTGCTGTGAAGCAAAGGACGAAGGCAACGTGTTCAAAGAAGTACACGTGTAACGAGACGCGTTTGGTGTATTTTCTAAAATGCCAATGAAACGCTGCTAACGGCTATGTCTCACGTTGCGTGTGACTCCACTGCATCTTACCGTACACCTACACGTAACGCTTAAGTAGAACTTCGGTTAAACTGCTTCGGAGTCCATTACGCCGTAGCGCGAAGAGTGGACGCATGTACTTTTTGACCTATCTACTTGTAAGCTGCGGATTCAAGTGATGACCGTTTGCGATTTGGTCGAAGATCTGATCTGTTGGTAGGGTTGCGTCTGGTATTCTCTACAATGCGTTAATTTAAAGTTAAGTCATACATTGGCAAGGTGTCGTTGCGCTTCAAGCAGCTTAAAAATCATGATTTTGTCAATAGCGTCTTTAGTCGCCACCTGCGTCTTATGGACCAGACCAGCTCTCCAAACTTTTTTGCCAGAGAGCCAGATAAGCTACTACAAAGCAGTTCGAGAACCGGACATCTTACGTAATTTGATTGTTTCGGAATACGTTACGTTATACCAAATCAACAAATATTTCGTAAATACACCATTCTTTCATTACTGACAAACCGTCTTTGCAGCCGGTAAAATGGCTTCGCGGGCCGTAGTTTGTAGACCCCTGGACTGAGTTTTTGGCGTTCATTCTTTGCACACCCTTATAAAATTTGTCTGGTGACAGAAAGTGATTGGATATCTAGGCTTCTTGCCTGTACCACCAAGCCATGTACCTGCATCGCGTGTATGCACCCCAGCAGAAGTTCGCGTCAGTGTTCCGCGTGACACCTTGTCGGAAACGATTAACGACGGCGCTAGATTGCTCTCACGAACTAGCGTTGTTTGGCAATGCTGCTTTTATGATGATCTGAACCAACTTTAGTTTTGTCGGCAACCTTTATCCAGTGTGAAAGATCTGAAAAAGTTTTCCGATTTTTCCACCAAAACGTTACTCTAGTGAGTTGCTCAGGTGGAATCGATGTTCCACCATCCCCTTGCGGCGCCGCCATTTCTGAAAACGTGCTTGCGAGTGTGAACAGAAGTTGCGCGGTTATACATGTGAATGCGTTTTGCTTGCTTTTGAACCATGCCGGTTTAAACTAGTCATTTCTGTTTAAGTTAATCGAGATATAAAACTCAGTGCTTCGTAACTCTTTCTTCACACCGGAATGTAGCGGAAATGAATAGGTCGCTACTATTTGATGGTGCCTAAAACTTTATCTTCAAAATAAATTTATAACGACTTAGCATCCCCATTTGTCTTGGTTTTATTGATAGATTTTTTACTTTATAACGTACATTGAAGTTTAGGGTGCAGTCACTATGTGTAGAACAGGTGTACCGAAATTTTCGAGTTAGACCGACCATCTTTTCGTAGAATTTTTTATTTCTCGTCAACCCCAAGACAAAAGGACTGCAGATGTTTTCCCATGGAAAATGCTTGGGAGAGGATACAAATAAAGTTTTTTTTATTTGTGTGCGCATTCAAAACCAAATAACAGAGCATTCTGACACTATACGACAAGGAAAAAATGCTCGCAAAGGGTCAGTAACATTGATTATACCAGAGTAGCATACGGCACCCACTGAATAGTGATCTTCCGCTTTTATTCAAATAGAAGAAATAATACATTACCTGTCAATCGTCATCAAGAGGAATAATTCACAAATGAACTTGTAACATTTTTTAAGCGGAACGATTAACATAAATTCTATTGACTTATTTTAAGTTCATAATGGCTGCATGATTTATTTATTTTTCAATACTATACCAAAAAGCGTTGATCGATTTCTTTTTAACCCTCAGATTTTTTACTACCGTTTAAATAGTTCTATGGACACTGAGTATTAAAATCGACCAACATGGAGATCTTCGGTGGTGCTAACTGTAACCTCCCACTGCACCTCCGAGAATATGCGTTATGATACGGTTGGAAGGTGCGTGGCAGGTATTCGAATGAGGCATTTTTGCGTTCTTTACCTTTTGTACAATTCGCTACGATCGGACATAAACAGGGGTGTAGTGGGGCGGGAACGCGTGGGAACGGAGTTCCCACACCTTTTTCATCTTTTGCTTTGAAATGAGTTAGAAGCTGTTTTAAAATGGCTAGTTTTTTGGGTACGTTCTCACACCTTTTTTGTTGGCACCACATCCCTGGACACAAGCGAATAACTCGACTTGCGACGTTTCGACTTGTACAAAAGTCAATGTTGTTAACGATTCACTGAGCCATTCACAATCCACTTTAGTGTCGAGGGTCGAGAACCGGGGTTTGATGTGAAACGCCTGTCTCAGCAGCAGAACGTTCCGTCCTGCATTGCTTGGAGCCAAGCCGAGAAACTGCTTCCTGCAATTCGTTTGAGTCCGTTTAGGTTTGTTTAACAATTCCTAGTTTTTGTTCAGTGTTGCTGCTTAAATATTAGTGGAATTAAGAAAGCTGGGCGCAAAAGCGTTTTTGCTTTTTGCTATGCATTTCGTTAAAGAAACACCGTATAAACGTGAAAGGTGAGGGGTGTGTGAACAACACCTTTTTACCTGCAGCCAATTGGATGCCACAAAAATCGGTTTGAATTTATACACGACGCACGATTCATCGCAGGCCATACCGATATATTGTTTATGAGAAACTCACGGCACTTTCGTTGCGGGTGAACACTGATGCAATTCACCGCTATTGAAAATATCCCCCAAGGGATTTTCATCCCTTTCAATGTAGATCCCTCGCATCAGCGTCACGGACAGATCACGAGTTTCGTGCACCGCGCGGAATTTTCAAAGTTGAGATCCTGTTGTGAGTCTCGCGGTAAACTGGCCTTCCCCCCAACTACACACACTGAGCGTGGTATGCATGTACGGTGAGTTGGTCAAAGAACAGCTTCGCATTTCTTCGTTTGGAGTTCCCCCAATGCAGATTCGTTTCCGCCGCACAAAAAAAGGTTTGTGAAGTTCCTTTTTTCGCCGTATGACGCCAATGACAAGCGCAGTTCAAATGGCTAGCTTGCGCACACGGTAACCTTCGCTGTACCAACAGGCTATCATTTTCAAGTGATCCCACGCAGGTGTTTTCAAACCTGGGGCCGCGCATCGCGACCCCTGTTTTGTGTAGCAAGCGCATCCGCATGCAGCCGTAGAGCTTCATCGGGTTCGCTGCGTCACCGCCGTTTTCCGAAGCGCAGCGAGGTTACACCTGCTGTGCATCGCAAACACGTGATGCTCGCCTCCCAAGCGGCGCGTTGATGCGCGGACCGTGCACACCGTGACGGCAATTCGCAGAGCACCGCGAGCCGTGATTGCGATGTAATAAAGGAACGCTCTTACAAATATAGATGTTTCATTCAAACAGCGCGCTTCTCCATTGACAGTTGGTGAAACGAGGATGTGGCGTAGTTGTTGCAGTAGCGACTTTTTTCACTCTCTCAGAACATGGAAGCGCGATATTGATGCTACTTTTCTGCACTAGTTCGAGATTGCTGATTTTAGTGGTAGAGGTGTACGTGGCGCATTCTAAGGAAAAGTCGCCTAAACGCGCATCCTGCATATCCAGTTTGCCAAAAATTGCCCACACATGTGCATTTTCGTTAATGTACTTTGATATACCGTAATAATTCCGCAAGTGCTCTGTATTACACTTTCTATTAAGCAAGAATTTGCGTTCTTTCCGAAGTGTCTTCTTGTTTCTGAGGGAAAACGGCCGCACGCTGAAGTTAAACCAGTTATTTCACCGAAACCAGAGAGTTTTTAGACTGTCTTGGAAGACCAAAGCTTTTCCCGACACTTAACTGCGCCATATCTGCATTCCGCTTTGTGTGGCGGTCGCAGATATGGCGCGATAAAAATGGAGGAAGAAGAAAATATCTGCGAGAATGCTTTCCTTGACGTTTGGCCTCTTCGTTATTTTGCTCGGCCCACTCTGCTCGCTCGGCTGGCGATCTGAATAAATTGTATTGCAATATTTCGTTTCGCACGTGTGGTGCGAAACAGTCGCGCTCCCGCTGGCCCTGCGCGGTTGAACTTCAAGCTGAACGCATACACCCGAGAATCAGCGACCACGCACCGTTTTGTTCTCGTGTCGAAAACAGGGTGGTCTCCAAGTGATGCGACTGCCTGGTTCGCCAGAAGCAAGTAACCTCGCTCCAAGCAGGAAGTAAGGCGTAACTTTTCCTGCTGCTGGAACTGCATGTTGTCCACGTGTCGGACATCTGGGTTGTGCTAAAGTTGATAAAAAATGACTGCATGGATGAAAATGCATGAAAAACACATCATATGATGTCACAGAAGCGTAACTTCTTTCAGTGTGCAATCACTTGTTATGGTTCTGGCACCATCCATTCGTATGCGCTGGCTATTAAATAATTTTTTAGTACTTACCAGACAATAGCCATTGCGCATGCTTCAGTTGAAGTTTGTTTCACGTGATTTCATGAACCGTCATGCAGTCAAGGAAACACAAGTTCCGTTTTCTTGGCGAAAAGCTTTCTATAAATAGCCTTGCTTTGATTGACGTTCGCTTTGCGCAGGTCCCGAAAATACTAGTTTTCTTCTATTTTGCGCATCAGAGTTTTGGTGTCTAACATTTTCCAGCGGGCGGTTCTTTAACGAACACGCACGTACGTATCAGGTTGTTTAAAAAGTTGTGCTGTACCGTTGTTTATTTGCTTTGTCATTTGGGACAATTGCATTTTTACTAATTCAGACTTTTCTGTTTGCTTCTTGTACCCTACTTCTAAAAAAGCAGGGCTGGGTTTGGTGTTCTGTCACTTGCAGATGCGGAAACCTTTCCAGTGAAAATAATATCTTCGCAGAAATCCGTTTGAAATTGGAAAATTCTGAGCGTTTCCCGCTGACCTAGAAAAACGTTTGCAAATTAGCGAGACGCTGATATGGAAATATTCACAAATCGCAACTAAGATACCCTTTAAGTAGTCATTGCACTCTGTGGCAACGCAAACATCTCAACAAAAAACTTTGCCTGTATTTGTATGCCTTCTTCAAATCTTTAGTTTGAAACTAGAAAAAATTCGATAATGTTGCATTTGATATGTTTCAAGGCAGGTGTGTGCAACAGGCAGCCCGCGGGCCACAACCCGGCCCACCAAGCCATTAGTGTGGCCCTTGCCATCACTGATTTTTCCCCATCATGCATGAAAATCCGAATCCGAGAGTTTTATGTTAAAAAACTAAAATTTTTCATGTGGCCCAGCTAGATGTCTGAAGTTGGTTATAAGGCCCACCGACAAAAATTGTTGTACACCCCTGTTTTAAGGAAACGCAGAAGTGAACCGATAAGATAGATTGCGCACAAAATGCTGCAAATTACGTTAAAACTTGCAATGGCTGCTCCTTGCCCAACCGTTACAGTTTATCGTCGACATCTTTTTTCATGTACTTGGATTTTCACGTTCCATCTCGACTATCGGATTGTTATTTCTCAGTTTAAACGCAAAATTTTTGATACAAGTTGGAAAACATACACGTAGAAATACGATTTGCAAAATTCCGGGACTACTTGCGTTAAATACTTTAGCATGGTGAAATACTGCTGGCAATACAGTCTGGGCTGCGCAACTGAGTACTTTTTTGTGAAAACGTCCAGGAACACCGGACCTATTCGTCAGATGTCCATGTCAAGATGGACACGTTATGTTTTTGGATCGAAAGACTCTGTCGAGAATGTCAGCGATGCAGATTTTTGCACAAGACCAATAGCGCAAAAAATTAACAACCCTACACCAGTGTTCCCTCTAAGAAAATTATACACTGAGCAAATGTTTGTTGTGTTGTGCACGAAGCGCATGCAACTGCGCAACCATGTAGACACAAACACTGAAGAGCTCCCATCGTTGAAAGGACTATGCGAAGTCTATACACAGCGTATTAAATTTCGAATGTTGACAGTGCGCGAGAATGAAACAGCACTGCGCAAATTGTCTGGTGGTACTGCGCAGTTACGCACCTTAGAGGGAGAACTGCCCTACATGTTTCTGCTTATCAGTTCATGCGTCCATTCACGGCAAGTTCTGGTGTCTCGCAACGAAATAATTAAATTGTTTTGTGAATTGTTTCTGGCCGTTTTTGTTACAGACACCTCATCAGTGTTTCACGTTTTTTGTGTTTCTTTACCTTCGTATGTATGTAATGCGTATGTATATAAAACCTTCGTATATAATGTGTTACTTTTAAGCTGTTTATGACTGGATAAGATGGATTTCATTGCTTCGTATTATTTCATTCAAACTACTGCGTTTCGGTGATTTGTAGTAGTTCAGTGTATACGCGAAAAAGGATAATAACTTGTTTTGCAGTTCTGACTTTTTCAATATTTTCCCTGCAACTTAAAATCTGAAAGGTGCACTTTCAAGGTTGCCGGTGAAAACATTTAAAGGAGAGGTGGTCGCACGAAGCACAGTTTACGGACGCTAGTTTTTTTCAGGTGTAGGCCAAGTTTCCCCTCAAACTTTCCAGAAGTTGTCTCGAGCTAGCAAATATTTCTAAATATAGGCTGTCGTTTAAGACCCGGCTAGTCACAAATTGTACTTATGCCTGGCTGGAGTGATGTGCGGCACATATCCGTTTTATCTAATAAGGTTCGGAATATCTGCGAAAGCAAGCCGTGATATTTTTAATTCGTTGTAGAAAATTAACCCAGCTGGTTCTGCTGTAACTGGTAGACCTTGAAGCAAAGCCTCTTTTTTGCCTCCAGCTAAATAGCACTATAGTCTTTCAAATTGGTATCCGGGGTTCAATGCCTGATTGGCGCATAAAGAAGACTCGAAAATGAAAAAAACAAAACGTTCCGAGCGACCTTTCCAGCCTGTGCTCGGCATTACAAAGAAAAGATTTTCTCGCAGTAAAGCCAGTGTCACTAACTCTCGGCCGTCATCACTATATTCCGTCCAGGGATCGGAAACCTCCGCCACGCTTGGCACGCAAAAGCTCCAAGCATCAAACAGAAGGTATATTATTGACCTTAACTTGTATAAAGCACGTGTGTTATTGGCACACTGAATGATTTGAAACCTTAAGTCGGTACACAGTTCGCAAAAGCTTGGCGACATGTATGCGATAGCAATCGTGCAACTTACTTGATTCTCGTGTTTGTATATTTCAAATAACTTGTGTTAGTCGCAAACTTTTGCTGGTGCAGTGCTTGATAAAAAATAAATTTAATAATCCAGTGTAGTTTCTAACGGAGTTTTCGGTATAAAACCGCCGATTGATACATGCAGACTCGGTTTTATACAGTCGTTCCATTCCAATTACCTAATCAAATTCCCGATCAGCGTGAGCAAACGTTGGTTTACAATAAATGGACCAGCCCTCTTACGGAAATGCTTTCGAACGTGCTGTCATTGCAGCCGCAGCAATTTGCCATCGCAGCTGGAGCAGTTCGCAGAACAGCATTTCAGATAACACAGTAGGCAGGCATGATGCTACGAAAGCACAAATAGATGATCATCTCAGGAATAAATTTCCACCTAAACAAACATCGTTGCAATGGTTGGGTTTTCTGTGTTGAACCAATACAGTAATCGACTGCATTTTCAACATCCACTTCCGTTGTTTTGTTGCTGCTTTTGGTGCGCCACTTGTTAAAAACCGCCGCGTACCAAATCAATTGTCAAATGGTCTCCACGTTGATTTAACGAACGGGGTCCACTGCATTCACCATCACGTCAGCAAGATCAACAGGCGCTGCCAGGATCAGGACAAATTTGTGCGGTGATTGCTTTGTTCCTGGCAAGCGTACAAACTTGTATCTTCACACATATTTATTTTCGAAGTTGTTGTACGACAGCAGCAAACAAGCGCCTGACTTTCGTTCGAGACAATTTAGCCAGTGTACCAAGTTGCCGCTTCTACCAGTTGTTTGCAGTTTGTAGTTTTATTGGCGGATATCTGCATATCACTAGGTTTAAAGCAGCAGTTACGTTGATTGAAATTACCCTACAGATTCCTTAAGCTCTCGGTATATCCAATACTCACCTAGATACAAAACTCGATTTTAAGAGGCTCGATGTGGATGGTTGGAGCGCTAAATTAACCATGTCAGGTGATTCGAGATCCTGCGATTTTCAAGGTTGTGTCGTCATAACAAGCTGTGAAACCCAGCTGTGCGCAATTTCGGTTGTGGCGGATAACTGCGTGACTTCCGCAACAGACGTCTATTGGTATCGTAGCAACAACAGTAAGAACACTAACAATGATGATGGTGGTAATGACAAACGAAAAATCTTTATATACTGCGTCACCTGTCTGAAAAAATCGAATTTTCCATTACATACCGAAGCTTGCTCTCCAAGTAAAGCCGTTCAGGCATTCGTGTACCGAGATCGACGTTATTGTGGTCGAAACCTTTTGGTCTGTGTGTGAGCTCGGTGTTGTGGTATGTGAAGGCATCGAAAATGATTGTCTGTTGATTCGTTGACAGCAAGGTGAGAAAGGCAAAAGCAATCCAGAATTTGATACAAGGTCTAATGAAGGCTTGTTCGTCTGACATGCATGATTACTTTGTTGTAGTACACTGTTACAACAATACTGTTTTTATCATGCTTCAGCGCGCATCGCTGTTCTGCCCGTTCAACGATTTATGGTTCTAGTGGCCCATTTCAATTTCACTTTTTCAGATTGGGGATGTCAAACCGTACTGAAGACCTTTAATAGTTAGTACAATACATTAGACTAGGGCAGTGGTTCTCAAACTTATTCTGATCGCGTACCATTTGTGGCTCCCGCACTGTCATCACGTACCACCTTGTTCCCGGAAAAGTCAATGTGCCAAATATAATTCGATCAAAAGTCTGGAAACCAGAATTGACACAAATGCAACGTGAACAAAATGGCTGTGAGAAATTTTAATT
>Ga0210059_1007502_pt1 | contig 17327 bp, 11 predicted proteins | sample Ectturendosymbi2_FD_188042 | JGI IMG/M metagenome (GOLD analysis project Ga0210059, IMG submission 188042) | Ecteinascidia turbinata endosymbiont from Florida, USA - Sample 2 (SPAdes) (version 2) | ecosystem: Host-associated > Tunicates > Ascidians > Unclassified | place: Key West, Florida...
CTAACAGCGAGTTATGGCCATATCCAAAAGGGGTGTTATTCCACCCTGGTTACCTTTTTTAGGGGTAGGATTTTTGACTACTTTTTGGTTTTTGTGGCATAATTTTTCATCCAGATATGCTAGAAAGTCAATCAAGGGCTCTAAAGACTCGTGATATAGCCTAGTTTCATAAAAATATTAGGGCCAAAACGTGGGCCCATTAGATGGGCGTCCCGGGCCGTGCAAAGTTGGCCATAAAAATGCGAAAACACCCCCACTTGTGACGACCCCCCAAGAGAACCCCAAACCCAAAACTGAAAATTTTTTTTTGACTCGGAACTACTAGACTTGCTGAATCCGTAGAGGGTTTGAACACCTCTCTAGCTGCAGCGGCTGGCGAGTTATAACCAAAAACGTACGCGCCAATCTATTGGCTCGCGTGGGCGGTAAAGGGTTTTAAGGTTCTGCAAAGCTGTGGTGCAGGTATGACTTGCCGGAAAGCTTTACGTCACAAGATCATTCGTCAAGCGCAATGTCTTCATGTCACAAAGCTTTCGCTGTGGTTCGCACAAGTTCATAGCGTTCAAAACAACATCTCAAAGTCCGCGATGCACAGATCGGTTTGTATAATTGCAACACTTTTAGGAATAAAACTTTAACAAACTCTAATAAATTCATCCATATTGTGACACTGCGTCACAATAGAGGCCTCCTTGGATCTTGAGGTCCTAGGCTTATATAGCCTATGGGTAAATCCGGCCCTGAGATCAATGTTACCCATTCTTTCACTGGTCATGGGATTTCTGGGAAATGTTTTCACTAATTTCATTTTTGAAAAACTTCTCTCGCATGAAGCGCCGGTGATGGAAAGAGTTACAGCTACCAGCTACAATCAACGCAGCTTTGTAACTAGGTATAAATCAAAAATATTTGTTCGGGCGATATAGGTAGCTTCGACTCCTTCCGAAGCAAATTCTTTTTCGAAGTTATTTCACGTTTTAAATCATTTTCACTAAATGAATATGATTTGTTAATTGTTTCAAGTGTGTTTCTAATGCAAATATTTGACCTCCAGGGCAATGAGCTGAAATAAGCGAAAGACTTGCTTCTGAATCATTACAGAAAATCCGTACAAAATTCTGGGGGTTGCAGGATATGAAGTTGCAGGACATGTGGGCATGGGTGGTGGAACCTTTTTCAAAGTGGGGGGTGCACAAGTGTACGTCAAAAAATATAGAACATTTTTTGTGATTTCGATTGACAACTGTGACGTCACAAATATTGAAATATGACGTCATTACCTATGCGCCATATGGAGGCCTAATTTACACCATTATAGACAAACTTACACCACTTAGAAAACGTACTGGTGAGCCACCTGAAACTGAAATAGGCTGTTACAGGGGCGACCCAGGTTAACAGAGTCAATCGGGCTCATCATACGATTTATTCTGACTGAATAAAACCGTTCGCCGCTTTCGTCACTGAAATTCTCACTTGCTTCCATTTTGGCTGGCGTTGTCGTTGCCCTGTGACGTTGATTACGTAGCAATAAATATGAAGTGCTCATGATAACTTCTCAATTGTTGAGTAACATACGTCACAGAGTAATGATAACGCCTGTAAGGCCTCTGCTTACTAGGCTCATTCATATTAGCCGAGTTTTTGGACAATTTATCGTTCGTTTGAAATTATTCTCGAAATGGAAACTGTCCATTAGATTGGACTTAAAATCCAATGTTCTGTTGAAATTCATTGCTTCAAAAAATTCAGCCCGATATGAAACATATTTTCAAAAATACTCAATTGCATTAGGCAGCTCGAGCTCTAATGGATGAGCCAGAGTAAAGCACGAGCGAACGATTTCGAGAGAACGCCTGCTACGAACGATATTGTTTTATTCAGGTCATCTGTAACATGAATGCGAAAGACAGGCGTGGATTTGTCATTAGGCTAAAAAGGCTTAAGCTTAGGGGCCCCAGATTTTGGAGGGGCCAAAATTTTGGGAGTAAGGACAATATCCAGCATTTTTATAAGCATTTACATTTGTATTCTTGTTTTGGTTCAACGCACGTGTTTTTACTATGTTGCTAACAAAAGATCTGTATATAGAAGAATAAGAGCACGTAAGATTGAAGTAAATGACGATGAGCATTCTCTTTTTTATGGCGTTGAGAATTGGTGATTGTTACGTATAATGAGTGGACTGTGGAGCAAAACACCTGAATCCATTTTTCAGATTACACGAGGCCAGTGAGGTACTCAATAAATGTGTAATGGCAGTGTGGTGAGACAACTTCACCGCTGCCATTTTCGTTGGTTTCATTTTGACTGTTTTTGTTCTTGAAATCGAGGTCATTCAGAATAAAGAACTGTAATATATTTATGAATTGGACAACTTGTTCAGGGAATGTAACGAGCATGTGTAGTGCTAATTTGTATGACATCAGACGTCGCAAACCTTCCAGAATGGCCCCCAATTCAAAATAGCCTAGGGACCCGAAAATGAAAATTTGCCTCTTGTGAAAGGCCAGACGTGGAACGAAAATATATAAACAGTGAAAAAGCCCATAGAAAAGAGCCCGAGTTAACAACGTAGTAAAGTGGAAACGTGGGTGCTGGCACAATTATACAAAGCAAGCAAGCTTGAGTTCTCCAACATAAATCGTAATCGACGAATCGGGCGAAGCCCGAGGAGCCCGTGTGCCGGAGTCGCCACTGGGCTGCTTAAAACACCAAAAGCACAGATAAAAAAAAACAGGCAAAAATGACACAGCATTGATACCTGTCTTAAGCACATTCAAAATCACACTTTTCCACATCTTGAACACAGAAGTGACATGACTAAATACTCCTTCTGCAACTGCATTAGATACCGGAATGCAAAGACAAGACTAAGCATATGTAGCAACTAGCAAGTTTTCTGTAAGGATGCCAATTGTGTTGCCAATGAGGAAATAAAATATAGCTATTTAGTGTTGCCAATGCAAAACCAATAACACAATTGAAACTGATCTGTCAAATATTTGATTTTATGTATGGTAGTTAGCAAAATTTCAGTATTTAGAATGGTGCTGAAACGCTTGAAATTCCACCAATTTTTAATGGTGTGACACGGACGTTTTCCTATACACAAGCTTTGGTGTCGGAAGGGGGGCAGGAATTCGAAAATTTCAGCAAAAAAGACTGTTTTCTTAGTTCGAGTGACAAGACTAAAATTTCACCACTTTGGCCACCCTTAGAAAAACTTTTGGAAAAATCCACTTGTGGCCCCCTGGAAAAAATCCTTCCGACGCCCATGCACACAAGCATGCTAAATTACACCACTTTTGTAAAAAATTATGCTGTATTACACCATCTGACAGCACTGTTCAACAACACCAATGCGGTAAGCAAGCCATAGCACGGTCATAGACTGTGATCGGTGTATTCTGACACACAATTAGGATTCCTGTCAAATTCACTGCCAAAATTAGAAATAATGTATTACAAACGATATTGACAAAATACTGCTAAAATTCCGCAATATGTTTTCATTAAACAGTTTAATTTAACAATGGACTCAATTCGAATTGTGTTAAAAGTGGGGGCAGGCCCCCCAGAAATAAAAGTGGGGGTCTAGGCCCATGCGGCCCCCCGGTTCCGCCACCTATGCATGTGGGTAGAGTTAAAACTGTAGTCACGAACCACTTACCAGAGGTGAGCACGGATCAGGACTGGATCGGACTGGACAGGACTGAAGCCAATTTTGGCCAGGCCAGGACTGGATCGGACTGCAATTTTTTTGATGGTTGGCTGATCAGGACTGGATCGGACTGAAAAATTTTTGTTATTCCAATGTGATTATTCCAACCATATGAAAAAATTTAGTTGTAATCCGATTTTACAGATTTGTTAAACGTTAAAGTGTATTTTTCCATCAACAGCAAAAGCTTTCTTGGACCTATATTGCCATTCAAACTGTAGCCTATCCACGTTTGTCCAAATATAACATTGAGTTCATGCAGCAAGGTGAACATAGTCAAGAGGTCACTGCTTGCTGTGCAAGTGGTTCTCGGTTCTTCTCTCACCATTTGCTTTGGCTTAGCTAGTAGACATAACACCTTTGATGGGAGCACTTTTTGTACGCACTTTTTTAAAAAGTTTTGGATTCAGGTTTGGGGTTTACATTTAGGACTTGGGTTTATGTTTAGGTTTTGAGTTTCGGTTTTGGATTTAAATTTCAAGTTTAGGTTTTGGGTTTAGATTTTGGGCTTAGGTTTTGTGTTTAGGTTTCGAGTTTAGGGTTTTAGGTCGTGTGACAATGACCGTATGCTAATCCAAATGTATTGTCCTTGTCACATAACCAACCAAGCAGGTTCGCCTATTGGCAAAATAGCTCCCGCAATGCTATGGCTTCATGAGGCAAAAATAGACACTGCCTTGTTAAATTTGGGAAATGCCAAAAGGCTGTGTCCATCTTGCCTCATGAGCAAAAGCACTGCAGGAGCTATTTTGCCTTCAACCATTAATTTTTGTCTAAAGGCAAAATAGCTCCAGTGGTGTTTTTGTATGATGAGGCAAAATAAAAAATACATGGTTTTACATGGGCGGATCAGGACTGGATCGGACTGATGATTCTCAAAAATTATGTGGATCAGGACTGGATTGGATTCAATTTATCTGGATCAGGATTGGATTCGGACGGAAAAATTTCACAGTCCGCTCATTTCTGCCACTTACATAAGATGTTTCGAAGTCGTATACACAAGGCAACCGAATGCAATACCACAGCCAGGATGAATTGAGACAAATTAACTGACACCAATTCTTAATGCTTTCACAAATCTTTTGCTACTACGACAAGCAACAATCTGCTGACGGCAATGTAATCCAGTTCCATCTCACACTGAAAGGCATGAAAGATCAATCGTCCCACTTCTGTGACTGTTTCTTAGTTTCTAAATTAGTTTTTCAACACTACGATCCCTGTCTGACTAAATTTCACGCAGGATCCCAGCAACCTGGCGTGTGTCGTCATCAACACTTCGTTACCCAACCGTCAAAAACAACAACACAGCTTATCATGCATTTGGAAAATATTTAATGCAGGCTAGAGGGTTGCTTAATTAGCGTTTAAAATATTGCTGGCCGAAAGTTATCTACTGCACATGTCTACCAAATGAACTTAAACAGGAAATTAAGAAAAAAAATGGGGGGGCAAGCAAAAATGTAGAGGGGCCATGGCCCACCCACGCCCCCTTTAGAACTGCCACTGTGGGAAACGTAGCTGAAAGAGGCCCACTGGCCACCGTAAGGGGCCCCTCGCCAACATTCAGAAAAAAGTTTAGAAATGCAAGCGTATCCGGATGTAGATTTCTATACACTGTACTAAAACCCGAAAGCACAGGAAAACAATAGTCCAAAAACTTCCGAAAAAACAAAAAACTACAACTTACTGAAAAACAAAAACGTGCTGAATATAATATAAGCAAAATGGGGACTCAGTTTTTGCATTTACCTTGTCAGGGGGGAGATTCGCACCCTTGTACCCCCGTCAGTCACACCACTGTTGTAGACCTGTGTTGTATTCTTCCACTGTACAAGAATAGAATAACCGGTATACAATCATATGAAATCAGATTCGTAACACGCACCTGTAATAACCAGTGTATCTTGCATCAGAGTTGCCCAATGAAAACTCGAAATGTGCACCAATGAGAAATCCAGTTATTTAACGAATAACACTGTGCCCAGTGGTTGGCAGAGATGATCACGGAGGCGGAGTGCCGGAGTGGACTCCGGCCGGAGTTGGCATTTTGGGCTGGAGCAGGAGCCGGAGTCAATATTTTAAGTTCGAGCCGGAGCAGGAGCTAGAGCCGGAGTCAACATTAAAGTCTGTGCAGGATCAAAACAAAATTTTTAAGGGACCTAATTTCTGAAATGATGCTTGTTGTTGTCAAACAGAATGGAATTAATTGAGACGTGTTTTCTGACCAGTGTGGTCATATAACACAAAAGTGTGACACTGGGTAGGAGTACCGAGCATTTCACCACTAATGATGGTTTCAAAGTTATGGCCCAAAAGCCCATGCAAAATACAATGTGTAGTAAGTGTCAATGGAGTTCGGGAATTTGGAATCCATGCCGTAACTTAACTATGAGAATGTTGGGCTAATGATGTGGGCAATGATACAAGACACATGACAAAAAAACAGTGGTTAACAAAACAGATTATACAGAAGCAAAAGTGTGCCGAAATGGCCTATACACTGCAGTGTAGGCCTAGCTAGTGACAGGAGTTGAGGATGATGTAGAAATAAGTAATGTGCAGTAGTACAATAATGTTTAGGCCTATTCGCACTGTGCAGATTTCTAGTCTAGCCACCGCTTGCATAGGCCAACCTCTGCTCACATTTTGGAGCAATACTGAACAAAGTTGGATGTTTGCCCGAATAGTTGTAGCTTTAAAGATAATCTAGATTGCTTTGCATCGCTATTGCCTATGATAAATTTGAAAGGGATTGTAGCCAAGTTATGCGTAATGTAAATGTTCATCTTGTTAATTTTTTTTGTACGATTTGCTTGCACATTCATGTTAATGGCTCAGTTTAGCACAGTCATAGTTCAGAGTTTTATATGAGCACATGGTTAAAGTACGATTCAGTATTTGTGAACAGGTGATCAGTTCCAGACCTCGGAGATTTAAAATGAGTCTTTTGTAAAAATTGAAAATTAACACTCACTTCAAATACTTGTCATCTATCTGGTTAATTATTGAAGCATGAACGACTTAACTAAATCTAGTGTTTCAATGGTTGCTACTTCATAATTTAATGTAGCAGAACCTATACGTTCAAGGTGTATATTTGATAAGCAGCATCTACTTTGCCTCATGAGACAAAACAGTTCTGAAGTTATTTTATCAGTAGCTGCACACACTTGTTTGAAGTCATTACGTGACAAGTTTGGAATGTATGACCTACATCGCTGAGTGTAATGTCTAATTTAAATGTGGGCAAGCTTTTATTGGCTGTTTGTGTACATTGTGAAAAGAATAGGCTACGCCATAACTTTAAACCTCAACATGATGTGTCTCTCTATATTGTGCTGGTCACGTGACCATCTCAACCACTTGTGTTCTATTGAAGGCAAAATAACCACGACATGTACTTTGCCTCATGAGGCAAAATAGACAGTATCTTTTTAATATGAGTTACTTGGAAGTTTTCGGAGTGTTAACAGGAGTCGGAGTTGATGTTTCAAATTTTTTCGGAGTCGGAGCAGGAGCAGGAGTCTTAAAGCGTGGAGCAGGAGTGGAGTCCTAGTCTGAAAAAGGTGACTCCGCTCATCTCTGGTGGTTGCGCCTCGGCCCAATTGTAGGCCAATCAGCACTTTTTATTGGGCCGTGCAACACTTGTTGTGGGCCGTGTTTGCAGCGCTGGTTGCGTGGAACCAAACAGGCTACTGTAACAAACATATAGAGCATTGATTGTTTGACGTCAGCACGGCATTAATGCTGTCATTATAGGATTTATTACATTAACATATCATTGCTATGTTACAGATAACTGAATACAACATAAGTTTGAAATTGGACCTTCAAAAAATTCATTGGTGTTAAATTACGACTGAAGGGCATGGGCGTCCGTAATAGGGTAAAACGGTGATTCAACCCCTTTTAGAAATTGGGACTAAGAACCAAAGATTTCTAGCAAACCTGAAGTCAGGAGCTTAAATTCGGATTAAATTGATTTAATTCTTGCATTGTCAGTTTATTTGCCGGTATGACATTCACAGTGCACAAAAAAACAGGTTCATTGTCCTAGTGTTGCGCAGTGATGAGTTTGCAGTTCACTCATGTCCGCTGCTTTGCCTGTATGCAGGGGCAAGTTGCGAAACTTGCATGCAGAACTCATATTGCTCTACTGTTAGTCTTTATTGCGCAACAATACCATGGCAACGAATCTTCACGTGTTCACTTCAAGTTACGGTAATACGCGTTTTGCCGCTCGCCAGTTTTGAGCGCAGGTAATGCAGAGAGACAGTGAGTTCTGATAGCGGATAGCCACGTACTTTTATTGCCTACTGTGTAAAAAGAAGCATGATAAGTTTGAAATACCCATTGCTAGTGTGAGACTGAACCCTTGTCCGGTTTATGTGGATGAGCGTTCCCTGTGAAAAGTCAGTGAAGGCAAGCAAGGATTTATTGAAAGGGTGTTTGATTGCTTTGGACGAGATCTTAGACGTTTGCAGCCATGGGCATCGGAAGAATTTTTACAGGGTGGGGCCACTAGCACTTTGGTGTCTGGCTGCTTTCGGGGATTTTCGGAAAAAAACGCCTAAACGCACGTGGCTTTGCGCGGGAATATCTCCGCTCCAGTTCGGGTTACGGACCTGGTCGAAGCATCAATAGACGCGGCAAGTCTTCTAGACTGCACTCGAAAAATTTTTTTACTTGGGAGGTGCGGGTTTTTGTGAGTGACGTCATAAGTGGAGGACTTTTTGGCCACCTGGGCCCACTTTGCCTGGCCCTGGGCGCCAACAGTTAGGTAGTAGTATTTCGCTGAAGTCTTTACTGGATACTAGACTACAATCCGAGTCTTTTGATATTTTGGATGACTTGCTGGGGTTTCGGGTTCAAAAGTTATGATGTAATTTAGTAAAAATATTTGTCTAATTAGTTAATTTAGAAAAAAAAATCTTTTTATTTTAGATCATAACTTTTGAACCAGAAACGCTAGAAAGTCGATCAAAGGCTCAAAAGACTCATACTCGGGCCTAGTTTCCAATGAATACTTCAGCGAAACACTTTGGCCTAGCAGTTGGGCCCTAGGCCAGGCAACATGAGCCAAAATGACCCCAAAATTACTTCACTTATGACGTCACTCACAAAAAATCCGCGCTCCCCAACCAAAAATTTTTTTTCGAGTGCAATCTACTAGACTGGCCGATCCGTTTGAGCCCCTCAACAGCTCTCTAGCGCAATCGGCGGAGGAGCCAAGGCGTTAGTAAGGCAACTGAAAACTGCTGTTTTTTAGGCCAAAACTGAAGTACGAATATATCGCACGCCAGTTCTCGAAGTGTTAACGCCTTGAGAGCCAGTGTACGATATATTTGTACCTGGAAATCGGCCTAAAACCAGCAGTTTTTGGTTACCCCGATTATGCTAAAGAGCTGTTCAAATCCTCAAAAGATTTGGCAAGTCTTCTAGTCGGCAATGAAAATAAATTTTTTTTGTTGGGATTTGCAGATTTTTTGTGAGTGACGTCATAACTGAAGTACTTCTTGGGCCATTTTGGCTCATGTTACTTGACCTAGGGCCCAACTGCTAGACCAAAGTATTTCGCTGAATTTTCATTGGAAACTAGGCTCTAGTCCAAGTCTTTTGAGCCTTTGATTGACTTTCTAGTGTTTCTGGTTCAAAAGTTATGATCTAAAATAACAATTTAAATACTTATCTAATTAATCATACAGTATTTTTTTGTTTACTTTAGATCATAACTTTTGAACCCGAAAACCCAGCAAGTCATCCAAAGTATCAAAAGACTTGGATTTTAGCCTAGTTTCCAATAAAAATTTCTGCGAAATACTATATACCATCTAATGGTTTGGACCCAGGGCCAGGTGAAGTGGGCCAAGGTGGCCTAAAAGTCCTCCACTTATGACATCACTCAAAAAAAATATAAGCCCCAACCAAAAATGTATTTTCATTGCAAACCAGAAGACTTGCTGAGTCTTTTCAGCCTTTGAGCAGCTCTCTACCACTTTCAATGACAGAGTTGCACTTGCGCACAGCCACATGCGATCTGGCTGTTTTGGTGCGAAATCCTCGAAACAGGCCGGATATGAAAGTGTTGTAACACGCTTGCTGTTGGTGTACGAATATTTCATACCTAAGAATCCTGTATGAGCTGCTATTTTCACATCACTTCACAACTCCATAACTCACCAGTCGATTGTGTTAAGTTGCAGGCCACCTGGTGGTGATCAGTCGACAGTTTTGTACATCTTTTCACACAAACATCCAACATTTATTGGAACAAGTTTCATGGCCATGCTTGCAACAACTAATGCTTGATTGATTTGACAAAGTTTGCACAATTCATTGTGCCTGCTCTACACAATAACATTGAACAGACTGGTCGCACTGTTTATGCCGCAACTTCTGCGATATCAGTGGATACCATTGCAAGGTGTTGCTGTGTGCACATTTGTGCAGGAGAGACCTTGCATTGAGTCTGCTGCAGGAAGTTATGTGGCAATCACGACACCTGAAAAGGGGAGACCATATGTTGCACTGTCACTGTCCTTCATACAGAGTGAGCATTTTTGGACTCTTTCTGCCACAACCAGTCAACCACCCAGGGTGTAGCACACCTTTTTCTAATTAGGTACAAACTGCATTTGGCATGACTTGTATCTGAAGTCTCACAATTGGAATTGCACAACACCCTGATTTAAGATACGAATTTACTTTAGTCCTGATTCTTTTATTTGTAAGAAACAAACTTTTGCAAAGTTTCTGTAGGGATGTGCTCCAGGATGTGGTCAAACTTGTTAGAGTAGGTCCTGGCCCATCCAATGTCAATTTAAAAAAACTTCAATGTCATGTAGAAGTTTTCAAGTAATTTTTCACTTCTCACTTTTACTGAACAGAAAAGCCATTTACTTGTATTTGGCAGCTGGGTAATTTGGGATTTTTATTACTTTTTTCAAAAATTTTTTTAGGAATCAATCTACAGTGTTGAAGGAGGACACCGATCAGTTATTTTCAGCAGGCTTGGTGGTGTGAAGGATAAGATTTATGTGGAAGGTCTGCACTTCAGGTAAAAAATTGTTTGATCTTTTGAACTTGGGAATTATTGTAAAAAGCATTTTCTTTGATTTTCAGGCATTTGTGCAAAACCTTATTCTTGTAACACATCCCGGTGGCATGTTTTTAAGCTTTTGTATCATGTAAGAATGACAGTTATTTCTAAACAGGTGAAATTCTATAAAACCAAGACTTGTGCATGAGTCTGTTTAAATATGCAGCTTCTCATGTTCAACCTTTCATTTTCTACATCACTTAGTTTATTATATGCATGAATTTTAGCCATGTTTCCTGTTATTTTCACAGGGTTCCGTGGTTTCAATACCCGATCATCTACAATATTCGTTCAAGACCTTCAAAAGTTGGCTCACCGACAGGTAAAGAAATCAGATCTCAGCATTAATGTGGGCATGGATTAAGAGGCTGCTCATTGCAGCTTTTACGTGTCTTTTACTGTGCTGATTTTTGCCTTTTAAATTAAAGAACTTCAGTTGCTTATGCGCAAGTGTCAGATGATGATTTCAAGGCGAATAAGAGCTTCAGTGTTGCTTGGTTGGTCTGGTGGAGAGTCTGAAATCTTGATGCTTGGTCATGTGACAGCCAATGGTTGTTACGACTTGTAACCATGCATTGTAAAATCAGGTTTTCAGCAAATGCTCCCTAGATTGACTCCAGAAATATGAAAGGACATATATTTCTGATTGATGTGGGAGATACATTTGATTTCTTGCTAGCTTTTTTCTCAACTCCTTCCCATTTTGCCAGATCAACCCAAGCTTACGCAACCTGAAGAAAATGTCTTAGAAGTTTAGTAATCTGATGACACTGGTGTTATAGAAACAGGTTCTGTGTATATATGGAGTTTGAGGAGTGTAGCTGCTACCTCAATATGTATGTGCTCCATAAACATGGTAATCATGTGTGCAATCGGAGTTACGCTTGACTTGATGCTTCACTGACTGTTGTAAAGCTGTAGTGAGGGCTATCGTTGACACTGGAATTTGTCATCATAACTGTTGTCTGGAGCAGGTCTTCTCAAACTAAGGGTTGCGACCCCAAATGGGGTTGCGAAATGTAATTTTGGGGTCGCGAAACAAATTGGCTTGACAAATCAGATGTAAATGTTTTTATAAACGAATGGGACGTTCACACGTATCATTGACATCTAGACCATCCATCAAGGGGTCGCCTAGACAAAAAAAGTTTTTAAATGGGGCAGCAGAACAAAAAAGTTTGAGAAGCCTGGTCTAGAGTGTGTATTCCGAAAAGAGAAACCTTGAAATATGGAGAAATTCTTGTGGTATACACGTTTATCTCAAGAAAGATAAAAAGCTTCATAGCTTTTTAGCTTCATCAGAATTAAATTCTGTCGAACAACTAATCCTACTTTCGTTGAAACGTTTCGGATTGTTTTTGATCCATTTTATCCATTTCCAATTCTAAATGAAACAACATCAACAACGCAAGCAATTTAAAACCAATAGCCGTTGTGGCGTAAAACTTAATGTGCCGTAAGAAAACGCTGAAAGCAAACCTAAGACTGTCAGTCATGAAGCAAAACAATGACCAAGAGTAACATAGAGATGATTAGTTTTGTTTCCGAAGTTTTGCGTTGTTGTAGGTTTGCTGTTAGCTTCTTAGTCCACGTTAATTTTCATATGCAATAAAGTCTTTCGGTTGTGAATTGCCTTAACGTTGCTTGATTTCTGATTGAAACTGGTTTAAGAACATACTGAAACGTTTTGAACCAAACCATGAATAGTTGTTTGAAAGTTTTGTCAGTTTTGATGAAGTTGTTACGTCTATCCCAATTTTATGCTCCTGACCTGAGTTACAACTTCAATTTTTCTTAATTTGATCAATGCAGCATGTTTTAATTGGCTGTGATGAAAATAAATGCTGGAAGTCAAGCCAAGGATAACTTGACCCGCGTATTATAATGTTTCTTTCGTATTTCAGGGACAAAGGATTTACAGATGGTCAACATCAACCTTCGTGTTCTGACCCGACCAAATCCGTCGAAGCTTCCTCTTATTACTCAAACTATTGGAAGGGATTATGACGAAAAGGTGATGATTCATTTGCAGTTTTAATTTTTCGTCTGCGTTCACAGGAAACGTGTGGAAGAGGATTTTATATGCTCTGTTTGATTATGACCTTGTTATGGTGCAATTGGCACAGCTTTTTCGGGAGACGAATTTTAATTTTTTTCATAAAGTTGGAGTGTTGCCAAAACTGCTCCCACCATGTTAATTGCCCAGCATGATTTGCAACGGCAAAGAAGTCAAGCGCTCTGTCGAGTTTCAAAATTCCACTAATTTGTGGTGTTCTACGTCCATTTGCGCACACCCGTTGTATGTTACGGTGTTTCTCAATGATCGTACCTACTCACCTTGCATTTCGCAGGTTCTTCCTTCCATCGTGAACGAAGTACTGAAAAGTGTTGTTGCCAAGTTTAACGCGTCGCAATTGATTACCCAGCGTGCTCAGGTTAGCGAGAAGCATTCCGTTTCACAGCGTTTTACCCTTTTAATTAGTGCTGACTATATGTGATGATGCTGTTTTGTGAATGTTTTTTCATTTTTTTTTTGTTGAAACATGAAGCGGTGATTCGATGCCCTCGTTTTGAGTGCTGAAAGATAAAAACGTTTTTCTGAGGTCGTGTACGATAATGCAGGTTAACGGAACTGCTTAATGAAGAGAAAGATCTTCGACGAGCTTTGCTGTTTTGCGTCTGCATCTAACAACCTTAACGGTGTTTAGCTCTGCGTAGAAAATCTAACTATGCCGTTTGCAGGTGTCACTACTTATCAAGCGCGAGCTTTCCGAAAGAGCCAACGACTTCCATTTGATTTTAGATGACGTCGCTATCACCGACCTCACGTTTAGCAAAGAATTTACAAGCGCAATTGAAGCCAAGCAAATCGGTTAAGCATTTCATTTTGCTCACTTGTAATATCGTTTTTACGGCTGCGTAACGTTTTTAAACTTTGAATTGGAATATGTTGGAGAATTGGTATCTAGAATTTTTCAAGGTTTTCATTCCGTTTTCACTCAAGTTCGGATATCTTGAAATGCAAGAGTTAGCAAAGTCTGGACCTCCGCTAGGTTTAAGCATTGGGGAATAATGATCACATATGTGACAGCACTCTGCTCGCTTTACTGCAGGCAATGGAGCAAAACAAAGCTCGCAGATAGTTTTCAGTAAAGTCTTAGATTTGCTCCATGTTTTTAGATCAAATTACATTTCAATGAACCCGCGTTGCTCCAAGTAAATTTGTTTCGCGCCCACCCGGAAAGAAACTTGCAAGGCAATTAAAAACGTGGCAAAAAGGTTTGAAAACAATTTCGGTTTGGTCCAGGACTGCGAGCGCTTTTTCCTCTTCCAACTAAATCTATTGAAACAACGGAGTAACGCCCACGTGAATGTAAATCCGTTGTCGGAGCGAAAGAAGTATGCTCAGTTGGTTGGATTTTTTATTTTTCGTTGTAACCAGAGGTCTGATGAATATTTTTATTGTCGACCAACTTACGTCACTGCTCGGCGTGTATAAAAATTTCCGGTATTGGGAGTAAACTTGTAATTTTCCTCATACATGTTGATTGTGCGGAATTCCTGCAGTGAAGTGCATTCTTGTTTAACGATTCTGTGTGGCTGCCAGCAGCAGAATAAAGAACCAAGGCTTCCGCTGACGCTTGAAATCGGCTTCCCTTGCAGCTCAGCAAGACGCCCAGCGAGCGCAGTACATTGTCGAAAGAGCAAAGCAAGAGAGACAGCAGAAGATCGTCCAAGCTGAGGGCGAAGCGCAAATTGCCCGAGCGCTTGGAGAAGCCATCAGTCAAAACCCTGCCTACTTGAAGTTGCGAAAGATTCGTGCGGCTCAAAACATCGCGAAAACCATTTCTCAAGCGCAGAACAGAGTCTACTTGGATGCCAGCAGTTTAATGCTCAATCTTGGAGACACGTAAGGACTAAATGTGTCATTTGAAAGTAAAGTTTGTAAGGTCGTCACAAGAAAGGACGTGTTTTACTTAACTTGTTTTTGATTCCGAGTGATAACAGCGTACAGAGGATTCATGTAAAAACTAAAAACATCTCTATAGTTTTTCAAAAAAATTATGTTTTTGTAGTGCAGGAATGTGCTTTATGAAATGTTGCACGGGCCTTTTAAACGTGGCTCTCTTCGTTGCTCCGCTGACATGCTTCCTTCGTGATGGAATGCCAGGTGGCTGCATTTAAGAGAGTCGAGGAATAGAATCCTAGAACGCAGGCCTCTGCTTGTTCGAAAAGTGAAGTGTTGTGATAAAAAGTGTCGAATCTTCTCATTTTTGAACATTCAGTCGGTCGCAAACTCTGCCGCGCAACGGAACCAAGCTCAATTCGACCAACTGTATGGTTAATATTTGACGAAGAAGCAACAGCATTAAAGATTAACATATGACACACGTTTTTTCGCTTTCTGCAGACTGACTGGGCAAATTTTCTGTGATTTCGGAATCAGCGTCAATTTTACCTGGGTGCCCGCGAAGTAGTAAAAAAGTATAAGCTTGGTCATCAGCTTCCCTAATGTCGCTGCTGGCAAAGGTTGAGGAAACACTTTGTTTGTGATAACATTTACAAGGCTAGTTGCGAGTCACTAATAAACCTATTGTTTAAATTCGTGAACTTGAGACGTTGGGCATACATCGCAACTGCAACTGCTGCAGATGGGGGTATGTGGCACTTCAATGCGAGCACCTGGAAGTCAGTAGTTCGGTTTAAGCTGCAATGTGACGAACCAAACCGGCCAATAGGCACGTTTGTTAATTGAAATCAATTGTCATTTGCAGAGGACAGCTCGTTCTATGTTTCTCAAGAGTAAGTTTAAGGAAATGCGTGTAGCCGGATACTTCACTTTGCAAATGGAATTGTTAAAATGCTCTGCTTTCTTAATAAGATGCAGTTGTTGTCTTAGCCAAGCCTTTATTATTTGCAAACCTTAAGAAACATAGACAGAGCTGTCCTGGGCTTGTTGGCCTTTGAGCCTTTCAGTAACTTGTTTTTTTAATTGTGTTTCTCCGTCCACACGGGTAACTTCCATCACTTAGCCGCTGTTGCTGGTTTAGAACAGGGCTTCTCAAACTATAGGTCGCGAAATATAATTTTGGGGTCGCGAAAAAAACCGGCTGACAAACCAGATATAAATGTTTTTGTTAACTAATGGGACGTTTGCATGCATCATTGACATCTAGATTATTCATCAAGGGGTCGACTAGAAAAAAACTTTTTAAAAATGGGGCCGCAGAACAAAAAAGTTCGAGAAGCCCTGGTTTAGAACACTTTTTGTCCCAGTTACGAAACGATCTCCGCCCAACAACTCTGCTGCATCCCCGAGTACAATCCGGTTACTCGTACAGGTGTTGTTCCGCGCGTGGATTGTAGAGGCGACGCGTCCGTTGTACGTTTTCTCTTTCTCTTGTAACCGACCTCGCGCAACTTGCAACATATTTTCTTGTTCTTACCAGAGGGTTGAAGAAGTGAAGTTGTGAAGATCGCGCCGCGCGCAGCTGCTGCGTCTGAAACACGTCATCAAGGTTGGGGAGCGCCAATCAACTTTACAGACTTGATTCTCGGTAGTTCGCGACCAGTCCAGGTTGCCACAGCTTTGTATTTTGTTTGGTCGCCTATTGTGTTTGTGTGTTAAATGAAAATATTAAACATTTCGGCCTTTTTATGTGAATAACGGTCTGTTCAAAAAGAACAATCACAAAGATAGTTGCAGCTACGTTAATGGTCGTTGTGGGAAGATATTAATAGGCAGCATTGAGGTTTGCTTGGAGTGCGACGGTGTTTTGTTCATAACATACCAAAGCGAGCAAGACATACCAGATGAAATTTCTAAAAGTGTGCGTGGTATATATCCCTTCGTACGTTTTGCTGAAATAGACAGTCTGTTCCACATGGAGTGGAGGAACCCAGTTGTCATTTGCATGGAACATCCACTCATGCCAGGCAACGACAATGTTTTGCGGCAGCGTGGCACATCACGGTGGTGCACGTCATCAATTTCACCTCAGGCGAAATGCAGCGTAGTGTTTTTTCAACTGAGTGGAATGAGCGTTTGAAAATCTGCGTCTTCGTTTTAAAAGCCACGCCTTCATACTTGAATGTACGGCACAGCAGACGCGGTTTCGGTGGGAGACGTTAAGTTCCAGTTTATGCGGCACAGTGACGTCTTACAATATGTCTTACCTGGCGTTGGTGTACGGCCACTGTAAATAAAACACGACCCGAAAGCCCTCCCGTCGGTCCAAAATCGCTAATGGTGCAGGCACTGTACACTTGAAGGGTTCTGCTCCATCAAACCACGCGCTTTTTGTGCAGTACTTAATTACCGTAAGGCTTTCTTCGGGATATCGACGGACACCCTAGTCTCACGAGTTATCTGTTTAACGTTTTCACATCCACATACAACGGATTACTGCTTGTCAGGGAGGGGGAAGGGGGAACAAAGCCCCGGCCGCCGAAAAGTCCCAGCAATGTCTCAAATACTTTTTTAGTACAGTCAATTTA
>Ga0210059_1007504_pt1 | contig 17326 bp, 10 predicted proteins | sample Ectturendosymbi2_FD_188042 | JGI IMG/M metagenome (GOLD analysis project Ga0210059, IMG submission 188042) | Ecteinascidia turbinata endosymbiont from Florida, USA - Sample 2 (SPAdes) (version 2) | ecosystem: Host-associated > Tunicates > Ascidians > Unclassified | place: Key West, Florida...
TATTCCATACTTTTAACCCTATTGTACATACTCCCATTATTAACACAACTAGGTTGTGTCTGCTTACCTAGGTTTTGATTGTTTTGTTTGTGTATTTATGATTTGGTTTTCTTGTTTTGTTGTTTGTGTATTTTTGCGTTTTGGTTTTCTCGTTGCTGCTGATTTTCTTTTGTTTTGCAGGAACAGCACGTCTTTCCCAGTATTCCCACATATCACTTCTGGTGAACAAAGAAATTCAAAGGCAACACCTCTACAGATTGGATCCCAAGAGTACCAAATCAACCATCATCCAAATGCAAAAAACACTGCAAACAATTTGTACAGCTTGCTAGATGCGAAAGGGTTATGACAACCCGGGCAGAGTTTCATTGTAGCTGGGTTTATACTTTCTCTGCCACGCCCAGATCGATCCTTGCGGATCTGAGCAACCCATCCACCGAGAGAGACCGGTTGCGACCCAGCACCCCCTGCGTAACTGTGTCGATCATCTAGCAGCTCCTTCCCACATATATGCACCACCACGAGTTGAAACTGGGCAGTAATAAAGCTAATTCAACTGCTGAGGGCATCGACTCGACAACCTTCCGGTTCCTTCAATGCCCTGGCGTCCTTGCACTGATTTGTGTTTTTTCTAGCTGAATATTAATTATCGCCAAATCAACTCAGCTCAACTCGCCATAGTGACATTCCAACTAAAATTCCTTAATCTAGCTGTGTAGTGACACCTTTTTTAATTCATATTTTCAACAGATGCATGACAGAAGGCATATAATATATCCCAATTATTTAAAGGAAACTCAGATTGTACCTTTACATAAGTTAGGAGACTCAACAATATGCCGTAACAGGGTTGCCAGATGTTCTACAGAGGAAAGGTCCAAATGTATTCACAAATTGGTCCAAATTAGGTCCAAATTTAAAATTTTTTTGAAATCTATAAAGTCTTATTTATTAAAATCGTAAAAAGGTCCAAACTTTAAGCTCGAAAGGTCCAAAGGTCCAAACGTGATTGGAATGGTCCAGATTTTGCAAATTTGGACCTAAAAAAGTCCAATCTGGCAACCCTGTGCCGTAATTGTAGACCGATCTCCTTGCCAGGCTGCAGCTTTTCCCAAACTGTTTAGGGTTGCGGCACTTGCGGCACCCAGTGACGAACCACAGCGCTTTGCTGTAAGGTTTGATGGCATTTTGACAATGTGTTATAGCGACTTGGCATGCCGACTAAACAGTCCTCTTAGTTGCGCCCCTGATTACATCTATTATCGCTTTGAAAACTTTTAAAAAGTTTTACATGAGCTACCACAAAATGAAGGTAACAACAGTCACTTCTGGTTGAGTGAAAATGCAGTTTCGAATGAAACGTGTGGAAAAAAACTTGATGCTTCTAATCTAATCGATAAAATACTTTAACATAGTGTGGCGGTCGGTGGATGGCGCAACATGTAAATAAATAGTCACCGCTAGATGGTGCCCATGATTAACAAGTCACAGTGACAGTCACCACAAGCGAATTATTGTAGTTCAATTCCCTATATGGTGATAGTGCAACCTAGCAGCAATAGAGTGAAGTCGCTGTGTGATCTATTGTTACTATGGTTGCAATTGATATAGTTGAACGCGGTGACTGGAGGAAGTAAAGAGTGAAGTCACTGATGGATCTCTATTGCTGCTGGTTGCTCTCCTGTTAGTTAATGCCCCGAATTGCCATCTTTCGCTTGTGCTTGCCTCAGTAGTTCAAGCCGACGCAGTCAACTGCAACAAATGGCGCCCGATAAGGGACCTGGGAGAAAGGCCATAAGCCCCTCTCAGTAACATCCTCCGTTGAAGATCGTCTTGAACCAAAGGGAACGGGTCGAACTTGTAAACTGAGAGTTAAAGTATGGATGATAAATGATAGAGCTTCAAGTTAATGGAGAGGGAAGTGATGTGGTGGTCGGTGGATGGCGCAACATGTAAATGAATAGTCACCGCTAGATGGTGCCCATGAGTAACAAGTCACTGTGATAGTCACCACAAGCGAATTATCGTAGTTCACTTATCCCTATATAATGACAGTGCAACCTGGTAGTAATAGAGTGAAGTCGCTGTTTGATCTGCTGTTACTATGGTTGCAATTGATATAGTTGAACGTGGTGACTAGAGGAAGTAAAGAGTGAAGTCACTGATGGATCTCTAGTGCTGCTGGTGTCTGTCCTGTTAGTTAATGCCCCGAATTGCCATCTTTCGCTTGTGCTTGCCTCAGTAGTTCAAGGCGATGCAGTCAACTGCAAAAATAGACTCCAAAAACGTACTATTTAAGTACGTGTGACTGTTCTGCAGTCCGCACAAACTGCCCTCGCGGGCCGTAGTTTGCCCACCTCTGGCCTGTATGGTTAGAATAAATGTCTTCTACTGCCAAGGCCGTTGAAGAATTAGGTCAAAATCCATACTGATGTTCAGACATGTTGCGACCAAAAAGCCCGAGCAGCAAGTGTGCAAAGCTTCGCACTGTGGCAGCAAGCAACAATAGAGATCACAAGCCGCAATCACTCTTTATTGCTTGTTTGCACCACGCATGTATAGCGTTTTTCTTCGCACGCATTCCGATCGTTGTGAACCGTGTTGAGTTCGTTTCACTTCTCAACATGAAACATTTTGGGACTCGGAAATAATCATAAAAGAAGACGCTGATCACCAGGGGAAAATAATTAAGCAACGTAATTCAGAAGCTTACTGACGAATCCAAGACGAGCCGAACGAAGATGGACATTGAAAAACATTATTTATTGTAAAATTGTACTTGCGTATTTGTTGTATATTGATGTTAAGAGAGAGTAAAAAAAACCCTTAGTAAATCGTTTTGAAAAACACAGTCCGAATCATGATAAAAATTTGGTACACGAAAAACGGAAGTGCTGAATAGCCTTATAATAAATATCACGGCCAAAGCAAACGATACAACTGACATCTTGCAAACGTTTCGATAACTACTGTTATCATCCAGGCTATGCACTGAGGATGATAAAAATTGTAATCAAAATTACTACGATTTCGAATACCATAATTCCTAAAAAAATGACGTCACGAACATACGTGTACACCAGCCGTATGGGCTCCATTCGTGACCACACCCTCGAAATCGACCAATGAGAATGCAGCAAAACAGGTACAAATATAGGTGTACCTACACAGTCAAATCAGTTGATTCGTGGGCATACCTGTTTCAACACCTCAACCAGCAGTGGGCTTACCAAACTGGACAGCGAGTTGGCGAACTTGTTGGGTCTGGCGAATTCGTGAACCAGAATACACTTGTAGCTGGCTACTATTCCAGCACGGCTAGACTGACGGAATAACCGAAAGTATAGTCAATCGGAAAGCTGGTTGTGGTGTTGCTGCTTAGTAAGTTGGGTTATTCTCTCTCACTCTTTCCTTCCTGATGATGTAATGGAACTGCGCATTAACTTTTGATAACTGTAATAAAGCTTGTGTATGTTAAAATATATTGTTATTATAAACCACTGTTGTTAACCCCTGATGTTTGCAATAACTTATGTTATGTGCTTTAATTAATGATTGTTGATATGAACCCCTGTTGTGATAGAATATTCGCAGTGCTTAAAGCTATACTAATAAAACCATGAGTGAATACAATCTTGTTCTGATAAACTGAGCGAAGTCGAGCTAGACGTGCGGGTCCAGGTTTCTTAATTGTTAACTTGGGCGTGCCATGGACATTCCTATGGACCAGTGCCCTTGCGGAATTGTCCTAAATGTGTGATGGTTCGCTTCTTTTAGAAGGGAACTGCCACAACCACGCATTCCAGTGCAACGCCAGAGGAGTGGTTGCAACAGACAACATCCCAAAATCTTTCAGGCAAGAGGCAACAATATAATCTGTCATACAACAATTTTCAAAAATTTTGTTAAATTGTGGCAGTAAGGCAGTGGTTCCCAACTAGGGTGCCGCGGCACAGGAGGGTGCCATTTACAATATTCAGGAGTGCCGTGAGTTAAGCTGTTTTTCAATATATCAAACCTTTAAGTCCCGCGTGCGCCACTTTTCTTGTAGAACTTTGCAATCCTATAACTCGCCAGGCGACTGAGCTAGAGAGCTGTTCAAAACCTCTGCGGATTCAGCACGTCTTGTAGTCAAAATCGAAAAAAAAACAAGTTTCGATGTCGGTGGGGGTTTCTGGAGGTGACGTCGTAAAGAGGACATGTTTCGGAAATTTTGGCGATCTTTGGCCGGCCCTGGGCCCCAACTCATTGACCCATTCTTTTGGCTCAAATTTTTGTTGAATACCAGGTGAACATCCGCGTCTATAGAGCCCTTGATTGACTTGCTTGCACATCTGTGGCCAAAATTATGGGCCAAAAAACAGTTTGTGGCCTAAGTCGTAACTTTTCAGAAAAAGCATAATTTGCCCTTTCAGGGCAAACTTTTGCTGGCTATAACTCGGCAGCAGATAGAGCTAGAGAGCTGTTCAAACCCTGTAATGACTAGTGGTTTCGTGTAGTTTAGAATAAAAAAGAGCATTTTTTAATTTGGATGGAGGGTTTTGGGCAATTTGGATCATGATGGTGGTCTGTATTTTGATTAATTATATGACGTCATCAACCGATCCCACGTGCCAATATTGTGGCTCGCAGTATTTTTGGATTCTTGTCTAAAATACGCGTTCTTAGAGCCCTTGATCAAGTTTCTAGCGTTTCTGGTTCTAAAGTTATGCCAAAAATATTCCATATTTGTCAGGAATTCCCAAGGGCCCTCAAGGGATTTCCCATATTAATATTCTACCATTTTTTCCATAACTTATCAACCAGAAATGCTAAAAAGTCCATCAAACCCTCTGAAACCTCGTACTATAACCTAGAATGCATTTAAATCACACGCGGTTTTGTGTCGCTGATTCTGCTCGATTCACGCACTCCCATGGGCCGCTGACGTCACAGATTGTTTAGAGAAACCTGTCAAAACATTTCAAAACAACCTGTGGTTTTGTAAACACAGCCACAAAGGCCGAAATCGCACGATGAAAATTCTTTTTTCAGCCTAAACTACAAGTCTTTCCCCATTCAGAACGGATTTGAACAGTTCTCTAGCTCGATCCGCTTGTGAGTGATGGCCATTTAGAAAAGGGGTGCTTACCACCCCAGACTGGGGTTTGGGGGTGCTGAAATTTTCACTAATTTTTGGTGTTTTGTCCATTATTTCGGCTACAGATATGCTAGAATGTCATTCAAGGGCTCTAAAGACGTGGATTTTAGCCTAGTTTCCGAAAAACTCTTGAGCCGTAATAATGGCCCTATGGGTTGGGGCCCAGGGCCAGGTAAAGGTAGCCAAAAACACCCCCACTTGTGGCGTTCCCCTGCTTTGATGCGAAAGGGTTACGCGTCTCGACTTCTGGCTGCCAGACGGGATAGGGTAGGATGACCTTCTTTGTTGCCGTTCATTCTTGGTGCTTCTATCTGCGGGCTGTGTTACAGCACAAAGCGCAATGCGCTTGGCCCGTGTGTTCCATTATGCATGTTGTCTCCTAACTTTGCTGTGTTCATTTGAATTCTCTTGTCAATTTATGAATAACCCAACATGTGCACTCCTGTCCATTACTTTCCGGCAAGGTTCCCGCAGCTTGTCCTGGCTCGCGACTGTGAGCCAGCGCTGTGCTAATTGTTCAAGTCAAAGTATCTCTGTCAATTCAATTTGGTGGCCTCTCCATTTGGGGGGCAATGCAGCGTTCAGCCAACTATATCCCAATTATTGCACAACATTCGCGATGGAGGTGTCACGTATGCAATTTGGGTTGCCTCACCCTTCAGCTGACGTACGCTTTTCCGCCAGCCCTCGGCACTCTTCTTTTTTCGTGCAAGCAGTTTGTGCTGCTGACGCAACTGCCTTTTTTGTGCGACCGCGGGTGTTTACTTCCGCTGGTCCTGTGCCTTTTCTCGCACCTTTTTAACTCGGGACATGCAATTTAGGTCCTTTTTCCCAACTGCCGTTTTAGCGAGGGGGTCAAAACACCACCTTTCGCCAAACCTCATTCACTTGCTGCATGGCTTCGTGACACTACCATTTCAATTTTCATTCTATGCACATGCTTACTCATATTTCTACTTACATTACTTCACTACACAAGGCACAGTCTCTGCAATTTCGCCGCAAGACTGAATTTACCGTCCCGCAGATGTCGCCAAATTTTGCCGTGCTGCTGCCGTCTTTTACTGGCGCGGCGCTAGCCTTTTACTCACTACACAACACATTCACTGTTTGCCGACCTTTAAGTCGCAAACGTCCCATTGAGCCACAAAATTGCTCAAGTGTCCAGCGTGCACCCTAAAGGGATCCTACGTGGGTGTTTTGCGCTGCTGAACACTCCATGCTACACCACGCATACGCCCCGAACTCAGACCAAACAAGCACATCTGCCCATGAGCGTGTCATTCGTTTGTGACCACCCATTACCCACCGCAGCTTGTCTCAATCACCTCCTGCAGACAGGCGATGATCGAAACTGCCCATCACATCTGACGGCCTCACTGTGACGCATGCCTTACCTTAGCTTCTACCACCAAAACAGCTGCTCCATCGGCGTTTTTCTCCGACCACAAACCGGGCCCTCGACGTCTTGTTCGTTAAAAATATGAAGGCAGTATGTTAAAATCTTTCATGGGCTAAAGCTACCGATGTTTTAAAGCAAGCACTCACAAGCTTGTGCGTCGCTTGAACGCATTCATCGACTTTGGTTCCTGTAACAACTGTTGACACCATTCATCATAATTGCATATTTAAAGGTCTACTTAACCACATCTAACCATTTACCCGGAGAGTATCTCCCCGAAACTCGGCGTAAATCGCTCGCGACACTCGTTCTGCAGGGACAATCACCGAACAGATTTAAAAGTTTTACTACTCGTCTCTTTGGTAAATGAGCCCTTGCCTCGCGATTTAGGCCACTTGGCGCGTTTTGTGACTTCCTTATTGACGTTACTCGTTGCACTATAATAAAAGCGGTGGCTAGTTCAATCGCACACGTAATTTTCGTGAAGCTACCCGCTTGTTTACTTGTTTATCATTGTTTATCACGTCCAGCCAGGTTTTACAAAAGTTGCGCCAACGGCTAAGATTTCTACTGTCAACATCACGTTTACTTCCCTGGCCGCATTCTCCATCTGCTCATCATGCGGCCTTCATTTTCATCCCTCGCTGAGATCGGAAAAATACTATTAATCCTATTGTATTTTATACGTTTCACCACTAATTTTATCACTTACTCAGTACTGTTTTAACTAATATATTACGCCGATGCAATATTTGATATATTGCATCCACTTTCCCCTTTTTGAGAAGTCTCTGCTGCTCGTTCATGGAAAAGCACAAGAGAAAGGAAATTCAAACTTTGGGCGCCATTTGATATGAGACCTGTCAGGCTCACAGCAAATGGAAATGCCTGACAAAGACACTTTCAATGTTGGGCACCGTTTGATATAGTTTGTCCTTGCCCCTGGCGACAAACTATGTAAAAGCGAGAAAAGTTATAGTTCGTTATTCTTAACCGTCTTTACCATTGGGGTTCTAAACAAGGTCAACTCTCTCTTATGTGACATAGACAGCAGTAGATACAGTATAGCAATCAACAGTACCTGCAGTAAATCTACATGTACTGGGATCACTCATACTAATTTAAGTGTGGATCACTGCTTTCAATTTGTTTTTTGAACATTTTATTCTTGGTTCCAGCTGACTTTAAAATGCCTTTAGTGAGCCAAGGCTTTTCAAATGTGTGTTGCTCTTTTCTTGATACAAAGCAGTATGGTGCATGATGGTCCAATGTGGTATTAAAAGTTTTGACAAATTCTTCACATGTGTGGTTATTGACTTCATTTGTCAGAGGGTAGTTTAGTTGTGTCTGCCGAGTGGGACGTCCAGTCACGACATTTGCCTTGCAATCCAACACAATTTTGGGGAAGCGCGAACGTCGCGATACCGTTACAGCAATCACGAGATGTTTACCGATGGTAGGTATATATACACACTAAAACCATGTACTAGTGCACTTGCTTCGGCAGTACGTATACTGAAGAGAGTTAAAAAAATAGTTTGGTCCGGAAAAACGGATGTCACGTGTCCCAGGATGACGTAGGCAAATTATGGGTGCCATTATACCCTGCTTTTCCTGACTTGTATAAGTACAATAAGGTTACCTGGGCAGCGCTGGTGTACAAATTAAAACATCTTTCATGCAAGCAGTTTCATAATGTTGTTAGACGCCAGTCCTCGTTGAGCAACAAAGTTTATGACAGAAGCCAATGTTGCAGATAGAAGCGATTGCCAATGTCGTTTGCACTGATTGACCTGACAGGCTAGCTCCGTATCAATTCTTCCAAGTTTTTCATATTTAACACTAAACGCAATCGTGGCATCCATGTATTCCATTGATTGCTCGTGGCTCCTCATGCGCCCAAGGGCATGCTACCAGTCGCAGAATCCCTTTCCGACAAGGAAATGCGTGACCACACACAATAGTCTACAATAGAAACAACAAACACAACCTTGTGAAGAACAAAAACAAAGCCAGCTTCTGTCAACTGTTTCGCGCTTATGGTCCTGACGACGAATGAGATTTGTGGTGCATTTCCGTGACGAATGTCTATTGTTGACGTGTCTCTCACTGTAACACACGAGCACGAACTGTGAATCTGATTCATGCTATCCTATGCGATGATGGAGGCGTTACTCAGGCTCACGGCTGTTTGAGACACGAAACAGACAGGGGATTTGAGAGGTGACACTGTACAATTTATTGCCTCGAGTTCTGCACTGGTTTTAATGACGGAAAACGGCAACATTTACCGACCATTAACACAAACAGTGGCTTGTCCTTTACCACGATACAGAAGCAAACGTATCGCAGAAAACAGTCAATGGATCAGCCAGACGCCAAACTCGCTGACGGCACTACTGACGAAAAGAGAGCAAGTAAGATTCCGTGAGATCGTAAATACATGCACAGAAAGGCGAGCAGAAAAACGCAATCAACAAACGGTGTGAATATTGAGTCACGTGTTGCATACAACGCTGTGTGAACATGTGAACGGTTTGTGACCAGCCGGATGGTTCAATGAGCAGTCTATTACAAAGCATTGGTTCCAGTCCGTACGTACTTGTCCATATAGTTGGGCCACTGGCCGCAAATAGGTCCGGCTGGGGCAGGTTGGATCGTGTGTGGCAACCTGTGTGGCGTGTGGCAAGTGGCAAGTGTTAACAGAGCTCACGGCAGGCCCTTGGGCGTGTGGTACCCAGTAATGGTGCAAGTCAGACGTTATTAGAGACTGCTGGGAGCGTATAGTGTGTTCCCTTTGCGCCCGGTGGGGCATTGTGAGGGCCTAATTCAGCTGAAAAAGGTGCATTGCGTTAGGGCCTGGCCCATTGCTGCCAACGCAGCCACTCGTGCTTATCTGCACCCCAACGAGGTCGGGCTCTCCTGAGCTCGGCATACATGGCAACTTCGTTGATGAAAACTTCACGAGAGTTGTACAGCTTGCTTTCACGATGCATGCGGCTGAACTCGCATAAGGCGCTGGTGGCATCCACCTCTGATATGACGTTGAATGCTCGGTGCAGATAATCGATGGCGTGTGCCGCAGATAGTAGATGACTTGTCAGGGTATTTGCCACTTCAAGCCCGATCCAAAACCCTTCATACACCATGTTCGTGCTGTTCTGAAAATATGTGTACAATGAGGACAAGGATACAAAACGAGATTCAAAGTAAACCATATTCACTGTCGAGATGCAGCGAAACTGCATCATCTACTTCAACAGTGTGGGCGTCTAAGCCGTTAAGAAGTTCGAGCAATTCGTTGCTGCAAGCCGCTGGGGACATTGCGGTAGAGGCGGCACGACAGGCAGACTCCCCCAGCAAAACATCAGGTGAAACCACAGGCATGATAGCCGCGGCTTGCACCGAGAGCTGCGAGTTGTAAAACTCAAGCGGTTGCTGGATGGTGTCAGTGAGCAAGTTCTCGATAACTGTACGTTGGCGAAGCACACATGCGCGAACCTTTTTCCCACCTCGCTTGCGTTTCCGCTTGCACGGTAGGCAGCTCAGCCGTTTGCAAAGAAACAGGCCAACCTATGTAGACGTTCCCTTTAGCTTTATTAAGGTGCAAAGGTCTGCCCGCAGTTGCATGCAGATTATCTAAATGTGAAGCAACAACGGTACAGCCCTGGATTTGCCAGTTCAGGTTCTCCTGTCAACGCCGCGACTCCCTCGCACATTCTGTCAGCTTCTTCGCAGCACACGCAGCATAACGTCGACATAGGTTGGCGAACATTCGAATGCAGTGACGGAAGACGGTTACTTGTTCTATATCCGGCATGAACTTATTCTGTAGAAAACAAAGAAGACAGTATTAAACGTCACCGAGTTTTTTTTAATGAGTAATCGGACTACTATAATCGGTAACAGTAACCCATGAATTAAAGCACAAAGTATGGCGATCAATGCTATGTATTGGGCAACGTTTCCAAACATATAGGACAGTAACTGCCACAAAACGGTTAGTAGAATATGGTTAAACAACTCAAGTAATTTGCTGAGTCCGTCTCCAGGGTTATTCAATGGTTGTCTACTTGAAAAGGTATTATTTTGAAAGTGTTTAACAAATCTCAGGTAGCTATTGCTAATGTAAAGTAAATGATTGACGTCATCGCTGGTGAACTCGTTTGGAGCGTTGTGGATCCAAAGGTCAGCATATGGCGGCAATGAGAGGTTCAAACTGGTGTGACCGACGTTCGCGACCAACGGAATGGCGTTACCTAAATACGGTAAGAACTGATAATCCTGAAAAACAAAGCTTGTTATGTTTTCACCTGACAGAGAACCGAACGTGAAGTACTCAAGTACTTTAGTACAATGAAATACAAGAAACTCTTCGCTGACAGGTGCGATAGCAGCAGTAGACTCACACCATCACAACAAGTCAGTATATACAGCACACAAACATACATACAGCTGGTCAGAAAGCACGCATAACAAAAAAATGCAAGCAAGTGTAGTCCCCCTTTTTTGCATTAGTCTCGCTTTTTTTCAGGCGCGGGTTTCACAGCACATGGTGGTCACCTGATCCTGGCGTGCTTGTCTCTCGTGCTCAAAGCACTGGGGCCATCCTGGCTTCGATGATTCGTGTGCAGCACCGGCGCCCCACTCGCTGCACCGGAGACCCCTTGACTTCGATTGGCCTATTGTGTCGGTTGTACCTCATTAGTATCTCCACAAACATTAAGCAGACTTTTCACGGCCTCAGCCGTCTCAGGCGACATGACATAATTGTGGTCGTTACTTGTCATTTCAACTTACGTCGCAGCTGCCTCCAACATCAAAAGCACGAGTTAGTTCATTCATAAACCATCGGTAGACGTGAAAACACAGGATTATATGGGCGTTACGTGCCCGTTAAATCGCAAATGTCTAAATCACGCAGGGCTGTGGGCGAGGCTACTCGCCTGTGAGCCCGAGGCCCTTGTCGTTTAAGACGTATAGGGTTGACCTTTTACGTCAAACGAACCTTTCTACATCACGAACCTTTCTACGTCAAACGAACCGTTCTTGAGGCGTCATAACCTGCTCCTTTTTCTGTTTCCGGTGGTGAGGTTGGAGCTGCGATTGCTAACCATCTCCACGATCATATGAACTGTGTGTCTATCAGGCAGCAATTGCAGCAGCTTGCAGGTGAGGCCCCGGTGCCATACAGAGTCGTAGGCTGCTGTGAGGTCGACAACCACAGCTCCGGCCTTCTTTTTAGCCGAAAAGAATTTAAAATGTGCCATTTGCGTCTAGCGAGGCGAAGAAGCATCCGCTGAGGTTAGCATGTTGTGTCTCTGGGGAGGTTAGTGGCATAAAACTTTCTACACTCTTGTTGAGAGGTTGTGCAGCTAGCAAAACATTGAGGAGGGTCAGGCATACCAACTTATATACATTTGTAAATATACTTGTATCTACGGAAAGCAATGTGCACATTTTAAACTATGTCTGGGTCATGTAGTGACTCATGTCGTTGTTCACATGCAAAAGGTAAGCCACATAATGTACCAGCACCCTTTTAAAGCATAGAAAAGCAGGTAACTGATAAAAATTCAAACTTCCTCTGACCGATGTTTGACGCCTCGGCATGCGGAAAATCGGATGTTTTCTCCTTCCCTGATGCAAATATGATGGAAACTTTTGGATTACCTACAGCTAACTTAAAGCAGGCAAGCCATAATATGCTTATAGTCAATACAACCTTTCATCTTGTGTTTTCGGAATGCTGTTGATACGACACCGTAAATGCCCATGCAACCCACGGGAAACTCATGCGAAGAGCGAACGCGTCACTCCTGGAGAAGCAAAAGCGACGCAAAGCCATCTCCCTTTATAAGAAGAGACGATTGCGCGACGATTTCGCGTCTCACGTTTGGTTTAAACCAGCCTTATTTGTCTTTTGTCTTTCGCCGACCAAAAAAAATCAAACGCAACTTCGCACACACGGTTGTAGAACACGCTATTTTATTAGTTTTGTGGCCTGCATTTCTAAGAAATATTGATTCTGACTTCATACCATAAACCGAATCTTTGTTCTTCTTGCACACTGATTCGTCTTTCTCGCTGTTTATGAGGCTACCCTGGAAAGAATACGCTCGTTCGCCGCGAAAGCATAGTTGGAATCCAGTTAGATACGTGAAGTTTTGAAATATTATCTTCATCTAAATATCATGTACAAACTATACCAAAAAGAGAAAAAAACAATTTTTTGTAAGAACTTTTTTGAAAATCTCCCAACATTTAGCTTCTGCACCATCTGCATCTACGGACATAAAGTATAATTTTTGCGAAATCTTTCGATCACCGAATCATTTTTTATGACTATATTTCCCCTGTGTTGTCCACTATGGTTCAGCGTGCTTCAGTTTACGATTGTAAAATTAGGAATAGAAACTGCCATTGTGGTAGTGCGATGATTAATCGTTAATCTGATTTTCTGAATGAATTTTTTAAAAAAGTAAAATTTTTCAAAACAAAAGGTGTTGGAGTATAGCCAAGTACTTAGCAAACGACTTCACTTGCTTGTAAATTTAGAAGAGCAGTGACCTTTAACATTTCATTTTGCAAAGGCTTATATTTTGCTCATTACAGATAATGTGACGCCGTCTCCAACCAGTTTCTCTGCGCCTACTTCCACTGCCGAGATATTCGGTGAGTTTTACGACTCCGAGGAGCCGTAAAGGCTACAACTGCATTAACTTAAAGCAACCACAAACTTATGAAAAGCGAAAGCGAGAGTGGAATAAACGTATTTTGAAGTTTTATGGACTGAACAAAGCAATTACCACTTTATATGGCGTTTTTTTCTTCACTGCAGAAGTTTCTTCAAACACCACTTCTCACGTGCTCTCTTCACCTGCTCCTTCGCTTGATGAGTGTTGTAAAACAATCGTGGACTTGAACCAGTCACAATTAGAAACAATGTGAAAATCGCGCACATTCCAGTTCGCAGTACAATTACCCGACGTTTAACTGTGTAAACGTAATGATGGGGATTCACATCAACTACAACTTCAGTAAACTTTGGCTTGTTTGACCTAAACTATCATCCAAATTCTCTTCAGAATTCGATAAACCTTGGATTGCTATTTTATTTAAATCTGGCTGTGTTAACGATGTATAACTGCTGGACCTCTCTTCTTGTTCAAGTCCTATTTTAGAGTCATTTGATCTTGTCAGATCTGCAGTTTTGATGTCGATGATTCAGATTCTTACCACTTTAAAAATGCAGTACGTTTTGCTTGACTTCACCCATTCCTAATCTTGGTCCTTTTGTTTTCTTCTTTATGCCCCATTTTATTTTTTCTGTTGTGCTCGTTTCATTTAGCGTGTTATGGTATAAATGTTAATATATGTGTTGAATGTAATTAAAAATGCATTAATAACAAATATATGACGAAGTTGAAATTTGAACCTTTTTTATAGTTCGAATGATTTGCAACTGTAAAATTTGAATTTGAATGTGTCTCATCTATTATTCCCGGAAATATCAACGGCCATGACAGACCGTGACAAGTTATAAGTTAACAAAGTAGAAAATTCCAACAACGTTGTACTCATTGATGACGTTATACAGGAGGTCAACGTTTTGAAATTCCGGGGTAGCCGAAGGCGGCACAAACGCAGAACCAAAAGATGTGATAATTCGCCCAGCTAATACCATTATAAGATAGTAAAGGATTTTTTCCCATACAAATGCACTCAAAACAGAAATATTCTCAAAATGTAATAGATGAAAGTACCGCAAAGTAATTACATTGAAACTTTGGTGTGGCGCGCCCCGATATAGCACGATAAAGCGATTGACGCCAAAATGGATCGCAAAGATCGCGACAATTTCTATCATAAGCCTATAAGCAGGGCTGTGGTGTTGGCAGTTTTTATTCCGACACCAAAAATAGGGGGCAAAGACATCAAACAGGGAGCAAAGTTTGGAATAAATACTGAATTTGTTATCGAGGGGTCTGTTTCAAAATTTCACCTTGTTTAAACACTAGCCGATACCGGTCAATACCACAACCAACATCGACGGTAGACGTTTCGTCGACACCGCAACCCGCCAAAAAGTGCCGGCACCATGACTCAGCCGTGGTTAAGAGTGTAGTAACGCATCGATAAAAACAAACAAAGAATCAACTCCCGTTTTGAAACTTTGCCGACAAATTTTGTGAGCAGCACTACTGGAAAGAAAACAAATAAAGCCACACATCACACATGCGTGGTTATCCCGCAAGTCTCAAAAAGTTGACTGACCTCATTCGAATAACGAAACAACCCGACCTCGCTTTTCTCGCGATAACGTTTTATGAACCCCGACTATTGGGGTTCAACGAGGCTTCACTACATCATCATTTGACCTTGGGACGAGATTAACTTTTTTCTGGTCGGACCCTTCATTATTTTTTTTATTACGCTAAAGGCGAATAGCTTTACTTAAAACCACCAACCACACAACAATTGTAGTAATTCAGTGCAATTACCGTCGGTTAATTATACTCTTGGTATTTACAAAACCGTTAAATCAAACCACGTGGATCAAGCACAAAAGAGCTGCAAAATCGACCTGAAACACAACAAGCGACGATTGGCTATCTGACCTGGTGAACTTTTATCTCTTACACGAAGAAAACCCATTTGCGGATCTTATTTGATCGCAACCCGATGAAGTCTGTAGGCCCACAGATTTTTTTTCGTGGGAATGTAGCTCGCAGTGACCTGCATTTTGACGTTTATATCTGTGGAGGTGCTCAGTTTATTAGCCCACTGCTTGTAATAATTGCGACATTTCGTGCATTCCGCCCCCAAGACATTTTGCTCACCTCTGCTGTACCTTCTTTGCGTTTATGACATGCGGCAGATGTTCTGCGAGTCATTGATGTGGGACCCGATACAGCTTCGTCAATCTTGTGCGCTGTTTTCAGGATGGTCAGGTTTTAATTTTGTTTGAACCGTTCTTGCGGTCGGTTGTATGGAGTCAATACTGTATCATAACACTCTTAACAATACAGTAGTAGAGAAGTTTGGATAAATTGTTGGTTTATATGCGTGTTATAGCTCCGTGTGGATTTAATGCCTCGGCAACACTACAACCTCAACTCCTGAACTCGCCCGGATGGCCACATCTTTATAGCAACTCCCTAACGTGTGAATGGAACTTGTTTGCCAGACCTGGCATGGTAATAAATTTCACAGTTACGACATTCGAAACCGAAGAATGTTGTGATTTTCTCTCGGTAAGCTATACATTTAGACGTATGCATCTTGAGTCAATGTTCAACCTCTGCTTTATGGCTGTGATACTTTAAACTTGAAAGCCTATTCCTCATGTTGAAAACGTCAACTTCCTAGATTGGACTAAATTTTAACTACATGGGCAGGTGAAAAAAATAACAAGTTCACTGTCGAACGACAAAATGAACATGATCTGAATCGCTGACCAGTTATATCAACGTTTGGGGTACCACAGGTCCATCCGGACAAAGAAAATTGTAAACCGCAACGCCAAGTTTGTTACAACCGGCCTGCGAGCTTGTCGTCCTACAAATGCTTGATTAGCTAACTATATTAATTGCAGGGCAATCATATACTACACATGCTGTCAAATAAAATGTGCATGATAACAATTTTGTAGTGAGTTTAGTTTCGCGTGGTTGTGAAAAAACTTTTAAACTTGATAGAATGTTTCCAGTGACTTTTGACAACATTACAGCTCAACGAGAACGGCGTTCAGAAAGATCGTTGGTCTGGGGATATTGGTTACAGAACTCATATAACAGAAGGCAACGTTTTACGACTTGAATTTACTTCAGATTTTAGTTCCAGTTGGCAAGGATTTACTGGATACTTCACCGGTAGTGAGAGTGTGCTCTTGGTATTTCTTTTCGTCTGTTGAAAATGATCAGGTGGTGTTTAAGGTTGTACGTGGATGAATTTGCAGAACTGATTGGACCGCCTCCTACGAGCGAAGCAACAACATCGAGACCACCAGGTAAACCAGTAGGTTCAGGTGCTATTTTGCAGTAATATTGTCGAGAAGTTTAAGCCAAGGGTTGATCATTTGCGCATTCGTTAAGCTCTAACACTAGTAGTTAGAAAAAGTTTTTGAATTCTCACTAGAACACATTTTAACTAGTTGCATTCGAAAATGCGATTAGGATTACCTAAGATTTTGTACGGGACGCAAACATCACTTGCGAAAAGGGCAAACGTGTACACAAGCGTCTTTCACGACTTAACTACCAAATTTTGCATAAGGATAAGTGCTTTTGATATCTTAGTGACTTTGAAAAGTTTGTTTAATCAAAAACGTTTGTGGTTCCAATTCAAATGGAATTTTTAGTTATTTCTTGGGGCAAGGCTTTGTGTTTACTTTATCAGAACAGGTGGCTGTAGATTATTGAATGACATAAATATATTTTACATTCCTTATAACTGTCGGTAAGATATCATTCCGGATTTTCAGAAATTTTTCAGTCAAAAGTATGGGTGCACCCAGTTTAACATCTACTTTGGCCTACGGTGGACCTAAATCAAATTTTAATTAAAATATTTGGTTTCCTGACAAATAGCTTATGTTGCGTGAAAAATAAAGATAAAATATTTTTCAGTGGCTGGTTTCAGCTAAAACAGCAGTTAAAATGTTCACGAAGTATAAAATTCCATGTGCTTGGTTTTCAGCTTTTCTATACAGTAAAAAAGGAGTTTGTGAACTTCGTTGTGTCAGTGGCTTGCGTCTTAATCTTTCTTTAGATCTTTGTGGA
>Ga0210059_1007505_pt1 | contig 17325 bp, 10 predicted proteins | sample Ectturendosymbi2_FD_188042 | JGI IMG/M metagenome (GOLD analysis project Ga0210059, IMG submission 188042) | Ecteinascidia turbinata endosymbiont from Florida, USA - Sample 2 (SPAdes) (version 2) | ecosystem: Host-associated > Tunicates > Ascidians > Unclassified | place: Key West, Florida...
CATTTCGTCGGGTCTGCTGAAGCCGAATTCACTCCCTTTGCAAAATCGAAAAAAGCGAGGATGACCGCAAGCGCACCTACTAACATGTCACACAAAAATATGAAGCTACTGAAGCGTGGAAAGCGCTCCAACGCGTGCTTACGTAGGTATCACGTGGTCACCACATTTGACTAGGGTTTGATAAAGCCACGAAAGTATTCCAGGCAGTTTTTCACGTAATTTTAGTGATCACCACGAAAACGAAACTATGGTGATTTCGTTGCAATTTACAATAGATTTAAACGCTTGCAAGCAACTTCTTTTGGTAAGAAAATAATAGAAAACTACTGACAAAAATGCTGTTTAATCGGAAACCTACCATGTTGTTGATGTTGCACATGATCTGAACAACCAAGCCTTTTAGTGGTTAAAGAAATTTAAAACATTGCATATACTTTAAAGCAAGTTGTTGAATATTGTATTTGTAACCTTGTTTTCTAAAATATTTCCTCAATACTTTATTTAATGTAAAAACATTTTTTTGCGTCAGTAACTTTCTTATTTCAGAAAAATCTACTGTTGACAATGTAATTTGAAAACAAACTGTTTGAATGTGAGCATTTTTTGGAGATAGACAAACTACAGTAAAATATATTTCGCTTTCCAGTGACGTAGCTCAAACTTTCCTTGGCTCTGCTTGTTCCATATTTTTTGTGTTTAATAGATTATCTGAGTCTTTTTACAAGCAATATAACCGGTCTGTTTTTGTAGCAGAAAACAAAGCGAACCCAAAATTCCTTTGTCATAGTCAACTTTTTGCGCTCTGGACATAAAAAATTGGATAAAGTACAGTAGGTACAGTATCTTTTTAAGTGTTTGTAGAAATCTATTTCTTTGTTTCGCCGTCGTTTCATTTGCTGATCGACGCGCGAGCGTGTTCTTGTATGTCTGTGAAAAGTCAAATGACTTTTGCAATTTGAGTAGAACTTTTTTGACCTAAATTTTGTTCTTATTACTGATTCAATTCTCTTGTAAAACTTACTCCTTCAACACATTCAAATAAGCGTGGCGCCTCAATGTAGCAACCATACGCTAATGTTCATGTTATTAACACAGGCTGAAAGATGACCAGAAAAAAGCGGTTGACTAATTTTGGTCCATCCCGATGGCAACTGCTATAAAAGTGCACTGATTACATGCCTTTTCATTATGCCTTGTCGCAAAAGTACACACTGTACCAAATTTTCTCACTGTATAAGCGAGTTAGCCCTCATGCCTGTTTGCGAATGTCATTAAATTTTACATTCAATATACAGTTAATGGTAATAACAACCAAAAATGTATGTTAGCCACTATAATTGAAAAAAACAATTTTTTCTTGAAGTTCTATTCTCTTAGCAACCCACCTTCAACTGGTTTATCGGTGAAACTCTCTTGCGCCCATTTCGCAGCAGCAGTTTTATTCCCGTCTTTGCAAAAAAGTTCAATCATATTCTTCTGAAAAAATGAAGTTGGCTGTTATATTAAAGTAATCTGAACTTTAAGGAATCAGAAAAGTTGAAATTAAGATAGGAAATGCAATCGTCACATTTCTTGTAATAAAGACGAAGAGCTCCTAGTTTTGCTGCTTTTTTACAAAACGATTTCACAGAGAAGGTTGAAAGCCACAAGTTGCCATCTGTCTTGAAGTGTCCTTGAAATGGCGATATAAGTACATCTTATTTCAAGTTTCGTCTTCCCTACAGTCTTGCGATGCCAACCATCCGCCTTTGAAAATCAGCAAAATCTTTCATACATACTGGCGTAAGTGCAAGACGTCAATGACGTACACACAAACAGTGGGTTCATCAGTGCGCAAATCTTCGCAAAACGTTACGTATTTTTAAAACTTTTCCAAAAAGTTGTTCCATGTATTCATTTTTGTGCCTGTGGGTCTTGAATAAGCAAATTTTGTCAAATTGTCTTCATGGCTAACAATGTTTATCAGCAATGACGTGTTTACTTAGGCTACAGAGTGGTGCATGGACTGAGGTCTTGGTTTGCAAAGTGTAACCCCGTTGTGCCAACTGTGTAAGAAGGACGGTGATATAGGGAGTATTTAACTTTGAACACATTGCTTTAAATTTAAATCATGAAAATTTTGGTTTATTATTCTGTTTCATACAGGTGCAAATGTAAAACTTTGCATACGCAGTGCAAGCTTACCTCTTGGAATATTATTAAAGACTCACAAGAACAAGCATTAATGATGCATCTTTTAGAATTATATTGACAGGAGGGGTTTAAAAAATACTCCTTTTTTTCAGAAATTCCTGCTGTGATGAGCCCCACTTCAAGCATTTAGTTTCGTTTGATAGAACGAGCTGAATCAAATTTTGAGAAAACTCTTCCCAGCTTAATATAGAAACGAGTCGTCATGTTGACGGAAATATTAAAACTTCAGTTTAGTGTCCTATGTAATTGAAAATTTGCCTTTGAATATAGATTGCTTTGACTAGACGGTAAAATTTTTTACACTGATAAAGTCTCTATTGCAGGCAGTGATGTGATTTTGTCAACAAAGGTTTTTTGCTGGTTGTTGAAATCAGTTTTGAAAGCAGACTTAATTAAATGTTTCCCAACCTTTTTAGGCTTGCGGCACGCTACAGAAAAGAAATATTATTTGCGGCACCAAGTGGCTAACCCATAGCAATTTGCTTCAAGGTTTGACGAAGTTTTTAAAATGTATTTTTTAATGATATACAGAATAACGTATTAGCTCGCGGCACCCCTGAGTGTTTTAAATAACACCCTAGTTTGCCGCTGCACCCCGGCTGGGAACAACTGCCTTAATTATTACACCGGGCACCAATAAAAAGAGACTGCACGTGCAGTTGTTAGAACAGACACCTGAAACCAGCAACACTTACACCGTCGTTCTGGCTTGTAACGGTTTCTCTCTTCCTCCGCCTACGCTCAGAAGAACCATTGTCTTGTTGAAGGCTTGCTTTAAACAAATGTGCATTTGTTCATTGAACGACCCGATACGTATTTCATGCATGCTAACCTTAACGTTTGACACTAGTTTAGGATACATGTAGTTGAAATTGCCATACGAGATTTGGCTTTTGACAAGAATCATAATCAGATTCAAGGGATGCGTGGCGCTCATAATAGTTTTCGGGCAGCAGAGTCCGGTACAGTCTAGACCAGAGGCGTACGCAGAAAATTTCATGGGGGGTTTCATTCAGTGGCATATAGTGGTCATTTGTTTGTGGTGTGCGGTGTTTGTGACGTCGCAATTTGACGTCATATTCATGTTTCCAAACTAACGTTTTGGCGACGTTTGTTGACATAATATGCATATTCTTCCACACGCCCTCCCCTTATTTTATGTGTCATTGCACTGAACATAAACTATCAGCGCTCCAAGTTAGGATATCGGAGGAAAATAAACTCAATGCTACGACACAGGAGTTCATACTGCAAAATTTTGGCTGCGTGTTGAAAAAAGGGGAGGAAAACACACTCATCACTGCGTCAGAGCAATTTACAACTGCAAAATGAGGCTCCGCTGATGTGTCGTCGAATATGAGCCGTCGAGCATAGGTGTGCGGCTGGACCGGCTGTCGCACACCCCAGTTCGGAAGATCGAATCTTGCTAAACTACACAACAGGGTTGCCAACCTGTCTTACCAAAGAAAGCCAGACCTTGTCCCAAAAAAGCCAGATAGCAGGTTTGATGCATGTACACACAAAATATGCACAACCACACACAAAGTAGACATTAAAACTCGTCAAAAACATCGATATAACACAAGTACAATCTTTACAAGCATATTCTTTCCCTGTAATAACACTGTCGTGCATTTGTTTTTTATCAATAACATAGATCATTTTTAGGGCAACAGTAAAACTTTTGCAATATTCTGCGCATCCTGCATGGTAATAGACCCTCATCGCAAGAGATTTGTAATGAATATGCAGCTCAGGCAATGTTTTGCCAGGGCCAAGCCTATCCGACTGAAAATAAGAAGGAAAAAGCCATATTTTTCTGGCTTTTTTTTATTTTTTTATTTCCAAAAACAGCCAAAGGTGTTCAAAAAAAGCCAAATTGGCAACTCTGTTGCACAAGAATTGAGAATGCGCATAAAGTACGCAAGAAAACTTTCATTGTTTATGTATTGAAGTCCAGAAAAGTTTTCTTTTTCCCTGCTGTGACATTATGAAATACCTGAATGCTTCTATGTTCAAAGCTGCTGTTCTGAGCTTGTGCAAGTTCTATCATGCTATAGAAATTGGTAATGCAGCCAATACTGTCAGCGCTTGAGCAGATCAGCCATAGCAGACAAAATAAAGGCAATTATTTCGAATAAAGGGAACTATCGCGGAACACAATCTTGAAACATGCGTAGTGGACGAAAGGTTTGCAAAAAGTGGTGAGATATCTTCTGGAAGCAGATGATAACCCTGATTCTCACCAAAACCTAATTATTACTTTTTGGCCCATTTACAATGTTCCTTGAACTTTGCATGCAAATTTATTCTGTAGTATTTGCATTAAGTCGACAAATTAACAAGCAAAAAGTATGCGAAAACATTTAATTTCCTTTGCGCAGGTAATAAAGATTTTGTAAAATATCAAGCTCAAGGGGGGGCTTTAACCCCAAAACCTCCACCTTGCGTACGCCCTTGGTCAGGACCAGGGTTGAGGAGTCGGAGGTAAAATTTCCGACTCCGACTTCCGACTCCGACCTTTCCAAAATTTCCGGCTCCTGATTCCGACTCCTTAACATAAAAGGAATGAAACTTGGCTGTTAAAATCAATGAAAATCGTGGTACACAGCAAGAAATGTCTGTTTCAACAAAAGTTTCGAAAGAAATTGTACCATTTCAACAGGAATTCCAAATTTAGGTGTGTGATGTGAAAAATGATCCAATTGGACATCCGGAGTCGGACAAAAAATTCCGACTCCGACTCCCAGTGTTGTTAGGAATCCGACTCCTCCTAAAACCCTCCGACTCCGCAACTCTGGTCAGGACAGCACTTCTCTTTGTAAAAAATTGTCAAGAAAAATCAGTCAGGATTTTGTGCCAATTCCGCCAAGTTCTCCTACACTTGAGTTAAATCGTACATGTGTAGCAGACACATTACAGTGGTCTGCACATATTAAATGTTGTTCTAATAAAAAGAAGATAAAGCCCAAGCGTCAAGCAACAAAGATGAAGAATGCTGACACGTAACCCAAAGGCTGTGATCAGTCAAGCACAAAAAACGTGACAAACAAAACACCACGTTTTTTCAGTTTGGTAAAGAAGAGAAAATTTCAGACAATTTGGCTGGAAATTTTAAGACAAACTGTACATGGACTAAATCAAATAAAGTTTAACATGGAAAAACAATGAACAAAGCACAAAGAATGTGGCGAACAAGAATGAAGAAGTCTTAAAAGAATGATGTCATGGAAAGATACAGAAAATTAACCATTGATGATGTAATTAAGAATTATGACCAAAAACCCCATTAGTCTTGTGAAGTTTTATGAGAGTCAATAAATGATTAATTAGGGAATTTCCAGAAGATTTGGGTATAAAAGAGGCAATTTCGGCTACCCAGTTCAGTTCGCTTTTCGACTATGAACTGAGAACTCCTTCCTTGGTCTACGCCATCTTCGAGTGGTTTAGCCACTGAAGTAAATTGACACTCTACCGTACGGCCATCCTAGCTCGACGGGTGGTTCGTAAGTGTTATTCGTAAGGCCTTGCCTGGCTGGTCGACGTACCCCTTAATAGCGTGAGTTCTCACACTAAAGACAGTGTCAATGACCTGTTTTTTGGTCAACACTAGTGGCTTTGTCCGAGTGAATCCTTGACACTCAGAACCACAAATTTGGCTCGTCCAGATTACCCGCTGCCACATAGACTGATATTGTCAAAGGGTCATAGCCTTGCTCAGTCTTAGTGGAATTCTGCCACGCCACCGGTCCTCGGATTGATATTGTCAAAAGGCAATTTATTGCCTTGCTCAATCCGAAGGCGAAAACTTGAAACCCTTTCCCGTTGACCTGGCATTGGCATAGGTACTCCCTGTCACTTTGTTTGATGATTTAAAAAGTCAAAACAACATTGTATTTTGACAAACAGTTGGGTTCCGATTCAAGCCAGTCATTTATCAAACTTAGGTAAAGTTTGCACACAAAAGTACGTGATCCGAATTAGCGGAAATCTGGCTTAGGAACCTTTTTCATAAAGATGTACATGTCCTTGTCACGACCTCACCAAACGTAAGAACGACTTACTAAACTAATATTTCCTCTTTAGGAACAGTACGTCTGAATGAAAAGGTATAATGTTAGGAATTAGAAACTTGAGGTCTGTGAGATTGGCTAAAAACACAAAAAGTGTTGTGCCCTTGTCGCTGTGTTCGAGAGCGTTTCGAAGGTGGACAATTATGTGAAACTTATTGGTAAGTTTCAGTGTTCGTGTGTGTTTCTCCTATAAAATAAAACTAACAAAACCAATAAAAGAGTATGCTTCTGTTATGGTTCAATTATTTGGGAAATCAGAAATTTTAGGGAGACCAAGCGAACGTTAGCTTTCGTGAATGTCGTCCTGGTTACGTCTAAGACCGAACCCATGTAGAAGATTTCAGATGTAACTAAATGCGACTATCTAGATCTTAAAAACGTCCAGAAACTCGACTACACATGTGATACTTACAGGGTCGCATGCATGAGGATTCTCGTAGCAATAAAAAACTAGACGAAAGGCGGATCATATGGCACATAGCTGCGTTTTGAGTTCGGGTCTTTCCTAATTTCTAAATTCACCAAGAAAAACAATTCAAGTGAATTACCACCACCATCTTAATAAAGAGACTCATTAAGATTAATAAGGTTATAACCAGGCCCGCAACCAGAGGATGGGCAACCAGGGAATTGCCTCCCGAAATTTTGAAAATCATGTCTAGTTGTTAGGCACAACCCCCCCCAAAATATTACAACAACAAGTTAAATCAATTTGACCTATGGCCCCCAGAAAAGATCAGCTGATTGCGGCCCTGGAGTGAAATAATGAAAGTAAATCTGTCTCACATTCTTCTTCACCAGTTTCGTCATTTTCAGAATCTACGTCTTTTGTGGTTTGCGGAGTGTCTGATCCTGGTTTGGGAAGAATGCTGGCAGGAAATTCCTATCAAAATAAGTATCTTACGCAATTCAAGCCATCGACTCTAGCGACTGAGAAAACTCATACTAAACAAATATCAACAGGACAATTCTGAGTTCGTTGTATACCGAACGGTTGACTCCACACAGCTGATAAGCTTTGCAAATTGACCAAAACATGTTTGGCTGTGTTTCAAAGCAAATAAATTAAAGCGAAAGTAGTACAGCTGTAGTCTTAAATCCTAAAAGGAATGCAATGTACGACTGGACAAAAATTCAAAAATAAGTATAAACAAGGGATCATAGTCATCGAAGATTTCCTGTAACCGAAGATTTCCTATAGGTCATCAAACCTAGAAATATTTTTTTGTCTGCAGTTGCTTTTTTTAAACAACAATTCAACTACATAAAAATTGTGTAATTAACCCATTTTGGCCCGAAAGGCTTGTGCACACATGATTATCTCAACTTAAAAGTTATTTTCTTGCTTATTGGAAAGATCATGAATTTCAATTAAGGATGGCATTTAGAGCGTCTCTCCCACTCGGAAAGAGGTCACATATACGCAGGCCCGTAAGCAGGGGGAGAAGCCCCCCCCTAGAAATGTTTTTGCCACCCTGGAAAAATGTTTTGGATATAGTTTGAAAATATTGGACATAGTTCAAAAAATTTGTGCCCCTCTCAGAAAACTCTTCGCTTCCTGGTGTCCCTAGCTGGTTACGGGCCTGCATATACGTTTGTTTGAACTACTGCCACGTTTGGTTGCACAACTGAATTCGGCATGAAATAGTCAGTCAAGCCTTCATCAAAATTTTTTTGCAACTATTAACTTGGAAATGATCTCCAAACTACCTTGCAGCTCCCATCAAGATCACTAGGTCTCCATCCAATCGCACACCATGTATCTGTTTCCACTCTTAAAGCTATTTCAACTTCATCGTGTTCTTCGTTAACAAACTTCCAAAATAAGCTGAGAATAGCAACTTTGCTTAAAACAACTAAAGTCTTTATTTGATTTTCATGTCTCCGCATGGCAAGAATACAGAAAGCTGGTAAATATTATTAGGTTTTTTTTTATCAAGAAAGCAAACGAGAGTCTAAAACAAAAGTTTTAGATAGTGGGTGAAAATTCAAGATGAATATCTAGAGTTGGGTTGCAATTTTTGTGCGTGGAGTTTTTCAAGTCAGAAGTATAATAACGTAGATTTTTTTCGTCCAGATCAAACTATAACTGCCCACGAAGAAGCGTTTAATGTTAGTTTTTTTGCGGAGAAAACACAAGATCCCAGGTAGTCACAAACGAGCGTCGCCAATACTTTGCAATGATTTTGCTTGAGTTTCCTATAATTGTTTAAATGTGTCTTACGATTTGTGTGTAATTACCTGTGTTTTGTCACGTGCATAAAAAATGATATTCTAATCTAGATATAGTCCCATTCTATCATCGGTCGACATTGCAGAGCTACGATCATCCTTGAGTGAAAAGACTAAACAGAATTACAAACCTGGGTGCGCCACCACAATTGCCAGATAAGGTCCGCATATGTACTTATGTTTGCCCGTCAGTTGCTTTAATGGTAAAACGTACAACTACCACTTTGACAAGAGGCCAAACAAAATTCTGATATGTGATCCTGTGTCAAGTGAAAATTCCTCATCACGTAAGTGGCTCTTATAAAAATGATGGCTTGCTCTCTCCTTTTTCCTATCAGTTGCAGCCCACGCATGAAGCTTCTAAGCAGATGCACAATGACACAGCATATCCCGGCTTCATCGCAGTAATGTAAATACAGAGTGATTAAGTGGTGCAGCAGAAAAATTCGTCATTGCCAAGTGCATGGATGCGAATACAGTGCTCAAAAATACGTTTGCAAACACGCAAACACGAGTTGGAGCTACAATTTTAAGACTACATGTGCTAAAAGTTTTCAATCCAGGAATCTCATAAAAATGTGTAATATGCCGTATACTTCGAAGAACTCCATGCAACATATCTTGATATATTCTCTGCACTCTAAAAGTCCGTTAAAATACCTGAATTCTGGATTCTTGAACAATTCGAGCTTTTGGTATTCTTTCTCCTCTGAAGCAAGTAATTTGGGTTCGGACAGCCGTGAAACTGCGAAAAGTTGGAGGAAAAACCACTTTTCCAACAGTTCATATTTCCGGTATTTACCAAACCTAATTTCTCAACTTGTTGGTATTTTTCAAATAATCATATGCATTCATTTTGAAACATCGCCTGAAGTTGAACAGTCCAAAGAGCATATGAAATAACTGGCAGCCTTGTGACCCAAACTGTAAGGCTGCCAGTTATTTCATATGCTGCAAGTTATTTCAAGGCTGCTGCTTCTGCAAACAAAATAGACAAAAATTTTGCCCTGATTTGTAGTAAGACAGAGAACTGCGATACAAATTTAGGTCTCGGTCAGTTAGTTTTAGACTCTTTGTCATTTCACGCAGGTACATTCGTTCAAGCATAAATGCTGGGATCTTTCTTCTGCCAAATTGAAATATTTCAGGTTCAGTTTGAGTATGGTCGCTGCTGTACTCCTTTCGGAGTGGTCAGTGAAGCCCGTGTCCGCTTGCTTGCGCCGGGAGCCACGTGGCTACTTTTATACTTGTAAAGTTGTATAGTGAATGCTGTGCTGGTGGCAAGTCAAAGGCAACATCGCGAGTGAATCTTTTCCCGTGGACCCACCAGTTAACCTATGTACGAGGCTGGACAGGCAGCAAGTGCAGTTTTCCAAGTCTTCGATATGAATGACCGGATCCCAGTGTACCACCTACCCAATATTTAATACGGTACTTTTTTTTTCAAATAAGCATCTTGCCCACGGGCGCTGAATAGGATCTGCCTACCTGCGCGACACGTTCTAAATGTTTTTCCGCTATGCTGCACAGTACACACCTGCTTATTCAAATGACGTCATTTACCACGGACAGCTACTTATCGCTTTTTCATGCAATTTGACGACACTTCGTCATGGTGAAAAGATTCCCACTATTTGCTTGCAAAGATACAAAGAAATATTGCAAAGGATAAAGCACAATTTTTCTTTTAGTTACCTTCTAACACTCATTTAAGTGTTTATGGATGCCATATATTTGTGATGTCATGAATTGCGCACGCCTGGAAAACCTTCAAACTTGGCGCCTGCGAATTTATTCTTTGACACTTCTGTCCCTTTATGAAAAAAGGAATTCATAAAACGGCATTTGCTCTTGGGAAACTGTGGAATCAATCAGTGGCGTAGTCAGCCCAAAATTTTTTGGGGTCAAAAAATTTGGGGGGCAAAATGTTTGACTTTAGGCGAATAACAGTATTTTGTTTGAGATACCGTTTCCCAAAGCACAAAATGACTATATATGCTAAACGTTTGGGGGGATGACCCCCTGGGCCCCTATGGCTACGCCAATGGAGTCAATGCCATTTGGTTATGCAACTTTTACGTGGTCAATAAGCTTTAGCCTCAGCACTGACGGAGGTACACCTAGTCGGCTCGCATGCTATTGAGGTCACTAATTTCCATGTTTATTTCGAAAAAGTGTGTGTTCCTAACTCCAAAGAAAAATGAAAAATGAACTACTTCCCCTTACCGTGTGCAAGCCTATTCAGCGTATAAGTAAAATAAAATGACCTCCACTATTCACAACTGCCGGGAGTGGACGAACTTGCAGCTGCAAGCCAAGTAAATCAACTTAAACCCATCAACCTTTCACAGCCCATGGTTTCCGCCAATCCAATGTTACATGTTTCCTTAAATCATTTCTGTGAGAAGCATGCAAAGCGATTCAGTGAAAAAGCTTGAAAATCGGAAGCAAGAGCGTAGGAAGAACATTTAAACTTGAGCGAAATTGATTTGATTTCTTGTAAAGTTTTTAATACATTTTAAATATGACAACTCCATTTAATCGTTAGACGTCTCCAATCGTTTTGGTTAGACGAAGCATTTCCATGCAGCTTGGACAAATAATATAATTAAATCCAGGTATCTAGGTAATTATAAAAATTGCATTTGTCCCTTGAAGTCAAAGCGCAATCCTTTTGGCTAAGCATTTTAACAGAATGTAAATAAAGCACTGATATAAAATCTTCTGACGGTTTTCGTCCCAATTTAGTGCGTGCGTTTTCTTTGCTGAAATAAAGTGTAATTTCACCTGTGCACATCAGTGGAGGGCTTTATTTTTTAGCTGAAAACATCAGCGTTTTTGTTTAAGCATGCTATGATCAGCGGTGTAACTAGAACTTTGAGCCAAGGGGGGAAAAGCTTAGCTGAAGGGGCCCACTAGTCACCGTAGGGGTCCCACTAGCCAAAACTCAGAAAAAAGTTAAGAAATAGAAATGATAATGAATCTCTGGATGTCATGGATGTCCATACTCCATGCTAGATAAAAAAAGAAAAAAAAACGAAAACGCAAACAAATAACAAATTAAAGAATACTAAATAGCAAAATGTCGACTAAAGGGGGTCCAGTTTTTACATTTAGCTTTCTAGGGGGCGGCTCGCCCCCTTGCCCCCCGATCAGTTACGCCTCTGGCTATGACTGTTTGATCGAGCTCAAATAATTTTTGAATCTTTACGTGTATCTGCGGGAGCCCGCAGACAGTTGAAGAAGCGGCATCTTGAAGAAAACAATTTTACCAAAGATGTACAACGGTTGCAACTCAAAATTTTGACTGAGGTCAGGTTTAAGTGTTTCTGTCAACCGACCTAAAAGTCTCCGTAGAACAACTAGTTTTTGATAAAAATGCCAAATTTTATCAATACCTTGGTCCAAAGCCTGTATTTCTCGATTGGAGGCCTATCTCTTGGAACTTTTTGTTCAGTAAGAAACATTTGTGCAGGCAACTTCTGTATGAGCATATTCGTGTTACTTCTATCTCGCTTAGGATTCGGTATTGAGATTTTGCTCTGGTTTACGTTTTTTGTACAAGAACTTTGTTTCTTACATTGGCCACACAATCTTCCCATCCATCCCGCTTCGCAGAAACAAACTTTTTTTGGATAAGTCGTTGTATCCAATCGTATGCACTGGCCATGAGCGTTGCAGTCAGTGTCCACTGCGCATTCATTTTCATATTGACATCTGAAATAAAAGAAAAACTTGTGATAGGTAAGTGCATTATGCTGATTCATGCATGATGCGTTAAAAACATTTTGAAGTTGTACAACCGGAAATAGATATCTTTCATCAGAAAAGAAGCTGAAAAAATTAGTTCAGCCCATTGCGCTTTTGCAATAATGATTCCGATAGTAATCGTTGACAAAGTGTACAAATACACTAGGCCTACATTCAGCAAGTTGAGGATGAATACAACTAATGCGTCCGGCAGGTGAGAAATCTCGGAATTGTTATGAGTGCATATTTTGCATAAGGAGTCTTAAGCCCTGAACCGTCAGGCTTTCATGAATGAAAACGTCTCTGAAACTGTGATATACCTGTCACCCTCAAACCGGTCTAGGCAAGAGCAGACGCCGCCCTCCTCGCACGTACCTCCATTCAAGCACATGCCTTCATAACAGTTTGTTGTTTCATCAGCTGTTTGAAGTAAATAAGGGTTTTATAAAGTTTAAAAAGTTTTTATAGTAAGACGTATGAGCATGAGAAAAACTTCACGTGGAATAGTTGCTTTCCATTACGATCAATGTTTTTGAGGTGTTTTGTGGAATAGAAACGAACAGAAACAATTCTTCAATGGTCTCTCAAGATATACAGTAGTTGAACTGAACCTCGCTTTACGGCCACGAGCGAAATATACGAAAACGTCGCTTTACGACAACCTTGGTATATAGATAAAATAGTTCAATCAATCAATCAATCAATCAATTGTATTTTTACGCGTGGTGTAAACATGTCATGATCAGGCGCGCAACGAGGTTAGATGGCACCCGAGGCAAGAAGCCAGTTTGTCGCCCATATCTTCGAACCTGAGGTCTTTTGGAAGCACATTTACGGTATTGAAAAAAGTGCTTGTGACATTGTTGGGACTTTTCGGCGCTCCCGCTGTCATTCGGCGCCCCAATAGTGATTCAGCGCCTGGGGAATTGTGCCTCCCTTGCCCCCCTCGTTACGCCCCTGGCCATGTTTCGAAGAAAAGAATATGAGAATTGGCGAAACGACCACTAGGTTAATAAATCAGCCAACCCTTAAAAAGAACAAAGAGAAGTTGTGGCCTCTTAAAATTTCTGAGCGGTCACCGAAGTCAAACCTTAAAAAGAAACTCTGATTACGATTCCAGCTAAACTTTTTCTTAGTTTTAGAACCCTATTTTGAGCGTTAAGTAGCATTTTCAAGCTGTAAGGGGTTCACATGTACATCCAACTCGAAAAACCATGATAATTTAATTTGGAACTGAAGTTTCAAGCTCGAATATAAACTCAATATGTTTCTTGGCTGGAGCGGTGAACAGAATTTGTTTTGTTCAAGACGAAAACACTGAAATATGTCGATCAGCATCAATCAAAAATTTTGAGTTCAAGTCAATGAAAACTGCCCCTGTTTATTCAAAAACCTTGACGTTATGCGTAAAATCAAGCACATTATCTTCAAAAATACAAAGAGACAAGCAATTTTTTCTGGTAATGCAACAAAAAACTGTTGTAAACATTCTTTTTGGTTAATATTCCTTACAGGATTTTGTTCTGCAAGCACTAAGAAATTTCAGCAATACAATTAATGGACTTGTGAAGTGCTCTCGTTCTTTTACCAGCTTGATGTTATCGGAAGACATCAGCAAATTATAAGACAAGTCGCCTTGATTGGTTTGCAACTACATACTAACGAACCCTTGCTCTCGTCTACCACCGTGACGTCAGCACACGACCAGAACACGTAATCGTCTTTTTCCGTAGACCATTCCTTTGCTTGTCGCGAAATGCGTAGGACACAATGTTCGCAAGTAATGTCTCCATCTATTGTTACTGTGTGAGAAAGCTTGCTGAAATATAACAAACGTGTTACTGTGGTAATACTGCTTCAAATTTTACCACAAAGATGGCTCACTTAGGAGGTTTCACTGGGACATTTCGCAAAGATACAGTAAAACCAGAAAATGTAGACGTTGGGAAGTAAAACGCTATCATATGCCAACTGACTGAAGGTTCTCTAATATTCGAAAGAATGTTCAAACAAACACGCATTACGTGGAATCGTTTTGAAAGAGAAATGCTCCGTCAGTCAGTTCCGCTTTTACTGCGCCGCTGGTTTCAAGAAGCTGTATTTTTATTCCACCCTGCGAAGACACAGGTCTGATTAATTGTTACAGGTCTCAATCCTCGACCAAGCTTTTACCACCTGTACGTTATTCTTACGCCGAAATAAAACAATCTCTGTGGCGTCGTACGCAACGCACGCTTGGTCAAAGTAGAGCCGTCACTACGGAGGTTTCGGGGGTCCGATCAACAGATCCCTGGCCAGGTTGTAGGATTTGGGGGAAAATGAATTTTTATGAGGGAAGATCTTTCTTTTTATTAGATGTTAACCCTGCTCAGGTAACCTGAGGCAAACCAGACTATGTAACCATTCAATTAAGTTTTTAAAAGACTTAAAAAGCTTTTATTAAATACATTTCCACAGTAGCCGATTTTTTGAAGAGTTCTTGCAGGCAGTACTGCCCAAATCTGCATAGGTTTTGTAGTGTTTGAGTATCGAGGGGTGTTTGGACTGGCTTGGCAGTGTTCACTTCCTGAATGACAAAATGGCAAACCTCACTCATGTAACTGGAGCCATATTTGGCGTAAACATAGCGAAATTAATCTTTGCCAGGTAACAATGGATATTTTTGGCGAAACCAAGTATGACACTTTGATCGAAGACCAAGCTCTGTAAATGCGATTCTCAAGGAAGTTAGTTCTCAAAACATGCTGCTTGTACCGCCTGATTCATGATAAGCCTCTTTTGATGTTATTCAGACCTGTAAAAACTTTAAAACCTTGCCGTTTTTTTAAGGCCAAATTCCAGAAATTTGGCCTTTTTTAATGTGCTGGTTTGGCATGAAAAAATGATGTTTGGCATGTACGTCATAGTTTGGCAATTTTGGGCCTTTTTTGAAGGTGTTGGCATGAAAAAACCTTGTATGGCATTTTTTAAAACCTTTGGCTCATTTACTGCTGTCGGCTTGGAATTTTATAACTTTTTCTCAGGTCAAAGGTCCTCTTCTTTTCTACCAAGGTCTCATCCTCCAAGATACAAGCGGCTTTGCCGTCTAAGAGGCGTCACAGGAAAAGAGACATAATGCATTTTTGGGCCAGACTTTGAAAACTGCGGCAAATTGTACAGTGTCTTACAGCAGTAGACTGTGCTGTTTTCGGAAAATAAACATAAGTCTATGCAAATCGGGTTAGGTGTTGTGCTATCCAGTATTTAAGTTTCTTTTAAGAAAGGATCCACTGCATATATAGTGTGCGTTGTTATTTGCAGATTATTGGTGTTCTTCATGCTTGTACGTAAGTGTGTAGCCTACTGTATCAGTGCAGCCATTTTAGCAATATTTTAATACAAGCATATAACAGTGCTGCCTCATTTTGCAGATTTGCATATAAGTTTAAACCATCATAAGCCAATTTAGCAGCTTTACATACAGGTTAAAAACATCAAAGTCAAGGTGAATGTAGCAGATTTTCACGTGTATACCGGCACCAGCACAGCCAACTTTGGTAGATTTTCTTTTTGTAGTAGCCTAGATATTTTGTGGAATTATGACACAGCTAATGCTTGTTTTCAAGGATCAAGTGATTGGAAACTATGGCATGATGCATGTGCTTTTTTCATGAACTGTGATTTATTTTTTCCGGCATTCGTAGGTAGCCTATCTTCTATTAAAGCATTTTCAACCAAAAGTATATGGTAGCATATTTTGCTTTAGCTATGCCTTCAGGGACAAAACCTTAGATATCAAAGGGTGAAAAAAGAGGAAGGGTGTTTCTAGTTTAATTCTGTTTGTTTTTCTAAAGTACAATAGTTGTTTGTTGCTTGATATGCAATGTTAGCGCCTTGTTCACGAGCACCACTGTGTGTTTTTGCCAAATTACTCATCTGGTGATATAACAACCAACAGCATTCAGCCTGTTTCAGCTTGTTTGGTATTTTTTAAGCGATTTGACATTTTTTTACAAGTGGTTTGGCATTTTTTGTTCACTTGGACTTGGCAACCCTGCTTTAAATCCCATGTCTTTTACAGAGGTTGCAGAAAGCTACATGCGTTCCACGACAGTGGTTTCGACAAGTTAGGAAAACGAAAAAAATATTGATGGCCTAAAGCAGCGTTGCAGTTCAGTTTCACGAGACGTAATCTCCACAAACAACTTTAATCTCAGCCTGTTGTCAGCTCAGCGACAAAGGTAGAGATCACTCAAACACGTCAAGACAGCACTGCTGTGCATGGCAATGCAATTAAACAGAGTATTTGCCGAAAGGTCCGCGTGCCACTTTCTGTGCGTCTGTGTATTCCGCCTTTTCTGCAATGACAACAAAGTGGCAATGAAGTTTCTGTTTTCTAGCAAATATGAACGTTGCTATTATTCTTTTCACAGAGATTTACTATTTCAAATGATTTACCTAATACAGTGGTCCATGGTTTGTCGCCAATTGTCACGTTTTTTCAATAAAAAAATTCGCCATTTTGTCTGGTGGTACCTTACAGTACGTGCAATAAAGAAACGCATACCCCAAGCGTTTTTTTGGGGGAAAGGTTTTGCTTGTTTCAGAATTAATATAATTTCTTTCCACCTTCAACCAATTGTCTATGGTCAGATGGCCTTGATAAGCAAAATCGTTTTGTTAAAATAGTTTGTGATTGGTAGTTCGCTACTAATTGTCAGGGATATTTAACTCCACGCGTACCCTTAGCGTATTTTCGGGGAAGTGCATTGTGTTTGTTTTCGAAATAATGACATTTTTGTTGCCTAAAAGTTATTTTCTATGGTTACATGGAGTTGAATAGTAAAAATCATTTTGTTTTAAATAGTTTGTGACTGTTAGTTTGCCACTATAACGGAAAATGTTTAGTTGTTATGCTAAACAATGCCGCATTTAGCTACATCCGAAGTTCCTACGTGAGTTCGATCATAGACGTAGCAACGACGGTATTCACAAAAGCTAAGTTTGCTTGACCTCCCTATCAAAGACTTCTACTCTCGGCTGTTTCTACTTATGAAAGACACATATATTTAATTGACATTTCTTTTATTATAAAGTT
>Ga0210059_1007506_pt1 | contig 17324 bp, 11 predicted proteins | sample Ectturendosymbi2_FD_188042 | JGI IMG/M metagenome (GOLD analysis project Ga0210059, IMG submission 188042) | Ecteinascidia turbinata endosymbiont from Florida, USA - Sample 2 (SPAdes) (version 2) | ecosystem: Host-associated > Tunicates > Ascidians > Unclassified | place: Key West, Florida...
AACACACAAAGTCATTTGGTACATAACATTCACAACTGTCTTTCAGTTTTCTCCAGAGTGTCAGCATACTAATTTTTTTTCTTCTCGTCATCTTCAACTATGTTGCAGTCATTCATGACTGTAACATAAAGACCGCGGGGTCGTAGCATTTGTTAAATTTGCTACTATAGTTGATCTCGCACTGACTAGGCGGCAAGTTTTTACAACTGCGCGGTGTTTTTGCCGCCCAGGAATACCTTAGTTTTTTAGACTTTGGAGTATCAAATTGTTAGGGAATGTCGGCCAGATATACACCAACGAATCCACTACTTTTATGTCAACAAAGTAATTTCATTGAGAGAGCACAGAGGGCCAACTTATCAGTTCCAGTGGTTGATGGTACCTTTTGCAGCGTATTATGTGTTGTTCACATATTGCTCTCTTTGTATCGACTTAGGGATTGGGGGCCCCCTAAATGTTGGCAGCCCCTGGCTGTAGCCCAATCAGCACCCCCCGTAATCCACCACTGTCTCAGACCTCTCGTGCTCGGCGTTGCAGGGTGGGCGCAAGGAAACAGTTCACGCGCAATGCTGCCACCGGCTTGCCATAATGCAGCATTCACTACCATCACAGTCGCTTGGCCCACGGCACTGAGGAAGCAGAGATGGGGCTGGAAACTGCTCGTTACACTCCAAAGAGTTTGAAATGAATTTTTTTTTGCAAGCTGACACGACGTCGAAGCACAAAAATACACTGTCTGCACAACACAGGTTGATAAAAACAGACAAAACAGAACGGATTACAACGGCGTTGGATTCTGAATCACAGGGTCACAGACACTTTCTTAACAGAATGTGTACAAACGAGAATAATGAAACTTTAGTTGTTTCTTCAGTTTTATTGAAATATTTGTGAGACTGAAACCTCGAAATATGTGCAAAAGAACACAACACCAAAAGACAGAAAATTTAACAGCATGTTAGAAAAAGTAAACATAAAAAAAAAACTGGAGGACTTGGGGATTCTGCAAACTAGTGTGAACTACATATTTGAAACGCAAAGGTTTGGCAATTGACCTTACCTTATGGTCAGTTACTCAGCCAGCACTATCGTTGGCATAAATCAGTACTAAATGTAAGATGTATCAAGTGAATACGAAATAAGAAGTGAAAAATGCAATGAACTGGACATCAGACAAATGTTTGCAGCAAATAACATCAAATGTTGAGCATGTCTCTACCAATAAAAGGATGAATATGCAATGATGGAAAACTGTTAAAAGCAGCTGACTCAACCTAAATCCATGAAACATTTTGCTGAACGTATGCTAAAAATGGTGTCATATCCTAATTACGATAGCAAATGAATAATTTAGGATAATCACAAAACTGCTTTACCGAAGAAGGTGACCTGTTTTATCTTAGTGTTGTTGCGATCGGAAACCCCGAGCGGCATGTGTGCAAAGCTTCGCACCGTGGCAGCAAGCAACAATAGAGATCACCCTACGAGATCACTCTCGTCGTCACCGTTAGCAAGCACAATCAACTGTTCACCAGGTTCACAAGCATTATTAGAGGACACTCACGAAGATCACTCTATCGGGATGACTTTATTATTGCTTGTTCGCGCCACATACATATATATTTGCTCTTCGCGCACATCCCGTTCGTGGTGAATCATACAATCAACGCAACACCACCGGAGAGGTTGCAACAGCATTGTTGCCTACAGTCAAATGCACGCGACATTAATGGGTTGTGAATGAATGTTCCCAACCTGTCAAAAATTGCAACGACAAATGCTGAGTCGTGAATGCTCCTGAAAACAGTGTTTCAAGATCTGAAACGTCTTTGCTCTGGCTTTGAATGATTAAATTTGCTGATCGATTCCTAGCTTACTCCCTTTGTGAAGGATAGTTGCTTGTGTATAGATTTATACAAGTTTGAATCATCGCAAAAACAAGAAAGCAGAGAACAGTCCACTTATTAAGCGAAAGCTTGCACAAAACCAAGAGCTTTTCATCGTTGCCTCTCACGTCGTGAGTAATTTCCTCGGGATTGTTGGGCGCAACGTTGGATGGACCAGCAAACGTCCTTCCTTATGAAAAAAACACGTGTGACAGGAAGAATAATATATCTACTACAGAGCAGAGTAACTACAGGAAACAAACGATCTTGTACACAATGGAACAATCTTTCAATCCAGGTGTTCATAAATATGTATCACGTAAACCAGTGCTTGTCAACCGGGTGTATTGTACACCCCAGGGTGTACCAGGATTTTCCAGCGGTGTACCACCGAGACGGGGTGTACAGGGGTGTACTAGATATGTTGCCTCACATTCAATGTTCTTTGCGTTAGCGCAGTGTGCCAACCTTTCACAAGCTCTAAAATCGTATATCGGAGAGTGTGAATTGCCACTTTTTTCCCTCCTGTTTGTAATGTTGGTCAAATGACCATCACGTATCCTTCACAGGCGCAGCCAAGGGGAGACATGGTCAAATTTTTAGCATATCTAGCCATTTTGTGCTTTGAGAAGCGGCGTCCAAAACAAAAATATTGTTGCTCGACTAAAGTCAAATATTTTGCCTCACCCAAATTTTGGGCTGGCTACGCCACTGGTATCTTTTTTCGTTAAATGCAGCGTAGTCGGGAGTCCGCATGTAGAAAAGGTTGGGAATCATTGCTCTAGTTTGAATTTTGTGTAAGCTAATACAACAATCATGCTTTTCTCGGCAATTATTATTGTTTTGTAGTAAGAAACGTAACGTAATTTTCCACATTACTTTTCAAGCAGTTAGTTAGGGCTGAGCGAGACCTTGTACCGAGAGGAAGTGAGTAAACTGTATGTTAAATTTAACTTTGCAATTTTTCTGTTCAGGTTTTAGGTTGTCATCTCATACTTTTGAAAGTTATTGCAGTAAATTGTTCTTCTTCAAAGAAATTGAACATATACATTTTTTTAAAGAAAAATTTGGTAGCGAAAAATAGTTGTGAAAAAGAGCATAGTAACTGTGAAAGTAAATATTTCAGCAAACTAAGTGAGAGTAAGGATGGTAGAAAATCACATGCTGAGTGCAACATAGTCCACTTTTCCGGGAGTAACGTCGAGAGTCACCAGTGTATAGTTATAAAGAAAGTTATTCAAGAGAAAAAATCTTGCATTGTAAAGGAATGAAGCTTACATCGCACATGGTTTTTATCACACGAAAGAAGAAACGTTGAACACATATCGTTGCAGGGCATTTCCTGTTTTACAAAATCGTATTTGGTAATCTTAATATGGCTTCAGGGCATCTCAAAAGACATGTAAAGTCACAGCACTCTACTCATCAAAATAAGTCAAAGGCATTAATTTAAGCACCTCTAGAAAGTCATTGGCGGTAACTTTCGTCGTTTGAGAATATTGTGGTATAAAAATATCGATTTAGTACTTGCTTTCCTGAAAATGACACATTTTAGGAAAATCTACAAAGGGCGCCTAAGTTTCCTTTGATCTTGACGGCACTTTTTGGACACCAGCCGACTAACAAAAATCTTAAGAGGGAACACTGGTAGTGATGTCATGTTTTACATCAATGTCACTGGCATGATTCACAATTTTAAGGGCCTTTTTCACCTGTTCTTGTAGCATTAGTCTAAAGAAAGCTTTCTGGTCTAATTGTTTTTTGGTTTTGACTGATCTTTTGAGTCTTTTTTAAATGGCTTCACACTCTGGAGATCAGTTCTTCTAGCTTTCCGTGTTTCCACCATTCGATTCTTTTGTTAAGGTATTTGACATGTTTTCTGTTTTTTTATTTGAGAGATGGCTTCTGGAGTATTAATGGCAGAAGTACTTGACGCATGTGTATCGCTACTGACTCCCATCTTTTACTGCTGTTAAAGAGTCTTATAAGACGAGTCACTTCTGCAATTAGTTTTTTTTTCAGCTTTTCCTCTTGGGATTTGCATTTATATTTTTTCCATTTTGCAGTTTTTTGATATGCCGAATCAAGATATTCTGATTTTTTAAGTCTTCCATCTTGCCCCATGTGATAGCATTTCACTTTGAGTGGTTTCCTTATTTTGCTCCTTGCAGTTATCGCATAGCCATTGCAACACGTTATGTCTATCATAGTCGTCACGAAATATCTCATTGTCCACTCGACATTCCGACACATATGCAGTGGTAACATTATGTGCACTCTCCATCACAAAACAGGGCCTCCTCCTTGCTGAGGACAGTTTCCTGACACACTCCACATTTATTTATCCTGGATGCCCCAGCGGCCTTTCAGACAAGTAGCTTTAGCTAATCTACATTATAATAAGCAATATTTCTAAAACTTATTCAAATAGAATCAGAAAGTGCCTATTTTACATGGAATATCAGTATCACATGAACATTATCTTATGCAATGCATGCAATCCAACATTTTATTTACCGGTTAAGTGCATCTGATGCTCATGTCGAGTGTGGCTCAGGCATGGGGGCACATTCGACAGAAAAAATACCCATTCGAATTGATGGTAAAATTTTTTTTGAAGGGCGTTGTTTTCATGTTTTGGCATGATGTTGTGTATATAGAGTTGCTTTATTGTGTGACAAATTTTGAGCTTGTTTGGACTTGAAATAAAGTAGCAGTGGTTGAAAACGCAAAAAAGTGTCAACTGCACCCCACATTCCCCTATATGACGCAACAAAAGAAACAAAGGATTCATTAAGTTTACCAACTCTTACTCTGTGCCCATCTTCAGCTTTAGTTAGGGTGTTTGCTTTAGTTTCAAGTTTACGGTTCTACGTTAGGCTTTGCAGGTTTAAAGTTTTAGGTTTAAACTTTTGGTTTCATAGTTCAGTGTTAGAATTTTGCGTAGTAGGGTAAATACAGATTTACAGTGATGTCGGTTAGCCTAATAAGTATTCTTTGGTGGATTGAACTACGCTAATATAGCTCAAAATTATTGCATTTGTTATGTTTCAATTGATTTAATTGCTTTTCAAACAAACGAATTACATCTCTCTATTAACCAACTTCCAATGCATTGAAGCTATGAAATCCTGGGTCTTAACCGAAATTAACATACAACTATGCTTTCAGTCACGTGACTATCTTCAATAACGTCATATCTGCACAACTTGGCTTGCGTAGCCACAGTCGGAAGCGAGATGCATTTCAGTTTCACTTTGCAGAAAGTTTTACTGCGTATTAATTGCTAGTAGGTGATCTCTACTGTACACTATGCCAGGGTTTTGGTTTTTATGTTACCGGCTACAGCGCAGTTGTTCCAAAGAACAGTGCCTGATGCGAGTGAATTATTTGAAACAGTTGAAAATGCCATCAGAGATCAATTGATTCCTGATCTTGTAGGATGACCTTTTCGTGATGCCGCAAGACAAATACTCGCTCTTCCTCGCAGGCATGGTGGGCTAGGTCTGACAGACCTTGGGAAACGGCCAAAACGGAATACGAGCACTCCACTCAGATCACTAAGAAACTAACAGCCAAAATCCACACTGAAAAGCTCGATCTTGACTGCAACCCCTCAGACCAACAGTTCACCAGACACACAAAAAACAGAATATGATAAGAGAAAAATGAAAAATGCAAAAACATCCGTGATAAACTTTTGGCGGAAATGACCCCTGAGTCACAACAACTAATGAAAAGGAGCAATGGAAAAAGGGGCATCTTCTTGGCTGTCAGCCTTGCCAATCAAAGCGATTGGATATTCACTGAATAAACAAGAATTCACAGATGCAATCTGCATGAGATATGGATGGAAGGTGAAAGGAATACCCACTCACTGTGCTTCTGGAGAGACAAATTCTGTGGATCACAGCCTCATATGCAAACTAGGTGGCTACACTTCAATGAGGCACAACTCAGTGAGAGACTCTGAGGCACAGATAATCAGAGAGGTCTGTAGGGATGTTCAGACCGAACCTACATTTCTACCAATGAATGAAAATGACTATCAAAGAAAAGTCAACATTGCTGTCAATGCAAGGTTGGGATATCTCTGCGAGAGGACAGTGGAATAGCTGTGAGAAAACTTTCTTTGACATAAGGATCACACATCCTACCTTACAGTCACATTCTGGGAAGTCCCTTGCAAAGGTCTACCAACGACATGAAAAGGAGAAGAAGGATAAATACAACCAAAGAGTGATTGACATAGAGAAATCTTCATTGAATCCCCTTGTCTTCACAACTGGTGGGATGGCACCAGAATGCAACAGAGTAAACAAAAGACTGGCAGAAAAAATAGCTGAAAAACGCAGGAAACCGTATGCATCTGTCATAACGTACATTAGACTATTTTTTGTTTAATATATAGAAAGGTTAACTATTTCCCTATGACAATCTGGAAAGAGAAAAATGAATAATGTCATCGATAAAGGCTTTAGAAGCTGCCGGTTTGTTTCAACAATTGTGAAACACCCTGTACATAAGGACAAAGCTCAGGTTTGCTCTTTTGAGGAGCATCCTTGCTGCAATACGAGGATTTCGAGGCAAATGAAGTGATGTTCACCTCTAAGACCTCACGGACATTGAGTTCAGCTTAATTCCTAGGCCCAGGGGCGGAGCTAGGGGGGTGCCAGGGGGGCCACCGCCCCCCAAAATTTTGCCTGGACCTCCAAAATTAGGCCTTTTTCTGTAGGTCTCTTTCTGAAAGTCCTACACAGACGATTGACAGCTCCCCTTGTTACAAAACTGGCCCCTCCAGTGGCCCCCCCAAATGAAAATGTCTGGCTCCGCCACTGCCTAGGCCCACAGTCACATAAAGCTGAACGACGGTGTCAATGACATGACACCAGTTACGTTTGTGAAATAAAAGGGTAGTTTACATAGATAAGCTATGGCTTTTTGTAAAACTATACCTTAGAACTAAATAATTCTCTAACCTGCTAAACGTTTGTTTTTCTTTTTCATGTACCTAGCACTTATTGAAATCAATAATGATTATATACTGCTGATAATACCGTAACCTGTTCACATCCTTTACTCTTCAACTTCATTCGGTAACACCATGCATCCAGTTGGGAACAACTCATCCATGCAACCCACCCCACTATGGTCTGGGGTAAATCTACATTTCTTCATGATGTGTATTTATCAACATTGTTTTCTGCCCATGCTACTTGTTTTTGCTATGAAATGTTGTACTAAAATGCCTTGCCCTCTGCCTCATAGCCATTATTGCTGCTTGCTTCCCTGACATCTATGCTTGCCTCACCTGCTCATCTGTACATGCCTCATCTCTTCACCCAATGCTTGCCCACCATCATCTGTGTTATGTTGATGTCTATTGTGTTTTTTTTAATTTTTGCTACATGCTACATTTCTTTGTGACTCCATTTTGGCTTGTTTGTGTACATATTTTCTCTTTCCTTTCTATTTTTGTTCACCCTGCGTAGCCGTTGCTGGCCACCTAGCACTTGGCTTTGCATAGTCGTTGCCAGCTACTTAGACACTGCCTTAAAATATATGGTTCTATGTTTTGTTTAGATATTAGACAAGTTGCAGCACATAATTTTACGTTTTTGGCAAAAATTGCTGTGTTAGGGTCAAAACTTGCTTCTTTGAAAAACCAGATTTTTTCAGCAAAAACTATACTGCCTTTCGAATAATTTGAGACCCCTAGGATTATATGAATTGCCATAGTTAATACATTTCATGATGTTGGCCATTATTTTTTTTTTATACGGCCATTTTGACTATTTTTTGCTATGATTTTTCGACAGAAAATATCTGGCAACCCTGTGTTGATCACTTAAGTTGTAAATGAAATAAAGTCACTGCAGTGACCACAGATCAAGTGAATCACTCGCAATTTGCTTTAACAAGGAAACTAGTTCCGTGTTGAATACATCTTCAGTCCTTATTCACCTAAGTGAAGTAGTAACAAACCAGGCAAAAACACATTATATTTTAATAGTATAATTGAAGTTTCTTGTTACAGATAAATTTGGTTCATATTTAGTGTATTTTTAGACTAGATTTGCAATATCTGTTGTCAGTATAGAAAATTTGGCAACCTTGATTGTGTGGCTACTGTGCTTGTCTAAAGCGCTACTTGCAACTCTTCCAGTACTATGGTGTTAAAGTCCTTGACGTCGTGAATACATCCAAAATAATATTATTTTGCCAGTGGGATTTGCAACGTGTTCCTGATTAGTTTATTTGGATTGTTATGGCCAATAGATATGGAGCTATTCCTTGTGCTTTTCTGTTGTTGTTGATTGGTAAGTGAGTTTCTGAGAAAATTTTTTTTGTGTGGCAGTGGCTATAGAACCGCCGTGATTTTTCTTTTTTCAAACTTTGTTCGACTGGCATCTGTAGTGTGACAGTACCACATGACGAGCGTGCAGTAGGCTTGATTGAAATGTACTAAATGTAAAAGGTAAACCTTAAACCTGAACCCTAACCCCAACTGAAACCCTAACCGTTGTATTCAAGTTGAGAAAAACCTGGATTTTTTCAGGAAAACCTAACCCACCGGGGTTTCTTGTGTTTTTACAGAAACCTGTTTTTCTTTAAATAATCAAGATTTTTTTTCTTTAAAGAAAATGAAAAAAAAACGATTCTGAATTGTTTTTATTCCATCATGCAATATCACTATTTTCAGAATTACACAATAATAACTTGCTATATCTATTATGGCATTTAAAATTGAGGATAACAAATGTATATACCCCATTTTTGTTTTCGCAAAGTGTTGTTGGCCAGTTCACTCTTAAGTCGTAAGGCTTAGCGAGCATGTGCACAACAAACAGAGAAAAACCACTCCACACAAACTCTGCCGTTTCACGTCAAGTGTATGTGTATGCCCTGCTAGTTCAGCATCTGTAGTGTATTTTTTTCAATATATGATTCCTGTTGGTCTAAAATTAGAAAAAGGTTAGAGCAGAGAAGGCAGAAAATTGGTTAAAATATACCGATTGTGTAGAGCTGAAGGAGATAACCATTAGAATTTACTCAAACCATTCGATTTATTCCATTTTTTTTCAAGTCCTTCAAATTTTGTTGCTGTTCCTTTTGTTTGATTCAACTGTACAAGTGTCTTGCTTATTTTATTTTTTACTTCCTAGATTTTTCAAAGAAAAAAAAGAGAATTTTTATGGTGGGTTTATTGTTTTTGTTCAAATGGGCTTTTTTAAAAAAACAGTTTTTTTAGGTTGCTTTTTTTTACAAAACCCTGCTTGTATTGGAATAATTTACTACTGTGAGGCTTATTTTGCAAATAAATGCAAAGAAGTTGTCATAAAATAAAAATGTCCCATTAGTCACCAGCAGCACGTCCCGTTAGTCACAATAACATGCTCTGCAAATACCTCAGTAGCTAAACTGTAACTAGCAAATATTGAAAACTGATGTATGGATTAAAAACCTTGATATATTGTCTACACAACAAAAAGTATCTATGCAGTCAATGAGCAGACTATGGAATTTGAGTTTATTTTTCTTATTTGGTACTTTTGCCCCCTGTCCCGTTGGTCACAAACAAATGTCCAAATGCCTAAAAAACTCAAAGACATGATCTTTTTCAAACATGCAAACAGTAAGTATGAGTCATCAATAACAAATGCTACTAGTTTTAGTTTTATTCTTTATTTCATGTTTGCTTAAGAAATGCAAAAGTAGTGAAAATGTCCCGTAAGTCACATTTGGAATTGCCCTTTTGCTATTTTCTCATTAGCTGAAGCCAATTGGCTGAATTGGTCACATGATAAGAACGATAAGCTTGGATTAGTGTATCATCTTTATCACTTGACCTAAAACCCTAACCTAATCCATAACCCTAATCTAAAATATAAACCTGTGTCTGGTTTTCAAAACTTTTTAAAAAAGTACATAAGAAGCACTTCAATCAAAAGTGTCATCTTTACTAGCAAAAGCCAAAGCAGCAATGCTGAGAGCCAAACTGATGACCACTTGCACAGCAGGAATAGACACTTCCTAGTTGACTAGGTTCACTGTGTTGCTAGTGTCATGAGCTCAGTATTATATGTGGACAAAGCTGGATATGGTTCGAATAGCAAAATAGCCTTAGCAGAGCTTTAGTCACTGGCCGTAAAATAGACGCTACCTTTTCAGCAACCTGTTTCAGTACTTTGCTGAGAAGCTAGTTTGACTTCGTAATTTGTTAGGCCTTGGAATATTAATTAACAGAAGGGCAATGATTACAGGCCATGCTCACTCATACCTATATCTCTAAATCTGAAGCAGCTCAAAAGCAAACATTTGAAAGAAAAAATAAAAACAAGCAGAGCAAACAAGATCTCAAGTATGTTAGTATAGTCTGAAGTGTTTTGGTGGGTAGATTGTGCCGCTTAATGGTATATGTTTTAATGATCTTGACTGGGACGAAAAATGTGGGAAAATTTTGAAAACAATATTGGTTTACCAATTAGTGATCTGAACTTTTTCAACTTATTTAAATAAGACAAGATATTTTGATTCAGGGTGCATGACAGCTGCTCAACCATTACAACAAGTGAGGAAAAATTGTCATGGTTTTGGGTTATAGTGGTTAAACCAACATTGGATGAGTCAAAATACCATGTCATCATTTTTTCAGCATGTACACCAAATCCCAGAAATCCCCACTTGCAATTGCATAATTTTTGCAAAAGTTCCTCAAATTTGTGATGTCAACATATGTTAAACATTCTTACAACAAAGCATATTACTTGGTGCTGGTTCTTTGTTTTCGTTTCTAGATTTTGCCGTTCCTTAGATTTAACATGATTTAAAATTAGTGCTGGTCAGTATGTCGCCATGGAGGGCCTTTGGTGGGGTTAGACCACAAACAAAGCTTCGAACTCCCCCAAATTTATACATGAAACATTATGAATTGAAGTGTTTGTCAATTTTAGAATGGCAAGTTTCTCTGCACAAACGCAAAGCCCGTATTGAAGACTTTCCGGTGACAATTTTGTAGCTAGTATAGTGTTTCAGAGCATTATTTGTGAGTTAATGTTATCTATCTATTTTTTTTTCAGGAAGGAGCATTTTCTCACAGTCCTTATCCAATATTAACTTGAATCCATCTAATAGTCAAGCACGTGGGACAAAAGTTATTGCCACAATAGATGCCAGCGCTGGTAAAATTCCTGACTTGAACATAATATGGTCTGTAAACAATGTGAGTCTTTCATTGATGTATTTGATAGAATACAAAGAATTTCTAAAAATTCATTTGAAGCTACGTTTATGTGCTGGTACCAATAGTGTTATATTTTGGCTTAGAGTACAGAAGCTGAATTCTGGGTTTATATTTTTGTTAAGGCATTTCGGTCATTTGTCCCATAATAGTATTAAAACTTGCTATAACAGTAATCACTAGCCTATCTTTTCAGACATTGTGACTGGATCAACTCAATTTTTTTAGGCCATGAAAAATTTGGCCTATGATTCAAAAATTAATCCAGGCTGGAGCTTGCACATGTTTTTCAAAAGTCGAGCCATAAGGTACATTTTTAGAAAGAACAAGATTGAGAATACAAGTGAAAAAATATTTTACCACATTGGGAGCTGGTGTATGATTTATTTGTACTTTGAGATCCCGCAATAGCTGCTATTTTAGCGCCACTTTATAACTCCATAAATCACCAGCTGATTGAGTTAGAGAGTTGTTGAAACTCTCAAAATATGTGGCAAGTCGTCTAGTTTGTATTTAAAAAAATGGAAATTTTGGATTTTGAATTTTTTGTGGGTGACATCATAACTGGGGTGGTTTTAGGCCATTTTCGCTCAGGTTGATAGGTTTTTGTTGCCAACTGCTACAGGGAACTTTTTGACTCAAGTTTTTAGTGGAAACTAGGCTATAATACAAGTAGAGCCTGTAATTAGCCTTCTACCATTTCTAGTTTAAAAGTTACTGTCAAATAAACAGAAGTTTCGTAAAAATTCTGAAATTTTTTTTTGGGTCATTTGGAGTCAAAGGCTCAAAACACTCATGTTAAAGCGTTGTTTCCAGTGAAAACTTGAGTCAAAAAATGGTGTTGGCACCCAGGGCCCGATGACCTTGGCCAAAAAGTCCTAAACGTATCCCACTTATGACGTCAATCACAAAGAACTGAAAATCCAGAAATTTCCAATTTTTTAAAGCCTAAGTAAAAGGCTTGCCGCTTTTATGATAGGATTAAATACGATTTAGGCCGACTTTAGTGTCATGCCAAGTAACCCTGGTTCGTTTCCACTGAAGATGTCTTCTTTTGCAATGAATTTTTCGTTCTTGAAGGCACGACAACAGCTAGCCTCAGAAATTGTCACTGCATTGTCTGAACGAAATACCCGGCAAGCACTGTACTTTAAAAACAGCTTTGTTTTAATGAAGAGTTAACGGTATTGTTGAATGCATCTTGTTGGAATGAACAGACCATTCCTAAGACACAGTTGTGCATCTGATTGTCAGCATCAACTTTGTAAGTGTATGCACGTATGGATAAACAGAGTTCGTTAATTTATCACAGATGTTTGCTGAATTTTTAACAAGCTGCCCATCTTTTCAGCATGACGTTCGCAGGAACGAAAAGAGATTTTGATGTAATAAATGTGCTGTGATAAAAACAGTGACTACCTGGAAATCTTTCCTTGAGTGTTTTGGCGATGCGACCGATACCACTATCTGAATATGTAGTTGTTGTAGGCTATTACCCAAGTTTGATTGCGTCTTCAGTACAGCTATAGAAAATCAATTTTTTTCTGAAAAGTATTATCAATTGCTGCCCTTCTGTGACAAAACCCCTTTTGTCAGGCCAGATGCGCCACTGCATAAGCATGTGGTTTGATATTGCAAAAGTGTGTTGTATCGCTATTTATTTTTGCTGAGACATTAACGGTCATTTTTTGCTGAGGTATTTTGGTCACTGAAACATTTGGGTCATTTGTCTCAGCTGTATTAAAACTCACTGCAACAGTGTTTGTAGCCTAAAAAATATATTTTTTCAGACATTCTGACCGAAATGACTTAATTTTTTTTTGGTCATTTCAAAATCAGTTCAGCCCATGACCACAAAATGACCGAAAAAAAGACAGGTTGTATGTGGGGAATAAGTTTTTTTGTGTTGATTGCAAGCGCCAAATTTAGAAAGCATGTATGGTCCTCTTGGTTTTGAGTAGAGTTTGCAGATGGAATGCATTATAGAACAAAATAGGATTTAGGATTTGAATAGTGAAGTGTTATGAAATTCCTAGTCAAGGCACCAGTTACTATTTTTACAGTATGACTTAACCAATAATCATGCTCAGCCCACAAGCTTCATCAGCGCACGCTCAACCCATTGTTTAAATTCTGTAGCATAGCCCCTAGAGCAGCTATGTCCATTCCGTGGACCGCATGTGGCCCAGTGGAGGGTTTTGTCTGGCCCAGTTTAGGTTTTCACTGTAGTAAAAGTATCCTACATGTTGATAACCTATCCTTGTTTGATAATTTTGAACTTGACATTTTTGATGCAGGTGGTCCTCAGTGCCACTTTATCACGTCTGTTACTGCGGTTAGAATCCGAACACTTTCAGTATTAGTTTAAACTAAATTTAGTTTCCTAATATCTAAGCAAGCAATTTAATGTGCGGCCCTCAATAATATGTTATTCTGTGTGCAGCCTTGGTCTATATTGTTGCATGGTTTTTGGCTCAGTAAGCCATTTGGGTTGGACATAGCTGCCCTTCAGCAAGCAATGATATGTTTGCAAACCACATACTGACTGTTTTTATCTAACAGTCATTTTGTTTCATTATTAGATAATGGTTGGAGCAACAGCATCAAGTTCCACAGGAACCAACTCAGGTCTATATGCAGATCTTCCTCCTGCTTACACAAACAGAGTAGCCGTGAGGTAATTGCTATTCACTAGCCTTAACAACCTGTGGCCCTTCACAGCCTGCCACTCCCTCATGCATTTTGTAAATTGGTTGACTTCGAAGTTACCGCAGCATAACATTTTAACAACTGTAATGGCGCCATCCATGTGTGTGACCTTTGCTATTACCACATATCTATGCCTGTGTTTTATCAAAGTAATTATGTTAGCGCCATCAATCTTGTGCTTTTCTACTACCGCCACATGTCTATCTTCATGTTTTTTCATGTATTTTTGTTACTACCATGCATACTTAAGTCTACTGCATTAAACGTGGGATTGAAGACCTTATGACGGGGGTCGACAACTTACGGCAAGCAATTTCTCATGGCACACAGAAGCTCCATGTTTCACATATTGATTTTGTTATGACTCACAGAGAAGGTATATTGACCTTGAATTGTTTGAAAATACGTATGTTGTTGAAATACTGAATTATTTGAAACCTTGAAGTCGGTGCACAGTTAGCAAAAGGTTGCCAATCCCTGCGTTATGCAATATACACTAGGTGTATTTATTTGTAATGTGCACCATATTTGTTTGATGAAGGAAGCATTTTTCTAAAAGAATAAATTTTTTTGAACTTAGTGGTTTAGCATCAATTAATGAGAAGATTTCTCTCTAGAGGTATTCTTGAAAAATGAACAAAACTCCATTTCAATATTGAAAGTTTTATGTCATATATACATGTTAAACATGACTGTTGACAACATAGATTTGATGTTAAAAAAATTTAAATTTAGAAATCTAAGGTTGATTTCCAGCAAGCTCCTGCATAATTGAATTTATCTGATTTTGTGATATATACTGCAAAAATTTGCTTATGAGCTGTACCAAAAATTTGCAGTTCTTACAGAAAGTATCAACAGTTATGAATAGGTGAATGAACAATCATAAGGTTCTTATCCATAACTGCAAACCACATTTTTCTGTAACCTCTACCAATGTAGCAAGCAATAGAAGGAAAAATGTCATTGTGCCCATATAATTAAGAATGTTGGTATTTGAAACAAATTCATGAACTATGAAGCAGTGAGCAATGAGCATCTCTTCACAACAAAAGGGCATTACCCTCAAGATATCAAACGTTACCTGGACTCTGGTGTCAAGATGTTACGCAGTTAACGCAATGTTAAAGCACAATGTAAGTATTCGTTAAGTTTTGCAGCTGAACAATCACAACTTCGGTGTGTTCATAAGAACAGAGCTTACATCCTACTAACATGAAGTCATTTAGGTGTGCCAGATGAATTTACAAACACAAGAAAAACTATTCTGAAACATTCAGTTAGTTCTCAAAATAACCAACAACTTATGTTAGTGTATGTTGCTGATCAGCAGCAATACACTTCAGCAGGTGAAAAAGTTGAAGGAGCTGGAGGTGGCATTCGCAAGTGATGGAGGATGGAAGAAAGAGATTGATACATGGATTGTTTTAGCAAGTGCAGTTTTGTGTCAACTTTATCATTCTGTGTTCACGAAATGGGAGCTTTCAAACGCCAAAAAGCTGTCAGTTTTTCGAATGGTTTTTGTTTTGATCCTAACATGAGATGTTCACGAATCTTGGGCAGTATCTGAATGATTGCTATCTCAACTATAAGCAGAAGAGATGGCATTTTTGCAAAGAGTTCATGGTGTGACACATTGTGACAAAGTGTACAGTTGTGATAGTCATAAAGATCTGAATCTCAATCCACTTTTCAAATCGAGAGATCCCAGCCGTGTTGGGTATTGCACCAAGGAAGCATCAAACACGCAAGTATCTTGGCTACGAAGTCAAAAGTTCTGATGTGTCACAGATAATCGTCAACTTCTTTTACTCTCATCAGTGGATCCAGTGGTTTGAACAAATGTTGGACACCGTCTAGATTCTAGAACAGTGGTTCTTAAACTGGGGGGCGCGCCCCCCAAGGAGGGCGTGTGAGGTTCATAAAGGGGGTGCAAAAAAGGTGAAAATCTCCACGAAGTTGGTCTTAACACGCTTTTACAACCACCCTTCTTGACAGTCAATTGCGTTTGATTGCCGAATATGCGAAACCATGTATGAGTGGTATGATTCGCCATAATATCTTTATTTTCACAAAAATGTTATGTCTGCTGCAGTTGAATCACAATCAGAGTTCAGACCGGTCAAAATACACCTCTAGGCCTACAGGCTACCGCATACAAGTACTTAGTATAAGCACAGTGCTTTTAGTATTATTCCACGATGCGTTATGGTAGCAGTTGCCAGCGCTATACTGCGAAAGTAAGCTAATGTGATATTAGTTAGTCCCTTACTATGAAGAAGCTAGTCGTGCTGGATAAAGTCAATCGTCAGCCAAAAGTGAAGTGAAGGCAATAATGTGAAAATTCAATTTCAACTATCAGTATTATAGAATTAACAGTTACATTTGCGTTTTCGTCTAAATCTTAACCATGTTTTTAGCATCAATTTCTAGCATAGATAATCAGGTGTTTGCAGTAATTAGGTTCTCCAAATTTATTGACACAAAATGAGTGAAAAAAAGCGTAAATATTACAAAGATTATCCGAAGTAAGGCTTTATAGATACCACAGGGAGTTATGGTCAAGTTGTACCACAAAACATGATGTGTTTTGAAACTCTGAGCAACGATGCTTGGAGACCAAGTCTTCTGCAGCTTCATCTTCAAACAAAACACCTTGGTCATCGAGGTAAACCTTGGGCTTTTTTTAAAAGACAGCAAGACTCTTTCAAAGACATGAAGATCAAGATTACCAGTAGTGATCGAGTGTTTTTGCCACTCGTCATGTGCAGAAGTGGCAGAACGTAGAAGCATCTTTCGAAATCGCTCACATGAGTGCTAAAGAGAAGGAACCAAACAACCGTTCGTGTTCAAGCATCCAGCCTTGTGTTGGGGAGGCGGACAGCAAAATGCTTGCAAAGATTTCTCTTGCTGATTCTAGCATTAAAATATGCATACATCAGCTCACAAAACATATTGAGTGCCACGTTCTTGAAAAGATACACGCATTACCTTTTTTGCTATTCAAGGTGATGAAACAAAAACAGCTGATCGTGACCAACTGGTTCAGTTGCTGGTCTTTGTTCGCTTTGTTGGACCTTCTTCAATTGAAGAGGAAATGCTGTTTTACAGACTGCTAGAAACTACTACTGAAGCAGATGTATTTCAAGTTGTCGCCACATGTTTTGGCAACAGTGGCACGAAATGGGAGAAATTTGTGGGCATCTGCACTGACAGCGCCCTGGCAATGCTTAGATCTCGAAGTGGACTTTTTGCCAGGATAAACCAGAAAGTCCCAATACCTTTGAATCTCACTGTTCGATCCACCGTGAGGCTCGGTTTTCAGCTGCAGATGGCCTACCTCCTGGATATTTTCCATCGGCTTAATAATTGAAATTTGCTCTTGCAAGGCAAGAATACTAACCGGATCAATAGCTATGGCAACGTCCAAGCTTTCGTGGCGAAGTTGAGGTTGTGGCATCGCCAAGATCGAAAAAGGAAATGCAGCT
>Ga0210059_1007507_pt1 | contig 17324 bp, 25 predicted proteins | sample Ectturendosymbi2_FD_188042 | JGI IMG/M metagenome (GOLD analysis project Ga0210059, IMG submission 188042) | Ecteinascidia turbinata endosymbiont from Florida, USA - Sample 2 (SPAdes) (version 2) | ecosystem: Host-associated > Tunicates > Ascidians > Unclassified | place: Key West, Florida...
TTGGGCCCCAATAAACTACTGATTTTTTCCCGGTTTCCGTTCTAATTTTTGGTAATACATAGTTGCCTTTATTGGAGTGTCTGGTGTTATAACTGTGTGAAGACCCATGGAAACAATTATGCTGCTTAGCGAAAAACTTGGGCTACCCAATCCAAACAATTTTAGACAATCCACTATATTTTCAGGCAATACGCAAAACATTAAGTAATACGTTTCCACAAAAATACCATAGTATTTGGAAGCTCAAACATTCAACAATCCAGTGGCAACTTCAGACATTTTCAGTTTGTTACCAGCGCAGTGACACCCCTGACCAAATTTCAAAAGCAATAGAAACGGATACACTTTCAGTTTGCGAAGCTTGTAAAATACCAGGGCATGCTATAAAAAGATGCCCACAAACCAAAATTGCATATCAAAAACGTCGTTTACAACAGACTAACAATCCACGCAAAGACACAAAATGTGGACCATACGCGAATTTATCACCATTTCATTTATTGACCGATGTTCTAATTCCGTGTGAAGCTTTTAATTAAAGGCAATTTTCTGCTTCAACAAAAATTTTTTTCGAACACAGGACGACTTACAAGAAGTCGTGGCATTTGTTCATAAACATAAAAACTGCTGTATCATTTCAATCACGAAATTAACAACAGCGCAAAACCAAGCGTTCTAGCATGATGCATATGCCTTCAGCACGCCATGATCAAAACGCAGCTTAATGTACACAATTTTCATCCGGTTGTTAAACGCGCCATACGATTTCACTTCCTCACGTTCTTTTCGGCACAAAAGCTATGCATATTTTCAGACACGAAGTTTCTCTGCAGCATTAGTTAAAGCGCAGAAACTTAGTCACGTGAGTCACTTTCAGCATTATTACGTTTTGATAGAACGTTTTGTTTTCTACGCTCAAAAATAAGATACAACGAACCTGGTGCAAAGATTGCGCAAACGTGAAATAGGCAATAGCAAACAGCAGTTTGTATATACGCCTCAATTGCTGCGAGCTTTAACTAAAGAAGCTGATATCGTCATTCCGATTTCTCGCTTTGCAACGAATGATAGAAACCAAATTCATCCAGTGGTTCATGGATATTTGGAACGAAACGGGTTAAAAAAAACGATAAAATTTCACAACGTACGCCTATGCAATATATCTGGCTATGACGCTTTATTTTTCAAACCTTACTTGTTGATTTACGGATATCAAGGTGATATGAAGAAGATTGAGTTCAACCTCATTCATAAAATCACATTTACTTTTGACATGATGCTTCAAGCGGGAACACCCTGCATCTAGAGAACAACAGACGCAACCAGAAGTTAAAGCAAGAAGAAATTGGAAAAAAAGGCTATTCGATGATGACAACCACCTGAAGAACAGAGTTGCTCTCAAAGATTTATCATCTGACAATCTCGACATATTTTAACAATTGTCCCATTGTGGGACCACACTTATTCAAGAAATGAACAATGAGCGAGTTGCAATATATTCAGAAAAATTTTCCTTGATACAATGTGTTCTATGACAATGTTTTTTTTTTTTTGCTTTGCATCTCAATATTGCTGTGTCTTTGCCTGGTATTGGCTTTATGCAGTTGTGTTTTATGATAATCAAAAAACAGTGATCATTGCATGTTTATAACCAATCGTTTTTGTTTTCACAGATTTAGTCTTTAACTATACAAACTTTAATTTAAAACACTGCATGAGCAAATGACACGCTGCTCTCATCTCTGGCCTATTCCAATTAAGATGGAAATGCAAAATCCAATAGTACTTACGCCAGAAAAAGCAACAGGTGAAGTGAAGGGCCGACGCTCAGTTATGGGCAATTTTCTACAGTGCAGTCCTGCACCTTTACGACCGTTTGTTCAACGAGCACAAAGTGTAAGAGCTTTACCGGCACGCCCTTACCTTCAGTATACGCCTGATTCGCCGGAAAATGCATTTACACCAGAGAGACCCTTTCATGCATTCAAACCTACGCAGTTGCACTTCTCCCCAGCTACACAAAATACGGAAACTCAAGACAGCTCAAGCCCACTTCACGGGTTGATGTATGCCGACCGTCAAGCGTTACGCGAACCACCGTGGCTTATCACCAATGTTGAAGTTATTTATGCTTCACCAATCCTACAGGAGAACATTCACAACTTACTGGCGGACCATGCTTTGGATGAAGTTAAAACTCGTGAAACCATTCGATACCTTGGACTTCAAGATGAGCCTTTTTTTTATACATTCGTCAAGTTTATCCACAACATTGTTGGTCTCAGCTTGGTGACAAACATTAAAACAGGAATTTTTTTCGTCATACATTGCTACAATTATGCAGAAAATTTTCTTTGATTTCTGACTGATGATTGATAATTCTGATTTCAATTTAATGCTATCCAAGAAACGCCTACGTTTTCTTCACTATTTCAGATTTACTATGATTACTCAGTGTTCACACATGTGTATTTTTATGCGACTGATTCCTCTGTTGACCTTGACCTGTTTCAATATATGCAAGAACATATGAAGCAGTCGTTTGAGTACCTGAAATAGGCAATGAAGAACTTTCTCAAAAATTTGTTTGAGGTCACTCTTATCAAAAACTTTAAATTTACATGTTTGCCCTCGCAACTAATCAAAATATTTTTTTATATTTTATCAGGAAACTAAACCACAAAATGACAACTCTTTTTATAGACATTCTACTATTTACGAGCGCTTCAGCAAGCAACTGCAATGTTGGAAGCTGCTCTAATGATTTAAAAACAGCCTTTCAGACTCTGATCGGGAAAAACCAAGTGTTTGTAGCTGTACCGAAAGCTGAACGAAATATGCATGTCTTAAATATTCCTGAGATTGCCAATCAACAATGCAACCAAAATCTTTTTATAAAAATTTGGTGCATGCCTCCTTTGTGAATAAAAAGCTGAACCATCCTACGTTTTTAATAAAACCTTTCTATCAATCCCCCCAGGACAGATGTCGAGTATATTATAGAGAAGATATTGATTTGGGTGTTCAACACACGCTTTCACACAGAACGGACATACCAAATTCTGTCTTCGACACATATTTACTTTATCAAGCTATAATCCAGCAGGCCAGGATCACAAGCCTGCAAGATGAACCTGAAGTAGTAATAAGATTTCCGCATGATGCAGATACTATTTTATATTCAATGTATGTTTTGAACACGTTTTTTGAACGACACATGTCCATAACATTTCAACTATTCACAAAACCGGCGACATCAGATCTTCAACAGGTTATAAAACCATGTTACATCAACCTTCAAGGTTTACCAAGACTCAAATCTGTACATTACGTCAACGCAACAAGCAGTGAGAATGCATGCAATATGAAAGAATGCAAACTCCAAAGTTGGACTAAGGTGGAAATCACAGCACCAAATTGGTTTGAAATAACATTTCCAGCTGGTAGTCTGATCCCTTTTGCACCCAAAAATGCGCAAAAAATAGAGTTTATTACAGAAGAACAAAAGTATTCTCAGCAGGAAGGGAATATCCACCCTTCTGGTTTACATTACGTATTAACACGTGAGCACCCTTGCCCCAAATAAGAAGATCCGTATGGCTCCTACATTGGGCACAAACACATATACCGGATCACAAATATATTTTTGCCCCCCCAAGCTTACGCCCACAACACACTAAAATCGGATACACGAGCAGCATATGTGCACAATACAACAATATATTCACCCTCCCCCCGACGGACGTTACATTCCCGGCTATGGTAGTCAAGCATTCTATACAAAATCCCCAGTGGAACTTTAGACAACATCAACGTTGCACTCCAGCGGACTTACATAAAGATATTTACCCTTACGGTAACCTTGAAATACAATTGCTAAATATAAGACCACCCAGCCAATCACAGGAGCTGTGTCAACACCTTCCAGACCCCGATAACCCCTTCAAATCATATATACACTTGCAAAACTTTATACAAAATCGCACAGCGAGGAACTATACATGGTTTTCCTGGGCAACAAAATATGCTAACACATCTCAACAAAGCATCACTCTTCAACAACTCACCAGAAATCTTTCCAATGTTACTTCAGAACAAGAATATCAAGCGTTCACTCCTACGTTCACACATTATTCCCAAAAATTACAGACAGCACAAATGGACGAGATGTTTACAACCTTTAAAATAAACATGCTAAACGACATCATCTTTCGTCTGACGGAAAGACATCTTCCTCTGATGCTTCTGATGTTCAAGATACCTCTGATGTTCAAGATAAACTCCAAATAGCAGAAAACAATAAATTTTCGCACCAACAATTTATACAGTTTTATGCACGAAAATTGTGGCGACTACATTTCATTCGCCAAAATATTCTGCAAAAGCATCTGACACTATGGAAATTTCGTAATTTTGTTGACGAAATTAATAAAACGTCTACCTTTGCCCAAGATGAGATTTACCAACATAAAATAGTTGGAAACAAACTTTTTTCCTGGAACAGATTAAGAATTGTAGGCCCCATGGACTATGAGCATCGATACACCATTCCGGAACTCGTGCAAGATCAAGACACCTATTGGTCACCTACCAAACTGATAGCAATGATCAGTGGATCGTTGGCAGCAGGCACAGCCCTAGCCTATGGCCTTTATAACCTTTTCTTTGCAGGGTCAACAAGCGCTGACATTTCACCATTTTACGTACAAGTTTCTCTAAGCGTCATCAATAATCGCAGTTTATCTTCAATCAAAATTTTTCTCATTTCAGAATGCTCTTTTTCAGCAAAATCCTCATCTGGATCATGTTGTGCAAGCTTACTTTGTACAGACAATATGCTACAAATTTACAACCTCTGCGGACTACACTGCAACGAGCCGGAGCAACTGTGATAAAAATACCACGGCACCAACAAATCAGAGTGACAGACAACTTAAAACCGCTAGTGGTATTGCCCTGTGACCTATTCAACTTCCACAGAAATATACAACAAGATTGGCAACTTTTTGCAGCAGAGAGTGACGCTTGACCACACACTTCACACAAACATTGGGAAAGACAACTAAAGCTCCTACAAAATAATATCACACAAACTTACATCGAAACACAAACCACAGAATTCAACAAACGACGAGAATATACGATAAAATTTATGCACCTCAAGGAACTACTACACAGAATCCATAAATGCTTTGACGAACAAAATCTTCAACAATTATTCTTACAGTCGACGATCATTCCGCTATGTAGACAGCAGCGCACCTTTTTGGAATAGATAAACTTAATACATCTACGATAAATATACAGCAATTTCAAAAACAAAAACAGAATCTCAAAAATATTCTTCAACACCTTGACCAGGATAAATATTTAGTTTTTTATAAAAACTATCAAACCAATCTTTGTTATTTAGAAAAAGTACAACAGATTTTTGAAGCCACAAGCAGTGAACGCAGCGCAGGCTTCAGCACTCCAGCACCGCTAGTGACGGAAAATGCACCATGCAGCCCGTCGCTAACGCAAGCTCACGCTACTCCACGAAGAACTGCTGAAATTCCTACCGCATATCCAAAGCCAACCTTTTATGCAGACGTCAACAATACGCGCACCCTTCCAAAAGACATTTTATCACCCCACGAACCAGGTTATGAAATACAATGGGCAAGACTCACGCAAGCAACTTTAGAAGAATTTCCATTTATAGATGACAAACTTAAATTAAAATCTCTTATGCACCATATGACAAAGCATGCTACTGCTCGACAAGCAGAATCAGACCAATTGTTACAAGCAATCCAAGATCCCACGCACAATCCATTACATGCATTCTTCAAATGAATGCACCAGTCGTACGGCCTAACCAAACAGGAACAAAATACACGTTTACGAAAAGCAATAAATGACCAAAAATTCGATTGGCGCAACAACCCTGCTATTGATCTTCAAAATGCAATCAGTCAAGCACATATGAGCTTACCAGAAATCGACAGCAATGAAATTTTTCGAGAAACACTAAAAGATGCTCTGAAATACAAGTTACAACCACATTATCATCTCATTGCTGATACACCCTTAATTTATTTACCCGATAAATTACGTCAGATTTGGAAAAACATCGCAATACCACAACCAGAACAAAAAACAGCGGCAGAAACTGAACAACCGACAACATTACATACAACTTCCACCCCAAAAATAAACACATCTAGGAAACAAGAAAAAACACGCAAACCACCAGATAAAAATCCCAATGAGACATTACATCATTATCTGTCCCAACAATTGCATAGTCTATCACAACAAGTGGCACAACTACAACAGTCGCAACCACAAAATGACCTACCACAACAAATGTCGCGACGTAGACCTGAAACCCGTACATATTTCATCTGTAAAAAAACTGGTCATATAGCAAGGCGTTGCAGAAACTCGCCTATCACGATGGCAACAAGACCAACAACGTCAGCAAAATCACCCTCCCAGAAACGCAAACGTCCATCAAAACCCAGTATATCAAAATCAACGCAACAATGGTTGAAACATGTCCAATTACTATAACAGAAATACTTGGCAACGAAGATCTTATGAACAAAACCCACCACAAAATTTTCAGCATAGGTTAAGGACTCAACAATATCCTCTGTGGTGGCAGCAACAAAATAGATCTTACATCCCTCCACGAAATGATTTCGCACCCCCCAGAAACCAAGTAGATTTAAAAAATAATAACAACCAAGTTCAATCCAAAAATCATAATAATCGATTTCGACCAAACACTGTTGCAGACTATGCAGAACGCGATTTTCCACCAAACATCGCGGCTGCCGACAGATGGACAAAAGAGACACAACGACCTGTGTTTCCCTGCAACAAAGCAATGGCTGAAAAAGCCTTTGCACAACACTTTGAAATTTCACCAGAAAAAAGCCCGAACTCATCCATGCATGACGAACACTTTTAGAGCAGGACCAGGATTTACAGTCCCCTCCTACATAATGACCACAAACCATTATCAGGGCAAGGAAGATCTAGGATTCATTTTCGTCTACGACATAACAATTCCACGTAAATTTCTTTTGGACTCTGGCACGAATCGAAACCTTATTTCATTGGATCAATTAACAAAATCGGAACACTAAAATATAAATAAAAGTGCGATAATACGCATCACTGGCTTTAACAAGCAGAGCCCGATCACTTAACAATCCTCATAACGAAATCCTAAACACAACTTCCATACCGACCTTGCTACGAATCATCACCAACACAAACACCAAAAGCACATCACATTAGCAATAGCTTTCCACAAACAGCGAAAACGCCACCACAACCAGAAAATAAACCTCAATAAATGCAAACACAAAACTCACAAAACGCTCTCTCTTATGAAGAAGCGTCTAAACTTTATTCCAGCACACCCATGCCCCAGGCCACCCTACATAAATCCCCTAAATCCCTAATTGAGATCACATGGTTCCAATTTCTCTGGAAATTATTCCCAAGACTAAGTATGGAACATGAAAACTTGAGTGAAGATAGTCGTTTGCCACAATAATTTTTTATAAAACTTAAACCAAACGCAAAACCGTGCACAAGTTCAACCTACCAAATGGACAAAAAACGAACAACGGAATTATTGCTTTTCATGCAAAAAGCCATTGCTAACAACCTCATTGTTGTGGCACCCTGTCGTTACATTGCAGCGGCCTTCATGATTCCAAAAGCAGATCACAACAAACCTTATCGAGTAAGAAAAACAATTTTTTTTTCAATTTCATAAAAATTCTAACAAAATCTTCACGACATATCCTACCCTTTTTTTCGCCACTAGATGGTTTTGGATTATCGCAAGCTGAACCAAGACACTGAACGCTTTGACTCGAGCCTTCCGAGAGTGGATCAGCTTCGAAATTTCGCAGCAAATGGATTCATTTATAGTAAATTTGACATATCGCAGGCAAGTTACATCTCATTTTCACTTCACATAAATGCAAAATTGAACGCATGCAGGATACAATTTAACCTCGATACTCTTAATCTCCCCAGGCCTTCCATCATTTGCAAGTCCACAAAGACACCATGCCACTTCTCGGCTTCATAACACCGCTCGGAGTTTACAAGCGGAAAAAGGCCCCAAATTAGTAAGCCAGTCGCCACAAACATATAATCCAAATTTTCAACATTTTTTCAAATTTCTTACAAAACTATCCGGACATGCTCTCTATCGCCACCTAAGTGGGCGCTAAGACCGTACCCGGCCTCTTTCAGATAAATTTAAGCTTCGTTGTTGCCCTGGCAACACACCACTACAATGAAGACAGAGAAAAGTGCAACCCCCCACCTATTCAACAACCTTATCTTTGCTACATTGACGACGTGCTTCTTATCTCGGACTCCATTGAAGAACATAAAAGGGCAGTGTATCACTTATTATTCCAATTCTCACGCTTTCATTTAACAGTAAACCTTTCTAAGTGTGAACAAGGTACGGACAGTACCACCTTTCTAGGCCACTATTTAGCAAACAAATCCATGCACCGTGCACACAAATATGTCGACACATTCAAATGTCTATCAGTTCCAAAAACTATACGAGACTTACGACGGTTCTTAGGAATCACCAATTTTGTGCGCAATTATCTCCCCAAACTAGCACATTACCAAGATTCCCTCAACAAAATAGGAACAACAGTACCAAAAAAATATAGTAAAAAAACAATGATCCAATGGACCGTACCCCTCATCAAAGACTTAGCAAAAATACGAAATTTAGTAATTGACGCAGTAGCTAATCAGATTTAAAATCCGGACCTACCTTTATTTCTTGTCTCAGACGCATCTCAACGCGTCGTTGGTGCTATGCTTTTTCAGACAACAGAAGACCACAAAGTCTTACCATTAGGATATTTTAGCAAACCCCTCACTAAACCTCTGCGCTGTTATGCAGCACTCGATATCGAATTACTTGCGGTGGAACAAGCTATTTTATTTTTCCATTACTTACTAGACTGTAACTCATTCACCGTCTATACAGATCATAAACCGCTTCTGACTCTACTTACAGCAAAACACACCCTCAATAAATGCAGAAGACGACGTTTACAATTTTTATCACAATTCGAAATGACCGTAAAACATATCTCTGGCATACACAACGACATAGCAGACTTTTTAAGTCGGATCCTCCTCAAACAAGATCCCGACGTCTATCAGATAAATCATGCACTAATGCAAGACACACAATTCTCTAATATCCTCCAACAGTTCACACAAAGCTCGCACCAATATTCACGGATGAGTTTAAGGAAAAACTTTACGAAGCACAAAAAAACAGAAATTTCTCGCAGCAAATCGATCCCAAACTTCTAAAGAACAACTATGTTATTGGAGCAACCCCAGGGGTTGACAATTCATTTGGATACTGCAATCAGAGTTTTTAGAACAACTCACACGAGCACACCATGCATTTCATCACCTTTCATGGAAACAAACGTATTACAGCCTACGACAGCTTTTTCATTTTTCCAAAATGCGTAAATTTATTCGTGAATTACTACGCAAATGTCCCACATGTCTACATTGTAAACCAAAGCGGAACCATATCCTAAACCTTTCACTGACCTTCCAGACCTATGAAGGACCATTCGAAACGATTCACCTCGATCATTTTCACCTAAGACCGAACATACTCTTTCCTCAAATGCAAGAATGTCTTACAATTATCTGCAGAAAAACTTCGTTTTTCATAACAGTACCCTTACCCCGACCAAACTTCTTATATACATGGGTAGCGCTTCAAAATCACTGGATTTCCACGCATGGATGCGCACGACTGCTTCTCACAGATAATGGAGCCGTCTTACGATCAAAAGAATGGACTGAACATGTAAAAATTTAGGCAATGAACACCGTTTCACATTAGTGGCTAACCAAGCTTGCAATGGGAAAGTAGAACGCGTACACCGAACAATGAAATCAATTTTAAAATCGTATCAACAACCAACTTTGTGGCCATTCTATTTAGCACAAGTAGTCTTGGCAGTTAATACTCATTATGACCATGACTTACAATCAACACCGGTATATCGAGCTTATGGCTTTTTCCTATTAACCCTGGAGATACCGAATTGGGTCAGTGAAGCAACTAACCGTTTTGAAATCAATAAGCGAAACCCACCTGTAGGCAAGGAATACATTTCTCCTAATTGGGGAACAGCTACATACGCGTATATCCGTATTTTACAGAGAAAACATAAACTCTCACCCCTATATAAGGGCCCATTTCGAATCATTGACAGGAACGAAAGATCGATGCTTCTGGATATTGACGGAACTAGGAAACGAATATCTTACTTGCACCTCTATTCGATCCATTTTATCCCAGATGACGCAACAGAATCGCCAATACAGGTATTTTGAAAGTAGAAGACAAACCTTAACTCTTTTGACGAATTTGTATCATTGAAAGACGTCAGCACCCTGTTTATGTGTGAAACACCGCGTTTCTGTGTGAAACACCCCGTTTCTGTGTGAAACACGCGTTGCTGCGTGCAACAACTCTGTTAACATATGGACTAATTTGTCACGTTAAGAACGGTTTCTCTTTTCGCCTTAACAAACAATTACCGCATATACATTTTTAACATTGACTAATCCATAGTCTACACTACAGGCGCTACATCTAGTGACTAATACACATATTTCTACTTGTGTCATGCTGAGACGGAAACTGGCTTAAAATACCGTCTTAAGTAACGCACAATACTAATAAAATTACCACTTATGCAACCCTGAGACAGAAAGAGGCTTATCACACTGTCTTAAGCAGCATAAGTTTGTTTAATGCTTAAGATACCTTAAACCCTTCTAAAATGATAAGTTGATCTCAACATCTGACATAACCTATATATCTTTAACTATCTTTCTCTAACCTCCTTTACCTTTCCTTTCTAGTGAACGATGAAGATTCCAGCTTACATACACAATCTCCCTTATGCGTGCATCTACATATAACAAACTTGACACGAAATGCGTGGTCAATTCGTGTTTTTTCAACAACTGAAGGAAGGTCATACGCACATTTCACTCACTGAATTACTTTTACCAATTCACAACCTCGGTTAGGAAGGAAGGTGTCTCAATAAACGACAGCCGATTTATTAGGAAGGCGAACTCGAGACACAACCAACTCATTAACAAATAATAATGAGGGATGGTCAATGGCGCAAGGCACTTCATCATGCGGAAAGTATTACAACACATGATGACAGACGGTTAGGCATGCCCTACATATTATTACATTTACTATAAACTCTTAATTTTTTTACAGAAAACCAACACAAAGGACACACTTCTCCCAGAAAAAACAATGGACACACCACATGATAAAATACCGATGTCAACACCAGAAAATGATCTCCTACAACACGATTTAAGCAAATGAAAACTAATTCTGACATATTAAAATTAGCATCTTTTACCCAACCTGATTACCAGAAAGAAACTGCTTTAAAAAGTAACCATAGCACCCCCAAGCTCGACACCCCTAAACCTACACAAAATGTGCAAAACACATTCGCTAACAAAAAAATTGAACAACCAACACCTCAAATCAGAACCAGAAGAGACTGTGTAATTAAACTCAGACATGACCCTGATATGATTTAATATTGAACACTTAGCAAATGTACAGTAATCTATATAACTACTCGACGCCATTTTAATCAAGAGCTAGTTTGTTTTGCAGAAACAACATAGAACATAACGTAATGACAAAATTAATAATACTAGTCACACTTTTTGTGACTCTACTGGCTGTAACTCAAGCAAATCAGATGAATAATCCGTTAATTGCTGAAGTTTTCTCAAGAATTCACAATGTTTCTGATACAGTACCGACGAGATTAGAAAGACAGACAGCTGAAAAACAGGAATATTTATTAAGTGTTACACTTGGTTTCACTTTACTTGAATGTATTTTATTAAACACTAGTTTAATATTACATGTAGTCTCTGTTGTTGTACTAAAAAATAGTCGTATTTTACCGTCTTAAAACCTTGACACAGAAATATTCGATATAACGCATACATACCAAAATGTTGCATGTCACGACCTTTGATTTGACGAATGAACAACATAGGATACGCACCTTTAATGAAAATTGGGACTAAACATTATATGACGTTAAAGACTTTGCAAACGAGGGATTTTTCTCCCTGTCAAAACACTAATACCAATATACAATGTTTTTCTTGCGGCATCATCATCACGAAATTCCCTTCGGACACCCCTATATTTGTCATTCATTTACTGACATCACCAAATTTGCAAACACCTTCATTTAAGCGACGACACCAACAAAGAGGCCAATCACGCTGATACCACGTCACCACATATAAGCACAGCAACTGATCATATACAAACGGTCACCCCAAACATGCAAAAAACCTTTCTTATACAATAGGCAGGATTTACCTGAATTACAACCACCCAAGAAACATACTATAAATGCTCTTTATGCCACGGAACATTATCAAGATTGGAAACAACACGATGACCCATGGAAAATTCATGCACAACACTTTCCCTATTGGCCGCATGTCATCAATTCAAAATCGAAATTTTTCATAAAAGAAGTATTAAAACAGCACCCATATTCACCATTCAAATATACAACATATTACTGCTTCCTCAACACCAACTCCGCTGCCTCAGTCCTCAAATACTCTGAATGGACTTACTACACACGTTAAACTCGGGAACTATATTCACCCTATTACATAATCTAGAAAAACAACATGAAATACTCATAAAAGTCTTGCAATATTTTGCTATACCACTGACGGATCAACCACAACTAAATCAAGAAGACCAATTAAGTAGATTACAAAAACAAGTACAATGCATCATCTGCATGAACCACGATAGAGACACCCTAATAATGCTATGCAAACACTTCATAACATGTCAAAACTTTTTATCACGTTGCAGTGACATATGCCCACTTTGTCGCAAACCCATCTCACATACAATTTTTTCTTTTATGTGTATAATATAGAAACTTCCTAAACTCCTCTGCCGTTAAACTGACAACATGTCAGGACTACAACTCCCAGAAAGCAAAGCTTCATATATGACAAAAACTAATGATTCCATCCTCATCAGCTCTCCAATAGAAGTCACAAAACAACAAAAAGGACAAATCGGAATATATTTAAAAGGACTACGTAAACCAAATGACAGATTAAACGTACAATTCATACCAGTACCCAATTTGCAAGCAATCCGTCTCGAATGGACAATGGTTGGAGCAATATTATATCTTGAGGTCACAAAAGGCAAAATCATCAATGTTGGACAACACATTGGAACCTTAAGATGGCAACCATTTGAGCTACAAGGAAAAATGATGGATGCAACCCGCACTATCAGATTTTAGATTTAAACTTTTCAAACCGACTTACAGCCATATGTAAATATTTTCGCTACTTCGTTTCTGCATTTGTTTACGAAATAATGCAGGACGTTGTGTACATATCTAAGCTTTCTTGTTTCATTTTACAGTAGAACTAGCGTAATAGGCATGGATACACCACTCTCTGACTCTGAACTTCTGGATTTAAGTGCTAATTTTTTGAACGACAATAATGCGAAACCAACTGACCATAATTCACTATCACGCCGGTCACCAGAAACATAACAACAAACGTTCGAAGACCAAGAACAAGCAGTAACCACACCGATGCAGTAAGAACCAGAAAGCAGAAGACAAAAAATTCGAGATAAATCGCATAACACTCGTGACACATTGCGAAAACTGGATCGCAAATTAGATAAAATCCATGATCATTTGGCACAAGCAAGCCAAATGCGACGACAAACTGATTCACAACCAGCCTTCAGACCTCTGCTTGGACGCAATATAACGTACAAACTACCAGCTACCTATGAGCTGACAACCACACCAGCCAGAATAGCATTCCGTATTACAATTCCGTATTATATACAATTGCAACCGAATGAACAAATAATCGCGATCAGAGCACCACAACGATATGATGCAACATCGCGTTGGCATGATGCAAGAGGTAAAATTATCACCACCGTCACACACGCCCACGATTATGCCAAATTCATAAAAATCTATGGCTTTCATATCATACAACTACGTGGTTCACATTTTCACTTCAGACCTACACAAGCATATCAAGATTCGCTAGTCGAAGAAAGAGTCTACATTGACAACGGCATAAAACTACGTTTGACTAAACAAACAACGACAAAGCCTATCGTTTTCGCAAAAGGAGCCTATTTAGGCAATCTTCATATTGTCACCCCACTCCAAGCCAATATATATTGACATGTGTGGCTACAAGCCGATGTCAAGGCAATACACTTACAGCTACCTAATTAACAATATTATTTTTACTAATCCAGAAAACTTTACAGGTACTCTGAACGAACTTTTTACAACAATATCAATTGTACCTAACACTCACCATTAATTTGTTATTCGGACATGTATATTTTTGTTATAACTATATATTGATACATATATTTGTTTCTTTTCGCAGACACCGGAGACACAACAAATAAGATATCATGTTTTCATATTCACTCTTAATTTTAATTTTATTTACGTGTTTGGTCTCAATGAGTCCCTTTCCGGACCAAATGCTACACAGCAACGACGAAACAACAGTCTTAAACAACCTTCACAAATTGGGATATCAAACCACCCGCATTCCACGACAAATCCAAGCAAGTAAACAAATATCTCTACATTCACTTATGCCATATGCATGCGATTTTTCCAAAATTGATAGCTTCACAGAATCTAAGCAATATGGACTAGTGGGTTTTCAAAGCAAAACTTACACACAATAATATTTTCCGCAAGGACGCTATTGCAATTCTATTTCTGAATATGATCAACATTGCACATGTCCATTTACAAGACAATTTATATAGAATCCTGAATCCAACTGGACAACCCTCGCGTCGGGAGAATTTTTACAAAAGACCAATTGCATTGAAATAATCCGATTTACAATACCTCAGAAACAACAATATAACATTCAAAACGATTACCACAAAAATCTCCAGGGAGGTATAAAGATCAATGCTATTCAAAGCATTTATATACGAGAAATCTCATCTTTAATTCCATACATAATAGCAGGATTCTATGAAACCTTTTTGTGGGTTAAGTGGAAATTGGACGTTACACACGTCAATGAAATAAATGACACTAATTTTAACTCGACTGGAATAACATATGCACATGAATCAAAACCATGCCAAATCGAGATACAAAAACTATTAATGTCTTTCAATTATAACACAAAACAACAAATCCACAACAACAATTACACGAATGCAATACCATATTGCAACAAAAACGATTTCACAAAAATAGAAGTCGAAAACAAACATACCACTAAAATTACTACACCAGGAGGAAAATTCCGATCGGTACCAATACGAAAACAACGTTCAATAATACACGTTGGTATAGGACAAACTAATGTTTTCCAATGGGAACGAGAATACATGATAACCCTAGGACAAGAAGAGAAGTGACGCTTGCTGCGGTCATATTAATTTCGGTCCTAATGGGAGCATTAATAGCAAGAATAATCGAAGTACAAACGAAAACATATAATGATATGGTCAATAAGAAACTTGAAGACTTGGAAAATCGCTTCACATTACAATTAAATCAAGTGGAAGACCAAGTTTCAGACTTACAAATACAACAACTTGAACTTGCTAACGCAATTGCCACTCTCTCAAGAGTAACAGCAAATTTAGCGAACAGAAAACAAAGATTTGAAAACTTTGTACTCTCATTTAACAGACAACTTCTTGAACAACAGATAATCACAACCAAAAGGTCTATTGAAAATAGAAAATTAATCTTAAGTCAAAACGCTCATGCAACACAGCGAGCTATAGAAGAATACAACTCTAGAAAATTAATTTTACAAGCACTATAGAAATTAAAGAATATTCCTTCTCTGAGAAACGATACCATTTATCGAAATCAGATTACAAAAGGGATTATATACAACACGGAAATTTATAGATTAATAAATCAAGAACATCAGAATTTTACTAAATGGATCAAAAATCACCCGTTAATTACAAGAAATCAGTCACAACGACCGGAAGAATTGGATAATATGCAAAAAGCTTATAAAAAACAAAATCAACATAAAGAAAATATGAAAATACTCCAAGAAATAGCCGCAATAACAATAAAACCTATAAAAATTTTAGAATTTACAAACAAATATGAACCCATACCCTTTCCAGGGGTGGATATGGGTTTAGGCATCTCTGGTCTTATCAAAGACGTGAGTGACGCAGGTGCCAAAATTATAAATCAAGGATCGCAATTAGTTGAAAATGTGATTGACAAAGGAGTAAGCGTAATAAGCGAACCTATAAAAATCGTAATTATCGCTGCTAGTATCATTGGAGGAATCATAGTACTCCTAATTGCGTATAAATATTTTTATATAGAAAAACAAGAAACAGCCAACATAAATATGGCAACAAATATTCAGCTACACCCACATATTTGGAAAAAATACAGCGAATATCACGAAGGCAATCGAGTCACAAAATAACCGCCTTCATTTCAGAAACTATACCGTTTAAAATTCTCCTGGCTCAAGGTTACTACGTTAATCGGAATCACGCTGATCATCCCCCTCATCCTCATTGTGACTCTCGACTCCACAAAAATAAGGAGTCACTATGAAGGCCAACATAAACGAACAAAAAGAAGAAAACAAAAGAAAAAAGAAGATCAAGATGACCAACGAAGTCTTTCAAACAAAGAAAATTTAGGATCTGACTGGACTCTACCAGAAGAATACTTTATGAGCATAAACTCCTCATCAGGATACGGATCAACAGTAATAAACACAATGATACCAGAAGAAGAACAACTCCTCCAAGATGAGGAAGAAGAAGATCACAAAGACACAAGGAAACTTCTTCCACCGGACAGTCCAAAATCACAGATTATGAAAAGCTAAAAATTGATTAGACAATCAATTTCCGTGAACCTCGGAGGGATGTTATAGGCATGTTGTGCCTGAAACAAGCATTTACTGTGCAATAGGCTAGGCCTGGAACAAACTCGGCTGTACAGAGGCTAAGCCTAAAAATAAATATTCTTGGATCAGAGTCAAACATGAAAAACGTGCAGCAACCTCGCATCCAATCTAACAAAATGCAAAAGCAACTTCAGTCAGATAAAACGGAAACGAACAAACCTGAAGTTAGTCACGAAGTTCGTGACATTAGGTCT